>Ga0181557_1000142_pt1 | contig 89421 bp, 64 predicted proteins | sample 011ome_23_FD_148632 | JGI IMG/M metagenome (GOLD analysis project Ga0181557, IMG submission 148632) | Coastal salt marsh microbial communities from the Groves Creek Marsh, Skidaway Island, Georgia - 011506CT metaG (spades assembly) | ecosystem: Environmental > Aquatic > Marine > Intertidal zone... | reverse complement strand
CGCGCCGCTCAAGCACTCCACCACGCACTACGTGCTTAAGAATCCCGTCGACGAACCGTTCCCGGCGCACATATCCACAGTGGTGGTCGCCACCGGGTGCTTTTGGGGCACCGAGAAGATGTTTTGGCGCCTCCCGGGCGTGTACGCCACGTCCACGGGTTACATCGCCGGACACACGCCGAATCCGACGTACGAAGAAGTGTGCACGGGTCGCACGGGGCACACCGAGTGCGTGCGCGTCGCGTACGACCCGTCCCGCGTGGCGTTTGCCGATTTGTTACAAATGCACTGGACGTGCCACGACCCGACGCAAGGCAATCGCCAAGGCAACGACGTCGGCACGCAGTATCGCAGTGGAATTTACTGCACCACCGATGCGCAGTATGAAGAAGCGACGTCGAGCAAAGATGCGTATCAACAGGCGTTAACCGACGCGGGGTGGAAACGCTCGATTACGACTGAAATCAAAAAACCAGGCGAGGCGACGTTTTATTTCGCCGAGAACAGTCATCAGCAATACATTGCGAAAACGGGAAATTCTTATTGTAGCGCTCAACCGACAGGCGTGCGATTACCGCGCGCGTGGCTCGCGTCTCGAGGGGCGAAATTTGACGACGCGTTTTGGCTCGCGCACGGCCCCAAACCAGGCTGTACAATCAACGTTCCCGACGCGCCGATTGCGATGTAGACCGCCATCGCGATTTCATGTTTCCTCGTCGTACGCCACGCATCGGTCGGCGTCATTCTTTCTCCTAGATTTGTGTACTATTGATTACATTGCGTCTCGCGTCTCAACCAAACACCAGCTTGACGAAAATCACAATCGAGTTCAACACCACGAGCGGCATCCGCAGGTACGACACCGCGTTAATCACCCCGATAACTTGCCCTCGCAGCGACGACGCGCTCACCGCGCCCTCGCGGATGGCGTACACGCTCAATCCGCGCGGATGCAAGAAGCGCGCTTCGTTGAGCACCGCCACGCCGTTCGCCGCGAGCAGCGCGCTTTGCGTGAGCGTCCACAGCGTCATCGCGATGCCACCTCGCGAAACGATGCGCAAAGGCGTTCCACGACGGCGAACGCTCGACGAAGCCACGGACCGCGCGCGGCGTCGACGTCTGACGCGCGGGCGTGACGAATTCCGCCTCGAGGAATGCCAAAAAAGTGCGCCAGACGTCACTTTTCCGCACGCCGTTCGCGTTCGCAACCCCGCTTTTCGCCCGCGTTCGCGCGTACAGGATCACTAAACGCATTCACCATGTCCATCGCCGTGCCCACGGGAGCGGAAACCACCACGGCGCCAAAGGAATACAAGTCTGGGGCGATGAACGAGACGGATGGCGATGGCAACCGCGATCGCAAGGTGGCGTTCATCACCGGCGTTACGGGGCAGGATGGGAGTTATTTGGTGGAGTTGTTGCTTTCTAAGGGTGCGTGTGTGTTGTGTTCGTCGTTGCGTGCGCGTGCGCGTGCGGAGGGCGTGTGGGCGAGGCGCGCGTCGGAAGTCCGGCGATTGTGCGGAACTTTGCGAGGAGGCGCGGGGCTGCTTTCCGGATTATAATGTTCGACTCATCGGTATCGCCGACGCGCGAGCAACGCACGCATGACGAGCGTGTTGCGTTAGAGTCGCGAATTAATGTATTCTCTCGCGATTGAGCCCGAGTTTGTGCGTTTTTACGCGATATCGGGCGAGTATTGTATCGGAACGTAATCTCGCCCGCGTTCCCAGCCGGCGGATAACGTCGAGACTGACGCTCGACGCGATTGTTTCAATTTCGCCATTTATACAGGGTACATGGTGCACGGCATCAAGCGACGATCATCGTCGTACAATCACCCACGTTTGGAGCACATCATGGAGCCTGGGTACCCGAACGGCGAGAACTTTTTCTTGCACTATGGCGACTTGACTGACTTGCACGCGCTTGTGGCGATTATTCGCGACGTTCGCCCGAACGAAGTCTACAACTTAGCGGCGCAATCGCACGTGCAAGTGTCGTTCCAAATGCCCATGTACACCGCTGAGGTCGATGGTGTGGGTACGTTGAACTTGCTCGAAGCCATTCGCTTGTCTGGTCAACAAAACACTGCGCGATTTTACCAAGCGTCGACGTCTGAGTTGTACGGCAAGGTGCAAGAAATTCCGCAAAGCGAGACCACGCCCTTCTACCCGCGTTCCCCGTACGCCGTGGCGAAGATGATGGCGTACTGGGCCGTGGTGAACTACCGCGAATCGTACGACATGTATGCGTGCAACGGCATCTTGTTCAACCACGAATCTCCGCGCAGAGGGGAAACCTTTGTGACGCGAAAAATCACCCTCGCCGTGGCCAACATCAAGGCGGGTAAGCAAGAGTGCTTGTACCTCGGTAACATGGACGCCAAGCGCGATTGGGGTCACGCCCGCGACTACGTGGAGTGCATGTGGAAGATGCTCCAGCAAGATAAGCCTGAAGATTTCGTCGTCGCCACTGGTGAGACGTGGACGGTGCGACACTTTGTCGAGCGCGCGTTTGCCATCGCGGGCATGGACCTCAAGTTTGAAGGCGAAGGCGTTGATGAAGTTGGTATTGAAATCTCCACCGGTCGCACCGTGGTTCGCGTGCACGAACGTTACTTCCGCCCCGCTGAGGTTGATTTGCTCATCGGTAACCCGGCAAAGGCGTTGGAGAAGCTCAAGTGGAACCCGCGCACGACGTCGCTCGAGGAACTCATCAAGGAAATGGTCGAGGCTGACATCGCCCGCGTGGAAAACCCGTCGTTGCGTATCTAAAGCTAATAAGTAGTTAAACGTATTTGGATGAGAAATTATATTCATGGAGTTCGGATTGATTCACCAGAGAGATTCTTGTATATACAATTGGTACTATGCATGACTTTTTTTTTGTTATTTTTCGTTCGCTTCTTCTTACGTTGGCGACACGACTGCGCCTGTAAACGCCGTGAGCCAAAAGGTCACGGGTATAATCGCGACGACGTATTGCCGTAACATCATCGCCGCTAAACGCGGTGCTAAAGGCCGCGTGGCGTCACGAAGTTGCGTGAGCAATACTAAATTTTGTGCGGCGGGCATGCACGACATTGTGAGCAACACCAACGCCGCGTTCGCGTCGCTCGGGAACCACGGCGAATTCAACGCGCTTAAAAACAGCAATCCAAACAAGCACGCCGCGGGCAGGACGCCGAAGCGAACGATGCACGCCGCGGTCAAAGCGCGCATGTCTGGTAAAGGAATGTTGAACAAATACGCAATCGCGGCGCGAGACTTGGCCCAGGCGCTGCCGACGGAGCTCAAAACGCTCAACGTGGTGCACCTGAGCCTCGAGAGCGCGACTCGAGCGAGAGATTTCGCATCCTCATCGTCCGGAACACAATCCGAACCACGTGCAGCGGCTTTTGCGGCGCGTGCGATGCGCTTCTCGACGTCTTCAGGGGTGATCTTTACCAAACTCGACGCCAAGACGAGCATTTGCCCGGGTAACGCGGCGGCGCCGATGCTCGCCGCGAGCTCGAACAACGCGCGAAACACGACGGCGATGAACGACAAATACGCCGGGAAATCCACCGTGGCGTCGGCAAAGTTCCCCACGAATACCTCTTTTAATGGCGTGGCTCCAATTAATACCCCGGCGATAATCCCTAACAACGGGGGGTTTAATAACTCTTTCCCGATGCGTCCCATCGTCGCCTTGGTTGTCAAGTAGACATCCTTGACGACATCCTTCTTGCCGCCCTCTTTACTCAAGCCAGCCACCGCGACGGGGCCGGCGATGAGCAAGAACCCAACCGTCCACAACACTGGTGTCCAACCAATCAAGTATAACGCAATGTAACCCGCTGTTTCGTCCGCTCGAGCGCGACCGAGAACTTCGGTTAAAAACACCAAGGGCAACGTGAACGTGTTACCAAACGAACACGCGGCGATACCCAACCTTGACATGTCTCGTTTCTCGCGCTCAAGCTGCTGCTCTTCCTCTTCATCCATTTCATCCTTGCCCTCAAAGTGTTCGGCGGTGTATGCGAACAATTTATTGACGACAATCGTCACCAAGACGCCGATGCAAGAGCCGACGATGACTTGCGCCATGGCGCTAATGGGTAAAATCGCCAACGCTTTCGTGAGCGGTGACAAATATAATGTCGCAGCGACGCGCGTACACAAGTACGCGGGAAGCATGACGTTGAAAGCGAGCTTGGAAACCACCACTGGAGTTTCTAAAGGTAACTTTCCTTCACGCATAAGCCCTGTGATGACGACGCACAACGCGACAACCTTGAACGTCGCCGTCGCCGTGGCGCGTAAAATACGCAAATCCAACCCCACGTTCGTCGTGAGCGCCATGTATGCATTCACTGCGGTATCGAGCGGTTCGAAATATGAACACAAAATCGAAATCACCTTGGGGAAACACCACCCAGCGACGAACAACAACGCCGCGCCCGCGAACAAGCTCCGCGTCCACGCCTTGGCTCTCGAGTCGTCGTCAACGCCAAACACCCGTCTCGACACCACCTCGGCGTCTCGCTCTTCCGCACGTTCCCGAGCCTCAATCTCCTCAGTCGTCTCTTCGTCCTCACTCGCTTCGCGCTCGACTTCTGCGACGATCTCGACGTCATTCGCGACATCCTCGTCTTCAACCGCGACGTCCTCGACGCCCCCCGTCGTCGCGTCCTCCACCACGCCACCATCGCTCTCGTCCGCGCTACTCACCCCAGACGACTTGGCGCGTTCAGAAGGTACACCATCATCATCCATACCACCCACGGCGCGTCGGCGCACCGCTCGACGCGACGTCCCGAGAACCGAAACGCGCGCGTTTAAACCGACGCCGCCGACGCTCGAGCCCCACGCATCCGTCCTCACCCTCACCCCGCGCGCGCGCGATGACGCTCGACGCACACACACCACGCCCGACGACGTACTCGCCCGCGCCCGCGCACCATCCACGCGCGCGCTCGACGCACACCTCAACGACAGCACCGTCGACATCATCATACCGTCCAACCGAAATCACCGCACGCCGCGCGCTCGCACGACGCGCCCCAGCGCCCCGCGCGCGCGATCACGCCCCGAACGCGCGCGCACACACCCCAGCGATCGCACGAACCGCTCACGCACGCACCACCGCCCGCGCGCGCGGCGTCGACGAGTGTCGCGCGATGCGCGTGGCGCGCGCGGCAGCGATCGATCGCGTGGATGTTTTCGATCGATGCGCGTGTCGATGGCGCGAGAAAATCTATCGATGGAGATATCGATCAAGGGTATCTGTGCGATCGATCGATCGGTGGTGCGATCTTATCCAGATATTCTCGCACCCGTCGCGCGCGATTCGTGCGGCACTGTGACGCGCGACGACGGCGGTGGGCGCGCGAGAGGCACGCGAAACGAACGATGATGATGCTGACGATGCGTGCGTGCGCGACGGCGCGGTGCGCGATGAATGCGCCGGCGGTGATGGGGAAGGGGCGCCAGGGGGTGATGGTGAAGGCGCGCATTGGTGCGACGACGACGTCGACGGAATCGGTAGAATCGACGACGACGCGAGGGGCGATGACGATGACGATGATGGATAAGGTGTCTGTGAGTGCGATGACGGCGTTGATGACGATTTCGGCGGCGGGGACGGCACAAGCGGCGGATGTGAAGGAGGTTGAGGATTTCTTAATCGCGTTTTGGAAGTTTAGAACGGCGGACGTGAGCTCGTTCTTGCTCTTGACGGTTGCGCCTATTTTGGTACCGTATTTGGTGTTTGCGTACTTTATTAAGGAGAAAACGGCGGTGCAGCTTGAAAAGTTGGAGCAAGGTGGGTGGATTGCGTTCATGGCGGAACGCGAGTTGGACGCGACGACGTTGAAGTTGCCGCAGTTGAACGCGTTTGTCAAGGCGGCGGATCTTGGTGTTTTGGATGACGCCATGGTTAAGGAGTTTGTGCGACAACTCAAATTAAGTGAGCAATGGAAGAAGAGTACGATTGCGATTGACGATACGCGTGCTGAAGAAGCGAAGAAGCGCGCTCGCGCCGAAGCCATTCTCGAAGCTAAGTTGGCACGTGAAAAGGAGATGAGCAACCAATAAGAGTCAAAACATCTATCCATGTGCGCTCTAGCGCACGAACATTATTTTCAATGATTCACCACCAGCTGCTTTTTTAACATGACAATACTACACGTACTACTATAATTAATACAGGCGCCCCTCTTCCCGCGCCCCTCTTCCCGCGCTCGCTATAAATCTCCGTTGCGCTTGGCCGCTTCAATTTCCTTCCGGAGCTTCTCCACGGTCCATTCTTGGTACGCCGGGCGGCTCGACGCGTGTTCCCCGAACATTCCACGCGAATCGTGTTTATTAATGCCATAACCAAGCTTACGCAATGCGTCCTCGGTTGAACGCGCATGGCGTTCTTCCATGGTTTTCGGCGCTCGAGACTTTTTGTACGACCAAATGCCGATGCCCATGGCAAACATTAACGCCAGGGGCTGGAACCATACACTGTCACCAATGAGACGTGGCGGGGGTAATGTAAACATCACGTTTTTGTAAACAACAATCGCGCCGTCTTTTGGGTGCGCGACAATGACATGGCGTTCGCCATCAGTGGTCAATATCGGCGCATAGTCACCATCCGACGTCTGCTCGATGCCACTCCTCACGAGTTGTTCGCCCACTCCTGCGCGCATGACAGCTTTAGGCGTGCGCGTGAGCGTTGTATTGAATACTTCAACACCGCCATTCATAGCGATGAGGACATAGCCTTTAATAGTCGCCATGGCGCTCGAGTTGACCCGCTGTTCGTTCGCGTCTCCCGGTCGATGAACGACGCACCCGGTATTTGGACCATCCATGGAGACGTATCCGGTGAATAGACGACCTTCGATATCGACACCGATGAGTTTTGAGTTCATCCTTGGATCGAATGTCGCGTGCGCGACGCTGATGTACATCAAATTTTCGCACGAGTACGACTTTGTCGTGAACGCGACAATGTCGGCGTGCACGACGCCTCTCTCCGTCAACGCCACGATAGCCTTACTGTACGGTCTAAAGGCGAGTACTCGAGAGCCGGTGTAGAAAACACCATGGATGTTCGTAAAGTCTGAAAACGCGGGCATGAACACAATCACGCGACCGTGGGCATCCGCAGCGGCGACGTATCGCTTGCCCATGATGCGGTACATACCAAGCGTTTCAATTGCTCCGTTAGACAACGCCGTGTCCACAGCATTTGAGCTACTGGCCCGACCTATATCACGCAATTTATTTTTATGCTTCACATCGGCTTCACGCGCCGTGATCGAGGTCACCGCTGAGCACGCGGCGGAAATCTTAGTCGGGAAATCCATGGCGTCCAAACCGTCGTTAGCGCGCACAGCAATCTCAACCGTCGAAAACGCCACCGTGCCGTCCTCGTGTCCACTCACGATCACGCTGGTGTTTGTACTCACCATATACGCCGTGAGTGACGTCACACGCGCGTGCGATGCCGTCGCTATCTCGCACGCCGCCTCGCCGAAAGCCACGTCGTACACCGCCAATCGACCGAGCGCGTTCCCCGTCGCGTAATACCTCGGCGTCTTCGTCTTTGTCGACTTGAACGGTAAAAAGTGCATCGCGTTGACGCCAAACGCATCGCGCACGACGGATACGCGCTCGAACGCATTAAATGTGTTTATTTCTGACGTCGTCGGAGACGTCAACGACCGAACGTGCGCCTCGGCGACGCGTCTCACCTCCTCTGCGAAATCCACCCCAGTTGGAAACGACGACGACGACGACGACGACGACGTCAAAGACGACGATATTGTTGACGCGTGCACGCACGCCGGATCTCTCGTACACGACCCTTCGTCGTCGTTCAAACTACTCAACGGCTCGGCGCCGATTCTCTCCAGTGTCTCCTCCGCCGCCCCAACCGCACGCTCGAGCGCGCGCACGGCATCGCGCGCGCTCGCCAACGACGCTCGAAGCGCACGCAGATCGTCTCGTACGCGTCCATCGCGCGCGACGACGTCAGCGTCGACGCCGGCGTCAGCATCGCGCGATGCCGATGTGTCCGCACCGATCGCAAAGATTACACCGTCGCGCGAGACGACGACGAGCGCGACGATGAGCGCGAACGCGACGAGCAGCGGGCGATATCGCGGCATACCGCGCGCGCGTGGACGTGACGCCGAAACGCGGCGACGCGCGAGGATGTGAGGGCTTTGTCGGTGACTGTCGTGGATTACAACGCGCACGTCGCGCGGGACATTCATTCTTTTACGTGCGTCGACAACGTTGTCGACGCCTCACCGCAACTGTGCGCTCATTGCACGGTTTCGTGCTCGAGACTGGCGTCGTCGGCGGTGGTCTTGCGCTGTTCTTGATCCAACGACTCGGGCACCCACACTTGGCTGAGCAACCGAAACGCCGGACCGTATTGCAACCCAGCTCTGTTCATGTGTTCATACAGCACCACGGGATCTCGAGGCACGGTACAGGACGCTCGCATTAAGTCGTTTGAGTGCATGTCGTAATTGGCTTGGTTTTCGGCTTGATTGCGCACCTAGAAAACGAAAGAAGCGCACGCGGTGAGTACGAGACGCGAATCAATCAATCAATGAATCATTGTCTTCTCAAGAGACACAACCCGAACGCACGCACGCAAAACCACCACCCACGCACCATAGTCATCAACTTCTTCAACGCCTCCTGCATCGCCCCCGTGTCCTCGCCCAATAACGCCTTGGCCAACGCCTCATCTTTCTCGATATCCTTCAACTTGCCCACATCCTTGGCCAACGCCTCGCGAAACGCCACCGGATCTTTCGCCGTGTCGTCGTCATTCAGCGCGTACGGCCCTTCGCCCATGCGATACACCTGTGGGTTGTCGTCGTCGTGCGCAGTCATGCCGCGTCGTGCGCGCGCGTCGCGGTCTCGCGCGTTAAAACGCGCGTACGGATGCGCCAAATGTAACGCTCAAACGAGCGTTACATTTTGGCCAACGGCGCGGCCGCGACGCGTCTGCGCGCAAAGCCGCACGCGTCGCGCGCGAGGCGTCGATGGATTGCGCAAAACACGCGTTCGCGTATGATGACGCGCGTCGTGCGGGCGTGAACGCGGTGATGGAGGCGTTGGAAGGGGAGGTTGGGGCGATCGATGCGATGCGATGCGAAGCTTTGGGATGACGCGCGCGCGCATTCACGACGCGCCATGGCGCGACGGACGTCCGGTGCGACGAGACGCGCACCATCGCGATCGCCTCTATCGCTGCATCGCGTTTGCGTGGCGACTTCGACGCGACGCGAGGCGCGCGCGGGTGCGCGAGGACGAGGGTGCGATCGCGGATCGCCTCACACGCCGACGCGCGGCGCATCCGTTCGTCGCCGTCCGTCGTCGTGCGAGCGCGTCGTCGACGATATGGCGCCAGGGGTGAGTAAACCCACGATGACGCGCCTGACGCGCGAGCTGAAACAGTTCCGCGCGTGTCCGCCGCCGTACGCGCCTCTCGTGCACGTGGATGAGAATAAGATCCTCGATTGGCACATCCTCATCCAGGGCGTCCCCGACAGCGCGTACGAGGATGGGTGGTACGTGATGAAGATTACGTTCAAGCCGCAGTACCCGTTTCAAGCGCCGGCGGTGTCGGTTTTAACGCCGAATGGGCGTTTTCAAACGTCGACGTCGATTTGTATGAGCATGACGGAGTGGCATCAGGAGACGTGGAATCCGGCGTGGAGCGTGGCGACGATCGTGACGGGGTTTTTGAGCTTCATGGTGACGGATGAGTCGACGACAGGTGGGATGCGGGCGAGCGAGGAGACGCGGAGGACGTTCGCGCGGGAAAGCGTGGCGTGGAACGCGTCGCAGAAGCGCATCGTGGAGATGTTTCCTGAGATTGCGAAGCCTGGGGCGTTGGAGGAGTTGAAATATAGAGGCGAGACGAAGGTTGCGGATGACATCGAGGCGTCGGGCGCGGATGCGAACGACGATGCGAACGCAAGCGTTGAGCAAGCGGTGCTGAAGAAGGCGCGCGTGGGCGCGTCGCCCGGGGCAAAGAAGTGAGTTATCACCTCCTTTGATGCGTATTCGAACACCTACGTAGATGATTGATGATAGTTGATGATGGTTGAATGATTGAGTGATGATAGAATGGTTACAGGATTGAACGCATGTGACAGGATTGAACGCGGAGAACGCGCTCGATCGAACCCGTCAGTCGTGTTCCGCATCGCGCCGACGCTGTAATAACCAATGTATACATATACTGTATGTGCTGACACGTGTGCTAGTAATAAACGCTACGTCGCATCATTGCAAAATGATTGCACGATGCGTATGAAGTCTTGAGGGGATTCCTCGTGCGGCATGTGCCCGCATCGAGCCACGATTTCCAATCGCGCGTTCGGGATTCTATCGACGAGCGCGAGAGAATTCGTCACAGGCACGATGGCATCGTTTTCACCGTGTACGATGAGTACTTTGACGCCACTCTTAACGATGGCTTGAATGGCGTCCTCTTCCTCATCGTCGGCAGCCTGGTCGTCGCGATCGCGACGCGCTGCGGCGAGCGCGGCTCGGAAAATTTCCGCCGGCGAATTCGCTGCGGCGACAGCTGCTAATACGACGCGAAACATGCCATCTTCCCATCCGCGCACGATGGATGGTTGACGATAACCATCAATCCAGTTCGCCGGCATCAACGCAACGCGAGATTTGTCGATCGCCGCACGTAAGCCATTAATCCAAAACTGTTTGTTTCGCACGAGCTGGCGCAGGACGAAGACCACGAATGGCTTCATCGCGTACGTCAAGCACCACGTCGCCGCCGTCGCCGTAGCGGTTATGCAGGCGAGCACCACTCTAGTAGTTGTAGGCAGCCGCCCTTTAGGTCTCATCTTGCCCGCGATGATAGCTGGGGCGACTAAAACTATGCGACTCGCGCCGATGTCATTCGAGCACGCGAGCGCGGCGCCAACGGCGCCCAAACTATGCCCCACGAGCACCGTCTCCAACGACAACGACGACGCGTCACTTTTCATTTGCTCTATTATCGCCGCGCACACCTTTGCGTCGCTCGCGCGCGTATACTTTCCGACATCTCTCACGCGCTCTGTGAGTCCAAATCCCGCGCTGTCGTGCGCCGCCACGTCCGCCTCCAACGCCTCGCTCAACGCCGCCATCGTATCGCGCACCGTCCAAGACGACACATTCGCCCCGAAACCATGCATGCACTCCACTACGCGCTTGGGAGCGCCTCGCGCATACTTGACGCGCTTAAAATGCACGTCCACGTCGCCGACGCGCGTAAACCGACTCGACGCATCTGCCGCCGCGCGATACGACACCGCGGCATCCGCGTGCGCCCGTTCGCGAAAATAATACAACGCGGCATTATACGCCACGAGCGCGACACATCCACTCACGACGCGCTGCGCTAGGGACATCGGCGCGGCGAAACGGCCGAGCGCGAGCGCGACCCACGCGACGGATGCGACTCCAGCCACCGCGGCGCTCGCCACGAGCTCCTCCGCCGTGAGCGTCGGCCGCCAATCCAGCGACGGCACGGGTGTCGACGGTGCGGACGACGCACGCGCGGCGGCGTCGCGTCGTCTCGCGAACGCGTCGGGCGCTGGGCGAATGGGTTCGCGAATGCATCGATGGTGAAGATGATGCGTCGTGATGATTACGCGCCCCGCGTGCGCGCGTCGCGCCGCCGTCGTCGTCGCCGTCGTCGCCGCACGCGCGCGTATCGTCATCGAGACGCGCGGTGCGTCCATCGCGTGCGCGCGCATCGCGGTCGTCGGCGTCGTCGTGTGACGAATCGATGGTGTGACAGTTAGCATCGACCGCACACGACGTCGCGCACAATGTCGACCGCACACGCCGCCGACGCCGCGCTCGTCGCCGCCGCGCGCGCGTACTTTGACGCATGGAATGCCAAGGATCTGGTCGCTCTCCGCGCGGCGTTCGCCGACGGCGCGTCGCTGCGTGACTGGGACTTGAGCGCGCACGGCGCCGATGCCGTGGTGCAGGCGAACGCGAACATCTTTGACGCCGTACCGGCGATAGCGATCGATGTGTTGGACGTGTACGCGTGTGCGGCGAAGCGCGTGGCGACTTGCGAAATTGTCGTGGCGTTGAATGACGAGGCACAGACGGCTTTAAAGGTGGTGGATGTGATTGCGTTTGATGAGGCGATGAAGATTACCGCCGTTCGAGCGTACAAGGGGTGATGCGCGCCGCCGCGGATGCGACGTCATTGGACGACGTCAAGCGCGGAACACGTTGTTGCGTAGCGTTTGTATGTATTGAAAATCACATCGATGATTGTGCGTTCGCGTTCGCGCTTCGCGCTTCAGAACGCGACGCGCTTTTTAGACATGACGCGCACCGCCACGGCGTCGGCGTCGGCGTCATCCTCGGCGGCTTCCGCGCGTGAGTGGCGACGTTCGCATAGCACGAATTGCGCCGCGTCTCGCGCGCGCGCGTCCGCGATCGCGTCGTCGTCAAAGAAGCGCTTGGAAGTCATCACGTTCGACCTCGACGACACCCTCTGGCCAACGACGCCCGTCGTCAACGCCGCCAACGAGGCGCTCATCGACTGGTGCACGGAGAGGTTGGGGCAGACGTTTCCTAAAACTCCAGTCGTGCACGCGGCGATGAAATTGGTGCGCGAAGAGCGCGACGCGCAGGCGAGAGCTCGAGGCGACGCCGCGGCGGAGCCCATGAGCTACGCGGCTATTCGCATAGCGGGTGCCGTGCGCGCCGCGAGGGCGTGCGGGATTCCCGAACACGACGCCGTGGCCGTCATCGCGCGTGGCTATCACTTGGCGTGGATTCCCACGCGGAACGATATGGCGCGACGGTTGGTGTTTCCGGGCGTTCGCGAGGCTCTCGCTTCGCTTCGCGACGCGTACCCAAACGCGACGATTGGATCCATCACGAACGGTTTCGGGAGCGCCACGGGCGCGGGGTTGGGTGAATTCTTTGATTTTGAAATCAGCGCCGAGGCGTTGATTGATGAGCACATGGTGCATGGGGAGATGGCGAGGAAGCCGCACGTGTATCCATTTCAGCTCGCGATGGGCATCGCGTGCGGCGAGCATGGGTATTCTGGCGATGCCGATACGTGGGTGCACGTCGGCGATGACGTCTTAAACGATTGTTATTGCGCTAAACAACTAGATTTGCGCACCGTACACGTGAAGGATCCAAATGTGAACCCGTATCAATCGGGCGGAGGCGCGCCTTACGCCGAAACCTCGATGCGAGGCGCCGTCGAAGCCGACGCCGCGTCGCACGTCGACGGCGTCGTGACGCATGTCAGAGAGCTTCCAGAGTTGCTAGCGACGTGGTACGCGTAGCCGTTCGTGTTCATAGTGTGTTCTTGTTGTACTGTAGCGTAGCTTTGCGTTGTTATTCAAAGGCAGACACCAAAAGTTACTTTTTTGTGCAAAACGTCTCGTCGAGTTGTCATTACAAGTTTAAAGTTTTCGTGCGTCGCGTTCGCATCCAGCCACGGCTGAAGCGAATACAACCACCCTCCGCTTAAAGTCCCCCAAAAACCTAAAACGCGCGATACAAATGTAAAATCACCCAAGCAAATCGTAGTCGTCCAACTTGTCGTTGTACGCCGCGACCTTGCGTTTGATCTTACTCGTATCCACCCACGTCACGTAATCTTCCATATCTCGCGTAACGATATAATTTGGATCACGCACCGTGCTCGTTCCAACTCGCACGTGCCCTTGTTCCACGAAAGTCGTGGCTTCGCGCAACGTCTCCGCCATCTTCGCCCGCACCATGATCACAGGCAAACGCCTGCGGCAAAAACTCGACGTAGATAAACGATCACACAACGCGAGCGACTTCTCGCTCGGCACCGCCCCGAGTTCATACAACTTTGCAAGTAATTGCTCAGTTATTTTCACCCGCGTTTGGTCCCGAGGATCAATCTTCGCCAGCACCGACGTGAGTTTCGTCACGCCGCCACACAATTTGTTATACCGCTTGTACTCGTCTCGATCTTGCAAGTGATACCGACGCATGATGGCCACCTCGCGATGGTTCCGCTCCGATTTCCATTGTAAGAAATCAACCTTTTTTAATAGTTTTCGTTCGTGATGTTTTAATTCACGCATCGTCGCTCGCTACTCGACGACGATCCTCCCCCCGCGCGCGCTTGAGATCGCTCAAAAAAGCCCTAGCGACCTCGCGCGCGCCCTCCGTGTGTTCTAAGTTCTACTGTGGTAGTGTGTCCTGTAGTCACGCGGCGAAGATTTACTTGGAGCGTTGGCGCATCTTTCTGCGCTTACGTTTCAATCGTCGCGTGCGTTTCTTTTTCCACTTGGCGCGCATGTCGTGGTGGCGGGCCGACTGTGCGGGGGGCGCGCGCGCGCGCGAGGGCGACGTGGCGTGAAGCCCTCGGTCGGTTGGACATTCTGCGCGATCGGCCGATCGTGACCAGGCATGGCGTGGCTCCATGGGCACCGGATGTCCGAATACACACCCGCGTGTGCCGACTGTCCGAATACACACCCGCGTGTGTCGTCGACGGAAGGTTGTCGAAGCCGTCGTCGTCGTCGCGACATTAATCGGCACGCCATGAAGGTTTTATATTTCCCAATCAAGGCGCGCAACGTGCTCGCACAGCTCGTGGCCAAGAAAGGGGGGCTGACGTGTGCGTTGGAAACCCCGGCATGGGTGCGTGACGCGCGATGCGATGACATGGTTGGCGCGATGGTTGCGCGCGAGTGCGATGATTGATGGTTGGGGACTGACGTGATCGCTTTTTGTGTGTGTGTTGTGTTTTACGCGCGCGTAGCCGGAGTATAAGGGCGAGACTGTGTTTGGTCAACTTCCGCAATTGGAGTTTGACGGACAAAAGCTGGCGCAGTCGATGGCGATCGTGCGGTGCATCGCGCGCAAGGCAAAGTTGGATGGCGCGACGGATGAGGAATTTTACGCGTCGGAAATGTTGCTCGAGTTATCGGTGGAGTGCTACGACGCGTTAAAGGCGGCGTTCGTGTACGAGAAGATGGGCGTTCCCGCTGACAAGGTGGATGAGCTCAAGGCGACGCTTAAGACGTTGTTTGGGCACATGGAACGTTTGGTTGACGCGTCGCGCGGCACCGCGGGCGACCTCGCGACCGTCGCCTCGTGCGTCGTTTGCGAAGAGTTCAATTTGGATGAGTTATTGGCCGATGCGCCAAAGGTCAAGGCGTATTACGAAGCCGAGAAGGCGACGCGTGACGAGTTGTTTGGCTCGTTCGGCGCATGGTTCAAGCCGTGCCAAGCCGCGTAAACGTTTTTATTTTTATGTTAGGGGTACTCAGTACAGTACAAGTACCCTTAACAGCGCCATGCTCTGCTAAGTCTACTTCCCAATCTTTAACAACTACCGGTATACCGAAGCTGACAATAAATATTCTGTTTTTACAAGCAAAGCAAATCAATCAAACGCCGCTCCTAAAACATCATCGTACGCACGTATCGCATTGTTATCGACGTGACAAACGCGAGAAACACAAACGTAAATGCGAGTTCTATCGACCGAAGTACGATTCGTGTAAATGACATCGACATCGGGCGTATCCCCGTCCGAAACGCGACGCGTGGGGCAACCGTCAACGACGACCACGAGTGGCCGAAACCGCCAGGGGCTTTTGCCTTGGAAGATGGCGAAGCGATCGTTTTGTGCGTATTCGCACCCGAAAACGCATCGGCGGCGCTCCGTGTAGAGAGTGCCTTTTGAAATTCGCGAATCGCGTTCTCTTGCGGGACGAGGGCGAGCCACGTCGTCGAATCCATCACCGTACCGCGCTCTTCGCCGCCCAATTCCTCGGGCACAGTGCTGTTATCGAGGCTGTATCTCTTTCGGATCTCGGTCGCAAAGTCACCCGTGCAAATCACAAATTTCTTCCGCGCACTTTCAGTCAAGAACAGTTTCCCAATCGACCAAAGTGCGGCGATGAAGTACGGACAGTTGGTCACGATGAAGTGTGAAAACGGTTCTGGATGAAACTCGGCGACGGCGAGTTGTTTCGCAATCGTTGCTATGCTCGCGCGCGTCAACAACGACACTGATACGCCTTTGATGTCCACAACCATGGGCGAGGTCTTGCCGCTCAAATTTTCGCTCGGCTCCGCTACAGTGGCTTCGTACGCTTGATTGACGCCGTACCACGCGTCGATCGTGTTCATGGCGAAAAGTTTCTTCACTGATTCCGTAGTCACCGTCATAAACAACATCGCCGGGTGCTTCTTCGTTGCGCGGATGATTTGAAACATGCTCATCGTATCGGATAACTCGCGGACAACGCGTTCTTTTGTCGCCGGCGAGTCTATCTCTGGATGTCTAAAACCGTGTTGCGGCGGAAACCGCTTGACGAATCGCGTCATGAAAATTCTCGTGTAAATAGCCGCACCCACATGCTTGGTATCGTGCAAATGTGCGAGACACGCTTCTTTGGTCTTATGCAACGCTGGAAGCTTACAATACACACCTCCACCGCTCGCCTCGCACAACCGACGCAAAAATCGCCCGACGGCGACGTCCGGTGGCGTATCCGCGCCTTCAAACACCCTCATCGCAAACTCGAACGGCGCCGTTTGCAACACATCCGCTATGGCGTTCCGCAAATGCTGCACTTGGTCTTTCGCACTCATCTTCAGCGTACACGGCCGCCCCAACGCCTCATTGACATCCGCGCACGTCAACCCGTGCTGGATTATTTCAAAGATTTGCGGCGCCGACCACTCATCGCCTTCCCACGCATACAGCGGCACCCCTCTATGCGTACGCGCCGTCGTCAAATCACCCACAAACAATTCCTCCACGTCGTTCTCGCATCCAACCACGGGCGGCGGCGGCCCCGTCCACGGCGTCGGTCGAACAACGTTCCACCACGGCGCGCCTTCATCCGCCTCCTCGTCATAAAACCGCCGGTCCACCCTCGTCGTCCGTCGCGTCGGCGCCTTGGCCGATCGCAGGCGATCGAGACTCATGCGTCGCGCCGGTCGCGCCCCATCGCTCGCCGCGCTCGCGTGCGCGCCATCCGGCGCCGCCGCCTCGCCTTTCGTCGACGATGGCAAAGTAATATTCCCTCCATCGACGCGGGCGCCGAGCGCGCCGTCGTCGTCGGCCGCCGCCACTGTCACCGTCGCCGTCGCGCACCGTCTCGGGGCGTCGACACGCGTTCCCCATGCCGCCGCCGCGGTCGCCGACGTCGCGCCGCGACTCGGCGAGACGCCGCGCTGTGACGCCATTCCATGTCGCGCGCCGTCGTGTACGCGCTCGCGCGATGCGTCGCCACCGCGACGACGACGGCGAGGGCGACGACGACGACGACGAAAACGATGCGCGTCGATCGCGTCGCGCGCGCGCGCGCGAGGCGACCGCGAAGCGTCGCGTCGGCATCCGCATCTGCGGAAGGCGGCGCATCGGCTAACGACCGCGATGCGAACGCGCGGGACGCGCGCGACGGCGACGACGACGAAAACGACGCATTCGAGGGATGGGCGGGCGTGCGCGCGCCTGGGGGACGTATCGCGCCCGAGAGTGAGAGCGAGGGCGCGCGTGCGGCGCTAGATCCGGGGTTGTATTTGGTTGGCACGCCGATTGGACATCTGGAAGACGTGACGTTGCGCGCGCTCAACGTGTTACGCTGCGCCGACGCTGTGCTGGCGGAGGATACGCGACGGACGGCGCAGTTGTTGCGTGCGTATTCTATACGTACGCCGTTGATTTCGTATCACGCGCATAACGAGGCGCAGCGAAGGGATTCGCTGGTGGAGCGACTGCTGGCGGGTGGCGCGTTGGCGTTGGTGAGCGACGCCGGGATGCCGACGGTGAGTGATCCAGGGACGGATTTAGCGCGCGCAGCGTCGGAAGTTGGTGTACGAGTGGTACCTGTGCCTGGCCCGAGCGCGGTGCTCGCGGCGTTAGCTGGTGCTGGGTTGCCGACGGATGAGTTTACGTTTATCGGATTCCCGCCGCCGAAATCGGGCGCGAGGTTAAAGCGATTGAAAAGTTTCGCGCGCATACGGTCGACGCTGGTGATGTTCGTGCCGCCGCATAAACTTATTGGAACTTTAGAAGACGCAATCGTCGCCTATGGTGATAGACGATGTTCGGTGTGTCGAGAATTGACCAAGGTGCACGAAGAATTTTGGCGAAGCACGCTGAGCCAAGCTAAAGAGGAATTTGAACGCCGCGCACCGCGAGGGGAGATCACGCTCGTCATCGAGGGCGTAAAGGAAGGCGCGGAGATGCGCGATGACGACGACGACGACGACACCGCGGGTCCGGCGACGTCTAGTGTTGAAGATGCGTTGCGCGCGTTGTTAGCGTCGGGCATTTCGCCGTCAGAGGCGTCGAGAACGGTGGCGAAAGAACTTGGCATTCGGCGACGCGAAACGTATTCAGTAGCACAACGTCTCTCGGAACAGTTAAAAAGGTAATGCCATTTTACTTCTTGTGGCGTTGACTTGGACGCGCACCGTGACTACTGTGTGTGAGAGCGTGTGTTCTTGGGAACGCGTGCGAGGCGACATTCGGCTCACCGAGTACAAAGGCGTCCAAAAATAAACCGAGACTGGACAATTCGCATGCGCATTGGCGGTGATGGCGTGCCATTCGCAAGGACACGCATGCGTGCGTACCACTCATTTACTCGGACTATAACACCGAACAATGACGACGAGCACGACGACGATGACGGCGATGATGAGATGTCGTTTGCGCGCGGCGGCGCCGCCTCGTCGGCGGTCTGCGTCCTCGACGACGACGAAGGCACCACGCAGTCTCGCGCAGTACACGCCGAACTCGACACGCTTCGTCGAGAAATACGAAAAGTCCAGTCTGCAATCGATGTCATCAAGGCGCGACGCAAACACGCAAGGAATCTCGACAAAGCACCGCCTGACGTCGCTGAGCCGTTCCGGGCGACTCGAGTCAACAGCCGCCGCTCACTCACGCCCCGAAGCGCGTTCATGTGCGAACCGACGACCCGCGACATGGCCATCGTGCTTTCACAGCGTCTCGATGAAATTTTACCCGAAGGCGCCATCGAACGCAAGTACGCCATGTGCGACGATGTTCGAAGCGTCGATGCTTTTGGTGACGAATTCGCCGTCGTCGACGGAGCGCTTCGCGAAGGCGCTCGGCAAGTCGCCGTCGGGTGTCGAGATCGTGGTCGAGTATTGGATGTCATCCGCGAACGATACGGTGAGTTGTTTACCACCATGCGCGATGCGTGTGATCGATGGCGGCGGCGAAACGATGCATCGGACGCACAATTGGAAGAGATTTCTCGCGCGTTGGCCGAAAAGGAGCGCGAACGCGCGGCGTTTACCGAAACCGTCAATCGATGCCGACGAGAGCTCGCCACGGCGACGCGTGCGCATCGCAACGAGCGCGCTCGCGCCGACGCCATTGTATCGCGCGCGCGACTAGAGGCGGACGCGCTCGCGACGTCGAGGACGATTGATCGCGCTGAAATTCGACGATTGCGCCAACGCGCCGAGCTCGCCGACGCGAGGCTGGAACGAGAAATCGCCCACGCGGTGACATCTATGGAGGATTCGTTATCGCGAGCGGTAGAAGATCGCGATCGACTCGAGCAGCGTGTATTGTACTTGGATGCGCGGTTAGTAGAAACGCGTGCGGCGTTGCCCGATCGATCGACGTATGAAACGATTGAGACGCAAACGATGGCGCTCGACGCCGTTGGCATCAAAGCGTTGCTCGTCGACGCGGACGGCGGTGTTGGCGTTGAGATTTCAACGCAAACGGATGCCGCCACGGTTGTCGCGAAACGAAGACGTAAAGGGGATTGTGCAGCAGCGATGGGGAGTGATAAAACGTCGTTGTCGTCAGGCGGTGCCGATCGATGGCTGGGCGGGTTCGCGGCGCTCGTGTCGTCTCAAAAGACCAATGGTCGACATAAACCGCGCACGTGGGTTTTGAAGTGTATTGCGCACGTGTACGGTGATAAAATCACGCTAGACGCGACAGAAACTTCAACGCATGGAAGCGACGAAGGCGCGTCGACAACGTCGGCGTCGGAACCGCCGCTCGCCGCGTTTACGTACGATTGGCATTTGCACAAATTTGGTTTACGACAACTCGCGGAGAATAATTTATTGGATTTGGTCGCATCTGCTACCGTGCACGCGCACGATTGCGCGTTAATTTCGCAGTTTGGTGCATTTTGTGGGTTTATTACGGGCGAAGAACACGCGCTGGTGGATGCACCGACAGTGGCTTTTTATTTGCGGCTCGTGGACGCGCTCGCAAATGCGAATCCGTTGTCGCAGCTCTTTTTGGATTACGGTCTCGTGGATGATTCAAAGCAGCTCGACTCTGGGTCTGATGCGGGTTCGATATCACTCTCGCGCATCAACGATGCGCTCAAACGCGTATTTGATGATTTCAAGGAGGATGGTGCGGCGCTGAAGGATTTCGTGGCAAAAAATCTCGGCGTTTCGCGCGCATCGAGCTCAACTACGGTGAAGTTCACGCCGTTCATGCGCGCCGTGATGGACGAGTACACGTCGCGGCGACATGCAAACATGCTCACACTCAAATCATTATTTCGTGCGGCGAACATATCAGACTCTGCGGCGCTGGTGTACGATGAATTTCACGCGGCGCTTCGCGTGGCGGATGCCAAGCTCGCGGAAGCGTCCATCGCCAAGGCGTTTCAGACATTCAGTACAAAGCGCGATAAACGTTCGGCGCCGTCGATGCACGTAGATGATTTCATCAAAGCATGCCTGGCAAGTGGATTGGATAAGTTTCGCGTCGCTCCCGAGCGCATCGCGCGAAATTCCAGCGGCGACTGTGCGGCGACATCCGTCGGCGACGATTCCGGCGAAAGTGGCGCGTCCCCGCCGAATACGTCGAATTCGACGATGACGAAATCTCCATCATCATCTGCCGCGTGGATCGCATTACTCGATGATCACATGTTATCATCCGACGGCGCGATGGCGCGCTTAGAATCTCTCCGCCAAACGCAAACGCGCGCGACGGCGTCCATCCTCGCCCGATGCGAGCGCCAAGCCGCTCGCCTCCTCGCCCTCAAATCCAACCCATCCGACGGCGAAGCCGCGTACCTGGCATACAAAATCCTCACCGCAGACGTCCGTGCGGCGTACATCAAATCCAAAGGCGGCTTCAAACGCCTCGGTGATGTCGTCCTCACCCGCGTCACGTTCTCCATGCGCGCCAACGCCAGTCGCCGTCGAGACGCCGACGCCGGCGAAGCCGATGCCCACGCGCCCCCAAAACCACCTCACGTCGCCGACATCGACCCATTCGTGTAGTACACACATATTTCCACCACAAATTCGCGCGTATTCACCAATCACGATCGATGCGCGCGATTGACAACCATCATTAGAGCGTTTCGCGAGACGCGTTCGCTGACATGTGCGCCTAAACCCGTGCCGCGATTGACTCGCCATCGCCACACACCGACGCGACCGCGCGCGCGCGAGCGACGACTTCGACCGAACACCATGGCGAGCAAACGAATCATAAAAGAACTCTTGGTGCGTGCGACGTCGACGGCGATTCAACGACGATTGCGCGCGCGCATGCGCGATGAATCGCGGCGCCACGCCGCGCCGCGAGCGGGATCTCACGCGCGGCGCTGGGCGTTTCGCGGCGTTCGCGCGCGACGCGACGGTCGCGGGGCGCGCGACGGCGCGCGATGACACGCGCAGGAATATGGTGCATGGATGTCGCGCGCGCGAGCGGGCGTTTGCGCGTGGGTGAGGCGTCGGTGCTGGGGGTTTCTATGAATTTCTAAAGCTCGCGTTGGGTGGTTTTGGAGCTCGCAAAGACTGACTGGGACGCTTCGTTTGTGTCATAAAATAGGACTTACAAAAGGATCCGCCGACGAGTTGCAGCGCCGGGCCGCGCAGTGATGATGATATTTTCCACTGGGACGCGACGATCATCGGTCCGTCGGATTCGCCCTACCAAGGAGGGTTGTTTTTCGTCGCGATTCACTTCCCGCCCGACTACCCGTTCAAGCCTCCAAAGGTGAACTTTAAGACAAAGGTGTACCATCCGAATGTGAACTCGCAAGGGTCGATTTGCTTGGATATCTTAAAAGAGCAGTGGTCGCCGGCGTTGACGATTTCAAAGGTGCTTTTGAGTATTTGTTCGTTGTTGACGGATCCGAATCCTGATGATCCGTTGGTGCCGGAAATCGCGCACGTGTACAAGACGGACCGTACGAGATACAACGAGCTCGCCAAGGAGTGGACGCGTAAGTATGCCACGTTGTAGCGCAAAGAAGTGGCCAATGGCGTGACACGGATGGGTGTCGAGTCGAGACATTAGCACACGGGGAGAATACACACACAGAGAGAACAGAAAACGCGAGGACGCGAACGGGAGGCGTCCGAGTCGAACGGAGTCGCGATATACTCCCGACGAGGAACGGACGCGGCGCATACGAGGAGGGAGAACGACCCGTTCGCGGGTGACATATACTACGCTTTTTGGCGTCGAAGCGTACATGGTGATTGATTTAGCATCGGAGAAAAGTCATGCGAGTAGCAACAGATTGAAATGGAATTATCTTTACGTTTCACGCTTTAAAACACGTTTGCCCGCACACTTCGCCGCCCGCGTTCGCACACGGTCGCCGCACACGCGCAGAAATGTTCACCATGACACCCACCACCGCATCGTCGGCGCTGAACGCGCTTGCGCTCGGCTCGTCGACGCGACAGGCGCGGACCAAGGAAAGAAGACACGTCATCATTCGCTCCACAGCCGCAGATGACGACAAACGCGTCGCATTCGGGCGCGCAGAGAGCGCGTTAGGCGCACGCGCGCGCGCGATGGCGTTGGCGACGGCGTCGGCGTGTGCGATGCTCGCGTCGGCGCCTGGCGCGCACGCTGAGCTCAACAAGTTTGAGGCGGCTCGAGGCGGAGAGTTCAACCGCGGAAGCGCGCAACAATTCGGTGGCTATGATTTGCGCAGCGAAGACGTGGTGAAAAAGTACGGCAAGGATTTGCGTTTGTCTAACTTTACCGCGGCGGATATGCGGTTTGCCAAGCTCAGAGGGGCGAACTTGAGAGGGGCGTATTTGATGAAGGCGGTGGCGCCAGAGACGGATTTTACCGGGGCAGATTTGAGCGATGCGCTGATGGATCGTATGGTGCTCGTCAAGGCGAATCTTTCGCAAGCCAACTTGTCTCGCGTGGTTTTGACGTCGAGTGATATGGAGGGTGCGATTATTGATGGCGCCGACTTCTCCGACGCGTTGTTGGACAAGAAGACGCAGCAAGCACTGTGTAAGACGGCGAGCGGCAAGAACGAAGAAACTGGCGTCGATACGCGACAGTCGCTCGGGTGCAGTGGCGGTCGTGCACGCGCGAGCTCGCCGAGCCGATACATGACGGAGGACGACGCGGTGAAGCCAAAGGCAGAATTTGACGAGAGTCGATTTTCCAGTTACAACTAACTGAGCTCTCTGAAAGCGTCTTTCGTTTACATGCTCGCATGAATTCGTTTCGTTGTTTGCTTGTTTATTTGTAGTATTGCACACTTTGTTTTTCAATATTTATTATCCTTCAAAAGAACTTCAATCATCTAACGCTGGCTTCTTGCTAAAAATGGACGACTTGGCCATGCCTTTTCGCTTGCCCTTGGCTTGGAAATTTTGCCACGATGACGCTTTTGCATTTTGCTCTGCACTAATCTCTTGCTGCCGTTGTTTATATTTAAAGGATTTGAGCTTCTTCTTTTTCTTCTCGCGCGTCTCCGCGTCATCCGTGGGCAGAATTTGTAACTTTCTTGGCGGAGCGGCCGCCGTGTACTCTGTCTTTCTCGTCAACTCCAAGCGCTTGGGTTCGGGCACGCCGCGATACACCTCTCGCATCACCGCCACCGGCTCCGGCTCGCGCACAGCAGGTGCTATGTCTAATTTCACTCTCGACGCGGGCACGCCCACACGCATGTGCGACTCGGTCAAATACACATCCAAAGTCCCGTCCTGAGCGACGCGCACGCACCGCCCGCGTCTCCACGTTGCGCCCTCGCCTTCGGGCAGCGCCAACACATCCTTCCCCACGAACGTCTTTTGCAACGACGCCGTCGTCGCCGCCGCATCAACAAAGACATCACGCGAGTCTTCAACCTCCACCGTCACGGCCTCAACCTCGCGCACGCTCTCGAGCACGTCCTCCGTGATGCCGATGACCTCCTCCAACGACGCCTTGAGCTCCACGAGCTCCTCATCGTCTGGCGTCGCCGCGAGCCCGGCGTTGACCTCGTTCAAGCTCGCGCGGTACTCCGCAAGTTTTGTTTCGAGACTTTCGACGGTTTGCGGCGCCTCATCGTCGTCATCGTCGTCGACGTGCGACATGATTTTCGCTCTACGAGGTGCGCGCCATTCACTGACGCCGGCGCTCGCACGCATGTCGTCGACGGTGTCGTGGTCCACGGCGCGCCCGAGCGCGCGTGGACGCGTGCAGTCGCGTGCGCGCGACGCACCGCGCGCGACGCTCGCGCCGCGCGCGCATTCGGCGTCGTTTGCGCCGCGCGAGCTGCGCGTGGCGTTCGTGGCGGCTGCGCCGCGTGGCGTTCGTTGTCGCGCCGTCGCGCGCGAGGACGAGGAGGACGAGGACGAGGACGGGCCGGAAACCGAGCTCGGTGACGCGTTTTTCGGTGAAGGCTTTGACGACGCCGACGACGGCGAGGAGGATGGGGATGAGGACGAGGACGAGGTGGTGGAAGTGCTCCCGTACATTGGAGGCGATTTGCTCGTCGCGGACCCGCCGGGACATAAATCGGGCTACGTCGCCATCATTGGCCGACCGAACGCGGGGAAGAGCACGCTGATGAATGATTTGGTAGGACTTAAGTTGTCCATCGTGACGTATAAGCCGCAAACGACGCGGCATAGGATTTTGGGGATCGTAAGCGAAGACGACTATCAAATGGTTTTATTGGATACGCCGGGGGTGATGAAGGAGGAGTTTAACAAGCTCGATGGGTTGATGCTGAAGAGCGTGAGGAATTCGATGGCGAATGCGGATGTGATGTTTTATATTGTTGACGCCGCGCGTGATCCGTACGCGGCTTGGGAAGGTTTGGCGCCGGCGAAAAAGAAGATGAAAAAGGTGCCGACGGCGTTGATTTTGAACAAGTGCGACATGGTGGGCGATCGCGAGAGAATCATGGAATTGATTGAATACTTTAAAGCGCAAGATGGCATCGACGCAGTGCTGCCAATTTCGGCGTTGAACTCTACGGGGACGGATAATGTAAAAAAGTGGGCGCTCGAGCATTTACCGCTCGGTCCAACGATGTACCCAAAAGACGCAATAAGCGAGCACCCCGAGCGATTTTTCATCGCGGAAATCATTCGAGAGAAAATTTTCATGCAGTACAAGCAAGAAGTGCCGTACAGCACGCAAGTGTGGATCGAAAGTCACAAGGAGCGCGAACCGCCAAAGAAGGATTTAATTTTGGCCAAAGTCTTCGTCGAGCGCCAATCGCAAATCGGTATCATCGTCGGCCAAGGTGGATCGGCCATGAAAAAGCTCTCTTCGAACTCTCGCAGCGACATTGAGAAGTTCTTAGGCAGGCCAGTGTTCTTGGATATTCAAGTCAAGGTTCGCGACGGGTGGCGTCAAGACGACGCCTCGCTCGAAGACCTCGGTTTAGACGATCCAAACCGCCTCGAGGCACCAAGCATGTAGTGTACTTTATATCCCGATGGGTTCGACGACGATTTTGTCATATATAGTTAACGCACGTTTACAACCACATGCGTACGCGCAGAGCGCGGCAGCGCGACTCGGATTATATTTAGGCACCCGCGCGCGCGCCCTTCCCCCACCTCGACACCCTTCCCACGACATTCACCAAATACTCTGGCACCTCCTCCCCTCTTTGCGCAATCCACGCTCGATACATCTCCCCACTCTCGCTCGTCATCAACCTCGCCCTCGCCTTCGCCCCTCTCGCCTTCCGCGCGCTATGGTCATCGACATCGCGCTGATGTTCATCGTCACCGTCACCCCCAACGCGCGGCGTCGTTCCCCCATCCCGCGCACCACCGCGCGCGCCGCCACGCATCGCGCGCCCATCGCGCGCGCGCGCGTAATACCACAGCACCGCTCCCATCGCGCGCGCGTCTGCGCGTCTGTGCGACGCACACCGCGTGCGACACACGAATATGAACCGTCAAACAATTATCACATTCAAAACGGTCCCTTCACCGCGTCGGCGCGGATAAGGCATTTGCCCTCGCGGTTCGCGCCATACGCCGACGCCGCGCGACGCGCTCGGCGCGCACACACGCGCGAGACACACGCGCAAACACACGATGTTCGCGCGCACCGCATCGGTGGGCGCGCCCTCGCGCGCGACGGCGCACGCGAGGGCGATTCGTGCGAATTCGCAGGGCACCAGCCGGGGCGGTTCGAACGCGCGCGCACGAGCGGTGCGCGTCGTGCGAGCGCGTGCGCGCGCGCGTGAGGGCTCGAGCGCGAGCGAATGGGGTGTTGGGTGCGGCAAGCGCGGGAAACGGGAGGTGTGCGCGCGTGCGGGGGGGCGGAAAACGTTGAAGGAGTTGAGGCCAGACTTGTACGCGCGCGCGCCGTGGGACCCGATGCGGGACGGTGATCGGCGGTTGGAGAGCGAGGAGGCGAATACGCCGTTCCCAAGCGAGCTCCCGGGGTTGACGCATGGGACGAGCGCACGGGAGACGTATGATTTGGTCATCGTGGGGTGTGGGCCGGCTGGGTTGAGCGCGGCGGATGAGGCGTCGAGACGCGGGTTGCGCGTGGCGTTGATGGATCCCACGCCGCTTGCGCCGTGGATGAATAATTATGGCGTGTGGTGCGATGAGTTTAAGGCGTTAGGGTTCGATGATTGTTATCGCGCGGTGTGGAACAAGGCGCGAGTGATTATAGACGAAACAGACGTCGAGGGAAAGATGCTGGACCGCGCGTACGCGCAGGTGGATAGAAAAAAGTTCAAGCAAAAGCTCATGGCGCGTTGTATGAAACAGGGCGTTGAGTTTGGAATGTCTACGGTGGAGTCTTGCGATCATAGCGATCCGACGTTTTCGGTAGTGACGCTTGGCGATGGGCGTAAGGTGTACGCCAAGATGGTGCTCGACGCCACTGGGCACGCGCGTAAGTTGGTGGATTTTGACCGCGACTTTACGCCCGGCTATCAAGCAGCGTTTGGGATTTTCGCCACCGTGGAGAAACATGATTTTCCGCTCGACACTATGTTGTTCATGGATTGGCGCGACGAGCACTTGAGTCCAAAGTTCAAGGAGCAAAACGACAAGTTGCCGACGTTTTTGTACGCCATGCCATTTTCAGACACTGAGGTGTTTCTCGAAGAGACGAGCTTGGTGGCTCGCCCGTCGCTTGAATTTGACGATTTGAAAATCAAGTTAAAAGAGCGTCTCGAGCATCTCGGGGTAAAAGTCACCGCAGTGCACGAAGAGGAGTATTGCTTGATTCCCATGGGTGGCGTGTTGCCAAAGTTTCCGCAACGCACGCTCGGCATCGGCGGAACAGCGGGTATGGTTCACCCGAGTACGGGTTTCATGGTTGCAAAAACCATGTTGTGCGTCCGTGCGCTCGTGGGTACGTTGGATGACGCCCTTAAGGCTGGAGTGCGAGGAGATATCACCGACGCTTTGATCGCCGCCGAGGAGGGACAGAGTGATAATGGTACGTTTGACGCGACCACCACTGCGGCGACGATTTGGTCAAAGCTCTGGCCGGAAGATGACTTGCGCATGCGAACGTTCATGTGCTTCGGCATGGAAACGTTGATGCAGCTCGACGTGAATGGTACGCGTCAGTTCTTCGATACGTTCTTCGATCTTCCTAAAGACGTGTGGGCTGGCTTTTTGAGTTGGCGCATCCAACCCGCAGGCTTAGTTAGACTTGGCTTGCAGCTCTTCGTGTTGTTCTCTAACTACATGCGCATCACGTTTGTGAGCTCGGCTTTACCATTCATGGGTTCTTTCTTTGCAAACTTTGCCACCGCGGACAACAAATTTGACTCTAACAAGTGGGGAGGTTTAGTGCTCAAAGACAAAACAAAGAAGAATCTGAGCGCGCTTGCGGCGGCGGGTATCGGTCCTATCCCAGCGCCTGTGGGTAACCCTACCGCAAAGCCTATCACTAGTAGCCCAGTGGACTTTGAGAAAATCATATCGAACGAAAAGTTATCTACGTCGCCGAAAGACATCAAGCCAGAAGGGTTGAAGGATGACCGGGAATGGATTGCGTTTCAGCAACGTAAAGTTTTCGCCGATCAAAAGCCAATCAAGGAGTACCTCGGGGCGTTGACGAGTGGCGACAAAGTTGACGTCTTAGTCGTTGGCGCTGGTCCCGCTGGGCTTGCAATCGCCGCCGAAACCGCTAAGCGTGGACTTTCCGTGGGATTGATTGCGCCGGATACGCCCTTTGTGAACAACTACGGTGTATGGTTGGATGAGTTCCAAAAGCTCGGCCTTGAAGACTGCTTGTTGCACAAGTACGAAGACGCACTGGTGTGGTTTGATGACTCGGATCCAGCTTCCGGTCAAGCGCTTAACCGTCCGTACGGTCAAGTGTGCCGCAAGCGCCTCCGCAACCATTTACTCACTGAATGCGCTTCGGTGGGCGTCAAGTATCTTCCAGGTTTGGTTGATTTCGTTCGCCATGGTGAAGAGAACACTGATGAACTCGCGGAAGTCCGAGGTACCATCATACGCGATGACGACGAAGACAATAAGCCGATCGATGAAGCGAACGTGAAGGGTGACCAGTTTACTTTGAACTCTCGTCTCGTCGTGTGCGGCACTGGTCACAATCGCGACATGCTTAGCTACGAACAAGGTTCGCCACCTGGATGGCAGACCGCGTATGGCGTCGAAATCCGCGTTCCTAACCATCCGTTTCCAGTGAACAAGGCGATTTTCATGGATTTCCGTCAAAGTGATCCGGAGGCTGGGGGCGAAGAGCAACAAGGTGGAGTTTGGCGCGTGCCCTCCTTTTTGTATGTATTACCCGTGAGCAAGGATGTCGTGTTCGTCGAGGAAACGTGCTTGGTTGCGCGCGTTCAAGTACCTTTTGATGAGCTCAAGCGTCGATTATACCGGCGCATGGCGCGTATGGGTGTCGATTTTACCGAGGATGACATTCTTGAAATCGAAGCGAGTTGGATTCCGCTCGGCGGCACGGCTCCTGTGGCGCCGCAGCGAACCATCGCGTACGGTGCTGCAGCGGGTATGGTGCACCCGGCCTCCGGCTATTCCGTTGTAAACTCCCTCACTAAAGCTCCGAGAGTGGCTGAAGCCATGGTGCAAGGCTTGAAGGAGGGTGGCGAACGTGAAGCTGCGCGACGCGCTTGGGATATTTTGTGGGGCGCCGAACCTCGGCGTCAAATTGGATTTTATCAATTTGGTATGGAGCTTTTGATGTCGCTTCGCATTGAGCAAATGCGAAATTTCTTCGGCACTTTCTTTTCGTTACCGCCGCACCTCGCGCGAGGTTTCTTGGGCAATAGATTGAGCAGCTCTGAACTCATTCTCTTTGCGCTCACGACATTTGCCATAGGCAACAACGAGCTTCGCGGGTTGTTACTCGCGCACTTGGTGTCTCGTGGCGGCTCTGGCCTTCGCCTCGGACAGGCTTACGCGTATCCACTCTTGCCAAAAGATGAAAGTGGATTGGACGTGTTGCAAGTCGACAGACTTTCTAGAGCGCAAGAGCGAAGCACGTACAAGATGATGAAAGATTTTTACGAGTCTCAACGCGGCGGCAATATTCCGGGATACATGGGTCGAGACTGGTGGTCTATTCCATCAATGAGTAGAAGTTCAAAGGACAGCGATAACGACAACACCGGTGATGCTGGCGGTGGAGGATCAACCTCTGGTGGCTCTACGATGTCCACTTCGTCTAGCCAGGATGCCGCCGACTTGGTCGGCGCGATGAAGATTGACGGATCAAATCAAGGCGCAGTAACTTTCTGGAGTAACGGCTCCGCAGCCATGGTTGTCACAAATGCCGTGCGCAAAACAGGCTTGCGACAAGGAGAGTTGTTTGGAGATAACCGCCGCAAGTTTTTGCCGTCTGCTTTCATCTCGCAAGCGCCCAACGTCGTTCCGCCTCATCTTACCGGTTCTTTGCCTGGTGACATTGGCTGGGACCCGCTTGCACTTGGTGCGCAAGCGGACATCCAACGCTACCGCGCGCGCGAGTTGATCAACGGTCGATGGGCCATGCTCGCCGTGATTGGCGTTCTCGTCCCTGAATTTTTAGGACACAACAACATCTTTGGCTCGCCCGACCAGCACTGGTGGAACACCGCCATCGTGAACGACCCAATCGATGGATTCCAGCTCACATACATGGGCGAAACCATCCCATGGGGCTTGTTCTGGCTTCCGATCATCCACCTTCCGCTGTTCTTCGTCGCCGAAGCCCTTCGCGTGGGCGCATTTGAGCTCGAAGCGTTCAAGGATTTGGACAAGCTCTACCCCGGCGGTAGGCTCTTCGACCCTCTTGGTTTAGCCGACGGCCAAACCGAAGAAGACTTGGCGATTTTGAAAACCATCGAAATCCAGCACGCACGTTTGGCCATGATTGCCACGTTCGTATTCATCTTAGAAGGTCTCGCAGGCAAAGGTCCCTACGATATCTTCTAAATGCTCGGCAGTCGAGCGCCCCGCCCCGCCCGCGCGGCTATTCAAGACACAACACAACACAACACAACACAACTCAACACAGCACAGCAGCAGCAAAACCAACAACAACACTATTCTTTTTCTAGCGCGAGTATCTGCACTCTCATCATGTAATAAATTATAAAAAGAATCGCAAAGAACACAAGACGCGACGCGCTTATCCGCGCCCAAAACACTCGAAAAAATGCCCCTCACCAGATCTCACCACCACCAACGTCACTTCCACGCGCGCGCGTCACGAAACCCAACGCAACTCTCGCCCCGCACACCATGGCAGCCATGCTCGACCAATCGCTCGACGCGATGATCAAGGAAACCCGCAAAACCGCGCCGAAACGCCGCGTAAACAAAGCCAAAGTGGGCGGCAAGCGCGCCCCTGGATCGGCGATGAATTCGCGCGGTCCGGCGCCGATGTCCATCGGCGGCGTGAAGAAGGCGTCGATGAAGAAGCCGAAAAAGCGCTCGATGAATGCCGTCGCCATGGCTGTCGATCGCATGCCGCGTCAGCAGCAGCAACAGCGATCGAACGGCGCGCCGGGACAGAAGACGCAATTAATCGTCGGAAATCTCGACTGGAAAGTGACGGATCAAGACATCAAGGTGAGTGTAGCGCGACGACGCATCGCGATTGGGGTGTGTATTGTTTGATTTTGGTTCTGGTGCTGGATGTATAATCGCGCGCTCATGAAGGCGACTGCGGTAAGGGAGAGAATTGCGTACTCGCTGACGATGATTCGTCGATCGCGACGAGGCTTCGTGAAAATTCTTTCTCGCGCCCGGTTGCCCGAGCGTCGCGTATTCGGCGTTGGATCGACCTGAGGTGTTCTTTCGTGACGTGACGACTTTGTGTATTACGATTGACGCACGCGTATGCGTCGTCGTCGGTACACCGCGTCATCGTATACTCGAGCTCGAGCGGATCGCGCGTCGGGCGTTCGCGACTATCGCCGTGGGCACCCCGATTGAAACGTTGTGCGGAACTTGTATACGCGCGTCGCGCACACGCTGAAGAGCGCATTCGTTGCACCGCGTGTGTGCACGCGCGTGTTAGACCACTGAAACGTCTTCACGGGAGCGATAGATAATTCGCGACGCCACGCAACGCGCGTCCGCGTTCGATCGAGCGTGTGCGTGAGACAAGGTTCGCGCGCACGAAGGAACAAATTTTGGCGATGGCTCGCGTATTCGGCATTCACGCGGTGTTGACGCGCGTGCGCTCGCAATGGAATATGATGACTTCTATGCGCGCGCGCGCGAGACGCGCCACTCGTCGAATTCGCAGCTTCTCAATGGATGGATACGGCGGATGATTACTACAGATGGTTTCCAGTTTCGAATCGACGCGCGCCCTCGTAGACTCTCGATTTTCTCTCGTTTCTTATGTATTTGCTCGCGCTCTCGTACTCTTTGGTTTTCTCGACCCTGTTTGGCTCTTTGTCCGTCGCTTTCACGCGACAACATGGTTTCAAGTGATGTATTTGTGTATCAGTATCCGCTCGAGGACGCATGTATTGATTGATTTCGCTCCACCCGTTACGTCGATCCTTTGTATTACAGGAACTCTTCGGACAAGTCGGCCGCGTGTTCAAAGCTGGTGTCAACTACGGTCCCGATGGCCGTAGTAAAGGCACGGCTGATGTCACCATCGGTTCATACGACCAAGCGCTCAAGGCGGTGCAAACGTACAATGGCGTTAAGCTCGACGGTCGCCCGCTCAGCATCTCCATCGTCGGCGCGCCGCCGCAAAACATGAGCATCACCCAACGTCTCTCTGGATTGAAGCAACCGATCGGTAAGGGTAAGCAAATGAACAAACCCGCGCCGAAGGCGGCCCCGAAGCGTGGTAACGCCACCGCCAAGGCGGTGGCTAACGCCAAGGGCGCCACGCCCAAGAAGAAGGCGCCGAAGAAGAAAGCCCCGAAGAAGAAAGCTCCCAACGCCCCTAAGGCTACCGCGGCCGACCTCGATGCGCAATTGGACTCGTACAAGGCCAGTGCCGATGTCCAAATGTCCGCTTAGGTCGTGTGCGCCGTGTTTACCACACAGTCTACATGTAACTTTAGCTGAGAATTTCACTCTCCAAACGACGCCTTCGTAACCACCTCACACCTCAACGCCACCGAACGCGCCATGAAAGTGCTCCCGCAATTCATCCAAACCCTCATATACGACCCGAAGACGGAAAAATATTCCATGATTCACGTCTTCGCATGTTCGCTAGCCGCGTTACACGTCTTCGCGCTCGCGTTGTGGTTGTTCCTTACCGTCCGTCAGAAACCTCCATCGATTCGCGACCGTGTGGGCGTCGATAAGGAGGAATGAGCGCGCGCACGCGCCGCATAGGAAGCCATAGACTTGTTTTTTTGTGATTTGATTGATAGTGCTGTACTAAAGCGCGCGATGCGCGACGTGCGCGTGAGGAGCAAGGCGCTCGAGGGAATCCAGTGGAGTGTTCGAGCGAGGCGTTACGCGTCGACGTCGAAAAGCTCGCGAACTCGACGCGCGGCGCACGCGTCGATGTGGTCGCGTGGAATGCGTGTGCGAATCTAAACATCCAGTTAACTATTACAGACTGTGCCTATTTTTTGTGGTCGATCTTCTCGTCCTGCAAGTTTAACAGGAGCGAGTCGGCGCTCAACATGACGCGGTTGCTTGAACCCGCCATGGTCGCCGCGATGGCGCGCGCGGCTTCGATGCGACGCAACGTCAAAAACGCTGGGTTGTTGGAAATCGCTTCACCGATCAGCTTGGCGGATTTCGCTTCCCCTTCTGCTTGAATCACCGCTGAAAGCTTGTCTTGCTTGGCCTTTTCGACGACGAACTTGGCGCGCTCCGCCTCTTGTTGCGCCACCTGCTTGGCTTCAATCGCCGCGGTATACTCCCGCCCGAAAGTCAACGCTGTGATGGAAACATCATCTAAAACCATATTAAACTGTGCGGCGCGTTGTTTCAACAAGTTTCGAATCGCCAAAGACACGCTTTCACGTTGCGTGATCAATTCGCTCGCGTTGTGCTGCGCCACGACCGACTTCACCGTCTCGTGAATCACCGACGGCAACACCCGTTCGTTAAAATCCATCCCGAGCGTTCTATACACATCGGGCAACTTATTCACATCAGGCCGCGTCAGGACACGAATTGAAATGTTGACCATTTGTAAATCTCTAGAACCGCTTTGGGAGTTTACCTGATGCGCGCGCGCCCGAACGTCGTACGTATACGGACGCTCGACCCAAGGAATCATAAAGTGCGTCCCTTCGCTATACACCTATGCGATACGAAAAAATATTCAAGGCGCCATCACCCGTCAGTGTGACGTTCGTGCGAGCACAGAGCGAGCGCAATGTGTGTACGCGAACGCCTCCTCCCGCGCGCGCGTTGATCAACGCGCGAGTAACCCCACGAACACACGTACCTTATCCTTCACGCCGACAAAACGGTTATACACGATCGCACGGTGACCACCTTCGACGTTGAACAAGCTGTGTGCGCATGAATCGCCGTCGCGGCGCGTATATCGTCAGTCATTCGTCGTGCCCACGCAAACCCCTCCCATGCATGAATCGTCATCAATTAATCACCCCCTTTACTCGCGCACGCGCGCGCGCGAACGCGCGAACGCCGACGGACGCACCTGTTATACAACCCATACGTGCCCGCACCGCCGTATACGAGCGCTTGAAGCACCCCGGAGACGACCGAGGCGCTCGGCATGGCATTTTTCGCGTTTTGCATCGCGTCAGTCAGTGGCGTCACACGCGCGCGCGCGACGCGTAGGCGTCGATACATCCGCGCGACGCGACGCGCGACGCACGGTCGATCATAGACGATGTTTAACGGTGAGTCGACGAGCTTTCGCTTCGGATTCGGCGGCGACGCGAGCGCGGCGACGGTGAGCACACCGCCGCCGGCAACGCGTGAGGCGCGCCCCGACGTCTTGGCAGCGAAGGAAATCGACGCGAGCGCGGTGGTGATCACCGACGACACGTGGAGCGGGGCGTACTATGATGTTGAAGGCGTGGAGGTCGTGCGCGGCGAGTACGGATTCACCGCGGCGACGTTGGAGGGGTGTCCAGAGGAGAGCGATTTGGTGTCCAAGGTGTACGAAGGCGGCTTGAAAGTTTGGGAGTGCGCGGATGATTTAGCGTCGTACATTGCGCGCGAGCGATTGTCGAACGTGCGAATGGGCGATGATATTCACGTGTGTGAGCTCGGAGCTGGGCATGGGATTCCTGGGTTGGTGGCGATGCGCGTGTTGGGCGGTCGATGTCGAGCGTTCACGACGTGCGATTACAACGAAGACGTAGTGTGCGAAGTGACGGTACCGAATACGCAGGCGACTATTGAATTGATGGAAGAGTGTGGGGAGATGCCTCCGACGGATGTGAAGTTTTTGACGGGCGATTGGGGCGGTTACGCGCAGTTTGTGCGTGAGAAATCGGTGGACGTAATATTGTCGAGCGATTCTCTGTACGACGTGGACGCGTATGAAGGGTTGTGCTCCTTTATCGCGCACGCGTTGCGTGATGATGGTGCGTGTTATATCGCGGCAAAGAGTTATTATTTCGGCGTCGGCGGAGGCACGCACGCGTTTTCCAAGTATTGCGAGAGATTCAGCTTGCGCGCAAAGAATGTGAAGACGTTTAGCGACGGTCAATCAAACGTGCGAGAAATTTTGGTCGTTCAACGAGTGGATGCCAATGAATTAGCGGCGTCCTAGGCGCGTCCATAGCAACGCGCATACGTTGGTTACGTGTGTGTCTTCCATGTATCATCAAATATACAGTAGGTCTATATAGCATCTCACGCTAAGACGCGAACGCGTCCGTTAACAATTTCAAGCACTTGCACAGCGCCCCCATAAATCCCGCGGCTCGCCCCGACGTCGACGCGCCACAGAGAACCTTTGCATCCACTATTTACCCCGGTGGTTTGCGGCGTGTGGCCAACCACGAGCCGCTTGGCGTCCGCGGCGTCCAGCGCGGCGTCTAGTCGGCGACAAAATTTCGCCTCGTACTGATTACCCGCATCTTTCCCACCGTAATCACGCGTCCAAACCACGCCGTCCGATTCTAAAACTTGTTTCGGAGGCATTTTCGTCTTACCCTCCATCCATAACATCACTTCGCGATTAATGCGCTCAAAGCCGTATTCAACGTGCGAAGCGTCCACGCCAGCGTGCGCGAACACCGTTCCGTCCACTACTAAAACCGTCGGATTTTTCGCCATCCATCGCGCAAACTCCCCACCAGGCTTAAACAACGCCTGTCTCGCACGCACACCCGCCATGCCTTCATCATTCCCATCCATACCCGCATCTGACTCGCTCGAAACCTCACCCTTGGCTTGCGCCTTCGCCCGCTTCTTCTCCGCGTACCTCCTACACTCCTCAAACGCCCCAGGCGTGGCGTACCTGAAATCCCCCATAACATTCATAATCTCATGATTCCCATTCATCACGATCACGTCCCCTCCCGCGGCTTTCGCTTGCTTGCTCAATTGCCGCAGCTTGCGCATAATCGCGAGCTCAGAGTCCCCGCGGTCGAGCACGTCGCCCACTTGCACGACGACTGTAGAGCCGCCGCACCACGAGCCGTCGCTCGCGAGCACGCCTGCGAGCTCAAGGGCTTTGACGGTGGCCAGGAAGTCACCGTGTAGATCGCCTATGGCCACCAACCGACGTCCATTGAGCGCGAGACGCGTGAGCGGTGGCGCTTGGGCGGCGAGCGGCGCCGCGGCGCGCGCGCGCGCAGAAGGCGCTTGGAGCAGCGCCGTCGACGATGCGGCAGTGAACGCGGTGGCCGCGAACGCGATGCGTCGCGTGAACGCGGGAGGTGTGAGCGCAGGAAGAGACATCGTGCGCGCGTGGCTGTGACGATGGCTCGGCGCGGGGAGGTTTCGAGGCGGCGTCGCGAACGCACTGGAGCGTTTACGTACAAGTGCGGTAGACGAGCGTTTATGTATTGATCATATCACATATGCCGCGATACTTATGCGTCAACATCGTCGTCGTCTCCGGCATCTACGGTTTGATTATCGCGCATGTAGTTTTCGAGCAAAGTTAACCCGGCGACGTTGAAGCCGCAAATGTCGCGCGCCTCTTTGGCGCGCGCGCGAAGCAATGGACGTAAGTCTGTGAGGGATTTTCGCGTCGCCGGCGTTCTGCCAAACTGATTGGAGTGCAGACGCAGAACGAGGGCGGCGATCTTGCACGTGAGCTCGATTTTGACGCCGGCACGGAGCCATGCGTGCAGATGGTCAAGCAGGCGATGGGCAAACGTAAACGGCAAGACTAAAATCGCCTGTTCGAGCTCAGCCGGACGAACCTTTGCGATGGCGTTGAGTGCGTATACATCCGGAGGTTGACCGAGCAATAACGGATTCGGAGGAATTGGCGCGAGCTTTCCCCCGGCTTTTTCGTTATCGGCGGCGTGTTCGGCCAAACGCTTGATTTCGTGGTCGGCGAGCTCGAGCGCTTCGGCGATGGCATCCGCTGCGGTGAGCGTTTCCAACGTCCGTCGTCCTGCGATACCTTCCTCGCCTTCCTCCGGTAAATCTTTCGTCGGGCGTTGACCGTCGTCTTCGATGCCTTCGTCTAAAATGGATTCCAAACGACGCTCTTGTTCTTCATCGACGAAGAATTGTTCGTCGGTGCGTTCCCACATGCGAAGCGAACGGTCGCCACTTCCAGAAATCAAAAAGTCGCCACGCTTGCTGAGCGTTAAGCACCACACCGGTGCATGATGCGCCTCTAGCGTCAACAGCGGGTCGAATTTGTCGGCGTCCCAGTATTTGATCAACTTGTCTTTACCCACAGAAAACAAATAGTGTGTCTTTGGGACAAACTTCAACGCCATGACCGAGTCTTGATGCGCAAAGATGGACTTGTGGCAATCGCCGAAATCCAAACCCCAAATACGAATATTCTTATCCGCCCCAGCGGATGCTAATAACTGTGAGTCGCTAGAAATATCGTGACACAACGCCGGGAGACGATGGCCGTAGAGCGACAAAGAAAATTTCAAGCTATCGGCAAAAAACACCTTCAACGTGTTGTCGAGGAGCGATACCGATAACAGTTTCCCATCGGGAGAAATCTGCACGCTGAGTACGTCCTCGGCCATTTGCAACGTCCGGACGTGATTAAAGCTAAGCGTCTTCAGACCGTCTTCGTTCTTTTCTAAACTCCATTCCCAAAATCGTACGGTTTTGTCCGCCGAAGCGCTTACAAATCCGCTATCGTCTGGCAGCATCGCCAATCCCCACACCGCACCTTCGTGCGCATCGGGCACTGCGAGTTGCTCGCCCGCGTTCACATCGATCAACTCAATCGCTCCTTGTTTCGTACCAACGATGGCATGACGTCCACCTGGTGCAAACGCCGCGCACAAGCCGTAGCCGCCGGCGACAGTGCGCAAACACGAACCATCGGCAACATTCCACAACTTGCTACCATTACTCGAGCACGACAACACGGTTTCGTCATCAGGCGCAAGTGCGACGGCGCGTACGTCAGAGCGATGCCCAGCGCCATCAATAGTGTGCAATTTCACGGGCTCGTCTTCCTCCTTCACTTCCCACTCTTGCACGACGTTGTCTTCGAGCAACACGGCAACTTTACACAGCACGTCGGATGATTTCTTTGAAATCTCTGACGCAAACGCAAACCCGCGCATTTTGTGCTTTGTTGTGACCGTCGCTGCTAGTTCGATTTCGTCGCTAGCTGCCCTGTGGCCATCATCCACTTCGTCTTCGCGCGCTTCCTTCGCGGCGTCCTCGACCCCGAGCGCCTCTGCCTCTTTCGCCTTTTGTTCCATCTTTTCTCGCTTACGTTTCAAACGGCGCTTTTGCTTTTTCGACGCTTCCTTCTCGTCTCGAACGCGATAAATCTCTAGCGCACGGCCGATACCTTGAACGCCCAGAAGCTCGCCGTTAGCGTGAAATCGAACTGTCATCGTCCGCCCGCGCGCGACGCGAGAAATCATCCCCATCGCTAGTAACGGCGAATTCTCGTCGTAACCGTCTCTTGTGCGATCACAATCGAACACATGTAGCTTTTCGTCCGCAGTTCCGATGACAACACGCGTCATTGACGGATTAACATCCACGCCCCACGTTTCGCCGTTAAATCCAGCCCGAGTCTGCGTACACGCCCGCGCGTCCAAATCCCAAACTTTCACGTATCCATCCTTAGACGTTGTCACCAGCGCTCTCCCTATACAATCACCACTACGCACGTTCGCACGTTCGAGGAACACGCAATCTGTGACTTGGTCTCGATGACCGCGGAGACGAGCGACGCCGCTTTCGCCCGCGACGTCCCAAATAACCACGTCCGAATCCCGCCCACCACTCGCCAGCACGCTCCCATCGCGCGAAAACCTCAACGCACTGACATCTCGTTTGTGTCCACGCAGCGTCACGTCCACGCTCGAATCACTCGGGCTCCACAATCGTATGCTACCGTCGCTCGCGCCGCACGCGAAGACGTCGCTGGGAGCCGGCGCTCGCGCCACGCACGTAATCCTCGGCGCTGGCTTACTCACCCCGTGCTCATCGGGCTCGATGTACGGTATAAATTGACTCACTTTCGTGTTTCGTTTCACGTCCCACACGTTCACGCGCTCGAGGGCGACGCAGGCGAGGTGTTCTTTTCCGTGTCCATCAGCGCCGCCGGCGGCGTAGGTGAGCGCACCTTGCGTGTCGCCCGTGCCCGTGGCGACCACGCCCCACACCTGGCGCTGTTCGTATCGCAAGTACGCTTTCACCATGACGGTTCGCGCGCGTGAGTGCGTCCGATGACGACGGTGCGTGCGCGTGTGAGGCGTGAGCTCGAGGCGATTGGCTGAAAACGTTTTTTTTTCGCGCGCGAGCGCGAGCGAGACGTTTCGGGCTCGTGAGGCGCATTGCGCCAGCACGCGACGACACCCGAGCTCGTGAACGGGAACGCGTGCAATGAAAATAAAATATGTTACAACAGGCGCGCGGCGCGCGAGTGATGACGACGATAGGCGACACATGTCTACCGCGCGGCGACTCTAAACGCGCGTCCGACGCCTCGCATGGCTTCAATGTCATCGTCGAAATCCTTTGCGCGTTGCTCAATCGTGAGCGTGTACAGCGTGCTCGCACCCGTCGTCGCGTCCAAGGTTAACGCTAGCGTTAACGCGACGACGCGACGCGCCCCCAAAACGGTTTTCTCGTACTCGACGCCGTAATACTCGACGCCGCTCGCGTCGACGCGCGTCGACGTTCCGCGCACCACCGCCGCCGCGTTGCCCCTCGACTTGGCGTTTTCGCCCTGAACCAACCGCTCGGCGATCGCATCGACGTCGCCAATATCTTTCAACGCCCGAGGCCCACCGCTCGTGGCGGTTTGCGCCGCCAACGCGATCGTTTGCCCAGCCATGCCGAAACGACCATCCCGCAGCAAGCATTCGTACTTTTCCCCGCTCGCGCTCGTCCCGAGGTCGATCGGGCCCTCGTAATACGCCGGCACATCGCCGATCGTCCACGCCGTGGTTTCCACGGAGAACGTCGACGCGGGCGCGCGCGCGGACGTCGTCGCGAACGATGCATCGATGTTGAGCAGCTGCTGGAAACCTACGAGCGCGAACGCCATTTCGCGACGCCGCGGCGGGCGACGCGGCGCGGCGGTGGCGCGCACATCGCGAGAACGACCGCGCGCGCGCGTCGGGGCGCGCGGCGCGTCGGGGCGCGCCACCGCGGCGCGCGCGACGGCCATCGCAAAGTGACGGTTGGCGTCCTCAGCGACGCTATTTTTGACGCTATTCCAAGAATAGCGTCGATACGACGCCGCGTTCGACGGCGCGAGGACGCGGACGCGGACGCGGACGCATGTCAATCGGTGTCGCACGCGCTGGGACGGGAGGCGAACGGCGAGGGCGCCGGCGGCGATGTCGTGAAGGCGCGCAGACATCTCTCGGGTTTCGCGCGGCGCTCGTACGCGAGACCGAGGGTGTCATCGACGACCGCAGAGACCGCGATGCACGCGGCTTTGAGAGCTTTGAATCGCTGGTGACGTCGAGTAGTGTGCTCGACGAGACGACGCACCAGCCGACGTCTTTGTCGTTGTCGTTTCATGTCGTGGAGCGCGCGGGCGCGCGCGCGAAAGCCGCGTTGGCCGCGGCGCGCGCGTCGACTGACGACGTCGGCAGCGTCGCGAATGCGATTGATTTAATCCTCATCAGCGCTCGGAGTGAAGCTCGAGCGGCGGCAATCGTGATATCTCGTGAACGCGCGCGCGTGCGGGAGTTGAGTGAGGAATTAATGCGAGAGCAGAGGCGAAGCGCCAAGGCGGAGGGCGCGGCTCGAGCGCTTCGGTGCGAATTAAAGTGCGCGAGACGGTGCGCGAGACGCGAGAGCGAAGAGGATGAACACCCGGGTGCTTCATCGCCTGTACACGAGCAGTGTGTGAGCTATGAATCGGCGATGAGCGTTGGCGAAAGCCACGGCGCTGCGACAGAAACAGACATTGAAACCGATGTCGACGCAAACGTTTGTCTAAATAACGCGCGCGTCGATGACGACGGCGCCGCCACCGCCGCCTCTGACATCGACGCGATACGCGATGATTCTATGCAAGGTCGAGACCGCCGTGTCAGCATTTCGGGCGACGACGATGGAATTCACGTGTTTTGCGACGCGGCATGGGACATGGACGTCTCTGCGGCGCATCGGCACGTCACCGCCGTCGCTCTCGAGCTCGCACGCTCCACCCGTGATGGCGATTGCAGCGCGCTGGACATTCGACACACTCTCTGCGAAGTGCTCCATCGTCTCCATGGGTCGTACACCTTAAGCGAGGCGCATCGGAGAACGTTTTTGGACGCGCTCGCGAGACATCAAACGAGTTCGCCTTGGGCGCACGTCTTCGTCAGGCTCTATCAATCAGACGCTACCTCGGTGACATTCTTCGCGCTCATCATGCGGCATTGCGAGCGCGCACTCGTTGAAGATGTCCCAGACGCTTCACCGAGTCTGCCGATCGATGATGCGTTGGAGGCGTTGGCGTCGACGCTGCGGCGTTTGGGATTCGACTCGGCTTTGGTCGCGAGCGGCGTCGATGGCGTTCGGCGAAGCGCGACCCATCGCGACGGCGTATCTACGGTGCAACTCGCCATGGTCGTCGACTATGGGTTCGATGTCATCAGCCACGCGCGAGAAGCCGTTCGAAAAGCGTGCGAAGCGGCGTTCATGCGTCGACATCCCGCGAAGAAAGTGCTCGCGCACCACGGTGCGCTCGCGACGCTTTTAGCCGACGTCAGTCAATCGTGTCAATCGTCGGCGCTCGACTTGAGCGCGTCTACAGAGCGCACGGCGATGAATATCGTGCGCCAGTGCGCGACGGGTGCGACGTGTGAGTACGTCACGTGCGAGAGATTCGTAGACATGGCGACGAGCGCGCTCTTCGTCCCGCGCGTCGATCGAGCGGAAAACGAACCATCGCCAACCACGGCGCCTTCATCGACGCTATCACTCAAGACGTCACTCGCGCTCATTGAGTACGCATGGCACACCGCAAAGCCAGTCATCGATCGCTGGCTCGCAAAGTGGCGCGTCCACGCCGCTCGCCCGTCGCCGCCCGCGACCTCCGCCAGCTCCGCCGCGCGCGCCCCGCTCCCCGTCGCCCAATCCATCGACACCTCCAAACGTCGAATCGTTCGCGCCCACATCGACCGCCTGCGCAAACTCCGTCACACTACGGATTACGCCATTCAAGCCTCGCGCGCGTTCGTTCGCGCCCGCGCGGCGTCCGCGGTCGCCGACGTCGCCCGCGCGTCCGAGTCCTACGCGCGCTGCGCGTGCGCGCTCGAGTCCGCCGTCGTCGCCCATCGTCGATCACTCGGCGTCGCCGACGCGCGCGTGCGGTGGCACGCGACGCGGTGAGCGACGAACGACGACGAACGACGAACGACGAACGACAAACACGACACAGACGACGGTGACCGCAGTGGAACTCGAACCGTCACGCATATGACGCTACTAATGTATCAACGTTCAGCCGCCGCCACGCGCGCCACCAATTCGCGCGCGCGTTCGCCCGCACACCGTCGCGCGCGCGCCCACGCCGCGCTCACCAGACCGCGCCACCGTCGTCGACCATCGCGCGTCACGCATTCCGCGCGCGATCTGCCCCTCACGCGGTCTCAGCGCGTCGCGAACGCGCATAGCCCGCGCGCGAGCGGTCTGACGGCGCGCATCTTTTGCGTCGCGATTCGTCCGCGCCATGTCGTCGTCGTTCGCGAAAAAGCTCGCCGACAGCGACAAACACACGCGGGATAAGACGTTTCACGCGTGTGCGAAATGGTTGCGCGCGCGGGACGAGCTGGCGGCGATGGATAGTAAGAAGTTGTGGAAGGGGTTGTTTTATTCGTATTGGCACGCCGACGGTCGACGGACGCAGTTGGACGTTGCGAACGCGATGGGTGCGTTGACGCACGGGTTGGGGAGAAACGTGATGATGTCGTATGTTGAAGGGTTTTTGTGGACGATGCGACGGGAATGGGCGGGGATTGATCATCATAGGATGGATAAGTATTGTTTGTTGACGAAACGGGTGACGCATCACGCGTTACGTTTCGTCGGCGAACGGGGCTGGGATACGGATTTAGTGCGTTTATTCGCCGAGGTGTTGTCCACGAGTGTGTTTGGGGGTGGTAAGGAGAATAAGTCCGTCACGGTTGGGTTTAAGATGTACTTGACGGAGATTTTTCTGGATCAAATTGAAGCCGTGACGCGCGGGGAGAGCGGCGTCGAGATGGACGAAGGCGAAGACGACGAAGACTCTGGTGCGCCCGTTCCAATCCCTAGTGCGGCATTGGCGACGTTGTTAGCCCCATTCGTAGACGCCATGCAGAAAGAGGAGAGCGAAGTGTTATTGAAGCGCATAACGAATGAAATATTTGCGCCGCTGGCTGACGTCGAGCGCGCGTCTTCGGGCGCCCCGCGTTTGACGCCGAGCGCCATGAAGGTTGTGTACGAGCGTGCGATTTCGCTCGGTGCCGAAAACGGCGTTGAAGACGTCTGCCGCGAAGCGTTATATGAGTTACATGCGATGATGAAGAAAGGGGCGAGCAAAATGATCAAGGATGCAGACGCCCGAGGCGTCGATCCCGAGCTCGACGTCGTCGTCCCGCCGTCGACACAAGAGGAGAAAAAGAAGAAAAAGAAGAAGCACGCCGATTCCGACGTCGCCGTCGACAACGCGCAAGAAAAGAAGACCAAGACCAAGAAGAAGAAGAAATCCCCATCGGGCGACGACGACGCGGGCGAGGATGAAGAAGCCGCCAAGCGCGAGAAGAAGCGACGCAAGAAGGAAAAGCGTCTCGCCAAGGAAATGGCGGCGCTCGCCGCCGAAAACGCCGAAGCTCAAAACCGAGCGGATTCTGCAAAGAAATCCTCATCAGCATCAAAACATGGCGGTGGCAAAGAACTCCTTAATTTGAATGGAAGCGGAGCGAAAGTCGTGGCGCTACGAGCGATTGCCGACAGAGACGGCGCGGGTTCGCCGACGCCCTCTGACGAAGGCTCGCCGTCGATGTCCCCGTCCAAACGCTTGATGTGGAACGATCAAGGCATCACATTCTCTTCGCCAGACAAGCGAAGTCCAATTAATACCTCGCGCGGGAAGCGAAATTTGAAAATGACTCCGACGAAGACGCTGTTGCGGCCGATTCACGCCGCAAAAACGCCGACGCCCGAGGGTGCCGCGGTCGTGCAAAAGCGCGCCTCAAGTACATTAGGAACCAAATCTCCCTCGCGCGCCGCCGCCGCGAGTTACTTTTAACACACACATGTACGGCAATACATAGTTTATCATAATCATCGCTCACTCATCGCGTATCCTCGCGCGACGATTGACATGACAACCCGACACCGACGCGGACGCGCGTCCTCGTCCCCACACCGCGCCTCGCGCGTCCTTCATCGCAATCATGCCCACCGCCTCCCTCGAAGAAGTCGATTGCGAATTCATCACGCGCAGCGTTTCGGGCGCCGTCACGCACCACTCTCGCGCACCCGCGCGCGTGATTGACGCCCCCGCGTTCGCCGCAAAAGTGTGTCAAAAAAGTGACAGTTTCGAACGTGTTGTTGATGATGATTCAGTCTCTCGAGCCTCGCGCGCGCTCGCCGCGGTCCGCGACGCCGCGCTTGGCACCGGCGCGCTCACCGCGATGCGAGACACCGCTCGAGCGCCGCGCGTGGCCATGGCGTGGCACGCGCGACGAGAAATTCTCGCCTACGTGGATGACGGCGGGCGCTGCGTCCAACGCGACTTTGAACGCGCGAACGATGCGGACACCACCGAACACGCCACCCTGCGCCACCGCGCGCACGGTCGAGCGATGGATATGGCGTGGAGGCCCGCGCACGGGCGTGCGTTGGCGATGTGTGGACCGAACGGCGTGTGTACGTGGACGAGAGAGCGTCGCGGAGCGCGCGCGTCGAGCGCCGTCGCGAGCGAAACCGGCGCGTTGAGCCCGATCGACGCCGCGAAAGTCCGCGCTTTAGCCGACCGCACGACGAGTGGTACCGTGAGTGGCTACCGTTGGCGGTTGACGGTGTATAACACGCGCGGGGCGCACGAGGCTGGGCCCGCGGAGCCGCCGGGCGGGACGACGCCGGCGGAGCGCGTGCGCTGGAGCCCCGACGGGAGGTTTCTCGTCGCCGTATCGCGCGCCACGCGCGTGATGCACGTCTGGGACGTCGCCACTGGATCGTACACCCCGCTCGGCGCCGACGCCGCGGGCGTGATTGATGTACAGTTTAGCATGTGTGGCGGCTACGCGCTCGCGGCGCGCGCCGGCGAAGGATTTCACCTGTGGCGCGTAGACGGATGGACGCGCGCGCGATGGAGCACAAATGGGCGCGAGATCACAGCCATCTCTTGGGGTCGCGTGCGCGGCGCGACTGGCCACGACTGCACCCCCGTGGCGCTACTCGCCGTGCGCGGAACAACGACGCTTTCGGCGGTGCACGTCGCGGCGCGGGACGCTTCGGCGGATGTCGCCGCGCACGTGTTACCGCTCGAGCTCCCGGAAATGACCGCGTTGCATACGGATGCAGGCGACGGCGCGCGCGGTGATGGCGTCGGTGCGAGCGCGTCGTCGTCCGAGAACGAAGTGGATATCGTAGATATGGCGTGGGATGCGTCGAGCTCGCGATTGGCGCTCGCGTTGCGAGGCGGAGCGTTTCACGGCGCCGTCGCCGTGTATGCCACGCGCGCGACGCACATCGTCAGTGGCAGTCTCATAGGATACTTTGACCACCGCAGTGAGGGCGGTGATGAGAGCGGTGGCTTTGTCGCTGGCGCTCGCGTGCCCGCGTGCGCGGTGCGCATCTCGACGCCTCGCGCGAGAGACCACGGTAAACTTTCGGCGTCTCTCGCCGTGACATTCGCAAACGGCGACATCTCTCGCGTGCCCATGACATTCGCCGATCCCGCGCGCGCATCCTCGGCATCCTAGATGCACGTATACATTACATGACACCATAGCGCGACGCCGCGGACGATGCGAGGCGCGTGTCGCACGCACCAGGCTGCAAACGTTTTCAAGCTTGCAACGAAACACAACTACTCGAGTCTCGCGCTCGAGCTCACTTCATTATTCGGCGCGAATGCAATCATTCGTCCAGTGTCTGCGCGCCACAACGGCACCACCGGCATGGGTACCCGCGTCGTCGACGCGCACGGCGTTGGCGCCGCGCGCCGCACCGCTGCGTGGCCGCCTCGCGCTTCACGCCAAGCGCTCGCTCTTCGACGAAGTCATCGACGGTCTCGAAGGCGGACGTAAGCTCCGCCGCTGGTACGGCTCAGATTCCTCCGTCGGCACCGACGGCTCGGCGCGCGTCGACGCGAACGACGACGACACACGTATGCTTGACGGCGCCGAAGACGCCGAAGATGACGACGACGACGTCGAGCTCGACCTCCCCAAGCGAAGCGTCCTCGTCACAAACGCGGACGGCGAGCTCGGCGAGGCGATCGCCATGCAGCTCATCGTCGCCAAGGTTCCCGTCGTGTGCGTGGTGGAGAACACGGCGCAGGGCGAGGGGCGGTTCGGGCCGTACGCCACGTTCGCGTCGACGAAGACGAGTCCCGGAGCGCGGCTTAACGGCGTGCGAAGCGTCGTCGTGAGCGAAGACGTGAGTGAGGATTTCCTGCGCGCCTGTGCCCGACGCGGCGTCAAGCACGTGGTATTAGTGAGTGCGACGAAAAACTCGAGCGCCGGCCTGGCGGCGATGTTTAGCGCGAGCAAAGGGGACAAAGTGAGACGGGATAGGACGCGAGAGGCGCTGGCGCGGAGCTGCGGCGTGGCGACGACAGTGGTGCGCGCGAGCGCGATTCGCGCCTCCCCTGGGGGCGCACGCGATATTATCTTCGAACAAGGTGATACCATGGCGAGCGATGCGTCTATTACCATGGAAGATTTGGCCGAGGTGTGCACGAGAGCGCTAACGAAGCCGCCGCCCGCGGGACAAACGCTCACGTTTGAGACGCGCAACGGCGGCGTACGTTCGAGCGGTGCCGGCGCCTGCGACTGGGCATCGTTATTCGCACAGCTCGACATCGCGTAGACCATGCGATGACACATTCTTGTACATTCTATTTTACATTCTACTACCGCATAGACGCGCTTTCGGGCATCGCGGGCGCTCGCGAGCTCGACGCGTCAACACCAAACTTTCCAAACCAAATCATCAAATCAATACCCTCCGCGTCGTAACGCCCCGAGCGCCGCGCGCGCGAACGCCTTTCGCGTGCCCATAGACGCGTTATCATCGTTGTCGCGTCCGCTCGCGACGTCCTGGGCGCTCAGCGCGGCGAATTTCGCCGCGAACAGCGCCCAGGCTAAGCCACACACCGCGCCGATGAGCACAGTCAACGCACGTAGCGCGTGGCCTTCGCGCGTAGATTTCGCGGATGACGACGACGACGACGCTTTCGCGCGCGAGGTGGCCTCGCCCGTACCGCGCGAGGCGAGGAGCGGCGCGCGTTCCATGCGACGACGGCGAGGCGGCGAATGACGTTTAGCGGGACTACGGCTTACGGCTATTCATACACTAGATGCTACATCAAATTGCTCAGCGGCATGAGCGACTGCGCGGTCGCCGGCGCGCGACACAGCGGGCATTCAGGTTTTTTCGACGTCCACGACGCGATGCATCGCCAGCAAAAGACGTGCCCGCACGTGGTGGCGGTTGGAACTTTACGACGCGACAGGCACAACGCACACTTCACCGAGAGAAGCGGCGACGTCGGTGTGGTCGATACTGCGGACGTCGACTCGGTGACTATATTTCCGAACACATCACGCGTCGCCGGCGCGTCATGGACGGCAACAGCGACGGTGGGAACTACGTCGCGCGCGGGCGTCCCGTCGGCTTCGAGCACGCGCGGCGCCGCCTCTGAAGGACGCGTGGACGACGACGACGACGACGACAAACCCTGACGCATCGACCGCTGATATCGCGCCACCACCTTTGCCGCGCCCTCGGCGCTCACCACGGCGAGCTGAAACGCTTAGAACAGGTACTGTACATAATAGCGGCGCGCACCGCGCGGTGCGCGTCATTGTTCGTCGCGATGACGAGAATGGTTGGCATTTAAGCGCGGACCTGTCGAGATCAAAGGTTATGTACGCCGATGGCGCGGAGCATGTCGCGCGCGACGCGAGCGACGGCGCACGCTCGGCGCGTCTCTTCGGGCGCCTCGGCGTCAGCTGTTAATGATTTCGTGCGCCCGACGACGTGCGAGACGACATCTAGGGTGTCTAACCATGCAGATGTGCGTTCTTGCTCGGCATCGAGGGCGTCTTCCATGGCGGTGTAGATGCGAGCGGCGGACGCGGCGGCGGCGCGTTCGGGCGACGACATGCCTGATCCCGCGAGCGCGACGCGGACGTCTCTCGCTGCGCGCGTCAATCGACGCTTCGCGCGATTCGCTTGACCCATACGTCCGTGTGCGTCAGCAGCAACGATTTCCATGTATGCCCCTAACGCAGTACCGCGCGCGTCGTCGTCAATGCCGCTCGCGCCGCGTTGGCGGCTCATCCGAACCGCGGCGTCGTCGTCTCCGTCGTCACCTCCATCCTCTGCGTTTCCATCGGCGTCGTCGCCATCGGCGTCGTCATTCTGTTGTGTCGTGGCCGCTTTACGTCGATGCGACCACCGACCACCGTTCTCGCTCGATTTTTGCGCTTTCCATCCCGGATGTCTCGCGCGTTTATGCGCGCACAACGACGGAGCGCTCCCGTACCTCTTCGCGCACCCGTCAATGCCACACACAAACGTCTTCTCCTCAGCCGCCAACCACCGACGAGGCGCGCGCACTTTAGGCATCGGCGAAATCGTCGCCGCAAACGCCGCGGCGACGCTATCGCCCATAGCGTGATCATCGTCGGTCAACCGCGGACGCGACGCCGAAGGCGCCGCCGCCTTTGCAAACGCCGCGTCCAATCGCTTCGCCTCCGCCATCGCGCGCACCGTCTCGGACTCCGCGCGCGACACTGGCGTACACATCACTGGCATCATCACTGACGGCACATCCGCGCGCATCGACGCGCCCTTGTCGACATCATCACCGTCGTCGTCGTCGTCGTCGTCGTCGACGACGTCTCGCTTGAAAAACTTTCTCTTCGTCGACTTTGACGCGTTCGGCGGGCTCACCGTCTTCGGCGTCACCACCGCCGCCGCACGCGCGCGTCCCCGCCGTTCGCGCACCGCCCGATCCCGTCCGACATCCGGCGTCGCCTCCGCGTCCGCCGACGGCGCCGATTTCGAACGCATCATCATCTTCATGGCTAAGGCTTCATCATCATCGTTTGACACGTCGCGCAACGCGTCTCGCGCGACTCTCTCGCGTCGCCCTCGCGTCGATCGCGCGCCGACACGCCCATCGCTCGCGCTCGCCAGCGCACCGAGCGTCTCGAGCGCCGCCGCGAGCGGTTCCGACCCGCGCGTCATCGTGTGCGGCGATTGACAGTTTAAAAAAATTTAAAATTTTGCACTCGATGGTCGCTCGCAGCTCATTCGCGATTTCACGCGCCGTCGCGCGCGCGTCGATCGCGCGTCGATGACGCACGCGCGCACGGGGTCGCACGGCATCGCCCGGCGCGCGATTCGGGCGACGGTGTCCGCGCGGCGCGGGTGTTTTCCGCGCGGATGTGCGCGCGTTGTGACACTGGATGTCCCGAGCGGCGCGCTTTCAACGCCGCTGGCGCGCGGAACGACGCCGCATGCCGCGATCGCGGTGCGCGAAACGATGCGGAACACGCATCGAGGGTGTTGCGTCGCGTCGCGGCGTCCAACGCGATCGATGGCGCGCACGAGTTCGCGTGGGAAGGCGAATCGACGAGCATCACTTTGCGCCGCCGCATCCATCCATGTTATACGCGCTCCTGGCTGTCGACCGCGACGGCGCGGCGAAGCGCGCGAAGGATGCGATCGTGGGTGTGACGCGGCGGCGACCGCTCGCGCTCGCGCGCGGCGCGGCGGCGGCGGCGGCGGCGGAGGACGGTGCAAGAGAGAGACGGCGCTGGACGCGCTCGAGAGGGCGAATCGATGACGTGACATTCGTCGAGTTTACGCTGGATGACGACGGCGTCGCGGGCGATGCGTTCGGACGCGACGTCGCGAGCGATGGTGGTTTGGGTGTTTTAGCGTGTGCGGTGCCCGAGGGCGCTCGCGAGGCGGTGGTGCGCGCGCTGGAGTCGGTCGGGGCTTTGGACGTCGCGCGGTTCGCGGCGGCGGTCTACGACGAAAATGCTATCCACGACGACAGTCGCGCGATGCAGAGTGCGCGCGACGGGTTAACGACACCTATGCGTGCGTTAAAGGTGCGCGATGCGGATGCGGATGCGCGCGCGGTGTGGCCGGTGCGTTTCGAGGCGGAGCTGAAGACGAGCGAAGCGTCTACGACGTCTGGCGAAACTATAGAGCAATGGCGCGTGCACGTGCGCGCGCTCGAGCCGAAGCCGCGCGTATTTACATCGTTCGTGTCGTCATCAACGCCGTGGACCATGGTGCGCGTGCGCGAATGCATCGATGAAGATATGGAGGCGGACGCGCACGTGTGTCCGAGCGACGTCGTGGATTTAGCGGGACATCGCGCGCCGAATACCAAGCGTAATTTCGAGTTTCGCAAAATGCCTCTCGGGGAACTGCTCACGCGCGTGAGCCAAAACGCGGCGGCGCAGGCGCTCGAACCCGTGATTGAGCGCGGCGAGCGATATTATTTGCGCAGCGTCGAAGGCAAAGTGGCGACGGATTTGCGACGAACGCACCCGGCGCTCGCCGCGGCGCTCGACCTGCCCGAAATTTGGCCCGCCGAGCGATTTCATAGCTCTGTATTGCGCATAAGCTCGCCTGGGACGACGCTATGGATGCATTACGACACGCACGATAACGTGCTCGTGCAGGTTGTCGGACGTAAGCGCGTTGCGTTGTTCCCGCCCGCCGCGGATCCGTACATGTACGCGCAGGGATCGAGCTCGCGCGTCGAGGACATCGCGTACCCACCTCGCGCGCCCGATGATTACGCGAAATTTCCATTGTTTTATGATAAGGCGCGCGAAAGTCGAGTAGATTTCCAGCTCAACGCTGGAGATGCGTTGTTTATCCCGGCGTTTTGGTACCATCACGTGTACGCCGAAGACGCCGAGCCATCCGTGGCAGTGAACGTATTCTGGCGCTCGCTCGCCGACGACGAATACGACGCCAAGGATATTTATGGAAACAAAGACTTGCGTGCGGGCAAAGATGCGGTGGATAGTGCGCGACGCGCGGGTGAGGGATTGAGACATTTACCAGAACCGTACAAGACGTTTTATTTGAGACGGGCAACGCGCGCACTCGCGGAACAAGCCGGCTTAAAAATCGTCGACGACGACGCGATGTAGCATGCGCGTGCGTGCGTGCGTGTTCATGCATTCAGTCATTATTAGAAAATCATAGAGTAGGATGTAGTCGTAGCAAGTTCATACAGTGATACACAATTTCGGATTTCGGTCTTTCAGTCGTCCGTACGAAATCATCGACGACGATGACGAACGACGGGCGAAACAATCATCGCAAATTCATTCATACTTCGCGACACACGTCGCCCAGCGCTTCGCACGATGTTCTCAAACGCCTCGAGTTCGCGAAGGTGCGTTTCGCGAAACATTCTAAACGCCACGAGCGCTAAAAACGACAAGCACAAACGCGCGCGGAGCGACACGCACGCAAACGTAGCGATGCCTATGGAGAAGCCACCGCACCAGCGCTTCGGCGCGCTCAACGCATTGAACGTCGATGACACAGTAACGTGCACGCGCACGTACGCATTTGTGAGCGGGTATCGATACGTCTCGAACACGCTCGGTAACGTGAACGCACACACCCACAACGTGGTGACCACCGCCCACGCCGACATGACGTGACCGAGCGAAGACGTCACGTACAACATCGTAAACGCCCGAAACACCGCCGTGTTGTCCTGGCCAGCGAGCAAGCCACGATGCTTTGCCGCGAACGCGTTGAAAGACATCGCCCAGCGCTGCGCCATATCGCCGACGGCGCGATCATTCAATTCCAACCCGTACGAAAGCCGCGGAAACATGACGGCGAACACATACTTGTACGCCACGTACGACATCGCTGCATACGACGCCATGCTCACCCCACTCACGGTCGAGCGCGGAACGACTTGAAACGCTAACAAAATCGCCATTCCTAGCGTAAAATGAATCGCCGACCGCGCGGCATCGCGCCATAACAAAACTTCCAAAACCGCCGAACGCGTCGTTTCGACGTCGTTTGACGTCGCTCCGCGATGATGATGACGATGGTGATGTCTATCTGCATCCGCGCCGTGTCGCCGCTCCGCGGGATCCACGCTATCACTCACCGTCGGCGTCGATAAACGCTTGCCAAAATACGGCGTCATGGCGCGATAGCGATCGAATTCCTCCGTAGCCGTAGCCGCGGGCGTAAAGCTCACCGGCGTCGCGTCATCCGTCCGTCGCACCCCACGCCGTGCCGCGCACGCGTCGTCCGCACCGCCGCGTCGCAACGCGTCCGGCGTCTCTACGAACCCGCGCGTGACGTCATCGAGCCTACGACCGCCGTCGTAGGCTTTGCGCTGCGTGCGCAGCTCCACCGTGGAGGCGTTGGAGAGCTCTTCGAATGGTTTTCGATGCGAAAACGTCGACACCGACGCGTCGTCGCGCGACATTGGCGTGCGTTTGAAGTTTGAAAACATCGTGTGTGATGTCGGGTGTCGGTGCGTGCGCGGTGAGCGATGGTGTGGATGCGTCTGGGGGGTGCGCGCGCTGGACAATGGCGTGTGCGCGCTGTGGTGCTGGTTCCCCTCTGGGGACGCGAACAGACATTTGTATACGAGGCGTGCTTTTACAATGAACGATGCGCGACACGCGCGATCTAGGGATGGTGATGTACACTAATTGACTAGTTGTCCGTGCGCGGTGGGGAATTCTGCGCGCCCGACGTCGGCGAGGCGGGTGGCCGCGCGCCGCGCGGCCGCGCGAGCTCGTCTCCGATGGCGCCCAAGACGCGAAACGCGCTTGAGGATGCCGTGCGAACGAACGCACCGAGCGCGCCTGCAGCCTGTGCGAATTGCTCTGCATTTATGGAGATGTCGTGCGAGGATGTGGACGATTGCCCGCGAGGTGCGCGCTCGCGGCCGAATGATAGCGTGGCTATTTCAGTCTCGACGCACCGCGCCGAAGGCGGCAGACTGGCCAATCTCGCAGCTTCTATGCGCTCTGTGCGCGCTTGAATCTCCACGCGGTCGAGCATGTAATCTAATATATGCGATACGTCGTCCTCAGCGGTGTGTGCGCGCGCCTGGCCGCTGCGCATGTCGAGTATCGCGCGTTTGATTTCCGCGTCGTCGTCTGGATGCGACCGCGGGCCTAAAATAATAGCCTTGGCCACATCTATTCCGGGCGCAGGCACACCGCTCCACAGCGACGCGGCGACGCGCACGACATTCAACCCAATCGACACTCGCCTTTCAATCTGTTCGCTACAACGCACGCCGTATCGAGCCCACGTCGCGAAATGTTCGCAGTTGTTTGCCCGAACGCAATATCCGCCGTATCGGCCTTCATAAAATCCCTTCTCCACTGCCAATCGACATCGATCGAGAACATCGCCCTGACGCAGAGGCGCATAAACCACATCGAATTGCGCGTTGCCGCACCTCGGATCGTCACCGACGTCCACGAGTGGGGTCAACACGCACGAGGCGTTTTCATCCATGTCCCGGTTCGTCGTCGACGCGTCATCCGTCGGCTCCGCGGCGCCCCATAAATGCACCACGCACTCCACCAGCGCATCATCAGCACCATCGTCATCATCACACACCCACATCCAGCACGCGCGCGCGGCGTCCCAGCGCCCGCACGCGCCGACGTACACGGCCCAGTGCGTGAACGCGACGTCGAAAAATTTTGTCTCCACGCGGTGCCAAAACAAAATATCCCCGGGCACGCGCGCTCGGCCCGCGCGCGGCCACGCGTACCCATCGCGCGCGTTGTACCCCTTGCCGTGTATGCGCCCGCGCGCCGATGTCGTCGGCGTCACGGCGTGCGGCGTCATCACGCCGCCTTGAACACGACTCGAGAATGCTCAACACAAGTCAGCACTCGTACTGCGGCGCGTTCGCTGTGCGCGTCGATCGATAACGCCGCCCGGCGCGCACGCGAAGACGATCACGCGCGCGTCCTACGCGCGCGCGCGCGCGACGCCGCGCGATGTCGATCGCGGATGCGTCGCGTTCGGCGTCGCTTTCTGCCGCGCTGAGACATTGGCTTCGGCAGTCCCAGCGTGCCTCACTCTCTCTCTCGCGCGCGCGCACCGCCGGCGCCGGCGCAAACGCACGCGTTCGAGCGCGCATCGCGCGCATCATCGTTCTATCGAGTCGCCATTCGCACATGGCGGACGCGCGCGCGACGCCCGCGCAAGATTCGCAAGCCAAAAAAGGCGAGCTGAGCTATCACTACTGGCACGGACGTAACGCCGGCGAGGCGCCCGCGGCGACGGCCAAGGTACGCGCGCGCGTGCGTTTGTATTCTTTTCACTGACGGTTCGTTCGCGTGCGATAGAAAATTACCCAGGCGGAGGCGACCGCGCTCGCGGCTGGGTTGGCGTCGACGCAGGTGTCGGCGTGGAACGCGGCGGGGACGTGGGAAGAGCGCGGGCACACGGATTGGGCGCGCGCGAGGCTCGAAGCGTTGTTATGTGTCGAACACGATGGGTTTATCGTCGCGGATGCCGCGGCGGCGGGATTCGTGGGTGGTGGAGACGATGAGGGTGGAGACGTTCGCGCGCGCGTGGTGAGCGTAAAGTCGTGCGAAGGCGACGCGTCGGTGGTGATGATTCGCGGGAAACCCAAGCATGGGTTTGACTTTGAATTGAAATTAGATTGGAGCGCGACGTTTGCGTGCGATGGTGGCGCAAGCGGGGACGATGACGAAGACAGCGATGGGGAGACGCCGAGCGCGATTAAAGTCAAAGGCACAATCGTCGTGCCAGAGGCGAGTCGGGACGTCGCGGAGGACGAAGAGTGTTACTTTGAAGTCAAAGTCGACGATCGCAAACCGGAACATAAAGCAAAGGAGGATATGTGTGTCAAGGTGTTAAAGGCGCACGGTGAAGCTTTTCTCGTCAAGGCATTGAAGACGCTCGACGCAGAGCTTCGCGAGCGCGCTTCTTCGTGACGCTTCTCGTACGCTTTACTTCGTCATAGCATTGTTGTTGTTGTTGAGTGTTTTGGTCCTACGTCGTGAGTGTGATGATGATGATGATGATGATGATAACACAGTGTTATAGGAAGATATGAATTGAAACTTGAAACATTGAAACAAACTCGGCGTCCAAAACGCGCTCGCGTCGAGCGCCGTCTTATCTCCCGCGGCTCAACAAAAGCTCAGCAGATTCGAATTCCGCAAACACGCGATCCTTTCTCTTCGCCGGGAACGGGTACTTGGTACCGAAATTGTTAAAGTGACCGCTCACCGCGTTCAAAGCGCTGTACACTTGCCCGTACGATGGCTTCCCAGTGGTTTTGTTATCGCGACGATACTTGGCCACCCACGCGTTGGTCATTTGACGCGTTTGGTTGATCGACTCCTCGCGACCTTCGGCACCGGGCGCCATCTCCAACGTCGCCTTCACTTGAGCAATAATAGCCGTCGTCTCCGCCGTGTACTTTTCCTCCTTGTTCTCGCCGAAACCGAGGAAAGCCTTCGCCTGCGCGAGACAAAACGCGAGATAAAACCAACCCGTCAGTACGCCAAACCTTTGAGTACGCGCGCGCGCACCGCGCGCATCGCCACACATCGCCACGCATCGCCACGCATCGCCACGCATAAACCCATATCAAACGCTTCGCGCGCCACCGCACGCGACGAACGCGCGGACCCCGGCGCCCGACCCCGTCAGACGCCCGACTGCGCGCGCGCGCGATCGTGCGTCGCGTCGCGCGCGCGCGCGGCGTACGCATTCACGCCGCACGGCGACGCGACACACACATTCGCACATCTATCTACGCACCTCTCTCGGCGTCGTCACCGCCGCGGTGAACGCCACGAGCGCAGCGTTGCGCACGAATGCGCGGCGATCGACGACGACATGCGCTGACGTCACCGGGACATTCGTCGACGCGTTCGGCGTCGCGTTCGACGCGCGCGCGGCGACGGCGGCGCGGCGCGGCGCGGCGCGAGTGGCGGCGCGCGCGCACGGTGCGGTAGTGGCGAACGAGGACGTGGGCGCGAGCATCGCGGGCGTCGAAGTGTGGCGTTGGGTCAGACGCGGTCGCGTATGAAAAAGTAAGTCAAAGTCTGAGCCTCAGACTCTGGTTATTAAAACATGTTTCGTGACTGCGACTATGCATACATACGACTACCAGTAGTACATGAATATCTACGCGCTATGTGTCTATACTAGGGTGCGGGTGGCCGTGAAGAGCGTCAGGCGGAGGGCGAGATGGAGGCGTCGGCGGCGGGTCGACGCGAGCGCGAGCCGAGCGCGCGCTCGACGTACGATGCACTCGACATGTGCGCGATGCGCGATATCGCGCGCGGAGCAGCTTTTGCGGTGAAATTTTCTGATTGTACGTGCGCCAAAGCGGCGCCGAATCGGCCAGTGGCGCTCCATTCTGTGGTTTCAGATGTCATCGTCGTCGAGCGTCCGCTCGAGCCGCCGACGGCGGAGACAAAGATGTCTTCGTTCGATTCTAACGCCGTCCGTTGGCGTAACGTGAGTTCATCACCGGCACTACGCCGTGTCTTAGCATTGCTCGTGTTTTGAAAGATTTCGTCCGGCGACGTCGCCGACGCGAACGAAGCCAAGAGCACGCAGTCGTGTTCGTACAGGATGTCAACGCAGTTGACGAACCGCCTCGCTTCATTTTCCGCGCTAAAAATTGGTAGTGAAGGCACGTCTTCGATGCACACGACTTTGAAGCGCTGCGCGAGCGCCAAATAATCAATAGGCCCGAAGTTCCCCCCGCATATCGTGGCGAATGAAAACCACACGGCGCGATCGCCCGAGCGCGCCTCGGCGCGAATACTACGGCCTCCCGCCAAAGGAATCACTAAAGAAGTGCTAGCCTTGGATGCGTGCGACGTCTCCTGAGCGTATGCATCCCACGCGCTCGTCAAGAGTGCTCGGCGCCGGGCTAAACCTTGGCCGCGCGACGCGTCGTCGGCGGCGAAGACAATGGTTTGCGAATACAGAGGCGACGAATACGCAGCCGCGGCGTCGCCCGGAGCACCACGCCGTTCGGCGACCCGTCGGTAATCCACATTGTCTACGGATACCAAATCTACAATTTCACACGTCTCGCGCAACGTTCGTATAAACGGCGCGAACGCTGCGCGATTAATGCCGCCTCGGTAGAGTCCGTCTGGTGCCGAATTCGACGTCCCAACCAACGCGCCGCCGCGTCGCAAATACACCTCCATCACGCGCTTGAACACCATGGCATCCGCAACGTCTGAGATTTCAATCTCATCCAAGCATAACACGCGCGTCGTCGACGCTAACTCTTCCCCAATCGCCGCGCATCCGTCTCTCGACGCCGCGCTGAGCGCAAACAACCGCGCGTGCACGTCCAACATAAACGCGTGAAAGTGCACCCGTCGCACCCTTTCGCGCGCGTCGCCCTCAAACGAACGAAACAGCGCATCCATGAGCATCGTTTTCCCGCGTCCGACGCCACCATGCATGTAACACCCGACGATCGACGCCATCCCAGCCGTCCCAGCCGTCGGCGCCGCGACGACGTCGTCAAACACGCGCTGCAACGCCCCGAGCGCGCGCGCTTGCGCGTCATCCCCAGCCCTCACGTCCCCTCGAGCGAGCATGCGATCGAACGCATCCCGCGGACCGCCTCCGCGCGCGACGTTCCCCCACCCGCGCGCCGCAGCGGCAGAGCGCACGCGTCCAATCATCATCATCATCATCATCACCACATCCCTCCGCACCGCGTCGCCATCGCGCGTCACGCACGCCGCGCGTGCCTCACCGCGCGCGAACACACGCGTTGCACCGCGCGCTCGCTCGCGCGCCGAATTGCCTTGCCGCGTGCGGTCCGTCGCCGCCGTGTGCCGTCGCGGCGTCGACCGCGCGCGCCTTTGGCCCACGTCAAAAATGTAAAACCACCAATCATGACCAGGGACAGAGGGACTCAATTCTGGTGGCGTCAACCCCATGACCGTTCCGCGCGCCAACCCATCCATGGACGACGTCAAATCGCCGCCGCCGCCGACGCGCGTCGTCGTCGCCGCGCGCCGCGATGTCCGCCGACGCGTACGGCACCCTCCACCACGCCCAGCACGCGCACGCCGCGCCCGTGGCGCCCGCGCCCGTGGACTGGAGCGCGCTCGAAGCGCAAGATGGCGTGCGATTGTCCTGGAACGTCGTGCCATCGACGCGCAAGGAACAGCGCGAATGCGTCGTGCCGTTCGGTGCGATCGTGACGCCGACGAAGAATATCTCGCATGATGTCGTTCCGCGCGTGCCGTATGAACCGGTGCGGTGTAAGGGGTGCGGAGGGGTGTTGAATCCGTACGCGCGCGTGGATTTCGCGAGCAAGATCTGGGTGTGCGCCATGTGCCACGCGAGGAATCACTTTCCACCGCATTATAACGCGCTGAGTGAGACGAATTTACCCGCTGAGTTGTTTCCGAGTTATACGACGGTGGAGTATGCGCTGCCGCGACGGTCAGGGGTGGGGAATGCACCGGCGTATTTATTTGTCGTGGATGCGTGCGCGGAGGAGGAGGAGCTGCGGGCGTGCGCTCGAGCGGTGACGCAAGCGTTGAGTTTATTGCCGGAAGACGCGAGCGTGGGGTTAGTGACGTTTGGGACGCATGTGCACGTGCATGAGCTTGGGTTTACGGATTGTCCGAAGAGTTATGTGTTTCGTGGGAATAAGGAGTTTACGACGCAGCAGATTAAGGACCAGTTGACGTTGGGCGGCGGCGGACGGCGGGGCGGCGGGGCCGCTGGGTACGGTGGTGGGTCTGCACCCGCGCCAGGAGCCGCCGCGGGGCATCATGTGAGTGGTGCGATGCCGGCGTCGAAGTTTCTAGTGCCGCTGAGTGAGTGCGAGTTCCAATTGACGGCGATTTTGGAGGAGTTGAATCGAGACGCGTTTGCGCCGTTGCCGAGCTGTCGGCGCGGACGATGTACGGGCACGGCGCTCATGGTGGCGTCATGCTTATTATCCACGAGTGCGATTGGTATGAATGCGCGCGCGATGTTGTTCACGGGAGGTGCCGCGACGGATGGCGGCGGCACGATCGTGGCGAAGGATATGGAGCAAGCGGTGCGTTCGCACAAGGACATTGTCAAGGGCGCCGCGCCGTTTTATCACAAGGCCAAAAAGTACTACGAAGAGGTGGCGATTAACTTGTGCGCAAACGGGCACGTGTTAGATGTCTTTGCGTGTGCGCTCGATCAAGTGGGTTTGGCTGAGATGAAGGTGTGCGTAGAAAAGACGGGCGGCAACGTGGTGTTGGCAGAGTCGTTTTCGCACACCGTCTTCAAAACATCCTTTCAGAAGCTCTTCGCGCCAGACTCCGACGGTGGTTTGGGCATCGCCTACAATGGGCAATTCGAAGTCATTACTAGTCGTGACGTGAGGACAGCGGGTGTCATCGGGCCGTGTGCGGCTCTCGATCGAAAGGGCTTGCCCGGTGCGGTTGCGGATTCGCCCATCGGCAGCGGCGGGACGACGGCGTGGAAGTTGTGCACGTTGACGAATGAAACGTCTTTAGCGGTGTACTTTGAGGTTGCAAACCCGGGTGGAAAGGATTCGCAGCCGATTGCGATGCAAGGACAGCAAGCGCAGCAGTTTTATATGCAGTTCTTGTGTACGTTTACGCTGCCCACCGGCGAGACACGCATGCGCGTCATCACCACAAGCAGGCGGTGGACAGAGGGCGGAAACATCAACGACATCGCCGCTGGTTTCGACCAAGAAGCAGCCGCGGTCTTAGTAGCCCGACAGTTGTCTTGGAAGATGGAAACTGAAGAAGAAACCGATTGCCCAGCCGCCACACGATGGCTGGATAGAAAGCTCATCGAATTGTGTCAACGGTTTGGCGATTATCGCAAGGATGATCCGCACTCCTTCCAGCTCATGCCGCAGTTTAGCATTTACCCACAGTTCATGTTCAACCTGCGACGATCACAGTTTGTGCAAGTATTCAACAATTCTCCCGATGAGACGGCGTATTTCCGCATGATTCTATCACGAGAAAACGTCTTTAATTCATTGGTGATGATCCAACCGACGCTCACCGCGTATAGCTTCAACAGTCCACCTGAGCCCGTGCTCTTGGACGTGTGTTCGATCGCCGCCGACAAAATACTTGTTCTTGATGCGTATTTCAGTGTCGTTGTGTTCCACGGTATGACAATTGCGCAATGGCGCAAGGCGAACTACCAGGATCAACCCGAACACACGGCGTTTAAAGAATTGCTCGCCGCGCCCAAGGCGGACGCGGAGCGCATCCTCAGCACGCGATTTCCAGTACCGAGATTGGTTGATTGTGATCAGCACGGTTCGCAGGCGCGTTTCTTGCTCGCAAAGTTGAATCCAAGTGCGACGTACAACAGCGGCGCATCCATGGGTGGCACGACAGATCTGTACACAGACGACGTTTCGCTTCAAGTGTTCATGGATCATCTACGAAAACTCGCAGTTGATGGCGGTGGACGATAATGTGCTCGTTTTTGTGCACGTTATTCTCGGCATGGGAATTAGTATGAAGACAAAACACATTTATCAACACAGCATACACTAGAATTGTCAACGCAAAGCAAACTAATTTAGACTAATTTAGACTGTCTTTAAGACATCGTCACAGGCCGAAACGCTTTCGACCCGGCGTGCGCCCGCCCGGTCCGGTGCGGCGTTGTCCTGTTGAAGGTCTCGATCCCGTCGATGGACGCGATGCTAATCCACCAGAATCCACGCGTGGTGTACCAGAAATCGATCGCGCCTGTCCAGGAGTGACAATTTGGCTCCGCTGCCGCGCGCGGCGTTCGTCATCGTGCAAGCGAGACGCCACGTCGCGCTCCTCCTCCTCTTCTCGCTTGGCCTGCATCTCAGCCTCCATCTTCGCCTTGTCCTCCTTGCGTTTGGCTTTTGACTTGAGCATGCTCGAATGGCTCTCCTTCAACGTAAAAAACATCGGACCGAACTCGGCGAGCCATTGCGGCTCGACCGCGGTGACGCACTGCATGTACTCCTTTGATGTCATGATGAGCTCGTGGTACACGACGTAATCTGGCGTGTATCCCAATCCATACAGTGCTGAACTCGGGTGAAGATGACATGGCATACCGTTACGCGCGTTGACGTACTCGCCTACGCCTTTTAAGCGCGCAGCTTGATGAAAATACGCCGCCGTGATGGACCGACGGCACACGTCCCAATCTTGCCCGCAGCTCAACAGCGGAATTTTCTGCTGCTTCATGATATCCATCAGCTGCGCGCGCACTTCGCGGCCTTTCTTCAATCCCTTGCCCTGGATAAAGTGTTTGTTGCACCAGTCGTTGCGATAGCCATTGTTCTTCCATTGCTGGTACACGTTGAGCAAGGTCAAGTGATCACTTTCAGGGACAAAGAATTTTTCGCGCGCCGCGTCTGATTCCTCTTCACGATCCTTTGGTCTAAACCACACTGACGGCACAGAAAGCATCGCCACAACGGTGAGCATTTCATTCGAGCATCCAGCTTGTTCTGCCTTGATGAGCATCTGTGCCAGAGGTGGGTCCACGGGAAACTCAACCATTTTCGCCCCGAGCTGTGTTAATCCACCCGTGTTGTCGAGCGCGCCTAAAATCCACAATGAGTACATGCTATTCAAAATGTTCTCCTGCGGCGGCGGATCCATGAAATCAAAATCCAACAAATTCTCCACGTTGAGAGATTTCAACAATAATACCACGTTACCGAGGTTTGTGCGCTGAATCTCGGGCACGGTGGAAATGAGCATTTCGTGCTTGAACGCCGTCTCGGTGTACAAGCGGTAACACGTCCCCGGGCCCGTACGACCAGCGCGACCGGAACGTTGGTTCACCGCGGCTTGGGAGCAAGGAAACACTTGCAACGCGTTCATACCCATACGTGGATTGAACACGGAGAGCTTGCAAAAGCCTGTATCGATGACATACATGACTCCATCGAGCGTCAACGACGTTTCAGCGATGTTCGTACTGACGATGCATTTGCGATTTCCATCCTCGGCGTCTTGGAAAATCTTTGCTTGTAAATCACTCGGAAGTTGGGAGTAGATGGGTAGAACGTTAAGTGGTGGGCATGTGCCTTCGTCCATGAGCGTCGCCACGCGGTTTTCTAATTCATACGTCACGGTTTCAATCTCTTCTTGACCCGTCATGAAGACGAGAATGTCTCCAGCGTCGCTCGACAAGTGTACTGAGAGCGCCTGCTTGACCGCACCTTCGACATAATCCTCCACTGGTGTCTTGGAGTACAATACTTCCACAGGGAACGTACGTCCAGGGATGTGAAACACCGGCACCGAGCCGAAGAAATCGCTAAACTTTTGAGAATTGAGTGTCGCGGAGGTGACGATGAGTTTGAAATCCCGACGTCGGGCGACAACCTTTTTAAGAATACCAAACAACACGTCGGTGTGTAACGACCGTTCGTGCGCTTCGTCCATGATGATGCAGCTATACATGTCCAAATCCGGCTCGCGCAAGGTTTCTCGTAGTAGCACGCCATCAGTCATGTATTTAATCACCGTATCTTCGCTAGTGCAGTCTTCAAAGCGAATGGCGTAGCCAACTTCGCGGCCGAGCTCGCATCCAATCTCCTCACTCACGCGCTTAGCTACACTCATCGCGGCCACGCGGCGGGGCTGGGTACATCCAACCATACCAAACGTCGAATATCCCTCTTCATGCATGTATTGCGTCATTTGTGTCGTCTTACCGCTTCCGGTTTCGCCAACAACGACGATGATTTGGTTTTCGCGAATGACGTGCATTAAATCTTCCCGACATCCGTACACCGGCAAGAACTCACGCTGTTGCTTCATTGTTTTCGTCTTTGCAAACTCGCTTTGCGCGCTTGATTTCCCATCCTTCATGTGCTCTGCAAACTTTGCGCCAGCCTTGAAATCAATTTCTCCGTCGGCGCCGACGACGTCGGGTCTGTCGTCGTCCCGTTCCTTAGCCGCCTGTGCATGCACCGCCGCCTCCGTGTCTTCAGCTTTCGTGGTGCCCGTAATAGATCCCATCTTACTCCCCTTCATCTCCCAAAACCTGTCCCGACCTTTATTCTCCTCGCGTTTCGTGCGCACTTCTTTCACCAACGCGCTTCCTTTCCTCGCAATTTGTGCCAAATCGCTCGTCATGTCCTTCACCGGCAACACCGTCTCTTGCTGTTTCGTAAACACCATACGTCCGTCCAAAAACGGTGGTTTGGTATCGTGCACGAGTAATATCGCTCGGCTTTCTTCGATGTCGTCAAAGTCTAAATCAATCTCCTTCATGCGAATGACCCCCGATGTCATCATTCTATTTTCCTCCCATTGATTTGAGTCGGCGTTCAATTGGCTCACGCGCCTAGACGACGCCATGGACATCAACGTGCCATCACGTCGAGTCAGACGCTTGGCGTACTCTTGTTCTTTCTTCGCGTATCGCGCCTCGTCGCGAGCGTTCGTGCTAAATGGATTGTGTGCGTCCCCGTGCGCGCCTCCGCCTTCGTCGTCGTCGTACCACGCGCGGTCCAGCACCTTTTCATCATCATCCCCAGGCGCGTCGACGTGCGCGTTCCTCGCCGCGTCGTCTTCCTCCACAGATGTGCCTTCGCTCACAAACTTGTTTGCGTTCGCCATCGCGCCCGTGGCCCACGCATTTGACTTCCAACTCGGCGTCGACGCCGGCGTCTCAAACCTCAACGCGTGGCTCCTCGACGACGGCGTCGACGACGTCTGCCCGCCAATACCGCCGCGCACCGCCAAAGGTTGTGCCGCGACGTCGTCCCATGATCCTTGACGCGCGTACGCGTGATGAGGCGTGCGATCATTGCGAGTAAACGATGAGCCGCCGACGCTGGGCGTGGCGAGCCGTCCGTCCCGCGCGCGCGCCGGCGTCTCTTCCCACTCCCCATCATCGCGCGCCCACGACGGCTTGTGCCCACCGTCGCTGCCGCGCTCAACATCATCCCGTCGAACGTCTAACCCGCGTCCGAATCGCGCCTCCTTGCGCCTGCGGTCGATCGCTTCCTTGGCGAAGACGTTGACGCCTCCGGGGTGCGACGGCGTCTCGTCGCGTCTCGCGCGAAATGTGCGACCTGACGCCTCTCCTCGCGCGCCACGCACGCGCGCATCGCAACTTTCGTCATCATACTCATCTTCGTCGCGCAAGTGCGCGCCGAGATCGCGCTCGCGCGCGCGTTTCTCGGCGCGTTTCTCCTGAGCGAGGCGTTGCAATCCCAACGTCGACCGCCCCGCGGTTGCGTCGTCTCGCGCGCGCGGCGCGTCTGCGCGCACATGCAACCCACCGGGAAGGTCGCTGCCATCGCGGTCGTCGTAGTCGTCTATGCCGTCGTTCTGCATCGCGCGACGGAATGACGTTCTAGGATGGAGCTCGCGTCTCGAAAAAGAACCTTCTTCAGCCGGGACCGACGACGAAACATTCGGCGCAATACCGATCACGTGAGTTCACCGTCGCTGCGCGGCGTGCACGCGTTTGGCAATTGCGGCTGAAATTCCTGGATTGTCCAGGCCGGTTGTGGCGACAATCGCGGCGCGGGCGCGCATGACGTCGTTGGTCGTCCGCCACGGCTCGGGACGCATTCGGCTCGCGTCGCCAAATGTGATCGAAGACGCACCGCGGTATCGTTCGCGGCGCTTCGTCACGGTTGAAGGTCCGAAGCGGTGTCCAATATCATTCGTGAGAGTTTCTTTTGGACGGTTACGCGGGGCGTCCGGGGCGTAGGGCATGAGTTTCTTCGCGCCCGACGTCGCGGCAGCCGCGCCGAGCACTTTGGTTTGGAAGAACTTTGATGTCGTTTCCGCTGAGAACACCGCTCGCGCGCCGTAAGCGTTGGGGGATTTGTACCCAGTTGGTGTGTGAGCGTGCGAGATTGCCACGAGCGTACCCCCGTGGCGTTCGAGCCGTTGGGCCGATCCTAATCCACTGCGCGCGTTGGGTGGTCAATGCCATCGAAGATGAATAGACACGTACGCGACGAGCGCGTCATTGCACCGCGGGACGAGGCTGGCGCGTTGCGCGCTACGTACCAGTATGCATGTTTTGAGTGCTTCGTGGATGTTAATACTTCAGTCATGACCACGTCGCGTCGCGTCGAGAAATGAAGACTCGTGGGGCCAAAAATAGAAAATGAAACAAAGAATACTGTTTTGTGCGTTGACAAAAACGATGTCTACAGCGAAGAATCAAGTAAAATAGCCATACCTAGTGAAATAATAAAGCGAGCGCGATATTAACTGCAGCTACAAGCTTCGTAAATCGTCGTGGTGTACAGGAAGGTGAAGAATGATGGTGTACAGGAAGGTGAAGAGTGATGGTGTACAGGAAAGCGTTTTCGGGTGGTTTAATCGCTACCTCGGCGGACACGCCGGGCACATCACGCCAGGATTGGCGTCGGTGTCAATGGTGTTGAAACACCTTGTGTGAAAATGGTGCATCTTCGCGCATGAGTCCCACGCGCACGTCATCGCCAGAGGTTCGTCTTCGATTGACAAACCGCCGAGCGGGGCGTCGCAGAGCGCGCACGCAACGTCGGCGCCGAAACTTCCGGGCACCATGTCTTCGTAGGCGTGTCTACATTCAACTGCCTTGGCGTGATGTTGACTTTTGATGGCATCGTCCGCTGACGCGAGATAGTTATCGTAGAGGTCGGCTAGATGTAGGTGGAGTTGCCGTTTGATATCCGCGCCCTCGGCGTCGGATTCGGCGTCCAAGCCGTGTCGCCGCCAATGCTTGTCAAGCTTTGTTAGTGCCTCCTCGAACGCCTCCACAGCAGCAGGCTGGTACCTTGCGATAACGAGCGCGCGCTCAAACATTCGACGTTCGCCACGAAGCGCGCATCCGTGCTCTTTTAGCGCGTAGACCTCTTGGTTTTCGTAGCCGCCCAAGTACCAGTGCTCGCGCAGCATCATCGGCACTGTCGGAGGCGACCCGCTTCCGCTGTCGTACAGCGACGCGTTTGCGTCCTGTGCTTTCGAAGCAATGTGACGTTGTTCTGCGATGTACGCCCGGGTGAGGCGTAAGACTTCTTCAGACAACACTGCGGCACCGTCAATGTCGCCGCGAATGCTCTGCGTCCACCGCATGCGACGGCACGCTTCGGTTTCGATGGGCAACATGTCTTCTTCTTTGGCGTACGCGCGCGCCAATCCGTAATGCTCAAGCGCAGCTTCGTGATCACCCATAGCCATGGAGTAATAGTCACCAACCGCCAAATGCGCGCGCGCTTCGGATATCTTATCCTTATTATCGTACGCCAATCGAAGCGTGGCGCTCGTGATGCGCTCAAACTGCTCGGCGTCGATGCCCCCGCGCACGTCATCCGACTCATTCACCGTATACGCCCGACGAATACTATTAATTTCAATCTCCGCAATAATCAACGCCGCTTCACACTCGAGATTCTTATCGCCCACCTGTGCTGCGCGCGACATGATGTGACTAAACATGTCCACGACGGGCGCATAACCTCTGTCGGCGTCCCAGGTCGACAACGCGTTCATCGCCACGTGATACATCGCTCGGACCTCATCCATCTCCGCATGTGGCTCGCATACTTCCCCGTGCTCCTCTACCCAATGCGCGCGCTGGCATTTAGGCGAACAATAAAACATTGCGCGACATTGCTCGCACCTCCGCGTGGCGGTGTCGACTTCACAATACGCGCACGTCGCCGCGCGCGTGATAATCTCCGTCATCGACCCCGCGCTCGCCCGTCGCGATGTTGCGCGCGACGACATCGGAGATGTCGACAGCGATGTCGTCAGCGCCTCTTCTCCTAAACTCTCGTCATCATCATCAACATCGCCGTCGTCCGCGTCGTCCTCGACTCGACTCGGCGAGCCATGATGCTCGTGCGCGCTTCCGGTATCATTCTTCACGCCACCCGCATCGTGTCCCCCCCTACGCGCGCGCGTACGCAACGCCAACGCATATGCCAACACCCCGACCGCGCTCGCGCACGCCAACGCCGTCGTCGCCGCGCGCAACCGCGCCGAAAATGGTGTCGACATGGTTTCGAAAGTGTTCGCCTTTTTGACCTCTCGCGCTCGCTTTGTCGCGCGCCTCGGCGATCGCGCGCGCGCGCTCGCGAGCGCGCACAGGTCGCGCCACGAGTGTACGCAACTCTGCGCGCGTGTGCGCGTCGACAAGCGCGGCGGAGGCGCGCGCGCGCGGGCGTGTGCGGCCCGTGTGCGACGTCGACACACCAAACGTCGCCAGAGCCACTAACGACCACGCGTGGGGGATGGAAATACGTGGCTGTCAGCGATTTAAACAGCTCATGAAGCTATACGTGCCACACTACGATGTGTGTGTCCGAAACCATGCGAGTATAAGGGTTCGGTACATACATTCAAACAGCTCATGTGTTTTTATATATTACAGTATGACACATGTGGACCGTGGATGGGTGACATGTGGATAAGAGTAAGTCATGTTTTCTAATATATAGAGGGTTTGGGTGTATAGTACTGAGTGACAGGTCGTTGGTGTCGCGCGGCGTCGTCGGCGTCGTCGTCGGCAGAGCGCGATGCGCGCGGCGTCGTCGTCGGCGTCGTCGGCGTCGTCGGCGGCGCGATGGCGCCAGTCGCGGTGTCGCGCGGTGCCGTCGTCCTCGTCGTCGTCCTCGTCCTCGTCGTCTTGGATGCGCAAGTTTTTCGATGCCGTGGTCCCGAAAGATGGCGCATCATCATCGAGCGCATCGCTCGCGCGCATGGATGACGCCGAGCTCGCGCGCGTCATCGCCGACGCCACGCGCGCCAAGGACAACGCGCTCGCGTGCGCGTACGACGTGGCGAGGCGCACGAACGCACTCGGTGGACTTGAGCTGGAGCGGTGCTACGACGCCGCGCGAGACGGGTGGAGCGCGCGCGCGTTTCACGATGCGTGCGACGCGCGCGGGCCGGCGTTGGTGCTCGGGGTGACGACAAAAGGCACGCGTTTTGGGGCGTATAATGGTGTGGGATGGTATTCGGTCGAGGATTACCGCGCGTGTGGGGATGCGTTTTTGATGTCGTGGGCCAAAGGCGCGCGATGGACGTACGAGGAGGGCGTCGCGTGCGAAAACGTCTCTGACCCGGCGATTTATGACTTTGGCGCGCAAGGGCCGTGTTTCGGGAGCGATAGCTTACAAATTCCTCTCGGGTTTGCTCCGAAACATGGATCGTCGTACGCGGGTGTCGGGGGGTCGTTCGATTTGGGCGAGTCGAACGCGAGCGGCTCTAAAATCGCAAAGTCTCGGCTCGGCTCAAATTTCGCCGCGCCGTCGGGCACAGCCATGACTTCGGTGTTCTCCGAAGGCTTCGAAGCGGAGCTGAAGGATTTGTATGTATTCGTGGCGCCGGCGCTGGGGCGCGCGGACGACGACGACTCGGTGTACGTCAGCTAAAGAGGACAAAAAAGCGTTGTAACAACCAAAGGTAGTCTCTAAGAGACGTCTTCGACGTCGTCACTGCATCGCACGCGTTGCGCGCACCAATGACGACGACGCCGACGACAACGACACCACCGCGACGACGCCCGCGCACACACGCACGCCTAGAACGTGCCTAGACGTTGACGCACACACTCGCGCGCGGGAGCCGCGTGCGCATGTCAGACGTTGAGCTCGCGCGCGAGCCGCCGCGCGCTCCGCTCGTATTCATCTACGACACCGAACGCGACGACGACGACGACGCGCGATGCAAGAATGTGACGAAGCGTTGTGCGAACGATGCGCGGCGCGCGACGGCGCGTCTCGGACGAGGACGCCATCGCGCGACCTTGGTGGCCAACGCGCCGCCTCGCGAACGCTCGAGCGGACTCGACGACGTCGCGCTCTCGCTCGATGACATCGACGCGCGCGCGGATGCATACGTCCCTAAATGGTGGACCGCGGCGTCGGCGTCGGCGTCGGCGACGGCGTCGGCGAGCGGCGAAAGCGGTGGGCACAAGTCAAAGCAACCGTCCCGGTCCAACGCCGCGCTCGCGTTTACGACGACGCATGTCTTCTCTGGAGACGTCAATGCCGCGTGTCGGCGCGCGTATCTCCAAGTATTGAGCGATGCTGATCCATGTTCACCAGTCGTAGACGCTGTCGTGGACGTAGAACGGAGGTTTAGTGATTTTGGGTCGTGTCACGCGACGGTGGCCGCGACGACGCTTTCGGCGGAACGCGCGACGATGGAGCTCGGAAGCTCGTTTCGTGACGCTCGTGGCGTTGAGTTTACGCAGCAGATGAAAATGAGGTTAGATGATGGTTTCGTGCGCGCGATGGTTCCCACAAAGGCGACGATAACGGTGTCATCGTCGTCGTCGTCATTACAGACGTACGACGCGTTTGTCGCGATGCACAAAATTGAAGACGACGACAAAAGCCGAGTCGGCGCGAGCACAGGGACGACGAAAGCGGTACCGACGTTGAGCGGCGATGTACCTCGTGTGGACGATGTCCCGACGGCGCGTGCTGGAGTAGAGACGCCTCGCGAGCCGCGTCCTCGAACGTCGACGTCGAAATTTACGTACACGTACGACTTTGGCAATAATTCGCCTCGCGCGACCTTGACGATGTCTTCAAAGCCCGGAAAGAGCTACAGCGAGAAGGGTGACGGCGCGTCAGCATCAGCAATAACATTAGCAAATATATTATCCACGGTTGAGGTACTCACGCGCGTTTCGTCGGATGTGCTCAAAAGGACGCACGCTGCGCGCACACAGTGGCGAGCGAAAATCGCATCCGGGACGTCAGCCAAGGCGACGACAAAAGCGAGCGTCACCAAAGGTACCGTCAGTGCCAGCGTCGACTTTGAGCTCATGCACGACATCACGCGTGAATCAAAGCTCACGACATCGATCTCGTTCCCGTCGAAGGTGTGTGGATTGAAAATGGCCGCCGCGTTTGGCTCGGCGTCGGCGCTCGAAGCCAAGCTCACGTCCAAAGAGGCCGTGTTCGGCGCGCGTCATCACCGCGGGCGAGGATTAGATTTTAGATTTGGCGTCAAACAAACGTTTGCGGGGACTAAGATGGATGGGAAGATGGATACATTCGTCGCCGTCGCGTTTGCCGCCGATTAAAACCGACTCAGTAGACGGTTGTTGTATCATACGTAGCAGTCGTAGTCGCGCCGTCTTCACTGTGCGACTCTCCACAGGCACATCGCACGCACACACACACACACACAGCACGCGCGCACACGAAACCACACGCTCTGCGTGGACATGCGAGCGTTGAACGACGGATCGCCGGCGATATGAACTCCACGGACGCGAGCCGCGCGCGCGCAACCGACGACGACGGGACACCGCTTGCGTCGCCTTCCTCATCTCGCCCACGCGTCGCGCCCGCCACCGCTGGATGGTTCGACCTCGAGCGCGCGCTGCGCGTCGTCTACGCCGCAGTCATGGACGAAGTCAAGCCTCTGGGCGTCGTAGGCATGGCGAGTTTCGACCCGCTCGCTGGTTTCGCGCTCTGGCGCGAGCAACGCGCGCACGAACGCGACCGTCGGCGCGCCGTGCGTGAGCTCTACCCGCACATGCGCCCCGAAGTACCGAGCGAAGATGATTTATCACGCGTGCGCGTGGCGGTGAAGCACGCGATCGGGGCGTACGGCACGGCGAGCGCCGCGCTCGGCGACGCTTCGTTGCGAGAAAAGCTCACGAGTCTCGCCAACGCGTCGGATATCGGCGGTGCGTCGTCTAATGACCGCGCGATGGCGCACGCCAAGGCGACGGAGGCGTGCGCAAAGAGTGCTGGGATCGCACCGACGGATATTATTGATGCCGATTGGACGGGTACAGAATTTTCACCGAGCGCGTTTGTCGCGGTGGACGCGGCTGAAGGCGTCGTGGTGCTTTCGATTCGCGGGACGTGGGAAGCGCACGACGCGTTGACGGATGTCAGCAGCTCGAGCGTGCCATTTTTAGGCGGTTGGGCGCATGCGGGTATGGTGGCGTCGGCATGGCAGGTGTTGAAACGCATGGCGCCGGCGCTGGCGACGTCGCTCGCGAAACATCCGACGTTTACGTTGCTCGTCACCGGCCACAGCATGGGCGGCGGCGTCGCAGCCTGCGTCGCCATGTTACTCCATAGCGATGATGATGACGTTAAATTAGCCGCAGCGATTAGTCTTCGTCGCGAATCAGCGATAGATGTAGCGGAACAGGATGAGGTGTTGCGTAGAATGGCGTTGTGCGCGTGCGTGTGCATCGCGGCGCCGAGCGTAAGCAGCATGGATTTAAGCGAAGCCGCGAGCGCGTACATCACATGCGTCGTCGCAGGCGCAGATGTCGTTCCGAGATTGTGTCACGCATCTGTGCGTAGGTTGTTGCGGCGTTTGAACGCGGCAGCGCCGTCGCATGCGATGCTCAAGGCGTTTTCGTCGGTGTTAGGCGGACGCGATAGGCCCGCAGAGGCGGATGTCGACAGTCTTCGCGGCGGCGATAGCGATAACGAAGGAAACGGCGACGACGGCGACGGCGTCCGTGAGATTGGCATAAATAGCGCGTCCAACGCAGCATCCACGGTTGGCGAGTCGTCGACGCCCATGACGTCTCCGAGTAAAGACGGTGACACCAAGCGTCGACGCGAGGACGCCAAGCGTAATAAATGTCAAGGCGCGTGGGGCGAGCTCGAAGACGTCGTCGGCCTCGAACTTCGCGATCATGCGGCGACTGACTTCATGGTACAACCCGGGCGTGTGATTCATTTTAAGCATCTCCGTTCATCGGCGCCGACGGCGGAATTGAAGCATCCGACGGCGTTTACAGACATCGCGCTTGATCCGTACATGATGCTCGACCACATCCCCGGAACGTACCAAGCCGCGGTGAAAACCATCCACGATCGCGTCCAGGCGGGCGGACAAGCCTGGGTAAAGCACGCAGACTCGGAAGACGACGAAGATCCAGAGCACGAAGAGCAAGAGGCGATGAGCGCGTTCGTGCGAGGCGAACGCGTGCGCGCGAGAGCCGAACGTGGATGGAAGTCGCTGCAAACGTTCCTCGGCATCCCGAACGAAAGCGACAACCACGACGGCGAGGGCGCCACCACCATAGACTCCAATAGACATAGCGATGATCATTCGATCATCCACGCGCGGCATCGCGCGGCAATGCGTATACCGCCGACGTGCGACACGGACGAAGACGACGAAGACGTTCCAGATTATTACGGCGAAAGCGCCGAGCTCCGCGTCGCGCACGCCGCCGCTCGAGCCGCCGCCGCCAAATCCGACGACATCGGCGTCGACGGTGATAGCAACACCCATTCCTCGGTGTCGTCGCTCGCCGCAGCCTGGGCAAAGCGCCCATCTTGGCTCGGCGGCCGCGCGCCATGAGGGTTTAGACAAAAAGTCAACTGAAAAGCGTTGTAACAGTCACAGTCCCGGGACGCGCGTCACACACTCACGCGCGCCATGCCCCTCGCATCATCGCGCGCGCGCGCGGTCGACTACACCGTTCGCGACTGCTCCAGCGAGGTGCGCTCACTCGCGCGAAAACGCATCGCCGACATCGACATCGACGCGACATTGATGGGTTGAAAATTCAAACGCGCGCGAGCTGTTGACTCACCTCGTACGCGCGCATACGCAGGCTCCGAATCACCCGTGCACCGAGCTCTACGTGCAACGCGACGGAAACAACGACGGTGCGTCGCTGTGTGGGTGGCACACCGCGCGACACGCGCCGTTTCCGGCACACATTACCCTTGAGCTCGACGCTCCGGCGACGCTGCGGCAGCTCAGAGTGCTGTCGCACGAGTACAAAATAGCCTCCGCCGCGCACGTGTACGTCACTCGACGTCTCGATGCGCGCACGGGGGCATTAAGTGTGAAGAAATTGGGCACGCTGCGGTTTGAGACGAACGTTGAGTGCGGGTTTCGTGCGAGAGAGTTGAAGACGGTGCACGTAAACGCGAGCGACGTCGTCGAGGTGAAATTGGAATTCGTCGGCTGTCACGAGAATGTGAAGAATGATGGCAAGCAGATTGGGCTCATGGCGCTGACGTTGATTGGGGAACCGAGCGTGCGTGAGGATGCGTGTCATCGCGGGGCGTTGGTGGCGGAACGTGCGCCGTTGTTGGGGCACAGATTGGACGCGCGCACGACGACGTCCAGCGCCGGCGTGGACGCCGTGACCGAGGAAAAGATTCGTGAAATCACTGCGAGAAAAGAGCACGCGGTGGCGAACGAGGATTACGACGAGGCAAAGCGCTTACGTGATGTTATCTCGAAACTCATCGCGTTCGGGGCCAAGGTGAGGGTTTTACAGGAGGAAAAGATGCGCGCCGTGGACGCCGAAGATTATGACGAAGCCAAACGGTTGAAGATTGAAATTGATAAGATGCGCGCCAAAGGGTACGAAGACGCGTTCGAGTCGTCACCATCGCCGCGCACAGCGACGAGTCTCGCACCGGCACCGACGCCCATGGCGGTGACGCAAGCCAAACCGCCCGTGGCGTTCGCGTTTGACGATGTGCCCATTCGCTCCAAGCACGCCGACGCCATGGCGAGTGGTAAAGAAAACGTCGCGGATGACGAGGACGACGACCAACTCGTAGACGCGTTTGAAACGAAAGTAGCGGTGACGTCGAAAGTCGTGCGTCCAACACCGATGAATTTGAGCGCCGGCGTCGCTAGAGACGTCGTCAATGTCGTCGCGAATAACGATGAAATCCCCGCCGTGGCGACTGGAAAGCGCGTCGTGCCGCCAGAACTCGAAGCCGAAGCCGCGGCGTTATTCGCCGAAGACGCCGAGCAAACGGCGAAAGGAAACCGAGGGAAATCATCCAAGCAAGGTAGCAGCTTTGACGCCGACGCAACGACGAGTGGCGGCGACGATGCGTCGGATTTACCAGCACCTGAGCCTCTGTCGCCATCCGAGCGCGTCGTCGTCGCTCCGCTCGTCGCCGTCTTTGGCGAGGACGTCGTCGGTAAATTATACTCATCCACGTGGTTACATCGCGAGAACGCGTTGCAGACGATGACGAAGGAGCTCATCGGTTTCTGGGAAACGGATGACGTCGATGCGCTCGGGGCGCAGCCGCGAGAAACGTTCCATACGTTGTGCTCCACGCTCGGCGTTCGATGCTTCAACGACAAGGTGGCCAACGTGACGTGCGCCGCGGCGATCACTCTAGCCGCCGCCGCCAAGGCCTACTCGGGCGTGGTGTCATCTAAAGATGTCCGAGACGCCGTCGGTGAATCTATGTCTACGCTTGCGGATAAACTCGGGGATTCGAATCCTCGCCTTCGCGAGAGCGTCCGCGAAGCGTTGCACGCATTCGTCGCCGACGCTCCGGGCGGGTGCGGCGTTTTAGCCGCCGCGCTGTGCAAACCTGTACAGAAACTCAGTGCCTGGCGCGTATTAACCGGTCGGTTGACCATGCTGCTCGAGCTCGTCCCGACGCATGGTTTAGACGCACCGGCGAAAGAAAACTCGTTTTCGCTCGAACACGTGATGAAATTCGCGACGTCGTGCTTTGAAAGCGCCAACGGCGAAGCGAGAAGCCGCGCCATGCAAGTCGTGTTAGCGTGCGTAGATATCGTCGGTGGAAAGGTTAGGAAATACCTTCCTAAGACGTTGAAGCCAGCAATGCGAGATGTTGTTGAAAATGCAATCGAGGAGAGCGAGGATCCGTACGACGTGCGCGGTCGCGGTGGCGCTTTGAGTCCCAAAGCCGCGACGTCGACGTCCATGTCCATGCGCGGTGGGTTTGGTGCCACGTCGAGCAGCGCGCAGCGCGCGTTGCGCGCATCTCCAACGGCATTCGCATCAACGCCGAGGCGGTCTCAGTCTGCGCAGATCGACGGCGGCGATGAGGACGACGACGATGGTGCCGACGTCGGCGTCCCGTCTTTAACGTCGAGCGCGAAATCGCTCGAACGCGAAATTACGCGACGCATCGATGCGTACGGCGAACAACATCCCGACGTCGCCGCCGCCATGAACGATCTCGCCACCGTACATAGCGAAAATGAAGACTTTGATCGCGCGTTGGCGCTGTATGAACGCGCGTTGGCGATTCAACGCGCCGCGCTCGGCGACGCCCATCCAGAGACGGTGCAAACGCTCACCGACCTCGCGATTTGTCATTTAGACCGCAACGAGAACGACTTGGGCAAACCCTTACTCGAACGCGCGTTGGAGTATCAAGAAGCCATTCTCGGTCCGAATCACGCCGATGTCGGCGCCATTCGCGATGTTTTGGCATCATTAGACGGCGACGTCAGATAGTCGACGCTCAGCTTTGTAACGCCACCACGCACCCTTTCAGTCTTCAGTGCGCGACGCATCGACGCGGATGACGACGCCAGCGCTCGTGCGGCGCGGTACCATCGCGGTGCGAACGAACGTGCGCGCGTTTGCCACCGCGTCATCGTCGTCGTCGTCCGACGATGACGACTTGCGCGCGGCGTTTCGACACTGCGTCGCGCTCGCGCGCGCTCGGGACTACGAAACCTATCTCTGCACGCTCCATCTCTCTCGCACCCACGCCCCTGCGGCGTTTGCCGTGCGAGCGTTTAATGTAGAGACGGCGTCGATCGCTGGAGCGACGACGGAAAGCGCGACGGCGCTGGCAAGGCTCGCGTGGTGGCGGGACGTCGTCGACGGGCTCGCGCGAGGCGAGGCGAGTGTAGAAGCCAAGGGGCATCCCGTCGCGCGCGCGTTGCGCGCAGCGATCGGTGCGGCGCCGAGCGCGCACGCTCGCGTGCTCATGCGCCGGATTGTTGACGCGCGAATCGCTGATGCGCGGCAATCAGGTGGGGTGGAGGACGCGGAGGCGTTGGAGCGGTACGCGGCGGACACGCACTCGAGCGCTTTAGCGCTCGCGCTCGACGCATGTGGCGTCAAGGATACCGATTGTGATCACGTCGCGAGTCATTTAGGACGCGCTATCGGCATCACTGCGCTTTTGCGCGGCTCGAGCGCGCATGCAAAGCAAAGAAGATGTTATTTACCGCGCGAAGCGTTGGCGAGACGAGGCGCGAGCGTGGAATCGACGTATCGCATGGAATCGAGCGACGCCATTCGCGACGTCGCGCACGAAGTCGCAAGCTTAGCAAAGAGTCATTTAGATAGCGCACGCGCAATGATGGATCGAATACCGACGCCGTTGCGAGGTTTTTTCTTACAGGCGACGCCGACGAGCCGATATTTGGACGCGTTGGAGGCGCGCGATTTCGACGTCTTTGATGATTCTGTCGCCAAGGGCGGTGCGCCCGTGATTCTCCAGGCGCGCATCGCTTGGAATGCATTTAGATGCACGTATTGATCCAATTCTCTTTAGTGGTGGTGTGTAATAATACGCGAACATTAGTTTAGAACGCGAAACGCGAGAGCTCGTCGTCGACGTACGTCGCGCGTCCTCGCCATCTTTTTGATATATTTCTTGTTGGTGTCATCACAAACAACACTAATTGCTCATCTCACTTCTATTTTCGTCCATCCCATCGCTAAAGTAACTTAGATGTTCGAAGGGTACAACATGCACCGCACCTTGGCGCCCATCGCGTTCGACGGCAACGGCTTCGCAAACTTGGCGCGAACAACCCCACTCGTCCCGTGCGGGCGCATCACCTTGCCCCACATCGTGCGGTAGTTTGTCCCTTGCTTCTTCGTCTTCGCCTTGTAGATGTAGCACAACTTCTTACCGGCATAGAAGCGCGTAGAAGGCGCGTCGGAGACGCCCTCGAGCTTGATCAAGCTCGTGTGGTTGTACTGGTTCATGCGCGCGCGCTTGAAACCGAGCACCAAGCCGCGGACGTACAATCTGCGTCATCGAACAAACACGAAAACACGATTGGTCAGTATATATTCCTCGATTCCATCGCGTCACCCGCGGCGTTCGCGCGCCGCCGCGGACGTCACCGTCGTCAAGACCTCGAGACCCCGACGACTAGGGTCTCGCATCACCATCCCATGCATGCCCCGACGCGCCGACGCGCTCCCGCCGCACGCGCCACCGCTCGACGCCCGCGCGCGCGTCACACATCACACCATCCCTCCCCGCGCGCGCGTTCGCGCCTCCACCGCGCGGTCGCGCGCGCACCCGCGCCCCAAACCTTCCCACACGCGCGTGAAAACCCCAAAAACGCGCGCGATCCGCGCGCGCGCATCGGTGCGCTTTACCGCGTCTCCACCGCCTCCGCGCGGGCACGCGACGGGGGAATCGGGTCAACGCGTGCGCGAAGCACCTACCTCGTGGGTTCACCTTTCGCCATCGTGGTCGTCGCGTCTCGAAAAGACGGAACGCGCGACGCATCGGCGCGCGCGCGTGCAGCCGCGACCGAGGGCGCACCGTTTTGACACTGTGAAACACGCGTGCGGCGTCCCTCGTGGTCCCTGATCGTGATTGGTCGTTTGAATATTTTCGTTCGGTTGACGGATGGGTCGACGCGCGACGCGGTGGTGGTCACAGCGCGACGCACAGGCGCGGACGTCACGCACCGTGCGTTGGAGGAGGCGCAGAACCATCGCACGTTGGTCTTCGCGCATCGCATCGTCGCAGTCGCACGTTCGTTCGCGGTGAGCTCGGGCGATTTGTGATTCGATTGGTCACACCAAAACATTGACGAGAGGTTAAGCCGAGCATTCGATGGGGTACGTGCCGCCGCACCTGCGCGGAGGCGGTGGAGACGACGACGGCGGCGGGGGCGATCGTAGGGATGATCGCGCGAGCGCTGGGCGAGGCGGTGGTGGATGGGATCGCGATGGTGGGCGCGGTGGCGGGCGAAACGACGGGTACGCGCCGCGAGGGTCGAGCGGACGCGGAGGCGGCGGCTCGTGCGAGCCCGTGTTCGAGCCGTGGAGACCGAGCGCGCGCGTCGAAGCGCTGACGGAGGAACAGAAGGCTGAGATTCGTGATCGTTTGGGGGTGATTGTGGAGGTGATTGAGGGCGAGGAGGAGGCGCCTTCGGCGATCGAGTCGTTTGAGGACATGTCGTTGTGCCGGGACGTGATGGCGGATATTAAGTTCCGTGAGTACGATAAGCCGTCACCGATTCAAGCGCAGGCTATTCCTGTTATTTTGAGCGGCCGCGATGTGTTGGGGTGCGCGGAGACGGGGAGTGGGAAGACGGCGGCGTTTTCTATTCCCATGGTGCAACACGCGTTGAACCAGGCGCCGTTGCGACAAGGCGATGGCCCGTTCGCGATCGTCATGGCGCCCACGCGTGAGTTGGCGCAACAGATTGAAGTCGAGGCGAAGACGTTTTCGCGCTCGTCCAAGGGGTTCAGAACGGCTATTGTCGTGGGCGGGACGAATATGCACGAACAGCGCAGCGCGTTACGCGGAGGCGTGCAAGTGATCGTCGCCACCCCGGGTCGTTTGATTGATCACTTGCAGCAAGGGAACACAAATTTATCTCGTGTTTCTTTCGTCGTCCTCGACGAGGCGGATCGTATGTTGGATATGGGTTTCGAACCGCAAATTCGCGAGGTGTTGATGAACCTTCCAAATCCGCACCAAACGCTCTTGTTCTCCGCCACCATGCCCAGCGAAGTCGAAGTGTTGGCGAGCGAGTACTTGAAGAAGCCTGTCAAAGTCAAGGTTGGCACTACGAGCGCGCCGACGGCCAATGTGTCGCAGCACTTAGAAAAAGTTGTTGACGCCGAAAAGGTGAACCGCCTCGTCGAGATGCTAATCGGCGAAAAGGTTGAAGCCGCCAAGCTCGGCACAGACATGCCCATGACGGTTGTATTCGTCGAACGCAAGAACCGTGCAGATGAGATTTCAGAACTTTTGAACGCCGAAGGCGTGCCTTCGGCGGCGCTCCACGGAGGACGCTCCCAAGGCGAGCGCGAAGCCGCACTTCACGACTACAAAACGGGACGGTGCTCCGTGCTCGTCGCCACAGACGTTGCTGCGCGCGGTTTGGACGTCAAAGGCGTCGCCCACGTAGTGAACATGGACTTACCCCGCAGTTTTGAAGATTACGTGCACCGCATCGGTCGTACCGGTCGCGCTGGTATGTCTGGTCGCTCGACATCGTACTACACCGACCGCGACTCTTTCATCGTGGCGCAAATTAAGCGCGCGTTGTTGGAGCTCGAATCTGGTAACGCATTCGCTTTTGCCACTGGTCGTGAAGCACGCGCCAAGGAGCGCGAAGAAGCCAAGGCTTGGCGTGAAGGCAAGCAACACGAGGCGGCAACGATTGAAACGGATAGCGGCGTCACCATCGCCGTTGACGACAAGTTTAAACACATGATGGTCTCCGCCGCGGCTGCGCCAGCCACGGCGTCGGGTGCGCCCGCCGCCGGCAACGCCGACGCCGCATTTGGATCCGATTCCGATGACGACTGGTAGAGAGAACAAAAGCATCATCAGCAAAGTTCATTAAACTGAACACAAGCCACGCGTCTTTTTTACAGAGCGCGACCCGCTCGCGAACGAGCCGACAACAACGTCGCCGCGAACGATAATATTTCCGCGCAAATCGCGTGCAAAACCGAATTCCGTTGTCACTTTCCTCTAATAGAGTTTGTTAGTCTCGTATCGATACACATACATCACCATCACAAAACCAACGCGCGACGCACCCGTGCGCCTTTCGGCCCCGCGCCGAGCGCGTCCTCGCCACACCACGGCGCGCAACCTTCCACACGCGCCATCGCAACGCGCGCGCACCGAACACGGCGAGAGGAAACCACGTACGACGCATCACGTCACACGCCGTCGCTCTCCTCTGCGGGTTCGTCGGTCGTCGGTGGAGATGAGCTCGACATCCAAGGTCGCTGACGTCGCCTTTAAGCTCACGACGTTTGGGCTTTTTACAACGACGGTGGTTTCAGGACTATGGTTCGCAGCGACGTCAGTGAATGGGTTTGTTCATTACGGGAATGCGGCGAATGCGGCCAAGCGCGAGGAAGAGACGAAAAAGTAGGGCGCGGATGGAGTTTTGGAGCGAGAGGCGCGTCGAACGACGAGGCGGAGCGAGAGACTAAAGTTGTAGCATTAGCACATATTGATCAGGCATTTAATGAATTACTAGTATACAAATTTCTAATTGGTGGTAGTTGAGTATATCTTAGCGAATCGGATCTTCTTCGCGAGTGTACGCGAGGAGTGTTTTGACGATTTTAGCCGTCTTTGCGAATGCCAGAGTGCATGTATTCGCTGGTGCTCACAGAAATAAAACTATCCCATCGTCGTCAATGCACAGATTGATGCGAAACTTCGTCAGACGGTGAGTATCCTGACGTTACGCATACGTGCTTGATTTCAGCGCTATGCGCTAAGCAGAGTCGACACGGCGTGCGTTTATGTCAAGGGTCTCATTTTCGCTCTTCATAGTGAAAATATGAAAAACCGTCGTGAAATTGCGATCGACCGCACATCGCGAGCGCGGGACGCACCACGATGACTGACGCGCGAGATGAATACACGCCGCTTGTCGCGCGCGGTGATGCAGGCGCGACGCGTCGCGCGCGTCTGACCGTCGCCGCGCGTCGCGCCGCGGCGATCGTCGGCGTGCTCGTCTGTGCCCTAGGGTGTTACGCCCTCGTCAGCGGTCGCGCGTCTTCTCTGGGCGCGATCACGAACTGGGCGTTCGCGGGTACTCAGTCGCCGAGCTTGACGTTTACGCTGGATGCGAGCTGGATCGCGAAAGACGTGCGTGCGATGAACAAAGCGTTCTTCAACTCGCCGCTCAGCAAGGCGTTCGTCGTCAAGCACAACTACGGCGCGGGCTCCTTCTTCAAGGACGAAGAAAAGATCCCGATGACGCGTATCGGACTGAGAAAATGGACGCTTACGACGACCTCGGTGAACTACGAGTACGGTTTTATGCTGGAAAATGAGGCTGGGGAAGAGTTGCGGGAGATCGGGCCGGCGTACGTGGAGTCGGGGGATGACGTCATCGCGCCGAGCAAATTCATGAAGGACTGTACGGTGGGATTCGGAAAGTATCGCAATCGATTGGTATCACAAGAGAGTGGTGCGTCGTCAAGCATCAATGCGTGTTTCGGGTCATGCGACGAAGACTGCGTGTTACCGGACGCGCCAACACCGTTGGGGACGCTCGACGCCTCTGGCTACACGGGCGGAAGCAAGTGGGTAGGCAGCCAGATGAGTTGCGACCTCGGATCGGAAACGACATACGATCAAGCATCGAAATCGTTCTTTATCAGTGGAACGCGGAACAGTTTGATCATTTGTCCGCACGATATCGGCCCAAAGAATCATCCAGAACTCACAATTGAAGTTGTCTTCAAATTGGACCAAAGCTTTGATTCGTCGAAGTCATATGGCTGGATTTTTGGCCACGATAACGGTGGTTATGACCGCTCTTTCATCATCTCGGACGAACGTTTCGGCGGAGGCATCGCGAGTGGTGTTGGGAGCGTCTACAACTCAGGCATGCCAACACCTACAAAAGGTGTGTGGCACCATGGTCTGGCTGTATTTCGACAAGGCGTAAAAGATGGCTCTTACACAGCCCTCGACGGTGTTAGATCGCCAAGAAGAGCAACGGCAAATAACGGTGAAGGTTTACCGGACTTCTCTATCGGAGGACTTGCTAAAACTCTTCCCGTGGACCATTCAATGAAGGGTTACATAAAGTCGTTCAATTTCTATGCCGGCGCCTTATCGGAGGATCAAATCGAAGCCATGTACGTGAAAAACACTCCATGGCCATAATCGTCTCGTAGTAGCGTGATCTAAGTTTTGAAAAAACCGGTAACGGATGCATAATGTTTGTACACACCGGTACCCACTCTTGCACTACTAGCACAGTACAAGTACGTCAGGTTCCATTACCGGTAGTTCTTTTAATACGTATTACCAACAGTGTTGTTTAGGCCTAAGTGCGCGCGAAACCTGCTAGGCGGTGTTGGTACAACATTTGGCAAGGCGAGCATTCTCGAGCACGCTGGCGATGTACACGGCGCGATACCCCATTTGTTTGATGGGTGCGCTGATTTAAAATTGATCAGGCATTTAATGAATTACTAGTATACAAATTTCTAATTGGTGGTAGTTGAGTATATCTTAGCGAATCGGATCTTCTTCGCGAGTGTACGCGAGGAGTGTTTTGACGATTTTAGCTCCGTCTTCGCGAATGCCAGAGTGCATGTATTCGCTGGTGCTCCACACGCGCGCGCCTTTGATTTTAGCCGCCGTCTCCGCAGCGAGATTGAAATCGACAAACATGTCTTCAACGTACGACGCGCACGCCACTGGTGCGGTGGTGCGAGCTAATTGTTCGTCGTCGTAGAGCTTGGACCAGGTGCTCGAGGCGCTCGAGGCGAAGACGTCGCGGACCCTCGCGTACGGCTTCAACTCTTCGACACCAAACTCTTTGTCGAAGAATTCCTTGAATACCATTTCGCCAGTGAAATATACTTTTTTGTTCTCCACCCCAGACAACACGTCGGTGTGGTCGAACTCTCGAGCGAAGGCTTTCATGGCTTCGTTCGCGCCGCCGTACGCGTTGCCTTCGTTGCAATAAATCGACTCGTGCAGAATCCCGTACAGCGGGTTTGTGGAAAAGTGCCGGAACGTGTTTTCGATGTCAATCAACACCTTGTGCGAGATCGGCTGTCCAATCACTACGTTTTCGAGCATAAAGTGCAAGCGCTCCATGCCAGAAGCCGTGCCTAGATTTGAAAATCCAAGCGCTTTAATGAGTGTCGCGCCCAAGCGACCTCCGCCGGGCAATCGAACGACGTGTTCGCTACAATATCGCAACAGATAGCATACGCGTTCGATGTCTTGAGGAAACCGAGCGTAATACTTTTCATTTTGAGCAATCACGCGCTTGAAAAGTTCCCGATACGCACCCTCAGCCGATGCTTTCTCGTGCGTCAAAGGCGGCAAGCCGCCGGTGTACAACGCCTCCTTGACGCCCTCGGGCGCAAAGGACAAATACGTCGTGATGCAGAATCCCCCAAACGACTGCCCTAAAAGCGTCCACGTGGTATTTTCACCTGTGTGCCCTAAAAGCGTCCTTCTAATCAATTCGGCGTCTTTCACGATTGAATCTGCACGAAAGCACATTAATAATCTAGCGGCGTTTTTCGCCCAGTCGGCATCCGCGTCGCCGCCGACGAACACTTCGGGTTGCCAATCTCCCAACTCTGCGCTCGCTGGTACGCGCACGAGCTCGGCGTCCGACCTCCCAGTGCCTCGTTGATCAAGTAAGAATACCCTGTGTTCGTTCACGAGCTCTCCGATCCATCCACCGGACGCGTCAGGACGACCCGCTTCAAAGCCCGGTCCGCCTTGTAAGAATAAAACTGACGGCAACGAAGCGCGCTTCGCCTCGTCGTCGTTCCCGCGAGAACTTTTGACGACTTCTCGAACGAACACGCGCATTGTTGGTGAGGTCTCGGGATTGTTCCAATCGATTGGGCACTGCGTACGGCGATATAGAGGTTAGGAGCGCGCCCAAAGGAGGAGTAATCAGAGAGTGAGCGAATGAGCGAGCGCATGCATGCGCGCGTGACGCACCGAAATGAAATGGTCGGTCAAGTGTAAGCCTTTCACGCGGAAGGTTTCGGGGACGTCGTGCGTGCCCATGGGCGTTAAGCGGTCCCAAGTGTTGACTGGGACGCGCGGCGACGTCGCGGAGGGGACGTGCGACGCGCGCGTATGCGCGAGCGTTGCAGACATGCGTATGAAGCGTGATGTGAACGACGGTGGTATGCGTGCGTGTGTGAGTGTTGGCGATGCCGGTGACGTCGAGGCGCGCATGTGTCAAAGTGAGGTGTCTGTTGTTGCGTCGTTTCGTTTCAACTAGTAGGCAGATTTTTTTATTAAAGGGCAACTAGGACGACGCCGGGGACGATTCGTCGTCTGCGGCATTGAGCAACGCTCCGGTTTGGTTTATTTCCGCACGCAATTCGTCCATGCGCTCTTGCTCGACTCGTTTGCGTTCTTTGGTTTCATCCGCCGAACTGTTTGGGTTTATCGACGGAGACGCGTCCTTCATCGCGCCGCGAATCAATCCCTCAACCGTACTCACAGCTGTGAATGCGTTGCGAAGTGCTTCGCTCTCGTCAGCCTCGTCAGCGGCTTGCTCCGCCATGGCGAGTTGAACCTTGAGGGCTTCATACTTTTGCATCAACTCTTGCCTTCTCGTGGTGAACTGAGACGGGAAGAGCTGGGGAAAGTACCGTTGAATAAAACCAAACACCAACACGTGTCCGACCGGGGTGATGGGCGTAATAAGAATAATCATAAAAGGAATGAAAGTGAATACGTCGAGGAAGGTTCGACGGAGCGTTTGAACCTCGCGAGGACGTAGCGTCGTGCCTAACAAGGCGCGAGAGAACAGACGTAGCGACGTGCCAATGTCAGAACCAAGGAGTGCCACACCGCGCGCGAGGAAGCTCGCCCCTTCGCGGATAGTCGCAATCGACTCTTCAACAGTCACCACGATGCGTTCTTTGGTGACTTCCCACGAGAACTGCCCACCAGGCTCGTCGCGAATTGCCAAGCGCGATTTCATGTCGGGAATTTCCATCGCCAACTTTGACAACGACTCATCGTCAATCAACGCCGACTCTTTGCGGTCAACGAAGGAAATCAGGCGTCTCAGCGACGCATCTATGACGCCAAACTCAGCCACCATGAGTGCCATCTCATCCATCTCAGCTGTGGATAATCTATCTGGCGGCGACGCCACCTCTTCCTCCAGCGCGAGCATGATGCGCTCCATCTCCATTTGGAGCGTTCTCACCGCAAACACACGTCGGAGTGTGGATACCTTTTCATCACTTTCTCTAATTTTATCCCCTAATGCGACTCGGGAGAGTAAAGAGCTACGACCTTGCGCCATGATGGCGTCGCGCGCCTTTTGCGCCTCGCTCAACGCCTTGTCTCTGTCTTGCACTTCGAGCATCAAGCGCAAAACTCGCGCTTCTCGCGCCTCACGCTTCACGCTAGGCTTCGGAAATGGTTGTAACGCATCAACAATACCAACGTCGTCTACCCTACGACCGTTGATACGCGCCCACACGCCCTTGGAGTACTGCGCGACGTTTTGAATCGACCCGACGGGTTTCGCGCGTAGTTGCTCTAAACCCTCTCCCAACACCCCCTCCGCGCTGCGCACCTTACGCGAGGTGAACCGACCAACCTTTCTCCCGAGTGGACGCAACCTCGCACCCACCTGGCTTTCGCCTTGGTCTTCACCCACCATTGCTAACTGTTCTTTTGATTTGGCCAACGCCTCGCGTGCCTCGCTCAACGACTTGTACGGCAGCCGCGCCGACATCTCATCACACCGCGCCTCGACGCGTTTCGCACAATCTAAGAACTTCTCTTCCGCACTCGCGCGCGCCTTGTCTGGTTCATCGAAAAGCATGTCCCACTTACCATCCAAGAGCGCCGTCGCCGAGCGCAATAAATCGCCCTCCGTCTCCATCGTCGTCACCGCCTCCACAAACTCCTCTAAAGTGCTCATCGCCTCTTCTAACTCCACGCTTGGTACCGCAAATTCATCTAAACGCTTCCCACCGCACACCATACCCTTCCCATCGCTACCTTCGACGCCATCTTCCCCCGACGCGCCGCCGACGTCAAAGTAATCCCTCGACAACTTGGACTCGCAGTCCACCACCACGCCATACAAATCCTTCAGCGTCGTCAGCGCCTCGAGCCGCATCAACCTCTTCTGCGCATCCCTCGCCGCATCTTCCTCCGTCGCGAGCGGCTCGGCGCCCGCAGACGACGACGCGCCGCCGAACCCGCTCGCGTTTGGGTCTCCAAACCCGCTCGCGTCATCGCTCGACGACAACGCGCGCACACGCGACGACGACGACGCGCGCGTGACATCGCGCGTACGCACCGACATCATCGTCACGTCACCACCACCATCGCCGCTCGATGACGCGACGCGCGACAGACGCCGTCGATGCGCGTCGATGATTAATCCTCCGTGCCGTTGCTGCGCCGACGCGGCGCAGCGCACGCGTCGTCGCGTCGTCGCCTCGCGCGCGCGAGGCGCGGCCGCGCCGCCGCGGGCGGGCGCCGAGGGCATGGATGCGGCGAACATCGCGCGAGGCGTTCGCGCGCCGTGCGCGGCGGCGACGATGGGCGTCGACGTGTGCGGGCGCCGCGTCGACGGGATGCCTGATACGCGCGCAGGATACGTCACGTCACGGCGTATATATTAGGGTTCACGTATATGCGTCTGAAATGGACGAGAGTACGACGAGCGTCATCGATGTGGGATTCCGGGTGATTTTGTGTGTCCAGTGCATATGGTTTGTGTGGGGTTGAATAGTGAAGGGTCGCACGCGTTCGCGGGGGGTGTGAGGGGGGTTGGCGCGTGGTCGTGATTGGCGAAATGCCCCGATTTTTTTATCTTTTTTTATCTTTCGCGGCGGACGCATCGATGATGCCGAACGACCTGGTGCGTCGGTCGTCAGACGACGGCTGTGTCGCCGACGCACGGACACGGACACGGACGCGGACGCGGACGAACGATATGCCGCCTCGCGCACCGTACACCAAGCCCGAAGTCTTGGGCGCGGCGTGCTGGCAAACCATGGACAAGGTGAACGCGGAGCTCTTCGCGTTGACGCACGGCGCGCTGGTGCGACAAATTTTAAAAGATTGCGAAGACGATATCGACGCGGCGAACGCCAAGTTGGACGCCATGGGATATTCAATGGGGACTCGAATGATTGAGGAGTATTTGAGTAAGACGTTGACGTCGTCGGCCACGCCTGGGGCGGGAAAGTGTGGGACGTTTGAGGAGGCGGCGGAGGCGGTGGCGAAGATTGGATTGCGCATGTTTTTAAACGTCGGTGCGCGGTGTGTGGATTGGGATGAGGAACGGACAAAGTGTACAATTGAGATGGATGGGAATCCGTTGGCGATGTTTGTCGAATTGCCGGAAAAGTATGGGAATTTGGGGTATTGTAACGCGTTGTGCGGGGCGATTCGCGGGGCGTTGGAAATGGTTCGGTTTCGCGTCACGTGTACGATGGCGAGCGATCCGTTAAAGACGCCCCACGTGCCGGATGCGCTTTTTGCGATTCGCATGGAGCTGATTGAGATCGTGCCTGAGGAGTACCCGTTCGACGAATAGTAGGAGACGTGTAAAATTGTTGATTTTCTTGTAGTACTAAACGCGTTTCGCGCGCGTAAAATTAAAAAATAATACGTCGTAGGTGAAGTAGTGTATACATGGTGGACGAACGGCGCGTGTAAACAGGCAGAACTTCGCATCGCCGTAACATCAATCCTCCCAATCTTTACTTTTAAATGATCCCAAGCTTCGTTCGTAACCACGCCGGGAAGAACATGCGCGTGAAGCCCTCGCCTTTGACGATTGGGAAAATAATCTTGCACGCGCCGGCTAAAATGTTGCCCCCTTTGAAAATTCTCTCGGGCGTGGGCAGAGGCACCATCAACCGCCCTACACCAAACACGGCGACGCTGAAGAAGTGGCTCACCAAGTTGAGCGGGTTTGGGTCGAGGCCAGAAAGCAAAGCAATCGGACCTCGAGCGTAGCCGCCGCCGAGCTTCAAGTACTCAAAGCACGCTTGACGCATCTCCTCCATGCTCGAGTCGCCGCTCGAGCAAAACACCGCGTACAACGCATTTGCTAGGGTGTTAATCGTCAACGCCGGGCGCGTACGATGGCGGTAGAACTCATCCAACTTTGCCCCAGTCTTTACCGGATCGGTGAAATCTGGCAACGGCGAAAGCATGGATTGAAACGTGGCGATGTCGTTGAGCGCCACCGTCATGCCGCCGCCAGTCAACGGGTGGCGCATGTTAAACGCATCGCCCAAGAGCACCGCACCGGGTGTTCTCGCAGGCTTTGCCGCCATTGTCTTGTTCGGCATCGACCTGAACTGACCATCCTCCACAGCCTTGATCAAATGCGACTGCAATTGCTGCGGCACTTGTGGGACGATTTTTTCCAACACGTACTTGGCCATTTCACCCTTGGCGACGCTCGGCATCTTTACCGACGACGGAATGTCTACTAAACATCGCACCTCGCTAGAAGAGATGGGATAAAATAACACGGGCGAAGGGTCGCCTAAAACAACGTGACCGTGACTGCCATTGGGTAAAAGATCGCTCGGCGCGCCTCGTAAAATCAACCCGACAAAGTGGCTCGGGTGCTCCGGCGTCGCTTGGCTCAATTTCGAACGCAAGCTGCTAAAGTGCCCATCGCACACCACCGTAAGTGGGGCAAAGATTGTTTTCGTCTCGCTCTTCGTCGAAATGACCGTCTGAGTCTTCTCATCCCACGTATCGCCCGTGGTGTACGACACGCCGGCGACGACTTCACCCTCGGACCACTCGTCGCCACGCGCGTTGAGCAGCTTTTTCACCGTCCCTTGACGCAATTCCACGCCCTCGACCGCTTTCGCCGCCTCTCGAAGCTTTTGCACGAACCGACCATTATGAAAACTTCGCCCTGCGACGTCATCCGAGCGCCCTTCGAGCGGATACGTCATCGTCGCTACCTCGCCATCCTTGAACATCGTGTACCCGTACACCTTTTGCGCATCAATCCCCTCAACGCACGACTCCAACCCAAGCTCCTTGAGCTTCAAATACCCACCAGGTTGTAACAACTCACCAACGATGCGATCAGGCTGCTTCATATCGCGCTCGAGCACGAGAACCTTACGCCCTTCTCGCCCGAGCGCGTGCGCCAACGACGCCCCAGCCACACCCGCGCCGACGATAACCACGTCCCATCGCCCCGTCTCATCCTCCTCCGCATCACCCACGCGCGCGCGCGCGTCCCCACTCTCCCCGCGCGTCGTCTTTGACGACGACGACGACCGTCGACGAAATGACAACGACACCATCCAACGCACACGTCGTCGTCGTCGTCGTCGTCGTTCGCCCGTTCGAGGTGCACCCAATCAAATCAAATCAATCCCGCGACGAACCCGCGCGCTCGGCGCCCGGTCGCCCCCCCCCGGGTTCGTCGTCCTCGAATCG
>Ga0181557_1000128_pt1 | contig 92761 bp, 65 predicted proteins | sample 011ome_23_FD_148632 | JGI IMG/M metagenome (GOLD analysis project Ga0181557, IMG submission 148632) | Coastal salt marsh microbial communities from the Groves Creek Marsh, Skidaway Island, Georgia - 011506CT metaG (spades assembly) | ecosystem: Environmental > Aquatic > Marine > Intertidal zone... | reverse complement strand
CAATTTTTTTTTGCAAAAACGACAGACGAAAAACAACACGACACATGATAAATTAATTGAGCGCAAAAAAGTTTCTCCTCTCTCTGATGCACTACTACTTTTAATAAGAGAGAATAAGAAGAAGAGAAGAAATCGAGGGAGGAAAAAGAGATGTCCTTTACGACGAATTCTTTTTTATCGTCGTCGCACTCCTCTTCGTCTTCGAGATGTCGATTCAGTCGTCGTTTATTACGTCGTCTTCGAGATGATGATGAGGATTTTGTGCATCGCAGACGACGACATCAAAGTCGGATTGTACGAATGGGAAAAGAAACGACGTCTTCTCCTCCTCCTCCGCCTCCGACGAGAGAACAGCCGAAGAAGAAGAAAACAAAGAAAATAAAGAAAATAAGAGAGGTGGATTTCAGCGGGAACGCGAGGAACGATGAATTCGTCCCCGCGTTCTTCTCATCAGAAGAAGAAGAAGAAGAGATGAGGAATGTTTTTAACGAGGCGGAAACAACAACAACACCTGCGACGACGACGACGAGAAAAGTGAAAATGGCGAAACGACAACCGAGTTTGAATAATGACGATGAGAACATCGATAACAGTTCTTCTTCTTCTTCTTCTTCCTCGTCGTTTACGTCGCAGTTTCGAGCGCAGTTTAAGCGAATATTCCTTCCGGACGGGTTCCCGAACACGGTTTCGAGAGACTATTTGCCTTGGCTGAAATGGCAAATGCTTTCGTTATTTTTTCGCGACGTTTTGGAAGTGCTCTCGGCGCAGTCGTTATTGGTTGCAGTCGGGATGGACGTGAATCAAGCGAACGCGGCGGCACCCGTGGCAGGGGCGGCGAAGTGGGTGTTGAAAGACGGGACCGGCGGTTTAGCGACGTTAGCGTTGGGGGCGCTGAATACGAAAAAGTTTGACGAGAATCCAAAATTCTTTTGGTCGACGGCGAATTCATTGGAAGACGTGTCTCGGGCGATGGAGTTGTTGACGCCGCTGTTTCCGTCGCATTTTTTGTTGATTGCAGGAACCGCGACGTTTGTGAGAAGTGCCGCGTTGACGGGGAGATCGTCGCTCATCAACGGGACGTTCATGACGCATTTCTCTCGAAACGAAAACGCCGGAGATATACGGACGAAATTAGAAGTACAAGGACGATGGTTACAAATCGCCGCGTTGCCGGTTGGCATCGCGCTTTTCAGAGCCGTCACGAACGGGTTAGAATTGGATTTTGCGACGAACAGTTTAGGCCAAGAGATGAAAGGCGTGACGGTGGGCGTAGCCACGTACGGTTCCATGCTCTTCGCGCACTCGTTTTGTTGCTACATGGCGGCGAAAAGCTTGAATTTTGAGACGTTGAGTCGTAAACGCGCGTTGATTCAAGCCAAAACGTTTGTGGAATCGAACGGTAAAAACGTTTTGTCCGTCGAAGAAGTCAGCGACGTCGAAGGGGTCTGGTGGAGCAAAGAGGAAAAGTACTTAAAAGCGTGTAAATTAGGAGTCGCGCCGGACGTCGTTTCCGGCAACGATTGGGAGGCGTTTGAAAGAGTGAGAGAGAATGTTTTCGCGAACGAAAACTTTGTCGCCAACGTCGTTCGAGACCTAACGAGGACGACGAAAGAAGATAACAATAATACTGATGATGATATCATCGTCGCGTGCATGCTCACCAACGACGCGGGCGTGCGAGACGTTTTGAGCGCGTCTTTGGTTGTCTCCAAACTGATGATGACGATGAAACAACAACAACAAAATAACCTTATGTCGTTGCTCAAAGACGCGCTTTTGTTCGCCAAGGCAAACGTCGAAACGTTTGAACTCCAACTGAAAGAGACCGGATTTCGCGTGGACGTAATACAAACCGGAGACGCGCCGAGGTTTGAAATCGTTGAAAATGATGATGATATACTCTGACTTTATCCTGTGCTGTAGTAGTCATAGTAGTAGTCATAGTAGTAGTAGTAGTAGTTTAGAGTAAAAAAAAGAGTGTACAAAACAAATGCCTTACCACTTGGCCAAATCAGCAATGCTATTAATGCTGATTACAGGGGTCGAACCTGTGATCGTTTGCTCATTCGCGTTCTTCATCGAATATCGTTTTGAGTGTGTCTGGCTTAGGGTTTAGTAATACATTTATAAAAGAAATCAAGTTTTTGTTAAAGTAACCCTAAACCTAAGTGTTATCCAAACTACGCAGCCGCTTCGTCTTCATACAAAGATGACGACTGCTGCTGCTGCTCTGGCCCGCACGGCCTCGATCGCTTCTTCTTCTCATAACGATACCGTTGTTATGAACAACAACACCAACGGAGGAGGAGGACGAAAACTGCTCGCGAGAGGAACACGACTCAGAGAAAGAAGACAAAGACGGAGAAGAAGAGATGTTACGATTTCCCCGTCGTCATCCCTCTCTGCTGACTCCGCATCCTCATCATCATCATCGCAATCAGGAACAACGAACGATGAATTCATCCCGCAATCGTACTGGGTGGCGGAGTCACAAACGCAATTCATCGCCGAAACAAAACTGCCGACGGATAAAGGCTTTTACCGCTTGCGAGGCTACCGCCATCGCGGGCCGAAAACGCACGTGATTACCGAACCCACGTGCATGATTTACGGGAACGTGGAAGGCTTGGAAAACGTGCCGGTGAGAGTACACGACGCGTGCTTTACGAGCGAAGTTTTAGGGTCGTTAAAGTGCGATTGCAAACAACAGTTAGATATGGCGTTGGAATACATACGGGATAACGAGTTAGGGGTGGTGATTTACTTAGAGCAGGAAGGGAGAGGGATTGGATTGGCGAATAAGATTGCGGCGTATAAAGTGCAAGAGAGCGGCGCCGATACCGTGGACGCGAATAGAAAGTTGGGATTACCGGACGATATACGGGAGTACAGCGCGGTCAGGAATATTGTGGATGATTTGAACATCAAGAGCGTGGCGCTGATGACGAATAACCCGAGAAAGATTAACGAATTAGAAAAGGAAGGGGTAAACGTGACGTCGAGAATTCCGTGCGTGACGAAAGCGAATTTGTTTTCGGAGAAGTATTTAGAGGCGAAAGAGAGAAGGATGTCGCACGTGTTGAACGATAGTTGGAGGTATTTCGATAACGCCGGTCAAGTGTTCGAGTCGAAAGACGAGGCAGACGCGAAAGGTGATTTCTCCGATTACAGCATGACGTGGGACGAAGAAGACGAGTTAGGGAACATCGCGGCTAAAGGAATCCATTGAGAATAAAAAACGAACCGATACCGCATCATTTGTTACCGCATTTACTATCTACTACTACTACTACTACTCGGTTACTTCTACTACTAGGTACTACTAAAAAAACATCATATCATCAAAGAATTTCCAACACGGCTGACCGTAACTCGCAATTCTCGTAATCTCTCCGCATGTACTCCTCGAACGCGTCGCCGTCTTCCGGCAAATACTGGACAACTTTTACGTTGTTTGTTTTGTCTTCTCGATCGTCGAATACTTGCTCCGACCCTCCCATGTGATACTCGAACTTTTCTTGCGTGTGACCGTAATTAAACACGCAGCGAAGAAACGCCGAGTGCGAACTGACGATAATCTCTTCTTCTGTATCTGCTTTTTTCTCGACCACCCATTCGAAGAATTTCCTCGCCCTATCCGCGCACTTATACAAGGAAGCGCTCTCTCTGTGCATCGTGTGCTCTTCCTCGGATCCGCACCTCTCGATCCAATACTGCCACAAAGGATCTTCCTCGTCGTTTTCCAACCGAGAGAAATCCACGCTCGCGCCAAACTCTTCCTTCAACTCTGACGTCGTCCTCCGAATATCGCACTGATAGTTGACCGTTTCCCGCAACTCCTCTAAAGCGACGTATTTTTCCGTAATCATGTGCGACTCTTTATCGAAACATAAACGCGCGGTTTGCACGCACCTCGTCATCGGCGACGTCGCCACCGTCATCTTCTTCTTCTTTGATGACTTTGATTCCAACAACAAAGGCTGCGCTTTCGCCAACTTCTCGCACTGCTGTATACCAAAATCCGTCAATCTCGCGTCCTTATGTTTCGGATCGTTGTATTCTCTGGAAACGTTGTGCGTCCCTTCCGCGTGGCGTAAGAAATGTAAAGTCACGTATCTCGCCTTTCTATTCATGCCGTGCTTTTCTTTCGGTCGCAACGTAAACGTTTTACTTTTCGTAGCATTCTTTTTCTCCTCCTTCCCGTTGTTCACGTCGTCGTCACGCTTCTCGTTAAAAGTGGTTTTGGTGGTCATCACCGCGTTGTTTTCGGATATATTTTGTGCCGCTGAAACGCTTCGCGGTAATAAAAGCGTCCTCTTCCTCGAGAGAAGGAACGCGTTTTTTCTCGAGTAGTAGTGGTAATGAGAGTAGTCGCAGTATACGCGTCTGAATGATGATGATGATGATGAGAAAGACGATATCTTCATCAACCCATGCATCTTTTCTGAGGAGGGAAAGAAAAAACGACACAAATCAATCGAAAAATTTGAAAGAGAGGAGCTTTTTTCAGGCGAAAAGAAGAAGCGCTTGCTTAAAAAAACACGAGAAGGAGAGCCTTTACAAACGCTCGAAAAAGAAGACCAGAAGAGAGAAAGGAAGAGCGAAAAGCCCCTCACACATACTCGAACGCACAAATCATCATCTCATCATGGCACCATCTAAAAAAGGAGGCAAGAAAGAATCGAAAACGGGCGCCGCCGTGCGCGTTTTGGACGACGACGAGGAGGATAAGATTCAGGTACTGTTGTTGTTGTTGTTAGTATTATGAGTTGTTTTTCTTCTTCTTCTTCGTCGATCCGAGAGCGATGAGATGATGATGATTTTTTTTTCGACGGCCCTTTTTTCTTTCTTTTTGCGGCGGCGTGATGCGATGTGTTTTTATCCTCATCGTCATTCTTGAAAGCATTAGTATTCGTGCGCTCACCACCACCACCAATGTACGCACTCTTTAAAATATCAGGTTTCACCGGAACAACGCAAACTCGCTTTGGAACACAAATCGAACGGGAACGCCGCGTTCACGAAGAAAAAGTTTTACGAAGCGGCTTCGGAATTTACCAAAGCCATCGATCAAGACCCGTACGACCACGTGTTTTACTCGAACAGATCCGCGTGTTACGCCGCGTTGGACCAACACTCGAAAGCGTGCGCGGACGCGCGAAGATGCGTGGAATTGAAACCAGACTTTGTGAAAGGGTACTCTCGATTAGGTTTTGCCTTGTACAAGTCAGGATTCTTCCACGATTCTATCCACGCGTATACGCAAGGGCTCACGTTGGACCCGAAGAACTTGGCGTTGATGGAAGGCATGGGCGAAGCCAAGTTGGCGCAAAAGAAGAAGATTGAAGAAGCCAAGTTGGCATCGAAGATGAACAACGCGACTTTGGACGAATACGTCATCGGTATCGATTTAGGTACGACGTACTCGTGCGTTTCCGTGTGGAAGGATGGCGAGGCGCACGTCTTGTCCAACGCCGAAGGCGACAGAACGACCGCGTCGTGGGTTTCCTTCACCGAAGCCGGCAGAGTTGTCGGTGAATCCGCCAAAAGGCAAGCCGCGCAAAACCCGAAGAACACTTTGTTCAACATCAAGAGAATTATCGGGAGACAGTTCTCGGAGATTGGCGAGGATATTAAGCACATGCCGTTTGAGATCAAGGAAGGTCCGGGAGGTAAGCCGATCATCGTCGTCGAAGACCCGACCCAAAACAACGAAAAGAAGGAATTTGCCCCGGAGCAAATCTCCGCGATGGTTTTGCAAAAGATGAAAGCCACGGCCGAAGGCCAGTTGGGTTGCGTCATCAACAAGGCGGTCATCACCGTCCCGGCGTACTTTTCCGACGCGCAAAGAAGACAAACCAAGGACGCCGGCCAAATCGCCGGCTTGGAAGTTTTGAGAATCATCAACGAGCCGACCGCGGCGGCGTTGGCGTACGGTTTGGATAAGAGAGAAGGCGACGATGGTGAAATCATTAAAGATCAAACTATTTTGGTCTTTGATTTGGGTGGTGGTACCTTTGACGTTTCCTTGTTGCACTTGCAAGACGGCGTCTTTGAAGTGTTGGCGACGGCTGGCGACACCCACTTGGGCGGCGAAGATTTCGACGAATCCTTGATGGCGCACGTCCAAAAGACGTACCCGAACGCGGACTCCATCTTCAACGACGACAAGTCCAAACGCAAGTTGAGAACCGCGTGCGAAAAAGCCAAGAGAGAGTTGTCCATCACGCAATCCGCCAAGTTGGAATGCTTCGTCGGCGAACACGAGGTGAACATGACCATCTCAAGAGACGAATTCAACAAGGTGAACGAGCCGACTTTCCAAAGATGCTTGGAAGCAGTCAAGAGAGTCTTGGCCGATGCTGGCAGAGACAAATCATTGGTGAACGAAATTGTTTTGGTTGGCGGTTCCACTCGCGTCCCGAGAGTCCAAGAGATTTTGACGGAATACTTCGACGGCAAGCCGTTGAACAAATCCGTGCACCCGGACGAAGCCGTCGCGTACGGCGCCGCCGTGCAAGGTGCCATCTTGGCCGGCGTCCGCGACAAGCAAACCTCCAAGGTTTTGTTGATGGACGTTGTCCCGTTATCTTTGGGCGTCGAGTGCGAAGGCAGACACTTTGCGAAAGTCGTCAACAGAAACACCTCCATCCCGTGCAAAAAGAAGTCCGAGTTCACCACGGTGTACGACAACCAAACGGAAATCGACGTCAGAATCTTCGAGGGTGAACGCATGTCCACGGACGGCAACCACTTATTGGGCGAGTTCCAAATCACCGGCATCGAAAAAGCCGAACAAGGCGTCCCCAAAATCGACGTTACTTTCGAAGTCAACACCAACGGTTTGTTGACGGTAACCGCGAGAGATCGCGTCACCGGCTCCGAAGCGAACGTGTCTTTGCAACACGACAGAGGACGTTTGACGCCGGAAGAAATCGAAAGAATGTGCGCCGAAGCCGAAGCTATGAGAGAGGAGGACGAAATGTTGCAAAAGCAACGCGAAATCGACGGCTACATGGATTAATAATAATAAATAGAGATTAATTGATTGTTGCAGCGAGAGAGAGAGATGAAGAGAGAGGTCAGAGAGAGATTTTTATTTAGCTTTATAAAGAAGAAGAAGACAGAGAAGGGATTTTATTAATACATATTATTACACACAACGTATATACCAAGCACTGAACCGATAATGAAACACTTCTGACTTCTGCGTAAGCGCTCGACGACGACAACGAAGTCTCAGACGTTTTTTGTTCTCAAGAAGGCAACACGAGAAGCCAAAATTCGCCATAAAAAATTGCGCTTTATACGTTATACTAAAATGGCAGAAAACGCGAGCAAAGGAGGATCAGGCGGAGGATTCTTCGGCCGACTGACCTCGTTCGGCGGTGGCAACGCAGGGGTGCGTTCTTTGTATCGTTTTTGTCTTCTTTTCAAACTCTTCTTTGTGGTTTCGTTCGTAAACGTTTTGATTCGAAATCCGCTTTTTTCCCCCCGCGTTGATGCAATCTCGCGACGCGCAAAACAGCGCGAGATGGTGGTCGTTCTCTTCACATCGGGACGCGTCTGACCGCTCTCTCTCTTTTTCTCGAACAACAACTTTAACTCAAACAGAACGAACCGAGGAAGAAAGTGACCAAAGCGAAACTGGGGAACGACTCTGAATTTTACTACGACGAGACGCTCAAAGCGTGGGTGGACGGCTCCGATCCGAACGGGAAAGATGTGGCGAGACAAGCCGTCGGGAGTATCGGAGGACCGCCACCGATGATGACGATGCATAGTAGCAGTAATATCAATGGTGGTGGGAATGCGACGAATGCAAGCGTAGGAGGAGGACAGCAAGCACAGCAGCAACACGTGTCTTTTGAGAAGGGAAATCAGCAACACGAACGAGTGGATGCGTTTTCGCGAGAAAGCGACCCGCGGAATCCGAATCAGCAGCTGCAACACCAAAACTACCACCAAAACTACCACCAAAACTTTAGTAGCAGTAATAACAATGATGCGATGCAGCAGCAGCAGCAACATTCGCGCGAGGACGAAGAGCCTGCTGGGACGTCGTCTGCGTTGAATTCGAATGAACCGCCGCCGATGCCGCGAGCGAGTAGTTTCGTGGCGAGGCAAAGCGACGTTCGCAGCCGATACGTGGATGTTTTCAATCCGACGGGTGGGGATACGAGCGATGGTGGTAGTGGTGGTGGTGGCGCTCAAAGTTTATCGGGAAGTGCGGCGGATGTGGCGTCTTTTTTACCGCCGCCGATTGCCGTGGCAAAGCCGCAAAAGTTTTTCGTTCCCGGGCCGAGCGCGAAGGACGAGGACGAAGCGAAGAACGAAGGTAAATTAGAAAGCGAATCGCCGCATTACGTAGAGAATCAGCAAGTGCTCTCGCCGACGAAAAGAGAAAGTCCTCATCACAGTAGCAGCAACAACAACGATAGCAATACTTTTACTAGCGATGGTGAACATCATCATCATCATCACCAGGAGCAGCAACAACACCTCACTCATTTTAAACCGGGCTCGCCGGCGGTTCCAGAGAATGAAGTTTTGAATTATCCTCCGCCTGGAGAACACCATCAGAATGGAATGATATCGAATACTAGCGAACAACAACAACAACAACAACAACAACAACCGATGTATGACCAGTGGGGAAATCTCATAGAGCAACAGCTGCCTCCGCAACCTCCATCCGCCACGGGATCTATGCGAAGCGATGGGCACGAATCGACGAGTCAGTTCGACGCATACATCGATCAGAATAATCAGTATCCGTCGAGTTACGATCAACCACTTCACGAACAAACGCAGCAACAACACGTCGATTACGAGGACGACGACGATTACTTGCGTCCTCCGCAACAAATGGAACAACAACAACAACAACAACAACACCAACACCAACAAAACTATTCGGAATCTCCTGGACGAAACAGCGACGGGTATGATTTTGCTCCGCCATCACCTCGAATTAGCGAGGGCGGTACCGTTAATACTACTGCCGCCAATAACAATAGCGCGAATACTGCATTCATGCCGCCTTCTTCTTCGGATGGTTTCGCGCAAAACGACTACGATTTCAGCAACGAAATAATGCCGTCGGCGCCACACGACGAGAATAAAGGCAACGATGAAAACATGAACGACTACGACTACGTCGACTACAACGACGGCAACGACAACGGAAATGAAGGAGACCACGACAATGCGGGGGAAGCTCAACCGCCGTTCAACCCGGACGATTACCCGGGATGGGTATTAGACGAAGCCTCAGGCGCGTGGTATTATGCCGGCGATGGCGAGGAGGAAGGCGAATACGTCGAAGGCGAAGGCGAAGAATACGAGTACGACACGACGGGTTGGATCGAACGCGAAGTCTACGACGACGTCGCCGCGAAACTTGCAAACGCAGAGGTTACAATTAGCGATAAAAACGTCGAAATCGACGCGGTAAAGAACGAGAACGAAAATCTCAAGTTGAAGCAGGCTGACGCGGCCACGGATTTAGAGCAAGCGGAAAGAGAAGTCGCAGAGTTGAAGTTAAAGGTTGAGCAGTTACAGAACCAGCGCGACGCAGAGTTGACGGCAGAGCAGGTGGCCGAAGCCGAGGAGCGAGGGTACAAGCGAGGCTACGATGAAGCGACCAAGCACTTCGAGGAGGAGATGAACGACTTGTTGATGTGCTTGGGTCAAAGCGAAAGGGCGTGCGATCGTTTGAAGGAAAAGTTGGCCGAAACGGGCGCCGATGTCGACGCGATACTCGAAGAGTTAGAAGCCGAAGAAGACGAAGAGTTGAACAGATTGTTTGCGCAAGCAGCAAGTGTGGAAGAGAAAGCGGAAGTATCGGCGGAAGAAGAGCAAGCGACACCGCCGCAAAGTCCTACTTCTGCGAGGAAAAAGAACAACGTTCTGGGCGACCTCGAATTTCCAGACGCGCCGGATTCTCCCTTCGTTGGTGCCGATTCCACGACGGAAGATAGAGACGACGACGATAACGACGACGACGACGACAACGAAAAAACCAAGGAAGATGATGAAGAAGAGGAGATGGAAGATGCCGAGGACAGCGCTTTTGTCATTCCAAACGCGCCGGCGGGCGTCTCGGAATCGGACGTTTCCGCGTTCTTTGCCGATTTCCATCTTCCCACGCCGCCGCGCGGGCAAGGCATTGCCGACTCAAACAAACTGGAAGAAAACGAAGATATAAACAGCGGAGATCAGGAAGGGGGAGAAGAAAAGAAGCACTTAAATTTTGAAGACGCAAAGGGAGACGAGGCGGAGGAAGAAAAAGAAAACGACGGCGACGCCACGGAATCGGACAGAGAACAAGAAGAAGCTCTGACGGAAATTCAGCTGTAATTTTAGAAGCAAATAGAGATAGCCACTACATTGAAAATAGCTGCTCACAACATTCTTATTTATACACTATCACATTGTCATTAAAATGGCACCGGCTGGGCAGGATCCACCCCGTTTGATTCGCGAAACTGTTTCCTCTCTTCCTCGCTCATCTTTTCGTATTGCTCCATCGCGGTTTTCCTGTCTTGCTCCAACCTCTCCTCGACTTCCTCCGTCGTCAAATCGTAACAATACTCGTGATATGTCCTCAACGGAGAGACTTGCCCTCTTCCACCAATCTCGAGATTGGTCTCGATCGCTTTTATTCTCATCAACTTTACGCATTCCTCGTGTTTCGATTGTAACGCCCAATCCACGGGCGCCTTGGACCACAAATCTCTCACCTCTAACTTCGCCCCTCTCTCTAACAAAAACTTCACGCACGCGACTCGCCCAAACCCAGCCGCGAAATGTAACGGCGTCCTCCCCGCCGGGTCCAACGCGTTCACTTTGTCGTCGTCATCCTTTGATAAAATCAATCTCCTCATTCCGTCGAGATCTCCTGTTCTCGCCATCTCGTGCAAATCCGGTGCCTCGAACAAGCGGTGCGCCTCCTGGCCTTCCACCATCGCGCGACACTCGTTCGTTCGTAACGTTCGCATCGACCATTTTGTCATTCTGTTATTAGATTTTGTGTGTGTTTTTGCGCGCGTAATGTGTTATTCGTTTATTATAAAATGATGTCTTTTTTTTCTCGTTTGACTGAAAGCGTTTTTAAGAAATTAAGAAGAACTTTTGAGGTTTTTGCTCAGTCAGTAGGTTACGTATCGGCATTCATTTATTATTAATAGTATTCGTTTTCTCAGCGTTATTGCGCGCATCTACGAAGAAGACGTGATGTTGTTTTGTGTGTCCTCGTTTGCGGCGACGACTGGTGTGACGAGTGCTACCACGAAAACGCTCTCGTCGAGGCACAGAGTAGCGACTTTAATCTCTCTTCAAAATGGAGAACGAAGCAACAACAACAGAAACAGAAGAGGAAGAAGATGTTTTTCCGTTCGCAACGAGAACGATGATTCGCCGAAAGTGTACGTCCCGTGCGGTGCGTTTGGCGGAGCGTCCTCGCCGGAAAGGAAAGCGGCGGATGTCATGCACCAGTTGTTGACGTATACAGCAACCTGGGTGGTGATTGGTCAGTTGGAATCTATAAATTGCAGACTGAACGTGCAAACGCCAGACGGAGAAAGCAAAGAGCAGAACTTGGACGGTCAAGGCGAAGTGAACCGAGTGAACAATCAGCACGAATTTTTGTTGGATTTTCTGGAGAAAAACCCGATTCGAGGAAACCCAGAAGAGTGGATGAGCAAGCTTTCGAAAGCAGACCAGAGTTTGGCGAACCGTATTATGATTGCGAGGCAAGGGTACGCGAACATGGATTTCGAGTGGAAGAGCGTAGAAACGCTCGCGAAGAGAGACATCGAGAACGGGAATAAAAAGCTGCAAACGGAAATGCTGGAGAGCATGATGTCGGGCGGCGGTGGCGGTGATACTACTTCGTCGTCCGCGTAAGAAGCAGAGAAGAGTTTGCGATGTTTTGTATTTATTGTAATTTTAACCCAAAGGTAAAACGCTTCTAAAACGCGTAAGTGCTACGTAGCTAACTCATCTCTCTATGACTACACTCTCTATACTTTCCTGCGCGCCTCGATTTCGGCGTCGTACGTTTGCACGGCAAACTCGAGCGCGTCCGAGACGCCTCTCGGGTAATATTTTTCGATGATCTCCTGCACGCTAGGTTTTCCTCCTCCTCCTCCTTCCTCTTCGTCCTCGCCTTCGTTTCCTGTTTGATTGACTTTCTCGAACAATTTCTCTTCCCACTCTCGACCGAATTCAGAATCCTTCTCTTCAAATATAAACGAGCGTCGAACGGCTGCAAACGTCGCCAACGCCTTCTCAGCGTCTTTCTTCATCGCCCCGTTTTCGCACGCCTCGTACACCGCTTTCACGACTTGTTTCTGCACGCCTTTCTTGTCAGCTTCCCACGCGCCGCCGCCGTATTCTAAAACAAAGAGCAGCGCTTTCAGCTCTGGCAACGTTTCTGGAATACCAAACCGTTCGTCGTTTGCAGTCAACCCTAACTCTTTGCGTCTTTTCTCCACGTGGTTCACTCGCAACGCGTAAGCTTCCTCCAACATCGCCCGACCTTGCTCGACGGAACCACTTCCGGCTAACTGAATCGCCGCGTTTCGCGTGGCGAATAACCTTTCGGTGATTGGCACCGCATTCATTCGTCGCTGCGCTTTCATTTTTCTCAGCACTTCTTTATCGATCATTTCGCCCGCTTCCTCCGGGCGTCGGTTTTTCGCTTTTTCCATCGCCTCCAGAGCGGCGAAGATGTTTAATAAAACGATATCGTTCTCTTCGTCTGGAATAACTTCTCGAGCCATCAAAGCGCCGGCTTCCAATGCATCGCCGCGAAAACCGTCTAAATACATGGCACGCCAGTTTCCTTCGTCGTTGGCGCATCGACCGACTAAAGAGGTAGCCATCTGCGTGCCCCGTCGTAAAACTTCCGGTTTCGCGTCTTTGGTGACGCTGCGAAGGATTTTGACAAAAAGAGACGCGGTTAAGATTCCGGATAAAACGCGACCGTTCAATTCAGTGGTCAAACCGTCTGTTTCTGCGGGGAATACCAGAGATGGATCTAACCCGTGCATTTGCGCGAGCTCGTGTTCGGAAAGTCGATTTAAAATTGCCGTCGGGCTTTTCCTGGGATCTATCGCCTCGTCGACAAGGGCCGGGGAGTCTCCATCGCCGAGAAGGTACGGGTCGTCGTCGTCATTATCACCACCACCACCACCATCGTTAGCATCGCCGTCTTTATTTTTATTCTTGGATTCGACTTGGTCGATGAGTAACCGAATAGCGTTTTGTATTCGCGTCTCGACGTTTTCTGGATCTTCTGCAGGTAACAGCGCTCTCGAAAACGTCACTTCTCGTTCAACGAAGCTGTCGTTTTTGGTCAACTTGTTCGCTTCGAGTCCAGCAACTGCGCGTAAACCAGTCGTTCGTAATTCTCTGTCCAATCGAACTCTGACGAGTTTCATCCAGTGTTCAAATTCCACGTCTGAAAAAGTAGGCCTCTTGGACAAAATGCCTTCGCCCATCATTTTCTTCAAAATCTGGTCGCTTTTATACGCTTTCATGGCTTCGCCGGATAACTTCGAGGCCCAGGACATTTGCAATCTCGCCAATTCTGTCGATTCGTACGTTTCCGCGACTTCGCACGTGTTTGATAACTCCACTCTGCACGAGGCCGTCACTTCGCACTTGCCGTTTTTCCTCCTCGCTTCGACTTTAATGTTCGCCTGAATGTCAAACGTTTTTTCCTCGCGCTCTTCCGATATTTTCTTTCGTCGCAATCGTTCCGCTTCTAAAGCCTCTCGTTCCAATCGCATCTTTTCCTCTCTCCGTTTCCTATCCTCCTCCAACTCTTTCCTCTTCCTCGCCGCTTCTTCTTCTTCGCGTTTTTTCAACCGCTCTTGCTCCTCGGCTTGTTTCAATCGAAATTCGGCGCGTACTTGTTCTCGTTTTCGTTCTTCCTCTTCTTCTTTTTTACGCTCAATCTCGAGTAATCTCTGTCGCTCCTTCTCTTCCTCTTCCTCTCTTAAGCGTTCTTTTTCGTCTCTCAACTCGCGTCTCTCCAATTCCTTCGCGCGTTTCTCGTCCAATTTTTTCTGTTTCTTTTCCAAGTCGCGTCGTAAATCCCCCTCGTCGTACAATCGCATTTCCACCGAAGCGTCGTTCTCTTGACCGTCTATTCTTTTCAACTCCTGAAACGCTTTCCCTACCGTCCACTTTTCGTTTCGAATAAACATCTCCTTCTTCTCTTTATTCGTTCGCACGGTCTTGGAAACCGCCAACGCAACCGATACCAACGCCAGCGATATAAGTTCCGTCGGCGCGTCCAACCGTCCTCTCGAACTTCTCAAATACTCCGGCGTTACTGGCGCTCTCTCAAAACTGCCGAAACACGCTCGACTGATTTCATTCCGCTTCTCTCGCACTTCCGCAATAAAATCTGAAACGTGGTCCATCGCCGTGTATTCCACTTCGATTTCTTCCTCCACTTCTTCGTACAGGAAACTTTCTGAATCTTCTTCTTTCAACTGTTCTTTTGTATTCTTATTATCGTCATCATCGGCAGCAGCAGCGGAAGAAATAGACGTCTCACTGCTGTCGCTGCTGTTTATCCTGTCCTCGTGAATAACACTACTCTCATCATCTTCATAATCATCTATATCGTCGTCGCCGCTTTTTCTCCTCGCATTCAGTCTGGAACGACTTCTGCTTTTCCTCCTCCTTCTTCCTCCTTTTCCTTTGCCTCCCACGCGTCGTTCGGCTGAAAAAACGACGAAACGACGAGCTGCTTCTCGCGCGGGGACAACGACGACGGCCATGCTTGTTTACTTGTTGTTGTTGTTGTTGTTACGTCGCAGACGCTCTCGTACCTCTTTTTTGTGAAGCCGTTTTTTCCCCATAAAAACTTTAAGAAAAGACGCAGAGAAACGACGATGCGTGGCGCTTCTTCGTCTCCTCCTGCGTCGTCGGGAGTGCAGACGCGAGGGCAGAAAAGACGGATGGGGGAGAGAGATTCTTTGTGGGATGTGATTGTGAATATGAACGACGACGATATAAGTTTCACACACATTCTTCCGAAATTGAATCTAACGGATGTGAAATTCTTGTATGGAGTGAATAGTGAAACGAGAAAGTTGATGAAGAGATGCATTCGCACGGATGATTTGACAAAGAAGTTTAAAGTGAGACAGATGTCATCGGTATTGACTTTGGAAGTAGCGTGGGAGCATAAATCGTTGTGGCGGAGGAGCTGGGACGAAACAGATTTCTGCGAGCAAGTTGCTGAAACGAATAAACTCGAGTTGCTCAAGTGGATACGAGAGGAGAAAAAGTGTGATTGGGATGAAAAGACGATTAGAGCGGCCGCAGAACAAGGTAATCTGGAAATGATAAAGTATTGCGTTGCAAATAAGTGTCCTATCGATGAGTGGACGTGTGAATATGCTGCCTTAGAAGGTCATCTCGAGGTACTCAAATGCTTACACGAAGATGCCAAAGCGCCTTGGGATGAGTATACTGCCATTTGGGCGGCTGGAAAGGGTCAACTCCACATACTCGAATACCTTGTTGAGCGTAAGTATGATAAATATGACGAACGAGCGTGTATGTGGGCGGCCGAGAAAGGCCACTTGGACTGTTTGAAGTACTTGCACGAAACCGCCAAAGCGCCGTGGAACAGTGGCGCCGTACGCTACGCTCACGAGAACAACCACCCCGAATGTGTACAATACCTCCTCGACAAAAACTGCCCATTACCAGAAGGTTGGCGATACGAAGACGGAGTATTGCACACGTCATAAACACGCATGCACACACACACACAGCTTGTAATTTAAAAAGAAGATTCAGCGCTCGCGTACCTTTTCCTTCCTCCTCTTTTTCCCTTCTTGTTCGTTTTTTTACAAGGGAAACCACCCCCCTCGCTGTACTTCATAAATTTTCTCTCTTCCTCTCTCTCTGTTTGTGACTCTGAGTATTACTACACGCGGCGTAAAGTGTTTACATAATAACACTTTCATCGAATTCGTACGCATCGTGCCAGACTGCTTTATTGGAGAGGAGAGAGACAGAGATATATATAGCGTTAAAGAAACGGATTGATTACTTTTGATTTTTGGATAACGAACAGTATCGGGGATATGAATTTTAAGAGTAATCGTCATCAAACCACGAACGCGAAGAACGTGGTTTTAGGAGGACGACGGATTCGTCGCTTCTCTGCAAAAACGACGACGAAGAGAACGACGACGAGAACAATCAAGGCTTTATACGGGTATAAGGGTGCAAAAATTGTCGACCCTTTGGAGCAACTGGAACGTTTATTTCCAGAGGTTCCAGAGCCGGTGTTGAAAATAGGGAAAACGGTATACGAAGTCGTTTTAGAGCCTTTATACGAGCAGTTACCATTACCGGACGTGGCCAAAGACTTTGTCGAACAATTAGCTCTGGATGAAAAAGTGAACGGGTGGACTTTATACACGAACGGGACGCCGTTTGAGGAGTTTCTTTTCGTCGCGTTTGTCGTGTTTTATTTAACCGCGCAGCCGGGGATTTTGGGGTACGCGTTCGATGAAACCGTCGCGAGAGCGATACAAACAGCCACGGCTGGGAATAAGTTTGGCAAAAGAGGTTCGAACGTAAACTTAGGCGGGAGAATCGGGGACGGGTCGTTCGGGACCGTCTATCGAGGACGATTAAATTCCAGCGAGGCGGAGAATTTGGTCTTGAAGTTTGCGAAAAATACAACCGGCGCGAGCGGGTTACAACGCGCCGAACGACACATGAACGAACGGATATCCCGAGACATTTTTGTCGCCGGCGGTTGCGCGTCTTACGTCGGATCTTACGAGGAAATTGAAGACGCGGCGGCACCGGTTTTGGTGTGGAAATTCGCCGGCGATGAAAACACGCTCGAAGATTACGTGTTGGATAGAAATTTTCCGAGCGCGTTAGAGGTGGCGCTTTTTGGGAAATCTCAAGAGGATAAAGATTACGACGCGAGGTGTTACGCCGTCGCAAAGAAAATCACGCAACAACTGTTGTGGTCGTTGAGAGGGTTACACTCCATCGGTATAGTTCACAGAGACGTGAAACCGGCGAATTTAGTCAACGAAAACGGACGATTCAAACTGATCGATTTCGGCGGCGCCGCGGATTTACGAAGCGGCGTGAACTACGAACCGGAAGTTTCCATCTTAGACCCTTCGTTCTCACCACCAGAGGATTTTATCATGCCTGAACGAACGCCGAGAGCGCCTCCGGGTGCCATCGCCGGCGCGCTTTCTGTCCTTCCGTGGACCGTCTTCCAACCGCAATTATTCGATAGCTATTCCGCCGGCCTCGTCTTACTCCAGTTGGGATGCCCGCAACTCAGAGGCAAACGCGTGTTAGAACCATCCGGGTCGTTCCAGCGACGGTTACAGGACGAAAACTACGATTTGCGCAAAGTGCGCAAAGACTTAGCCGGAAACTTAGGCTGGGACTTTTCCGCTCTCGATCGAAACGGCGGCGCCGGGTTCGATTTAGCCTGTCGACTCGTCGCCGCCAGAGGTATCACGCGAAGAGGTCGATTAGACGCCACGCAGGCGCTGTTGCACCCGTTTGTACTTTTACCTTTTTAATACTACATCTACTATTACTACTACTACTACTGCTACTACTGCTTTACTACTGCTGCTCCTTCACGATCTTCATTCGTCGACTACTCGCCTCGCGGTCCCCAACCGCCTTTCACTGTAAACAGCCACCCGTTCTTCAAACCGGTCCCGTTGCACGCGTCGCAACGCACGTACCCGCGGCCAACGCATCCACCGCAGCAATTGTCATCGTCATCACCGTCCGTAAAAGTGGTCGTCGTCTTCCCTCTGCCTTGACAGCGAGCACACACGCGTCTGTTGTACCCGAAACATTCCTTGCACTTGACTGGTTTCGTGAAGTAGTCACACATCTCTTCGATGATTGGTCTTCTTCTTTGTCTTCTTCGTTTGTGATTCGTGTTGTCTTCGTTGCTTTCACCGCTCGCTCTCGACACGTTTCTCCTCAGGATTATGCTACTTTTACTCCTGCTCCTATTCGCGCAGAAGATGATGATGTCTCGACGCGACAACATGAGACGATGTGATGAATTTTTTATTCCGCGTCAGACTTTTTTCCAATTCAATCGGATGATGCTCATGGCGTCCTCCTTCGCGTCCGCCGGCGCCGCGCTGACGACTACGAGTCGTCGTTTCGGGAATTCGAGAACAAGAAGACGAGAAAGAAGAACAGAATTCAATCGGAGCGTCGTCGTCAGAGCGAGCTCGTTGAGGGAGAGCACAGAGAAAGCCGTTCTCGTCGTTTCGTGTTGTTCGCTTTTCTTTTTCCCCGCGCAAAGTCTCGCATCGTCATCATCGTCTTTCGATGAGAGGTTCTCCGGATCGTTCGCGGACCCGAACCACCCGGGGTGCCCTCGAGAAATCACCAAAAACGGCGTCTTGAGAGGGTACGACCCGGTGCCGTTCGAGAAAGGCAAAGGGTGCCGAGGGAGGAAAGTTGTCACGCCCGAAGATGTGTTCGCGTACCCGGGGAAAACCATGCGGTATTGGGAAATCCAAACCAAACTGGTTGGAAAGAATAAGGACGAGATATACATCGATTTCGACCAGAAAGACGGGAGCGGGGAGAAAGTTATCGCAAAACTGAACGAGAACGAGGAGATCGTGTTCCCGACCGGGGAGGTTTGGAAACGGAGACGAGGCGAGAGTTTCTTTCCGTGATGAATTGAGATGCACGATGAGATACGTGTAACTGTTTAATGGATAAAATGGAATGTACTATACTTCATTAGAGCACGCACCCCTCTCACTCAAAGCTTCTTTGCCCTTCGCACGAATGAACGCACAAAGATGACGAAGAATACAAACCATCGTCGTCACTTATTCACGTCCCCGTTCCTCGTCTCTTTTCTCTTTCGCGTATTGAATTCGTTTCTTTTCCTGCGAACGTTTCACAGCGCGGACGAGCACTATCAGAGCGTGGAAATCGCGCACGAGTTTATATTCAAGTACGGCGCGAAGACCTGGGAATGGCGAGAGGACGTGAAGTTGAGGAGTTTCGTGCATCCTTTGCTCGCGTACGCGTGGCCGTACGCGCTCGTGAAGGGATTACGGCTCGACGAAGACGCGAGTTTAATAACGGGGGTGTTGGTGCGAGCGATGCCGAGAGTCGTGAACGCCGCGCAGTGCGCTTTCATCGACGTCGGGACGTACCGGTTAGCGCGCAAATGGTACAACAACGACCAGAACGTGGCGAAAAAAGCGTTCGCACTGTCGCTCGCATCGCACTGGCATTTTTATTGCGGATGTCGGTCGTTCGCGAACGTCACGGAAACCGCGTTTTGCGTCTGGGCGCTCGTGTTTTGGCCGAGCGGGTATTTCGATATGAACGCGAAGAAAAGAGGAGGTGGTAGTAATAGCGGTAAGAGTAGTAATAGCAGCGGGTTTAGAAGAAAGAGCATCCGTGGTTTAGTTTTAGCGTTCGTTTCGTGCACCGTGCGGCCGACGGCGTACGCGTTTTGGGCGTGCGTAGGAGCGCGTACGATTTTCTTCGATCGAGAGGCGTTGTCGGCGAAGCGACGAGCGAGGTTTAGCGCGGATGCCTTTTGGGTTGGAAGTCTCGTTTTATCGATAGAAGCGTGCGTGAACTATTATTATTACAACAAGAAGTGGACGTTCCCGGCGTGGAACTTTTTCGAGTTTAACGTCTTGAGAGAAGGCGCGAGTCAATACGGAACGCATTCCAACGCGTGGGTTTTCACGCAAGGTTTACCGGTTGTTTTGGGCGTTTTGTTTCCAGTCAGTCTTTACGAGTTGTTCCTCGCTTCGAATGCTCGCGGTAATTTAGAAGATACTAGTAGTGCTAATCTTCCTGATGGGGGTAAAATCATCAAAGATAACGATGGAACCAACGCGAAAAGAAGAAAACGTTTGTCGACGCCCGCGGTGGCGAAAGTTGCTTTTTTGGCAACCGTTTTCATCGTTTCCATTCCAAAGCACAAAGAGTTTCGCTTTTTATACCCGTTGATTCCAGTGTCCATTGCGGCGTCTGCGAAGTCGTGGGCGTGGTTGGAGAGCGAGCCGCCAGATAAGAAATCATCGAAGAACAACTCTAAAAATACTACGTTTCTCCTGGCTCGGTGGTTCGTGCGCCTCGGTCTCGCCGCGCAAATTCCGCTCGCGATGTATCTCTCTTTGATACATCAAAGAGGCATGGAAACCATCGTCAACAAATACGTATCCAAACTAACCGTGGAAGACGACGTGTTCGACGGTGGCGTGCACTTCTGGACTCCGTGTCACGAACACCCGTTCTACGCGAGCGTCCACAAAAATTTGACGATGCGCTATTTGGAATGCGATCCTCCAAACGCGTCGTCGGTTTCGTCGCATTTGTCCTCGGGCAATTGGCGAGCGTTCGAAAAGAACCCCTTGGCATTCGTAGAGCGTAAATACGGGAAAAGCAGCGGATTGAAATGCGACGACGACGACGTAAACGACGTAAACGACGACGCCGATGAAGATGCGAAAACGAGCGACGACGAAGCTAATAATCTCCTCCCGAGCCACGTCGTCGTCTTCCAGCGCGAGCGCGACATCCTCTGGAACTGGTTCCAATCCTTCCAGTTTGAAGAGATCGCGAACGAGTTCCACGCGCACTTGAGCGTCGATCGCCCGGGTCAAGAAAGAGCTCACTTCTTCGCTCGAAGAAAAAAGACACCAAGGAATACCACGGGTGGCGGCGAAAGTCAGCGCTCCGAATGCGCTTCTTCGTCGAAAGTTGTTTAACGCGTCGTAAAAGTCATCATCATTTGTTCTGGCATCATTTGTCAGTCCGTTTGAATGCTGCTGCGTGTTTGTAATTGTAGAGTAATCATCGTTCGAGTCTCGGCAGTTGCCTCAACACGGCGAAAGGATTTGTGTTGTTCACATTAGTAGTATTACCACCACCACCACCACTCAAACCTGTCGTCGTCCCCGTCGGTTTCCCTTCCCGTTTCGCCTCCTCTGTTTCTTTCGCTTCCTCCTCTCTTCTTTTCCTCGTTCGATTCGTTTCCCATGACACCGTCTTTGTCTTCTTTCTCTTCTTCTTTGTCTTCCCGATGAGAGAAGAAGAGATGTCCGTCTCGTTGATTTCCAATCCGTTCTTCTTCTTCTTCTCCCGTTCTTCTCCCTCTTCCTCTTCCTCGTCTTCTTTCCATTGCATCCTCTCCTCGTTTATCCGTTTCATCTTTTTCTTCCTTCGTTTCAGCCACTTCATGCCTTGCGCGTGCGGGTTCGTGTTGTTGCCACCACCCATTGATTGGTGGTGTTGGTGTTGTTGTTAGTAGTATTCAAAGTGTAGGTGTTTTTTGTCTCTTCTCTTTTGTCTCTTTTTTTTCTTTGCTTTGTGTCTGTGTTAAAAAAATTCTGTCACGCTTGTTTTTTTTGTCTCTCCTGTGTTTGTTTCTTGTCTCTTTTCTCTTGTCTTCTGTCTGTCAAAATTCGTTTGTCTTTTTGCATCAAAAAATCAAAAGCGAGGAGACAGTTGAAAAATCTCTCTCGTCTTTCTTCAAAAATTTTAGCCGCCACGCATCATCGTCTAACAACTTTTATAGCATTCGTCGTCCGTCGTCGTTTGAAGGTGGTGGTCTTTTTATGATGTCCGAGAAATGAGATGATCTGAAAACGAGATGATTTCGAATACTACTGCGAATACTCCTCCTCCTCGCACGACTAACAACGGCTTGAATAATGACATTTTGAGAGATGATGATTCGGATGATAAAGCGAAGTACAAGAAAGCGCTGCTGAAAAAGCTTCGATGGCAAATCGTCGCTTCGCGCGAGAAGAAGAAGAAGAAGACAAAAGAAGCATCGAACAACGACGAAGATGATGTGGTGGAGAAAACGTTATTCAATTTGCGAACGCGCTTGGGAATCTCGAGAGATTCCGAGGAAGTGAAGCAGTGTTTTCGAGTCGCGAACGATTTGGATTTCGTCGGTTCATCGAAGAAGAAGAAGAAGACAAAGGAGAAGAAAAAGAGTCTTAAACGAGGAGGAGAAGGACTGGAAGAAGGAATAACGCCTCTGAGTAAGAAGCAAAAGAAGAAAGATTTTATCGCGGACGACGGGAAGGCGACGCAGACGTTTCACCGGTTGGCTTTAAGTACGACGTCGGCGAAAGATGAATCGAATGATTACGACGACGACGACGAGATGATGAACAAAAATGCCGAACGGTGCGTTCGAGACGTGAATCTGCGCGTGAATAGATTCGATAGCTTTCGAACGTGTTCGGCGCAGTGGTCGCTGGCGACGATGTGCGCGAACATGGTAAAAAGGAGGAAAACTGTTTTCGTCGTTAATGATAATAACGGTTTTCGAGAGCAGTCGATGCTATTGCGAGAAAACTTAGCGAGACGGTTCAAGGAGTTGGCGGAGAAAGCGGACGCGAGAGCGTGCGCGACAAACTTATGGTTTTTAGCACAAACGAGCGGAACGATGAGTGGCGAAAAGAGCGAATCTTTTTCGGCATCCATCAAAGCCGCGATTAAAGGTTTGCGCGCGTGCGAAGAGGATAAAATTTCGAGTCAAGACGGCGCGAACGCGTTGTGGGGGATTGCCAAACTGCGCGTGAAATCGTCGCTGAAAAGCGAAGAGATTGAATCGGTGGTGGCTAAGTTAGCGGAAAGAGTAGTAGTAGCAGCAGCAGTAGCAGCAGAAATGAGTGGTAGTACGAATAGTAAAAGCAATAATAGTAAAGAGGTTTCATCCGCGATGTGGGCGTTGGCGACGATGCACGTGGACGGCATCATTTTGTCCGGGTCAAAATCTTCAAAATCATCCGATGGGTTGGACGCGACAATTTTGCGCGTCGCGAAAGTTGTTAAAAAGGCGTTTCAGAAAGAATCAAAGGACAACGCGATAAAAACGAGTTGGAGCGAATCGAGAGTCGTCGCGAATTGCGTGTGGAGTTGCGCGAAGCTCTTCGCGAATGCTCTTCTCACGAAGGATACCAGAAAAGTCTTGCGAGAAACGATTGAGATTGCGCTCGAAAATGAAAATTTGTGGCAACATTTAGAGCCGAGAGCTTTTGCGACGCTTTTGAGCGCAGCGACGACAATTCAAAACGCGTCTTCGTCTTCGTCATCATCCTCATCGTTGCGACGACGCCTCCTCTTAAAACGCGCGTTGGATTGTTTCGAAGATACCTCGACACACGGTCGGGACGTCACGCCGGCGGACGTGTGCGATTTGTGCGAATTCATAGAAGCATTTACCACGACGACGACGACGAAAAAAAAAAGTGGTGAAGATAATAAACTACTCGAAGAGGCAGACTTCGAAGACCGCGTGATGAAAATCGTGACAGATATTTCAAAAACGTGCGATTGGCGCGCGAGCGGAAGATTGCTCTCGAGCGCGGAAGCGCTAAATGTCGACGCGCGAGCAAAGAAACGCTTGCTTTCATCTGGTGTCGAAGCGATTAAAATCATGGAGCTCGATCGCTTCAACGTGGACGAGGCGACCGCGGAGACGTTGTCGAGACACATCGAAGAGCAGTTGAAATCGAAATCGACAAAACAACGGCGCGTGTTGATTGCCAACTGCGAGAGCAGAAGCGAAGGCAAATTGCGCCAGACGGTGGAGAAATTCGGTCACAGATTTGAAACGTGGCAAAGGTTCTCGTGCAACGACGATGCGGAGAATGAGAACGCCCCCTCGAGAAACGCCACGATGCGCACCAACGCGCGTCCCTGGCCGACGGTGAGCGAGAGAAAGTGCGACTACGCGTTCGTGAGAGCGTGTGCGGATAAGGAGGCGCTTCTTTTCCTCATGACTGCGGTCGCCACGCGAGTGAAAGTGGGCGGCGATGTCTTCGTTTCCGGGTCGCGAAGTGAAGGGTTTTTGAACGCCTTTGACGCTTTCAACAAGGTACGTTATTTATTTATCTTTGTTGCTAAACTCGTCTTGTCTTCTTTCGTCGTCGTCGTACTTTTTTCGTCGCATCTCGTCTCAGCGTTTAGCATATACCGCCGCGACTCGTGTTTTTGCTTTGACGTTGGAATCGAGTCTTTCTCCTTTTGAAGAAGAAGGATTCTTCCGATTGAAAAATAGAACACCAAAATGTCGCGGTTCGGCCTACAACAGACGCTACATTTGGACGCGGGATTGAGAACGTCGCATTTAAGGGCACATCCAGCCTGCGTCGTTGTCGTCTCGCGTTCATCCGTCCATTAATGAGCCTCGTTCGTAGCCGTCATCTGCGTTCGAGTTCGAAGCGGCGGATACATCCACCTCTTCTCTCCTTTTATACGATGATGACATTTTTCGTTCCACCGGGGTTCGTATTAACGCTTCTTCTCCTTCTAAAAAATATAAACAGGATTTGTACGAACATCCTCGACGCGTTCCTGGACACGCGACCATAGCGCACTCGCCAAATTCCGAGGAAGCTAAAAAGAGCGAAAACGACTTCGCGTTTGCGTTCACCGCCAAAGTTCTCTCCAACGGCGACGAGAAAAACGCCTCTCTCGAGTCGTTCAAAAAAGTCGACTCGAACGTGAAACTGTTTTCCGGCGGTGGTGGTGGTTCTTCGAGTGTTGTTGAAGCGAAGGAATGGACGACGTACCCTGGATTTTTTGCTAAAGGTGGGCTGGACATCATGACTTCGTTCCTTTTGGATTCGATTCTTGAAGAAGATCCCGAAAAGTCCTCCTCTCCGAGATTAAAGAAGGGTATTTGTAGCGACAAGACAAAACGCGTCATGGACTTTTGTTGCGGCTCTGGCGTCATCGGGTACGCGTTACGCAACGCTCTCGAAAAAGAAAAGAGGAAGAAGAAGACGAAGAAGAAAGTCAAACTCACCATGCTCGACGCCGACGCCGTCGCTCTCGAAGCCGCCAAACAAAATTTCTCTTCTCTCGTTTCCGGAAACGACGACGTGAACGACGACGAGAACAACATCGAGTACCTCCTCTCCGACGGCTTCCCTCAAAAAACCACCACCAAACCGTGCGAACTCATTCTCACGAACCCGCCGGTGCATTACAACGCCAAACCTGATTTCCGCGTTTTGGGTCACATGCTCACCGAGCTCCCGAACGTTTTGAAAAAAGAAAAGAAAGGAGGCGCGTGTTTTTGCGTCTGCCAACGTTACGTCCCGCTCGAAAGCGTCGCTCAATATTATCAAACCACAAAAACAATAGACTTAAAAATTCACGCGAAAAACGACCGGTTTTGCGTTTGGAAGATTGTCTGCAAAGCAAAGTCTGACTCATGAAGAAGAAAAGACCAAGTTAACACGACGACAGCGTTAAAGCAGAAAGCTTTTTAGTTCGTTAGTAGTATTGGGAGGAAAAGAGAGACTTTTGAAGACGTTTTTGATTGAATTTAATTGTCGTATTTTTTCCCTCGTCACTTTTTTCCTTTCCCACCTTGGAGTTTTGGGGATCACGGTTTTGTCTCATTGTTTCCTCGTTTACGACGTCATCATTCTAGGGGAGGTTAAATATCTCATCGTCTCGCAGACACCTTTACTCTGATCGTATTCTCTCTCTCGCTTTTGGGCCTTCTTTATTGCGTTTTAGGAGGATAATATACTAATTAAGAGCAGAAAAAACGTGTCTGAATTCCACGTTAACAACCCGCGGGGAAATGTCTTCCTCTTCTTTGCATTCATCTTCTTCGTCCGGGGGTGGTGCGATGGAGAATCGACGCGGGGTGAATAAGGCGAATAAAAAGACGACGACAACATCGGATGACATTCGGGAATCCATATTTTTCGACGAATCCCTCCAGTTCTTGTCGTTCAACCAAGACGGAGGCTGTTTTGCGGTCGGGACCGATTCCGGGTTCCGAATATTCAACTCGGACCCGTTCAAAGAGACGTTTAGGCGAGATTTCGACGGCGGCGGGGTTGGGATCGTGGAGATGCTGTTTCGGTGCAACATACTCGCGCTCGTTGGAGGTGGCGCGGTGCCGAAATATTCTCCGAATAAAGTGATGATTTGGGACGATCATCAGGCGCGGTGTATCGGCGAGTTGAGCTTTCGGGTTCCCGTGAGAGCGGTGAAGCTGAGGAGGGACAAGATTGTGGTGGTTTTGGAGCATAAGATTTACGTGTATAATTTCTCGGATTTGAAGATTGTGCATCAGACGGACACGTGGGGGAACCCGCACGGGATTTGTAGTTTAAGTCCGACGCAAGAAAGCTGCGTCATGGCCTGTCCTGGGTTGATTCGAGGTCAAGTGCGAGTGGAATTGTACGAACCGCAAAACGTGACCAAGTTTATTCAAGCGCACGATTCACCGTTGAGGTGCGTGGTGTTGAGTTTAGACGGGAGTTTAGTCGCCACGGCGAGCGAGAAAGGGACGTTAGTTCGAGTGTTTGATTGCCAGAGCGGGTGTTTGTTGCACGAGTTTCGCAGAGGGACCGATCGGGCGACGATTTACTCCTTGGCGTTTAGTAAAGAAAAAGAGTGGTTGGTGTGCACGAGCGATAAAGGGACGGTGCATTTGTATAGGATACCGGAAGGAAGCGTCATGGGTGGTGGTGGTGGTGGTGGTACAGGAGAGATGACACATAGTAATAGTAGCGATAACATAGCAGCACGGGATCATCACCATCACTACCACGCGAACAGTGGAAACAACACGCCGACGCATAACAACAACGGCCATCGAGCGCCGCCGCAAAGTCCGATGACGCCGAAATCGCCGTCGTCGATGTTGCAGTCGGTCATTTCCATGGGCGTCGCCGCGAACGTTTTACCAAAATATTTACAAGCGGAACGATCGTTCGCGCAGTTTCGCATGAACACCGGCGGAGGAGGGGTCACTCCTGCTGGAAACTACCACGGAGAGAGCGATCATCATCGAACGAGCGAGTTCCCGGAGCATTCGTTTGGATTTTGTAAAGCCTCGTTTTCGACGTCGAAAGACAATCGAATAGTCGTTATTTGTGCGGACGGGAATTACTACAAGTTGGAATTTGACCCGGTGAAAGGCGGGAGCATGTCCTCCGTGGATTACGGAAAGTTCGGATAGTAAAAATATTATTGTTTTATGTGAGATGTTGTGCCGCGCGTGAGTTGAAAAATGCCCGAGAAGGACATTTGATCCATTGCTTGGTATCTCTATTTTTTTAAACATTAATGCGGTGCGCTCGCCCTTCTACTGCTACTCGATGCTATCCTCCTAAACTACTACTGCTAGTACTACTACTACTACTACTCGTGCTATTACTCTTCTTTTCTAATTTTACTACGTTCTCTTCCATGCTTTTTGTCACGTATGGATTCTTTCTTCATCATCATGAATCAAAGTTGTTCGAGCGGTCGATTGGTTGATAGACGATTTCTTCGTACGTCAAATGTTCTCTGTTTTCTCGTATGCTCTTCTCAATCCACGGCTCGGCTTCGTTCGTCCACAACCACGCGAAAGTGGCGACGAACAAAGCAAAGAAGAGAATACCGACGACGCAAACTAAAACTTTCTGATTCGTTCGTTTCTGCCTCGCGGTGATATTTTGGCGCGCGGCAAACGTAAATTTTCTTTGCGGCGGCTTCGTGTTTATCGTCGCGCCGCCGTTTTCAACATCCCCTTTCATCAAATCGTGATTACTCTCTGTCGTGGTACCGGACGACAAAACTCTCAACATCTCCAACTTCTCCTCCACTTCTCTCAACAACCCGTCCGTCTCCTCCGCTCTCGTCACGAACAGCTTCTTCAGCGGCGACGCCGCCGTCTTCTGCGGCGTCGTCTTCGTCGCGAACAACTTCCCGTTTTCGCCATCCTCCAGCTGTTTCACCATGTGCATCTCTTTCTTCTTCCATAACTTTAAGCACTTTTGAAACGCCGATACGTTCGACGCGTAGTTGTGCACTTCCGCGTGCAAAAGTCTTACAGATGTTGAAGAAGAACTCCTCCTCCTCCTCGAAGTACTCCTCCTCGTGGCAAGAATCTCTCTCTTCAGCAACTCGAACAAATTCTCCATCAATCTCTCGCACTCTTTCCGTCGCGCCAATCTCTCGACGTTTCTCTGTACCGAATCATTTTCATCTCGAACGGCGGTTTCCAACTGCGAGACCGTCATCGCGAATGTAAAGTTTTCGTCTCGAATTTGGTGATGTTTTTCATCCTCATCCTCATCATTCACATCATCGTTCACAAAATCATTCTTAACGCCATCATCATCAGGTGGTGGTGTTGAAATCGTTTCTGTTAAATCCTCCGCCCACGAGACGCCTCGCCTCATCTCCTTTTCTAGTTGTTCTTCTTCACTAATTACAGAGAGTCTCTAGAGTTTTTTGTGATTTTTCTCTTCTTCTTTGGCAAAAGAACGAAACGCTCGCTTTTTTACTTTCAGAAAAAAAAAAGAACATCACACATGCGCGTTGTTTCTTAAAGAAGAAGAAGAAGACGCTTTGTTGTTTGCGAGTACTCGGAAGAAGAGGAGCAGAAATGTCTTCTTCTGGTGCCGCGACTGCTGCTGCGACTCTTTCGGGAGCGTTTGGAGCGAGGACGCGAGGGCAGAAAAGACGGATTGGGGAGAGAGATTCTTTTTCGTTGTGGGATTTGGTCGTGAAGTGCGACGATATTTGTTTCACACATGTGCTTCCGAGATTGAATGCGACCGATCTCAAGTTCTTGTACGGGGTGAATACAGAGACGAGAGCGTTGGTGAAGAGATCAACTCGCGCGGAAGATTTGGAAACGGGGTTTAAAGTTGAAGAGATGTCGTCGATATCGACTTTGGAGTTTGTGTGGGAGAATAAATCGTTGTGGTCGGGTTGGTGGAACCAAACATGGTTCTGCTGGAAAGTTGCTCGAACGAATAAGCTCGAGTTGCTCAAGTGGGCGCGAGAGGAGAAAAAGTGTAGGTGGGATGAAAAGACGATTAATACGGCCGCACATCAAGGTAATCTGGAAATGGTAAAGTATTGCGTTGCAAATAAGTTTAGAGTTTATAAGTTTCCTATCGGTTGGAGAACGTGTGCATGTGCTGCCAAAAACGGTCATCTCGAGATACTCAAATACTTACGCGAAGAAGTCAAAGCGCCTTGGGATTCTGATACTGCCGCTTGGGCGGCTTTAAATGGTCATCTCCACGTACTCGAATATCTTGTCGAGCGTAAGTATGATAAATATGACGAACGAGCGTGTGAGTGTGCGGCCGTGAACGGCCACTTAGACTGTTTGAAGCACTTGCACGAAACCGCCAAAGCGCCTTGGGACTATTGGGCCGTACGATTAGCGCACAAGAACAACCAAACCGAATGTGTACAATACCTCCTCGACAATAACTGTCCTCTACCACCCGGTTGGCGATACGAAGGAGGAACGTTATACGACTCGGAAGAAGACTCGGAAGAGTAATCGTCGAGGGAGGAGTTCGCCGAATATCTTGTCTTATATTTAGGGTCACAGTTATGGATGACGTGTCTCCAAGCGCTCATTCCATCCTCACTTTAACGCGCGCGATACATACACGCAAAGTACATATAAACATTTAAAAACGAAAATGTTTGCGAGCGCGTTACACTCCTCTCGCGCTTTGTCCTCCTTCTCCACCTCTTCCTCTTCCTCCTCTTCGTTAAAAAGATCATCCAATAACAGTAAAATCCGATTCCAATCACCGAAAATGATTAAAGCGATGGGCGTCGTCGACGACGTGATGCAAGCCATCGAACAGAACAAAAAAGACGTCTCCCGTCGCGAACGCATGAAATACGCGTCCCCACCAGGCGTGCCCCAACCGCCAATCGTCCCTGTGATCGAACCCGGGAAGTTTGGGTTCGTGGATAACGCGGAAACGATGAACTCTCGAGCGTCGATGATTGGTTGGTGGAGTCTTCTGTTGGTGGAACTCGTGGCTGGGAAAGGCTTGTTGGAACTCCTCGGGTTTACCGTCGGGAAAGGGATTAACTTTACTTTTTAATTGTAATGATAATACGAATACCTTTACGCGTCATGAAATCATCATTCTATCATTATCATCATCATCGTTATCATTCAGAGGAGTTGAGGAGAGAAAGAAACGAAGTACGTCGCGACGCGTATTTTGTGAAATGATTAGTAGTGTTTTATAGTCTTCTTTGTGTGATGGATAAAACGCTCTCGCTAACACGCGACGCGCGGAAAATGAAATGTAGGTGTCCTCTTCTCTCTCTCTCTCTCTCTTTCTATATATATATATATATATCTCGGTCCGAGAGGTTCACTTTGTTGCTGTCTGTACTTCTCACAGGTTCGTGTCTCTTTCTTTTCTTGTTGTGTAATATATGCGCTCTGTTATTTCTCTCTCGTCGACTCTCAAATAGAACAATACTGTAGCCCGTAGTCTCTCTCTCTTCCCTTCGTAAGCTCTTTCTTAAAACTCTCTTCCTTTCCTTTACTGATAAAAAAGAAGTTTAATACGAAGGGTGGTGGTAATATTCGCCGCTCGCGCGTCTCCCGGCGGCGAACGAGGAACGTTCCTCTCGCTTTGATTCCGCGAAACCTTTCGCCAATCGCATTTTGACCAACGTCTTTACCGCGACCACTTTTTCTGTCGTTCCAGAAACCGTCAGGAGCATGGATTTGTTCTTCACCTGCTCTTCGCCGATTGGTCTTTGCGTGACTTTACACTTGGTCTCCTCGGCGGCGAGTTCGATGATACCTTTCGCGCGTTTTTTAGAAGCAGAGTCGAGCGCGTTTTTGATCTCAAAGACGCAAAAGGTTCTCGTAACGATGCCCGGCGCGATGCGCGACTCAGGTTCTGTATCGTCTAAACCTTCAAAGTTGGAGATGTTGAATAAACCGCACACGTCGCTCGAGTCTGGGAACTGTTCCGCGTACGCTCCTCCGTGAGCGTGCACCATCGGCGCTTGGGAGGAGGAATACATCCCAGGACTTTGCGGGCTGTCCGAAGACGATATATCCGAACTTCCCGGCGAGACTTTTTGCGCGTAATAACTACCGACATCTGGACTGGTCGCGTCGAAAAAGGTTGGCGAAATCGGCGGTTTTTGTTTTTGTTGGTGTTGTTGTTGTTGTTGTTGTTGTTGTTGCTGCTGCTGCTGCTGCTGCTGTGTCGTCGTCGTCGTCGTCTCCACGGAGGTTAAAATACCGCCTTCGTTGACGATGCCGGAAGCCGCGCGTCTGATAGCTTCAGAGCTCGCGCGGTCGCAGTGCACCTTCGTGCCTCCGGGTAACTCGTGCGCGCGGACCGGCGGGTCCAATCGTAATTGTGTCGTGATCATAGCCAACGCCGAAGCGACGTTTTCCATCGACTCGGCGCTTATTTGTAAAACCTCGTCGTTTCGTTTCGCGCATCTGGGCGTTTCCGAAGACGGTAAAACGCGAACGTGCGATCCAGATCCTACGCGGATGCGTTCGATGACGTTTCCGAATCTGCCAATAACGTTGCGGATTTGCGAGGACGGTAAGAGTAAACGTATGACAATGTGGCCGTTGTTTTCCTCGGCGGCGCCGATAGTGGTGTTTCTTTCCGCATCTAATACGATCGTTTCGACTATTCTCAAAAGAGCGATTTGCGACGGCGCCCACACCGTCGGATCGTCCACGTCTTGCGCTTCGATCGCAATGACTCTCTCGGCAATCGTGCTATCCACCGGCGGTTCGACTTTAATCTTCGCCCCAGAGTCTCGCTGAAGCTGCTTTACTTTTTCACCGTTCTTGCCAATCACCGATCCGGCTCGAGCGTTTGGGCAAAGAAGGCGATACAGAAGCGTTCGAGTTGCGCCGTGGTTTTCCGGCATTCTGTACGGTTGCGAAAAAGGAAGCGTCTGCGATTGGTGCGTCGACTGTTGTTGTTGCACGCGTTGTTCCAGCTGTGCTTTTAAGTGTGGATCGTCTGTCGTGTCGCGATGCGTCGGCGCGTACGAACGTCGCTGCTCTCCTTGCGCTTCGTCCACGAAATCGTACGAAATCTGCTCTCTTCCCTCGGAAGCAGAGTTTCTTCTTCTAATCTGAGCCCAAACTGGTGGAAGTATGGGCGAATCGAGCGAGTCATCTCCGATTGCGGCGGACATCAAATCGCGCGGTAAGTTCACGTCGTTTTCGTCGATATCTTGATTGTTGTTGTTGTTGTTCTTCTTCTTCATCGTCGTCGTCGTTTCGTCTTCATTATTCGAAACGCGCACCGAGAGTCGTCGCACTTTCTCGTTCATCGAAGCTTCTTCCGATTTTAAATCGTCTTCTTCTGTTCTCGTCTGTCGAATCTCGCCTTCTTCGTACGTTTTTCCTTCTCCTTCTCCTTTGTTGTTGTTATTGTTCGTGGTATTATTATTTTCGTTCTTCGTATCGTCCGCACTCTCCTCCTCGTCCTCGTCGTTCTCCAACGAGGGAAAGTATCGACTGTCTCCAATTTTCTTGGACTTTACGACAACTCTCCCTCCTTCCTCGCTCGACGACGAGTCGTTGTTTTCGTTCTTCGACATCTGCCCACCCTCGCCGATCAGCGCGCTCTCCAACTCGTGCGGCACCGACGATCGTCGTAAACTCGTCATCTCCTCTTTCTCTTCCTCCTCTGTTTTTCCAAAACCTTCTTTTTTCGCCTCCTGATCTTTTTCCTCCCGATCCGAAAAAGATGCGCCTCCTCCTCCCATATTCGTCTCTCTTTTGCTCGTTAAGTTCCCGATGATCGCTGTTCTATTATATACAGATGTGTCTGTTTCTTTTCTCGTCGCGTGTTTTTGAATACTTTTCGGTGAAGTGTGTCGCGCAAAGATATATAGTATTTTATTAATGGAGAGAATTGCACGCATGTCACGCATGCACGCTTCGCGAGTATTTTTCGTCCGTTGTTGTTCGGATCGACGGAACAAAAAAACAAAAACAAACAAAAAGAAGAAAAAATTTTTTTGGTCTCGCGAGAAAAAGAGAGAGAAATGCCAGCTGGAAGAGAGATCAAAATTTGCAGGAGACAGATATTAACATTTTTAAGCTCATCTCCGATGATGATTAAAGATGATGATTTATTCGCGGAAAACGCCACTTTTAACGCACCCACGTGTTCCCAAACACATTTCACTCACACATTTATAAAATATGTCTGCATTTGCTCAACAACAATCCATCGCGTTCCGCGCGAACGTCGTCGCGAAATCTGTTTCGTCGAAGAAACAATCGAAGAAAATTCAACGATGCAGTTTACGCGTCGAGGCCGCGAAGAAATCGGTCGGGGATTTAAGCAAAAGTGACTTGGAAGGTACGCTTAATAACGCGCACGCCGTTGCGTTCTTCGTTTTTTCATCTCTCTTCTTGTATTTTTGCACGGAGAAATGCGATGGGCGTTTGGTTTTGCGTCTTTTCTTTTCCGTTTCCGTTCGCATCACGCGTGTATTCTTTTATTTAAACGCGCGCACATTTGCCCGCATTAATCATCATCGTCTGTTATGCGGGGGAGGTCATATCCGAAATGACACGATGATATATCCGAGTTTAAGAGTCTTCTCTCGAGAAGTGTTCACGCGTCATGTTCACAATAATAATACCTTCATCGTCGTCCTATTCGAGAGATGATGATGATGATGAATGCGGTACAAAAAGCATCACGAGAGCGGCGGAAAGAAGCGCGCGATGGATGTGTTTTTATTGATTTTGGATCAGAGATGAGGTGGCAAATGATATCTTCGAGAGGAGGGAAAAGGACCACCTGGAACAACGACAATAATATAATTATTTTGTACTGACGCGAAAATGCTTCTTCTTCTAAAACAACAACAATAATAACAACAGGTAAGACTGTCCTCGTCAGATGCGATTTCAACGTCCCGCTCGACGGCGACATGAACATCACCGACGACACGCGCATCCGCGCCGCCGTCCCGACCATCGAATACTTGGTCAAGAACGGCGCCAAGGTGTTGGCGTGCTCTCACTTTGGCAGACCGAAGTCTGGCCCGGAAGACAAGTTCCGCTTGACCCCGGTTGGCGCGAGATTGTCCGAATTGCTCTCCTGCCCGGTCACCAAGATCGACGACTGCGTCGGCCCGGAAGTTGAGAAGGCTGTCGCCGGCATGTCCAACGGCTCCGTGTGCTTGTTGGAAAACACTCGATTCTACAAGGAAGAAGAAGCCAACGACGCCGGGTTCTCCAAGAAGTTGGCTGGCTCCGCCGAAATCTTCGTCAACGATGCTTTCGGTACCGCGCACAGAGCGCACGCCTCCACCGCTGGTGTCACTGGCACCTGCAAGACGAACGTTGCCGGTTTCTTGCTCCAAAAGGAGTTGGACTACCTCGACGGCGCCGTCAAGAACCCGGAGAGACCGTTTTGCGCCATCGTCGGCGGCTCCAAGGTCTCCTCCAAGATTGGCGTCATCGAGTCCCTCTTGGCCAAGTCTGACAAGGTCATCTTGGGCGGTGGTATGATCTTCACCTTCTACAAGGCGTTGGGCAAATCCGTCGGTGCCTCTTTGGTTGAAGACGACAAGGTTGAACTCGCCAAGACTTTGATGGCGGACGCGGAAAAGAAGGGCGTCAAGTTGCTCTTGCCGACTGACGTCGTCGTCGCGGACAAGTTCGCCGCGGATGCAAACACGAAGGTTGTCTCCGTCGACGCGATCCCGGATGGCTGGATGGGTTTGGACATCGGACCGGACTCCGTCGCGTCCTTCCAAAAGGAATTGAACGAGTGCAAGTCTGTCATCTGGAACGGTCCGATGGGCGTGTTTGAAATGGACGCCTTCGCCAAGGGTACCTTTGCGATCGCGGACACTTTGGCCAACTTGAACGGTATCACCATCATCGGTGGTGGCGACTCCGTCGCCGCCGTCGAAAAGGCTGGCTTGGCGGACAAGATGTCCCACATCTCCACCGGCGGTGGCGCGTCCTTGGAGCTCTTGGAAGGCAAGGTGCTCCCGGGCGTCGCCGCGTTGGACGACAAGTAAAATAATATATAATACTACTACTTATCGTACAAAGCCCGCGCAGTAAGAGAGAGAGAGAGAGAAGAGAGAGAGAGAGAGAGAGTATAATTAACATAAATGATAAAAATAAGTGTGTAATTTAAGAGAGAGAAGAATTTCACTCGAACGAAACATCAACACATATCCAGCGCGCTCGTTCTTCTTTTGCTCCATTCTTCTTTTCCAAAAGTCGTTACAACACATCTCCAAAAGCATTTTTAAGAAAAGAGAATAATGTCCACCTCCGCCTTAACACCAACAGAAGACGGAGATCTTAAAGAACAAGATCCTTCTCTGTCCGAGGACAAAGTCGTCGTCCTGTTCAAACCGACCGGCGGCGATACGCCTCTGTTGAAACAAACCAAAGTGAAAGTCTTACGCTCGGCGAAGTTCGTGGACGTGGTCTCGCACCTCTCGAGACAAGTGAAACGCGCGCACGTGTTCGTGTACTTAAACGACGCGTTCACGCCTTCGTACGACGAACAAGTTGGAAGGTTGTTCGATTGGTTCGGGTCAGGTTCGGGAGGAGAAGGAGAGTTTGAGACGAATGGAGGAAGTGCGAGAAAGAAGAAGCAAATGTTGGTGGTGAACTACAGCGCGCAGCAAGCGTACGGCTAGGAGAAACGAAACGCGCGCGAGAGCAGCATAGTGTGTATTATATATGTATAGATAATAGAGATAGAGGTAGACGAGTTTATTTTTGCGTGTGTGTGATATAGTTTGTATTCATTTATTAACGCGACAACATCTTTGCTACTGCTTGCGAAAATCTCTACCGGGATCCAAATCCGCGTTTTCCACAACGTTTATCGCGACCAAAGGTGAGGATATTCGCCGTCATCCCCCGCTTTTTCTAGAAAACGTTCGGCTCGTTCCGGTCCCATATACATATCGGGTGTATACCCCCACGTACTGAGCCATCTCTGAGCGTTTATATTCACTGGCGTGCCGATTTCGAATAGGTATTTGACAGATTCTAGATCACCGTCTTCTGCGGCACGACTAAGCGCCCGACCATCCGAACTGATAGGACATTTCTTCTCGACGAGATAACGCATGATTTCGATTTCACCGAATCCCGCGGCTTCAATCATCGTGTCTTCGGTGAGAGGCATTTTGGCCTCCTCGTGTAGATATTTGAGGCACTCTAATAGCATAAAATTGCATCTCCCTTTGGGTTTTCTCCCGCCATGATGATGGCTTGATTGATAACCAATAAGACACGAACATATCATATGAGGTATTTCTATGGGACAATTATTCTCGATGAGATATTTGAACATTTCGACGTTCGTAGATCCTCCTCGTAACGCTAAATCCATCGTTGAATCTTCATCGTCCTGGTCGAAAGGCACTTTGATTTCTTCGTGCAAGTATTTGAGGCACTCTACTTCACCGCAATAGACAGCAGAACTGAGCGCCTCACGGCAGCCGTCTTCCCAACCTTCGCATTTCTTCCCGACGAGATACCGTATCATTTCAAGATGACCTCGGTTCGCCGCAAAGTCAATCATTCTTCCGTTCAAAGGCAATTTGACTTCTTCGTGCAAGTATTTCAGGCACTGGAAATGGCCGTGTTTGGCGATAATATCGAGCGCATCGAGATACCCGTTCTCCCACCCCGCGCATTTGTTTTCGACAAGATACCGTATCAATTCGAGGTCACCGTGACACGCCGCTATCTTAATCACCTTTCCGTTCACCGGCGCTTTGACTTCTTCGCGTAAGTATTTCAGTACCTCGAGATGCCCGTTTCGCGCGGCGCACGTACACGCCCTCTCATCCACGGGACACTCATTTGCCACGCAATACTTTATCATTTCCAGATTCCCTTGAGACGCGGCTGAACTCATCGTCCATCCGTCCCATTTGCACTTTTTCTCCTCTCGTATCCACTTGAGTAACTCGAGTTTATTCGTTTCAGCAACTTTCGTGCAAAAATCTCTCTCGTCCTTCAACCACGGCGGTCGTTTCTCCCACGCGCATTCCAAGGTCGATATCGACGACATCTCTTCAATTCTAAACTTCTTGCGTATGTGTGACTTTATCTCCCGCGGAGCGCGTTTAATCAACGCTCTCGATGCCTTATTTGTTTCGTACAAGAATTTCACGTCCGTGACGTTTAGCTTTGGAACGATGTGGGTTAAACTTATATCGTCGTTATTCACGACGAGTTCCCATAATGGATGATCTCTCTCGGCGAGTCGACGCTTCTTGGCTTGTCGAGTAGTTATTTTGTTACTCATTTTTTATGTTTATGTATCGATGAGATGATATAAAAGAGTACGAATAGGAGGAGATCTTGAGCGTGTGGCGGCTTTTTGGCGTGTGGCGAGTAGTTTGTGCGTAAAAAATGTGAACATTAGTAGTATTATTATATTACGTTTCCGGGCCGACGTTGAACGGCTTGAACGCGTGAAACCCATCCAAAGCGGTGGAAACGATTAAACCAGGAATTTGGGAGTGAAACTTCGCCTCTTTTGGATCGGTGATGCCTTGATGGACGAACATGAGTTGCGGCGGTAAATCGTCCGGGATCTCGGCGTTGGATTCGTTCTCCGCCATGGCTTGCGCTTCCTCTTCGGCGTCGCGTTCGACGGCTAAATCCCACACGCAGACGGTGTTATCACTCGCCGCGGAGAGGAGCATGGCGCTATCGAATGGAGACCAATCGACGGAGGAGACGTGTCCTCGATGGAACGTGAATTGCGCGACTGGTTTTGGGTTCGTTTTCCCTTTCGGATCGAAATGGCGTAAATCCCAAATCTTCAATCCTCCGTCGTCCAAGCCGGTGGCAATCATGCAGTTCGCTAATCGGTTCCAAGACATGACGTTTATATCGCAGTTTTCTGCCGCTTTGACTCGAATCGCAGGTTTCGGTTTCTGTCGAGTATCCCAGACGGAAATCCCGCCGTCCCCACCGCACGAGGCAAACACGGTCGCTTCGGATGGACTCCATTGAATATCCTCGACGGATTTCCCGTCGTGGCCGTCCGCGTATCCGCAATCTATGTTCCAATCCGTGACGTTCGCATCCGTCGGTTCCCACACGTGAATTGATCCGGTATTATCGCCAGACGCTAATCGTCCAGCAGACACTGAACTCCAGTCTAACGCGTACCCTTCCTCTTTGTGCTTCGAGTGCACTTTCTTCGGCGCGATTTTCATCTTCTTCTCGTTCACCACGTTTTGATTCTTCTGGTCCTCCACGGAGTTTTGCAACGAGCGAAACGCTGTGGAGATATCCCAGGCTAACACGTGCCCGGAATCCGACCAAGTGGCACAAATTGCCGCATTTTGTGGCATTAAACGGACTCGATTAATCCCACCCGGGTGAGAAATCGACGAGACGTGTAAAGTCGGTTTCCCCGATTTCGACGGGTTGGACGCGTCGAAATCGTCCGTCTCCGAATCCGAATCATCGTCCTCATCTGAATCGTCGTCCTCATCTGAATCGTCCGAATTATTATCAATGTTGCTATTCATCTTCTTTTTCTTCTTCTCTTCTCTATTGTTATTATTATTTCTACTGCTAGTCTTCGTCCCTCCTCCCGTTTTCTTCAACCTCCCCACCCTGGATATCGACAACGCGTTCTTACTCGCCTGATCTGCTTGCGTCCCGGAAACCATAAAAAACGCGTGCGGGAACTTCGAGCGCGCGTCTCCCATATCGTCTCTCAAGATATCAAACGATAAGCTCGGCCATTCGTGCGAAAACGCGTGCAAGCAATCGTACGCCGTGGCGTCGTATTCCATCTCGTCTGAAGCCCCTTCTTGGGAGTTTTCCGGCGGCCGCCACACTTTCGGTCTTTCGAGCTGCTTTTGTTGTTGCGTCTTTGTCGGCTTTTGTTGCGCTCCTTCTCCTCCCGCCATCATCATCGCGTCTTCTTCTTCTTCTTCTCCTTCCGAGGCGGACGAGTCCGTCACGTCTTCCCCGACCACCGTGTACCCTCCGTCTTCGTCTTCCTCTTCGTCTTCCGAATTGGTAGTCTTCTTCTCGTCGTCATCATCATCGCTTCCATTTTTCTTCTTCTTCTTCTTCTTGGATACAAAGTTCGACGGTAATCGAGGCATTATTATTATATTCTTCTTTATATGTATAATAATTTCACCAATACGAGTAATACGAGTAACACTACTACTAATTTAAAAAGAAAGAGAGAGCGTTTTGTTCTGTAAAACGCGTTTGTGCTTTTGATACAAAAAGTGACTCTCCTCTCGTGATGTAATCGAGGACTGATTTTTTGTGAAGCCTAAACCCTAATCTCAAATTAACCCTAAATTTTGGTCACAAACAGTTTTGGTGACGTGAAAGGACGCTTTTTCTTCCTCTCATTCTTCGTACGCGCGCGCGAGCGAATACTACTACCACTACTATTACTCCTACTCAAAATCAGTTTTATTCGAGGACGAGGACTTTGAGACGAGATGATGGCGCCTTCTTCGTCTTCGTCTTTTTTACCACCACCCTTCTCATCGTCGATGCGTTCGTCGTCGTCGAGGAGGAAGACCACGAGCTTGTGTTGTTCTTGTTTTCCTCCAAAAGGCGACGGGATGATGACGACGACGACGACGGAAACGAGATTCAAGACGACGAGTGGAAGAAGAAGAAGAAGAAGAAGAAGAACAACAACAACAACAAAAACGGCGACGAGGAGGAGTAATGATACCAATAAAACGTGCTCTTCGCTCTCCTCCTCTTCATCGAAAACGGCAAAGGAAACCAACGGAAAAGAAAAAGAGCTCTCTTTATCGAAGGCACAACCGAGCACGAGTGGACGAGAAGAAAAGGAAGGAAAAGGAGGAGGAGAAACGTCAAAGTTCCCGCCGGATCACAAAGTGTTCCGAGCGAAGAAAACGATGCGAGTTCCCGTGAAAGAAAGAAAAGAAGCGTTAGAAAACAAAGCCTCCATCGAACACTGGCTGAAAGACCCGAACGAATCCCTGGGCGTGGTGTTCGATCGAAACGAAAGGTTGTCCGAGGACGAGTGGAAAGTCTTCGTCGCGTCGAAGAAAAAGATTGCGTTTTGGGAGCTCTCTCCGGCGTTTACGTTGGAGATTTTGCCAGACGAGACAGAGTTCGGGAAACAGGCTTTTCGAGGGTTTGATTTGATGCTCTGCGCGGACGAAGACGCGGAGGAGTGCGGGTGGGTGAACGACGTCTCGGTCTTCGCGAACATTTTTTGCCAGTTGAGAGTCGACCGAGACTTTGCGGAGGACGAAGGAAAAGAAGAAAAGAAAAACAACAAAAATAATACTAAATACGTCACTCCAATCGTCGTCGCGGACGTGGACGTCACCATCGCCGCGTTACTCCCGTCTTTCGTCAACGCCATCCCGGGTTTTACCAACATCGGCGAAGCCTCCATCGCCGCCTCCATCGATTTCGCGAGAGACGGCGCCGCGAAAAGAGTCCAGACGGCGTACGACGGTTGGGTGGAGAAGAAACTCGGAAAAGTTATTGTTTCTTCTTCTTCTTCTTCTTCTGACGACGACGATTCAGACGACGACGATTCAGACGACGACGAGGGGACCTCCTCTCTGCTTTTTTAGTCATTAGAATTTTTTAAGAACACTCATCGTATTTGAGAAAAGAATACACCCACTCTCTCCTCTTGTAACCGAAAAAAAAATTTTGTAACCCTAAACAAAATTCTCGTGGCCCCCGTTGAACGAAAGAAAAGATATTAAATTGGACTCCTTCCTCATTACGCGCAATTCAGATACACAGAAACAGATCAAACGTTAGTGAAAATGAGCGCATCTTCTCTCATTCACGCGCGATTCAACGCACCGAAATGTATTTCGTCTAAATCCACGGTCCGATCAAGAAGATCTCTCAGATCTTGTCTGAATACCAAGAATACGACGATGAGAACACACGCGATGACGTTAGGGAGTCAAGCGGAAATGATCAATGGAAACGAAGTCGATGATTCACAACTTTCTTCCTCTTCTTCTCAACAGTTGGTGGCCTTACGATGCCAATTTCACGCGGAACTGAAAGTGGGAGAAACGCTAGTGATCGTCGGATCGACGCCGTTACTCGGGAAATGGAAAGCCGAGGATGGGTTTAAACTCTCCTGGACGGAAGGGAACGTGTGGCGAGGGAATTTACCCATCGAGCGAAAAGAGTTTGAGTTCAAATTGGTCGTGGAGAAGCGATCGGGAGAGACGTTCTGGGAAAAAGGCACGAACAGGAAAGTGGAGGAGACGTTTATGCAAGAAGTTGGAACGAACGCGGTGGAAGTGAAGAGTACTTTCGGGAAGAACGAGGACATGGAGGTGAACGTCGCGGACGGGAACGCTTCGACGATGGTGCAATCGAACGTGGTGGAATTCGCTCGCGAAGAAGCAGAAGGAAAGAAAGAAGAAGAAAAGATAGTAGCAACGACGACGACAAAACCGACGACGACGAAAAAGAAAGCCGCGACGAAGACTAAAAAAGCTCCGTCCACTGGGGCGTATAGAACCGTAGAGAAAGTGAAGTACGACAACGTCGCTTTGTTAAAATTCGACGAATTGATGGAAAAGAACTCGACGATTACCGCCGGTGATTTTAAAGCCATTTATCCGGAAGACGCGAAGATGAAAGCCGTGGAGAAGAGAACGGTCGAGTTCTTGTTGAAAGGCGGCGGTGGTAAGTTTTCGTACGCGTTGAACGAAGAGGCGAAAGGGTACGGTCAGTTGCTCTTGTAAAAAGCAACGAGTACAAACCCCCGTAAAACAATAAGAATTCTTTTTAAATATTATTACAAAAAGTGTACATGAGAAGAGAGAGAAAGAGAGAGAATAGGAAATATGCGTCGTAACAAGATTATCGTTCAGTCAGTAGTTAAAGATGATTTGAGCGCGTTTGTAATATTTTTTGAAGCGAATGAATACATGCACACACAGACATTTCAAGTATATTTTGTATCTTTATTTTATTGTTGCACGAGCGGTTCTATTATTTCGCATTATTGTACTCTTCCTCTTAACGCGTTTGGACGATCCCGGCGTTGATTAACTTTCTCACTTTCGCCATGATCATCGGATTCTTTTGGTGTTCCATCGCCGCTTTCGGGTTTTCGCTCATATCGCGCAAGACTTGATTCATGACCGGATCGGCTAAGATATTTTGAATTTCCGGATCTTTCATCGCGCTTTCTTGTCTCGCTTTCAACTCCTCCTCGGTTAACATGCCACTCGCGGCTTTGTTTTGTTCCATGACACATCGTCGAGCGCCGTCTTTCAACTCTTCGTTCGCTGGGTCGATGTTTAACCCCGCTTGGTAGGTTTCTAAAGCTTTGTCGTACTGTTTCGTGAAGAACTCGACGTGTCCTTTTCTCGAATACCCTTTGACGAATGTCGGATCGATCTCGATGCACTTCTCCGCGTCTTTCAAAGCTTCGTTAAAAGCGGCTAGTTTCGTGTAACACGCGGATCGGTTGGAGTACGACTTGTGATCGTTAGGGTTTCTTTTAATCGCCTCGGTGTATTTCGCGACGGCGTTTGGAAAGTCTTGGTTTTTAAACAACTCGTTACCTTCGTCTCTGGCTTTCTCTCCCAACTCTGGGTTCAAATACTCTTGAGTTTCTTTGTCTTTCAATTTCTTCTCGCAGCTGTTTAATTTGTTTAGCGTCGACGCTTCTCGGTGTTCGGTGAGCGATCGTTGGTACCACTCGATGGCTCCCGTCAAGTTGTCCATCTTTTCGTACGCCGAAGCTTTTCTCGCCATCGCTTTCGCGATGATTCGGTAATCCGAACGATTTTCTCGGCCAACTTCGATGCTCTTTTCGCAATCTTCTATGCATTTATCGAATTCACCTTGTTCGAATCTAACCGCCGCGCGATTGTTGATGTACGTCGGATCAGTCGGATCGCTCTCGATGGCCTCTTCGTACTTCTTCACCGCGTCGTCAAACTCTCTTTTTTTATAAAACGCGTTCCCTTCTTCCTTCAACTTCAACGCTTTCCTCTTATTCTCCGGTAACTTTGCTTCTTCTTCTTTTTTAATCTCTTCGGGTGTTTTCGTCGTCTTCGGTTTTGCGGGTTCCGGAGCTCGAGTTTGTTGTTGCTGCTGCTGCGCCGGCGGCGCTTGGTTTTGGTTTTGGAAGTCCTCCCCACCCATGACGTTCACCCCTAAAGCTACAGACAACAAATCCATCACTCTTGGATCGTTCATGTGCTTTTGTAACGCGTTGGAATCTTTCTGAATCTCCGCGAACATCTTCATAAAATCCGGCTGTTGCAAATACGCTCTGGTTTTCGGATTCGTCGCCAACTTCCCCAACAACTGCGGATCCGAGAACATCTTCGTAAACTCTTTCGACTCCTCGTCGTCGCCGGATAACTTCTGCTCGCACTCTTTTATTCCGTCTTTACACGTATCGTTCGCCGCGTCCACTTTCAACCCGTCCTCGTACGCTTTCTTGGCCAACTCAAACTCGCCTTTCCCGAACAACGCCGCGCCTTTGCGACCGTAGCCTTTCACGAAATCCGGTTTCAATTCAATCACTTTCTCCGCGTCCGAGAGCGCCAAGTCGAACTCGTTGTTTCCAGCCTGTTTGTTTTGTTTGTGTTGTGTGTGTGTTTAAAAAGCGTGTTAGTATTCGTGATGATGATGATGAGATCTTTCGCGGCGGTCAAACTTCGACCAAAAAGAAGAGCATTTTTTGGGGGCAGCCGCCTCTTCGTCTTTTCTTTCGTCATCTCATCAATCCATCTTTCGTGCGCGTTTTATTGTTGCGAACGAGAACAAAAACAAACGCGATTTTGATGGTGAGCGAGGACGAGAACGAGCGCGAGAGCAACGACAAAAAGCGTTCGGTGGTCGCGCGAAAACAACCCCACTTCTTCATTCTTTCCCGATGAGAAAAAGTAATCTCATCTTCTCAAACAGATGAAGACGATCGAAAAACGCTTCGAAAATGTACACAACTGTATGCACAAAAAATACACATAATAATAAGTATTACCCTGGCCGCGCTTCGGTTGGAATACAAGACGTGATTGGTCGCGTCCAACTCAATCGCCTCCGTGAATATCTCGCACGCGAGTTTAAACTCGTTCCGCTTGAACGCCTCGTTGCCTTTCTGCTTCAATTCATCCGCCGACATGATGTGATTTTTTTGTTTTCTCGTCCTTTTTTTCTTTCTTGTGAAGAAGAAGCTTTTGTGTGCTTTTTTTTTTGTCTCCTCTTCGTTTGTCTGTTTTTTTAGAGCAGCAGCAAGACAAACAAAGAGAGAAGTTTTGTCTTTTTTCGCCTCTCCTCCTCGTTCTGTTTTTTTCGGCGGATTTTCCTTTTTTTTTTCCTTTTTAAAAACTTTTTGCCCTCGTTCACTTTACTCTCATTAACATCATTTTTGGTTCTCCTTAGTAGAGTAGTGTAGAAAGGAGAGGAGTGCTTTGAAAACGATGGTCTCTGTTGTTGTCGGTGGTGCCGCCGCTGCTTTTACGTGCGCTGCTACTTTGGGCAGAACGAGCGCGACGACCAACACCGCCTTTGCGTGTTGTTCTTCTTCTTCTTCGAAAGGAGGAGGAGGATTTTTAGGAAAATGTTCGTTGGGGAAGTTCCCACCATCAGGACGTGGCCAAAGGACGACGACGTTTGGAGTTTCAGTTTCAGTTTCATCATATTCGATAAGAAGAACGAGAGGAAGAAGAAAAAGAGTAACAATAAAGAACGAAATACGAACGACCGATGGGAATTCAAAAGCGGCGAGAGTGTTAGGTCTGTCCCTGGCGGAAGCAAAAGACGAACGAAAATTGAAACGAGCGTACAGACGACACGCTTTGAGAACGCATCCGGACACGGGCGGGAAGTCGGCGTCCGCCGAGGCGTTTCAAGAGGTGCAAAAAGCCTATCGGACGCTACGGTTGGAAATCGCGAGCCCGGATAACGAGGCTCTGACCAAGGAAATGAGCAAGGACGAGGAGTGGGAAGAACACGATTGGAGATGGAAGGTGAAATACGACAAGGAGAAGGCGTTGGATCGAAACGTAAACGCAAAGTCGCAGAGGAAAAGAGAAGAGGCGTTTAGGAGGGTGGAAGAGATGAAACGGATGGCAAAGATGAAAGAAGAATTCGATCCCGCGGCGATGGCATCAAATACCGCAAAAGCAGGAGCGGGAGGTGAAGGTAATCTGTTTCCGTCGCGAGCGAATAAGAAGAAAAAACGAGTGATTAAACCGATAAGTAAACAATCGTCGCCGATGGAAAACTTTCAAAAAGTACAAGAGGCGGAGAAGGAAAGGTTGAAGATAGAAGCCGAGGCAAAGGAGAAGCGAATAAATTTCAAAGCGTTTGGAGGTCCAGACGCGTCGAAATCGTCCACGAATGCCGCGCACGACACGTTAAACGCGCAACTGGAAGGATTGAGAAGAAAACACGTGCTGAAAACGCGGTACGACAATCACACGAGCACTCCCTCGGAAGTGGAACGCGAAAAGGCGAAGAGCATTCGTAAGTACCAGTTGGAGTTGGAAGATTCCGAGGAAGAACGGTTTATGCGTCTCGCGAGAGTCGCAAAGGAGTGGAGAGACAAGAAAGGAGGCGCAAAATCGTGGAGAGAAACTGGATCAATGTCGGAAGACGACAAAATGACACCGAGGGAACTCTTATTAGCCGCAGTCGAGAGCGTTTCCCTTGGAGGTTCGCAGTAGTTATGATGCCGTACATACTTTCCTTAGTTGTTTTCATACAAAAGCGTAGTTGAAAGATTTTCTAGAATACCGGCTATGACCCGTACATAAGAAGAAGAGAAGTGCATAATTTTATTATATACTGTACCCCAAAAAGGTAAACCTAATATTAATGTACGTTTTTAGTTAGCATTACAACAAACATTGTTCGTTCACGAGATAAATAGAAGTGTGCATTTTTTATATATGCGTTTTTGCCGCGTGCGGTGTTTCTATAACGTTGATCATTATGATGATGTGTGGTAACGCACGAAAGAATAGTTGTTTTGTTTTCCGAACTCTTCCGTCTAAACCGCGAACGACGATTAGAAGAATGAAAACATAGTCGCCATTTCACTCTCTTTCGGGAAGTACTCGTTGAGTTTATCGATGGCGTCCGGCGAACACGGCGCTTGTCCGACGCTCGCCGAACTCGATTTCCTTCGATTTCTAAGTAAATCTCGAGGTTTCGCCTTCAAATGTCGCAACTCATTCGGTCCAGATATCGGAATCGATTGTCTAGCTACTGGACTCAACGGCCTGACCATGTGCCCGTTTACTTTCGGGTTTTGGTCGTACGGGTGTTGATGCATCACCTCGCCGCCGATGGCGCCGTTCATGTTCGCCGTCTGGTCGTTCAGAGACGGGTCTGGCGTAAAGCGCATAAACCTTCTACCCACCGCCTCCATATCAAACGAGGATAAATCCTCGTCCATAATTTGACCTAACGATCGCTTTGTCCCTGTCGACGGTGAGAAGATATCCTGGGTTCCGTTACTCTTTCCTCCTCCTCCTTGTTGCTCGTTTTGGAACCCAGCCACGTGGGCGTCGTGAAGCAAATCGGACGATATGCTCTTATTCTCCGCCGCGTTCTTCTTCGCCGCAGCCGCTATTTGTGCCTTTGTCGGATTCTTTTTCGTCGTTTTTCTGTTCGTCGCCACGCCTGTGGTCGCTTTCGGTGGTTTCTTCGATGCTCCTACTGATGCCTTTGCTTTACTACTAGTGTTGTTGTTATTGTTGTTATGAAGTCCCCCGTTACTTCCTATTGTTCCGTTGTTGTTGTTATTGCTCGCTATCGTCGTCGTCGCTATGCCGTTCGTCTCGCTATCTCCGGCATCGTCAACGACAACCGTATGGACTGGTTCATTAGCAAACTGCGGAATGACTCGCCATCGATCGCCTTGCACGCCTTTTGCATCGTTCCTCGTAAACCTTTTGCTCGTATACAAAGCGTGTCTCACTTGCGACTTCCAGTGTCCGTTTGACGTAATCACTCTCGACTTTCGATTATGCTTGTGCGCGATCCGTCCGTGTTTCTCGCACGTCTCGTAAATCTCTCTCAACGTCGCCGAACGCGTGCTCGACGTCGTGATTGCAAAGTGCACTAAATCGTGGACGGATAAAAACGCCGTCGTCATCGTTTCGTTTTTCGTCCCTCCTTTCGTCCCTCCCCCTTTATTCGTCGTATTCCCCGTCGTCGTCGCCCTCTCTTGATCCAACTGCTGTTGCGCGTGCGTGGCGCCAATCGTCGGAATCGGTCGCTCGTCCATATTCCTCGCGTCCAAGTGGTGAAATCCTCCTCCTTTATTGTTCGTGGTGGTGTTAATCGTATCAGAGTTGTTGCTTTTTTTACTGTCGTCGTCTTTGCTGTTTGAATTCTGTTGTTGGTTTTGATCGTCGGATGAATTTTCCCCACCCCGGTCGTTAAAAACGCCTCCTCTGTTCCCTCCTCCTCCTCCGGACGCGATCGCAGGTGCCGGCGGGTTCGTGAACGTCATCATCTGTTTTTAAAGTCGTAATAATATAATAATCAGAACGGGAGAGAATAAAACAGGTCAGCACTTCTGATGAATTTTGATGTATCAAAAAAGCGTCTTCTTGGCTTTTGCTTGCACACCCAAAAAAGGGAGAAAATTTTTTCTCTTTTTTTTCTTCCTCGTGTGAAAAAGCTGAGTCACTAGGAGCGGTCGAAAAACTCTCTCAAAGAAGCACTCCGACTGACAAAAGTTTTTTTGTGTGTGCGGAATGAGTAAATAGAGAATACATTTTGTAGTGAGACGCGCGAATACGACGAAGTTAAAAGAAGAAAAAAACGTACCGGTTGCGGCGCGACGAACGCGTGCGTGTCGCTGAAGAAGGAATCCGGCGTGATTCGGTCGGACATTTTTTCGCGTGAGTTCTACGCGCGGACCTCTCCTCCCTTTTGTGACTCCGCTAAATAAAATGTGTTGGCCTTTTTTGAACGGGTGCAAAAAGCTCCCTCTTTTTCCCTCGTAAATGACTCAGAGAAGAGAGAAATTTTCACACTCGCGAAAACGAGAACGACGATTCGCTCCTGCTCCCTGTCGCGAATGGCGTTCGACGCTCTAAACTGCTTATTTACGCGCGAAACTGTTTCCTCGTTACGATTTTTACGGTTGTTCGTCTTTTCCGCTGAATACCTTTACGTGTATTCGTCGCAAAGAATGGTATTCGCGGTGCGCTAACGGGTGGACTTCCTCTTTTTTTGTGGGTAACAAAAAGGAGTGCAAGATTTGCGGCCAGCCAATCAAAGAATCTAGGGTTGTAAACCCTAAATTGTTACACAGCAAAATTCATGGGCAAGATTTTCAAAATCACGTCAAAAACTTGTATCTCTCTCTTCTGTTTTTATATTCCTTTCTTCTTGCCTTTCTTTGCGAGGATGAAGTTGGTTTCCTCTTTCCCACCGTCACCACATACATTCGGCGGCGTTCTTTTTAACGTCGTCGTCCTTCTTTTTCTTCTCTCTTTCTCTTCTTTACGGTCTTCTTTTGCGACGCAAATCCAATTCGTGAATTACGCCTCGGACACGAATTTAGAAAAGAGTTTAGAAAAGAACGTGCGCGAGTTGTGCCATTTCATCGGCGCGGAATCGGTCTCGGCGTTTTCGACGAGCGATGGGAGAAAAGGCGTCGAAGAGGCGAGGAGAATTGTGGAGGAAAAACTGAAAGAGTTAAAGTTTGATTCGATTAAAACGTTCGATTTATCAAAGTTTCATCCGAAAGCGCATTCGGTGATGGTTGGAGAAAAAGTGATTAATAAACCGTCGATGTTAAACGTGGATTTCGTCGACGAGACGTTAATTCCGACCGTATTATTTTACAATCATTACGACACGCAACCCGCGGATGGTTTGTGGACGGAATCTGAAGCGTTTCCGAAAAGTTTCGAGGAGTGCGCGAGCGTCGACTCGGATACCGGGAACGTTACGAAAGTGAAAGGGAGAGGCGCGAGCGATAACAAAGGCAATTTGTGGGCGGTGTTATCCGCGATAGAGGCGTACATGGCGAAGAAAGGGAATAAACCCGTGCGAGTTGTTGTTTTGATGGAAGGACAGGAAGAAATCGGGTCGCCCGGGTTGGACGTGTGGATGAAAAAATACGCGAAACAGTACCTCGGGAACGTGGACGCCGCGTTTTCCGCGGACGGATCCACGGGAGACTGGAATAAAAACGGCGTTTTGACGTTAGGTTTGCGAGGTGGAGTGGATTTAGAAATTACCGTACAAAATGGCGCCGAGGTGGATTTACACTCGGGATCGTTTGGCGGCGCGATTTTGAACCCAATTCACGCCTTGAGCGCGTTGATGGCTTCCTTTCACGATCCGAAAACGGGAAAGATTTTAGTCGAGGGATATTACGAAGACATTTACGATTTCTCCAAGGAAGAAATCGATCGGATGAAAAGAGATTTCCCATCGAATAAAGAGTTTCGAAAGACTGCCTCGGGAGGCGCGTTGTTCGGCGAGACGAACGTATCCGTCGCGGAACAGGTCGGGGTGAGACCGACGATCGAGTTCGTCGGCGTCTACGGCGGCTACGTCGGCGACGGGATTAAAACGGTGTTACCAAACTACGCGTCCGCGAAAATCGTCAGTCGTTTAGCACCTGGCCAAAACCCGCAAAAAAGTTTACGGCTGTTGAAGAAACACGTGAAGAAAACGGCGTTACGAATCTCGCCGGGAGCGTACGTGTCCACCGTCGATTCCGGATTTTCAAACGAACCGTTCCTGGGCCAAATCGATTCGGTTTCCAATCGCGTGGCGAAGAAAGTATTGACGGAAGTCTACGACGGCATCGAACCGAAAGTTGTCTACGAAGGAGGATCCATCCCAGTCATGCGCATGATTCAAAAATACGCCTCCATTGAACCCGGGTTGATGGCTTTCTCGACCAAAGATAACATGTACCACGCGCCGAACGAGTACTACTCCATCGATCAGTTTAAAACGGCGACGCGTTCGTACGTGCGAGTGTTAGCGGAAGTATCCGAGTTTGAAAAGAAAGGTCGGTCGGAGTTAGAGTTGGAAGTACGAAGGAAAGCGAGGTACGTGAAGGAAGCGTTGCGAGGCGGATTGAACGAGGCTAAAAAAGGGTTAGATCCCGCTTTGGACGTGGCGAAGGAAAGTCTCAAGAGAGGGTACGACACGTTCGTCGACGGTATTCGACACGTCACCGGGAAGCAGAAAAAGGAATTGTAAGATACGGTACTCAACATCACCATCTACTACCATAAAAAGTTGTACATTGTAATAAGATAAAAATACATTTTTAAACACGGACAAACTACTGAACTACTCGGTACTAAAAACTACGGCGCGCTCGCTACTTTTTTGTGTGCTAATTCATTTATTCTGGACGTCGTCGTTACCGCCATCGCCGTCAATTTTTTGCGGCACAGGCGGCGCGTTCGTCATCGAATATTCCTCGTGGTGCTTCTCCCGCGCCCTTTGCTCCATCTTCCGATTGATGTACGTCCCGGCGCCTATACAGATTGCGACCGATACCATCCCAACCATCGCGTCTTGCCAAACGTATCCCGTCCGCGCGACGAAACCGCCGCTCCTTTTCAACCGTTCCGCGTCTCTCCCCGCCTTCCTCGCTCGCGCTTGAAACGCCTTCTCGTTAAACTCCTTCTTATTCTTCTCCGCCTCTTTCTTCTCCTCTCGCCACCACTTTGAGTTTTCCGCGCGAGATTTGGATTCCGATTTAAACTTAGCGTATCGATTCTTCAACTCTTGTTCGGTAAATCTGGAGTCTTCCCAGGACGCGCCTTCGTACGCGTCTCCTTTTCCTCCTCCTCCTCGGTTGTTGTTTTGCCGCCACGTCCTCGTTCTCGTCCTCGTCTCCTCGCTCGTCGCAAACCCACCACTCGTATTACCACCACTCGTCCTCAGCGCGTCGTACTCCCGTCTCTTTCTTACGTCTCGCAAAATATCGTACGCGTGCGCGATTTTCTTAAACTCTTCTCCCTCCTGTTTGTCTCCCGCAGATAAAGAGTTCTTCAAAACGTCCGGATGTTTCTCCCTCGCGAGTTTAATGTACGCCTTTTTTATCTCCCCCGCAGTCGCGGTTGAAGCGATGCCTAAAATCGAATACAAATCTTCTTTCATTCTTTTAGTGATCGAGACGATCGGTGAGGAGGATTTTCGGAAGAGCAGGAGCGAAAGGACGACGAACGCATCGTTACTCTTCTCTTTTGATGCGTTCTTTTCTCGAGACGATGTCGCAGAAACGCGCGATGTTTAACGAGAATAAATATCCGGGAAAAGTTGTTACTTTAAAATGGATAAAATGGAAATAAAAAGTGAAGAGATATGACGCGGTGACGACGGGAAAATGAAACACAAAGAGCGAGAACGAGAAGACAACAACAAAGAAGAAGAGAAACGCATCGACGCGCCTCTGTTCATATTCTCGCTCGTCTTGTTCCTGCTCTTTTTCTTTGCGATACTTTTCGGATCGTTCGTTAAGTTTCCAAGTTCTTTCAACTCTTCAAAAGTCCATCATTACGACGTGCACTCGCACGCTCTGCATCACATCCATCACAAAAGCAACGAAGGCGAAGACTGATATTTGGTGGTGCGTCGAAAGGACATTTTGCTTTAAACGTGTGCGTGAATAAGGGCGTGCAAAGATAAATACGTGTGCGCATAAAACATTGATTGGTAGAGTGCTCATTTTAAAACGAAGGAGGAGATAAAGATATCATCTTCCTATAATAATGAGTCTAAATAAAAGTAATCGAACAAACATCATCATCATCATCATCATCCCATGTTCGCGTCTTTATTCTCTTCTTTAATGAGAATTTCTTCGTGTTGTTATTGAAAAATTAATGAACGGCGCCGTATTGGACGCTCTTGGCGGCGGCGATGGACGACTCGCCCGAGCGGACAAACTTAGCCTTGTAGGCGGCGACGACGGCGACGACGGCGACGACGGCGGCACCGATGAAGGCGATCGGCGACGACGCAAAAGACGACATCTTCGTCTTCATGAGACCGAGCGGAGAGTGCGAGGTCAATTTGTATTTGACCGGACCGCCAAGAGAAGCCGCGCACGTAGCCGGCTTCTTGTCGCAAGTCGAGTCGCAGGTGCCCCAGTTGTAGTTCAACGTGCTGCCATCGAAAACTCTGTTGTGCGAGACAAAGCCCGGGTTTTGGACGCTGTTGGTGCAAGAAGCGAGGGACGCGATGACATCACCCGGCGGGCAGGTGTTCGTGTCCGAACCGTCGCAACCGATATCCGAAACAGAGCCGATTTCAGTCACGTTGGTTTTCCAGAACAAATAAAAGCCAAACTCTTCGCCGGCTTTCGGCAAGATCTTGGTCTTAAAAGTACCGCACTCGGTTTGTTCCATCTCAACGGCGGAGTCGAATTTGAAATCATTGCTGAGAGACTTGGTGATGATAGAAGCGCCAACTTGAGCGCCAAAGTCAGTCGGTTGAAACGTCAAGGACGAAAGCGGGGAGCACCCGGCGAACAAGGTGATCGTATTCGCTTCCGGCTTCTCGCTTTCGAGCCATTTATCAATCAAGGCTTGGACTTCCGCCGAGTGCGACGCGCTGTCCATGGCGGTGTTTTTCTTTTGATCCAAGTGCGCCGGAAGGATTAACTCGAACTCGTCCAAGTTCTTCAACAGTTCCCCCGCTTGGAGGCCCGCTGCCTGGCCTTGGGACTGCATCCAATACGTCACGTGTTGATGCCAGTTCTCGTTTTGGAACAAGCCGTTGAAGTAGCCGGCGGTATCCTCGGCTTGATACTTGTAGACCAATTCAATCTCCCACTCGATGGCGACGACGTCGCTGTGACCGCCGTTGGACGCGTGCACGTGGACGTTCGACTCGTCGAAACCCAAGTTCTTGATGTTGTGGTACACGAACTCGTGCATCACCGTCTTGACGACGTCGGACTCGATCTTGGCCATGTTCTGCGGTTCGCCGATCGTCGGCGCTTCCATTATGCACTGTTGTTTTCATAGTTGTTTTCATTGTTGTTGTTGTTGTTGTTGTGAATACATTTAAAAAAAGTTTCATTTTAATAAGGTCAGTTTCGTGTTTGGTTGTTGTTGTTGTGATTGTGATTGTTCGGCGTTCGATCTTCGTCGGGGTCCGCATGGGGTTTTGGGTGTTGTTGCTTTTCCACAGCCCTCATCAAAACATCATCATCACGGAAGAAGAAGAAGAAGAAGAAGAAGAAGAAGAGTGAAAAACAAAACGAAGAAAAAGAGTAAAGCACTAAAAAAGAACGCACCGAAGAGTGCACGAACCAGTTCCCGGAGGCGCCCAATCTCGCCGATGCCGGGCCAGTCGTCGTCGGAGCTGGGACTCGAGTTCTCGGGATCAGACCATTACTGTCCGCGGATGGAATATTATTAGTATTCTCGTTCATCGCCGGAGAAATCCTGGCGGCGGATGCAAACGAGGCGATGCAGATGAAAAACAGCATCGCGAAGAACGCGAGCGTCGATCGCTTCGTCGAGGAAGAGGAAGAAAACATCGTCGTCTTATTCCTACTTGTCTTCGTGTGTAGTAAATGACGAATACATTAAATCGAACGGAGGGTGTTACACTTACTTGTCGAATTTAGGGTTGCAAATTTTGTGTCTGTTTTAAAAACTCGAGAAAAAGGAGAGTCAAGCTATATACACTCTTTCGTCGTCGGGAACGAGGCCTTTTCGCCGACGACGACTTTTGACCACGCTTGTTCAGCGTTCGCTCTTTCTTTCGCTTTTGTTCCTGTTTTCTTCTCTCTGTCTTTCTCTCTCTCTCTCTCGTCGCGCGGCGCGCGGGACTCTTTTTTTTTTAACTCGAATGCGAGGACGGCGAACGCAACTGACTGGCTTGCATCATGCTGTATTTGAGCGCGTTTTCCTCCTCGTCCGCGGTCGAGGGTTGTTGGTGTTGTTGTTGCGTTTGTTGCTTTTTCGAGAAGGAGGAGTTGGAGGAGGAGGACCCTGGTCGTCGCCATCCGGAGAAGCCGGTGAATCTCGTCGTCGTCGTCGTCGTCTCGGATGGACCGGGGGTAAGCATGGCGATTTCGCGCTCCAAAGCGCACTCACTCTTGTTGTTGTTGTTGTTGTTGGTAGTAGTACTACTCGCCGTTGTTTCGAGGAGTGGCGAATTGTTCTCACCGTCGTCGTCGTCGTCGTCGTCGTCGTCGTTATTTACCGCTTGCGCCGACGACTTCAATCGAACGCGGTAGTCGTACAAAATACCCGTCGAGGATGCGCAGACGACGCGGACTCGTTTGGTCAGCTCCTTTTTGACGTCTTCATTGGTAGTATCTCCGACATCTTCGTCTTCGTCGTCTGGATTCAACGAAGGCGGCGTGTTAAGAGCGGCATCCTTTTTCTGACTACTGCTTTTTGAGCCAACGACGATAGTTTTAGCATCGTGATTGAAATCCGCCGGCGGTCGAATGGAGACGACGTTCCATTCCACCCGCGATTGAGTTGGTGAAGGCACCGCTGCTGCTTTAATTTTATTCGTATTAACGACGTCTACTTGTAAGTTACTTTCGCCGCTTCCTAAACCAATCGCGAATTTCTCGTTCCTCGCCGCCGCCATTCGTTTATGCGCCGGTAATTTTATAACCGCGGCGGCGCGTTTCGGTTCTAAGAAGCTCTTCGTAAATTTGGTGGAAACGCCTGTCGTGTGCAAAACCGTGCTCGAAACTTTCGCGAGCGCATTCACGGACGTCTTCGTGACTTTCTTTGCGCCCGTGAGTGCCAGTTTTGAAACCAGGCCTCCTAGGCGCAAGATTTTGTGCGCCGTGGACGAAGAGGAGGACGCGTTGTATTTCGCCTCAATCGCTTCCACTTTCTTTTCCTCATCGATTTCTTTTTCATCTTCTTCGTCTTTGTCTTCTTTACCTTCTTCTTCGTTACTGCAACTCGATTTAGTAGCGCTCTCAAAGCATTGGAACACGTGCGCCGTTCCCGAATCAGACGCCACGGCTAAAAGTTCTGGCTCGAACGCGAATCTTTCACTGCTGTACGCAAACTGTAGACTCGTAATCTCCGCCGTCGTCGACCCGCGCCGAAAAATGTTCCTCGGTTCCCCAGACGGCACGTCCCACGTTCTCACCACCGTTCCTTTCACCGAACAGGAGGCTAAAATGTCCCCTTTTTGCGAGAACGCCAACATCGCCACCGGTCCTTCGTGCGCGTTTGGAATCTCCGTCGCCACGTGCACGTTGTGCAAATCGTAAATCACGACGGTTGTCTCGGACAGGTGCGACACGACCGCTAAATAACTACTATTGGTATTCGTCGCTATTGCGTCGTCCTTCGTCTCTTCTTTTTCTTCTCCCTTCTCGCTACTACTACTAAAATCAGACGCGCTCACCGCGTCGCTATTAATAGCCATCACGCCTTTCCCCTCCGCGTTAACATTCCTTTGCGGCACGTTCATCACCCTCGTCAATCCTTTCATTTCGAATACCGTCACCTCTTCGTCCTCGCAAACGACTAAAACGTGTCTGTTCATCTTCACGCTCCTTACGGTCGTCCGAAACGCCAAATCCGCGATTAAAGTTTCCCAATCCACGTTTAAAATTTTCAGACGTCTCGGCGATAAATCCGGCGTCTCTAACCCTCCGCCGTCGCCCACGCACACGATTAACCGAGTGTCGCGAAGCATTTCGCATATGCGCATTGGACCTATGGTATCGAATTTGTGAAGCAACGCCCCGGAATCTGCTTTTAGGATTCGGAATCCATTCTCCGTCGCTACGACGACGCACGAGCTGTCGTGGTTGAACGAGACGTTGTTCGCGCGCATTATTATTCGCTCTTCTTCTTCTTTAATATAATCACTTCTTCTTCTTTTACGCGCAAAACTTCTCCTCTTATTAGGACGAAAGAAGAATCAAACTGATTGATTTCTCTAACGGTCTCGTGTGTTATCCGAGAGAGATGCACAAAACGCAAACGTACTACTACTACTAAGAACACACACGCGAGAGAGAAAGAATCACTCCGTTAGTGCGACAAACACCTTTCCTCCTCAAAAGCTCTCTTTTTTACCTTTCCAAGAACAAAAGCACTGTTTATGCCCTTTTCTCGAAGAAACGAGACAAAACTCGTAGTAAACGAGCGCTTTTTTTGTCAAGTGTTGTTCTTTTCGTCCAATTTTGCGGATTCCAAGAGAAGAGGGAAAAAAATAAAAATTGGCGTTACTAAAAAAAAGCGAGATCTCATCATTCATCCGGACGAAAGAAGGATGATGTCCTCCGAATACTCGACGGAAGAGGAACAAAACGAGAGACGAGGAAAGGTTCTAGAGAGTGAGCCTTTACCGTTGTGGCGTTTGTTCAGGGAGGCGTCGCTGAGTGGCGGCGCGTGTCGCGATATCGTGGAGAAGCACGTGATGTGTAAACTGAACGGGACCGATCTCAAATTCTTGTACGGGGTGAATACGGAGACGAGAAAGTTGATTAAGAGATCCTCTCGCAAGGGGGAGTTGAAAAAGAAGTTTAAAGTGAGCGAGATGTCATCGATATCGACTTTGGAGTTTGTGTGGGAGAATAAATCGTTGTGGCCGAGTTGGTGGAGCGAAACACGGTTCTGCTTGGAAGTTGCTGAAACGAATAAACTCGAGTTGCTCAAGTGGGCGCGAGAGGAGAAAGAGTGTGATTGGGATGAATGGACGATTAGAGCGGCCGCAGAACAAGGTAATCTGGAAATGGTAAAGTATTGCATTGTAAATAAGTGTCCTATCAGTATGTTGGAGTGTGCAGATGCTGCCGAAAGCGGTCATCTCGAGATACTCAAATACTTACACGAAGATGCCAAAGCGCCTTGGGATGAGTATACTGCCATTTGGGCGGCTGCAAAAGGTCATCTCCACATACTCGAATATCTTGTTGAGCGTAAGTTTGATAAATATGGCGTGTGTGCGTGTGCGTTTGCAGCCGAGATCGGCCACTTCGACTGTTTGAAGTACTTACACGAAACCGCCAAAGCGCCGTGGGACTCTGCGTCCGTACAAGGCGCGCACTGGAACAACCACACCGAGTGTTTACAATACCTCCTCGACAACAACTGTCCTCTCCCACCCGGTTGGCGATACGAACATGGAGCGTTACACACCTCATAAAAACACACACAAAACGCAGGGAAGCCAAGGGAGCGAAAGAATTCTGAGAGAATGAGAATGAGAGAGAGACATAAAGCGCACACGACGCGCATAATCAAGAGTAGTATTTTAAAGAGACAAGACTGCCACAAAACCTCAAAATTTGTACCATCATCATGCGCAGCAAAAGAGGAGGAGAATAACACGCAATACAACAACCTTTTATTAACAGTATTGGAGTTATATACGTACTATTCTGATACTCATGCCCTCTTCTTCTCCGTTCAAGGGCAGACGAGGAGGAGGGACTTCTTCTTCTTCGCGTTTTGGATTCTTCTTCTTTGGAGGCGATGATGATGATGATGAGGCGGAAAAATCAGCCGACGATAAAGAGTGGAAAGGAGGCCATACGAAGAAAAAGAAACGACGCAAAATGCGCGTATTCGTCTGCGCTTTATTCTTCGTGGCTGTGTTTCTTCCTCAAATCGTACGAGCGTTTGAGCTCGTGGTTTTTGGGAACGATTTCGACGCTTTGAAGAGGTTGCAAAAGCATCAACACCATGGTTTGAGCAATCGAGACGAAGCGATGGGAACGAGTTTAGGTAGTGAGAGCGCCGAGGAAGAAGAAGATGAAGGAGGAGGAGGAGAGGTCAGAGATGATGATGTTTTGGTACCGCACGAAAAAGACGCGAAGCTTCCCGTCGTCGCCGTCGAAGAAGAAGGAAGAGAGGAGGAGGAGGACGAAAACGAGAACGGCGACGATGGAGGTAACGATGAGGAAGGGAATAGTCGTAGTAATGGAGGAGGTGATGAGGAAAACGAAGAGGAGAGTGAAAGCACGAAGCGCGCGCGCGCGAAATTATTGAACGATCCATTATTGGAAGTGTTTGCAAAGATTTCGCCCGAAGTCGTTGCAAATTTGAGCGCGATAGGCGACGACGACGACGATGCAAAAGACACGATTTCGCCCTCGGTGATCGACCAGATTTTCAAAGCCGCGTTTGTGGGGAGCGACAGCGGCGACGCGGTTTTGACCGGGCAAACTTCCAGCGGAAAGAACTACCTCGAGAAGAGCGACGCCGACGACGAAGAGAAGAAGAAGATATTGAAACGGTTGTTGCCAAAGTTGTTGTCCGAAGAAATCGCGCTCGCTAAGAAACAACTCTCCGAAGACGAAGCCTTGGCGAATCTCGTCTTCCCGAAGAAACCGGAAGTCGTGGACGGCATTCGCGACGCCGGAGGATTACGGTCGGATGAAATCTCCGACGCCGAAGCGCGAGTAATGATTGAAAGACGGTTTGCCAACGCCTACACGAATTCGCAATCGGAAGGTTTAGCGAATGATGTAGACGCTACCGCGGATGCCGAGGCGAAGATGCAACAACTCGACGCTGAAAATCTGTTGGAAAGCGAGAAAGCCCCCTGGGACGCGAGCGAAGAGTACGCGCAACAAAACATCAGGAAAGAAGGGCGAGATAACACCGAATACGAATTCGTTGGCGGCGAATGGATCGCGGTGGAGATTAAAGATTCCAAAATTCGGTCCGAAGAAGAAAAGAAAGTCGTGCAATACGAACGCGCTGAAAAGCAAGAGGCGAAAGAGGATAGGAAAGAGTGGTTGATTTCGAAATTAGAAAACGCCGGTTTGTCGCGAGCGACGGCGATGGCGATTGCGGACGGTAGAATGTCGGACGTCATGAAAGGCGGGAAAATGTCCGTGGATGAGCTCGTTCAACGTGAAAAGCGTTTACGCGCGGAAAGATTAGCCGAAATCGCGGACATTGAAGGCGTTGCCGATCAAGACATGATTGACGACGGCGAGGAAGATCCGAACAAAGAAATGACGTGGTTCGATCGACCGTCGATTAAAGCCAAGTTATCGCACAAAAGGTTCGTGCAGTGTAAGAAAGAGCAGGAAGAGGAAATGCCGAGCACGGAAGGTATACCGATGCCAACTTTACCGGTGAAAGATTACATGTGGAAACCGAACTCGAATCCGATTCCAGGGACGGAGGAATTTGACGCCGGGCCGATCGCGTTGGAAGCGGCGGTTTCGTCGAACATGCGAGCGCATAAAAAATCGGCGAGACAACGCGCGCCGGTGAAAAAAGGCGAGTGGGGAACGTGTGCAGTCGTCGGTAACAGCGGGTTGTTGCGTCTTTCTGAATACGGAAAGGCAATCGATTCACACGACGTCGTCGTTCGATTGAACCAAGCGCCGCAAAGAGGGTATTCGCGCCGAGTTGGTTTGAAAGTCACGCACCGCGTTTTGAATCGATTGTGGACGAGAAACTACTATTCTGGCGCCTCTAAAATACGGAACAAAGCGGTCGAACAACATCCACTAGAACAAGGGTTAACTTTGTTGATATCCCGAGCTACTTTGAAAGAGTACGGCAATTTAGCCTCGCAACTCTTCGAGACGAGGAAAGATATCTTAGCCGTTCGAATCTCCTCGAGAGCGACGTCGATGGCGGCGCCGATATTAGAGCATTACCGAGAACGATTGTGTCGAAGCGGTTTTGGGCCGTATAAAGGTTTGAATGTCCCTTCCTCCGGATGGGTTTGCGCGAACATGCTCACCTCGTTGTGTTCAAAAGTTACCGTCTACGGTTTCGGCGTCGAAGGTTTAGCAAAGTTTTCTCGAGGTATCGGCATCGGCGTCAACGAAACCGCGAAGGATGAAAAACATGCCGAACTAAATTACCATTACTTCCACGGTTTAGGCGCTCGAAAAGAAGGCAACGACGTTCACTGCTTCGATAACGAAGAACGAACGTTCGAGGCATTGTCGCAACCGCCGGCGAGTTTGTGGGAATTCTGCAAGTACAAAGACGACGGCGGAGATAGAAACTGGAATTGCGGGTGTCAACACGCAAACATAGAAAAATGCAGACTGGACAAATTAGAAGGCGATTACGCCGGGTTAGAAGACAGCACGGATTGTACGCCCGGGGAGGATTGTCCCGAAGACGAGGTGAAGATGAAAGCGGCTTTGGTTTTGAAAGAAGCCGCGAGGGAAGCAGAAAGGGACAGTCGACGCGGGAGTAGTGGACATAGCAGTAGCAGTTCGAGTAGTAGTTCGACCCGAAGTCGTCGCGTCGGACCGTTGTGGTAATACGTATCTATTCTTCTATGACTTTTTGAGTGGAACTAATTTTACTGCGTGTTAAATTCTTACTATTACTATTACTATCTATTAAAATTTGACAAGTTTGCGATTTGTTCTTGTTCTCGCACGCCGACGACCTTATCTAAATGCATGCTCAGTTTCGCTCTTCTCGTGCGCGTTTTACCGGGAGTATCCAGAGCGGTTGGTTGAAACCTCGCTTTGGCAATTTTAGAGGCGAACCCGACGTACGTCGCTAACGAAACACTGTTCGAAGATGCTAGTTTCGGGTTCAACAGAGTCGCGTGTTCGCGTTGGCGGAAGAGAATATCGTTTTCGTCCGACGTCGCCTTTTTCTCTCCTTCTTTTCGAGCGCGCTCGGTGAAGTCTATCGCTGCGGCATCCGTGAAGCCCCCTTCGCATAAAACAGTACCAACGACGTTTTCTTTGAATCGTTGTAAACCAACGTCGATGCATTGCGACGATACTCGTTTTCTCTCGTCCCCAAACTGCTTTCGAGGCTCGCCACCGGTCAAGAGGAAATCTTCGTCGATGAATTGCGTTTCCTTCGTGTCGCTATTGAAGGTATCGCAGTAATCGATATATCGAGCGAGCACTCCGGGTTTCACCGACAACGGCACTCCGTTCGCACCAAACGGTTTTGGACGCATTAAAGCGTCAAAATTAGTTTGAATGCTCGAAAGGTTTGATACTGAGTTCATTCTTTGGACGTGAGTTTCCCAGAATTCGGCTGATTCTACAGAAGCCTCGGCAACTTCAGGCGCAGACGTCAACGGCGACGGCGGGATGTCAAGATTCTGCTGCGAAAAATGTGGCGACGTGCCTTCTTTCACACCTCTTCCTTCTCCGTCGTTGTTGTCCTCATTCTCTACAATCACCATCGCACCTTTTTCTCTTTGCTCGTTTTTCACCGGCGTACACTTTACGCTGTCAACTTTTCGTTCTTCTTGCTTTTCTTCTTCCTTCTCTTTTTCCATCGCCGATGGATCTTCACTGTTCTTCTCTTCTCCTCCTTCTTCTTCCAAGTCTTTCCACGCGGTAATGTCAGGATCCACTTGCGATTCTTTCAAACCGAGCGCTTGAAGCTTCTTCTTCCGGCGCTCTGCTTTCGCCTTCTCGCGCTTTTCGTTCTCTTTCAACGAGTATTCCAAGAATCGAGCGTCGCACTTTTCCGCGTATTTCGCCACGAATGCATTTTCCTTCGCTTCGTAGTCTTTCGAAATCTTCTCAGTGAACGCAACAGCCGCAACGGGCAAAGCACCGTTTGAATACGCATCGTTCAAGAGCGGCAAAGCGACGTCAAAGAGAAAATCGTCCGTCGTTTCGTCATCCCCCGCCGCGAACAAATCTTTTTCTTTGAAGGCGATACTTTTCCCGCAACCGGGAGGAGCTGCGCTCATAACTTCGCAATCGTTCAGCGCGCCGCGAATGTCACCTTTCCTTAATTTCGCAATCTTCAAACAGTGCGACATGGACAGCGATCCTTTCGATGTCGACAGAGGATAAAGATCATCTTTTTCTTTTTCTTTTTCTTCTGAAGGAGAAGAAGCTTTCGCCTTTGCCAAACAACACAAGCGCAAATATTTCGCCAACTCTTCCACGGTAGGTTTCTCGAATCCAACTCTCGTCGTCGACGTGCCTAAAGACGTCAACTGACGAAGCTGTCCATCGTCACCGTCCAGCATCTCTTCGCTTTTACAAACGACAACGATCGGCCGCTTCGCGGCTTCGAGTAAAGTTGCGATTGCCGGGATCAACCCGCGATCGACGTCTTTCGCCTCCTCGTCTTCGTTGCTGAAGAGGCAATCGATGTCTTCGAATACGACTACGGTGTTGTTGGCGCTGATGGCACCCTTTTGTTGTTGTTGTTGTTGTTGTTGTTCCTGGTGCTTTTCTTGTTCCGCGGCTTCCTTCTTCTTCTTCTCGATACTATCATCCACGCCGCCATTCGTTGCTTCTTTCATCTTTACGAACCCGAAAAGCGTTTTGTTACCGACGGCTTTCTGCGCCTTCTTTCCGTTTGCTGTTTTCTTCTTTTTCTTCGGTTCCTCGGACGTCATCGTCGTAGTCTTCGCATCAACGTTGATATCCGTTGGTATCGTCGCTTCTTCCGTCTCCTTCTTCTTTCTCTTGTTTAACAAATTCTTCGATTGTAAAGACTCTCCGAATCGTTCTAAAATATCTCTCCCCGTTCTATTTTGCCCTGCGTTGACTTCTAAAATACTAAATCCCAATTCGCTCGCTACGGCACGTATCGTAGCCGTTTTCCCACTTCCCGAGTCACCGAAAACGATTAACCCGTTCGCGATGTTCGCACCGGAACCGTCGCCGAAACCGTCGTTCTTTTCTCCTTCTTCGTCGTATTCTTCGTCGCTGAGTTCCATGCCCATTTCGCGTTCCCACTTGGCGTCGGAATCTTCTGAGTCCGAGTGATTATTATTCTTGTGTTGTCTTCGCGCGTTTCTAAACGTGTGTTTGCTCGCGTTCTTGTTGCTTTCAATCCTCGCTTTCCAGTTGGTTAGCCAGTTGCGACATAGATCTGCCGGTTGCGAGTTTTGCGATCCGAGCGCTTCCGAGGCGCGCGTTGGTTTGCAAATTTCCACCCAAGGAGTCCCTTTACTCGCCGCGCGAAATTGCGACTCGAGTCGGTTTATGATTGCTCGCGAGTACTCATCGATTGGTTCTGTTTCTTCTTCTTCTTCTTCTTCTTCTTCTTCCGTTTCTATGCTCATTTCTTCGTCTTTTTTCTCATCGTCGCTTTTGATTTCGTATCGCCACTGAAAAGATGCCCCAGTCGATGCCGACGACGACTTTAACAGAGAACGTCGTCTCTCCGCCGCAGACGCCACCGCGTTTTCAAAAGCAATCCCATATCCTTTCATTACATCCTCTGCATCTGCTCCCACCACTGTCCGAATCGGACAGTTCACGTGAATCGGCGGTAAATGCTTCACCGCTTCCTCGTACGGCGTTTTACGAGACGCGCCCGGAACATCCGTCGCCGTCGCGGTACTCTTCGCCTGCGGTTTCCTCTTTTGGAAAAAACTGTGCACTTTCTGAGGAGGCTGCTCTTCCGTTTTCGTCTTCTCCTTTTCGTCGTCGTTGTCCTTCTCTTGCGTCAAATCGACAATCGACGACTCTTCTTCTTCTTGTTTTGTGCAACAGAATTTTTGAATATCTTTGTTCAAATTCGTCGTCGTTTTTGCGTCTGTCTGCTCTCCTCCTTTGGTCAAGTCAATGGTCGCTTCCGCGACTCTCTTCGCGTCGTTGATATTCTCAACGTTATTATTATTGTACGCGTTCGTTTCCTCCTTCTTCTTTTCTTTCGTCGTAAACATCGGATGCATCGTCGTCGTCTTGGGAGGACGTTTTTCTTCTTCTTTTTCCATCATCTCTCGCGCTCTTTCACAACGCAAAACTGCTCTCGTCGTGAAAAGAACAACGCAACGACGATCAGAGAGACCTAAAGGGTTACCTGTCGCGCTGTTTTGCGCCTCTCTTTTCTCTCTCAATAATATCCCATCGCGTAAAGTGTTCTTCTTTAAAGGCGAAGAGAAATTTTAATCTTGCGCAGAAGACAAAAATGAAGGAAATTTTCTCCCTCAAAGAAGAAGAAAAAAAGCTTTGAATGTGACATGCGAGATCATAAAAAAAAGAACCACGTGCGGGTTGTTTGTTTCCGAGAGCGAAAGGAAGAGAGAGATAAAAAAGAGAGCGGAGCGATGTCGAGTGGGGTGACGACGCGAGCGCAGAAAAGACGGATTGGTCAGAGAGATGTGTGGGATTTGATTGTGAATAACGACGATATTTGTTTTAAACACATTCTTCCGAGATTGAATTCGAATGATGTGAAATTCTTGTACGAGGTGAATAGTGAAACGAGAAAGTTGATTAAGAGGTCATCTCGTGCGGGTGATTTGAAAAAGTGGTTTAGAATGAACGAGATGTCGTCGATATCGACTTTGGAAGTAGCGTGGGAGCATTATCCGTGGGGCACGTATGACTACGATGTGGAAGAAAAGATGGACGAAACATATTTCTGCTATCGAGTTGCTTACACGAATAAACTCGAGTTGCTCAAGTGGATACGAGAGGAGAAACAGTGTGATTGGGATGAAAAGACGATTAGAGCGGCCACAAGACAAGGTAATCTGGAAATGATAAAGTATTGCGTTGCAAATGAGTGTCCTATCAGTACGTGGGCGTGTGCACATGCTGCCGAAAGCGGTCATCTCGAGATACTCAAATACTTACGCGAAGAAGTCAAAGCGCCTTGGGGTTGGATGACTGCCGCTAACGCGGCTGAAAATGGTCATCTTCATATACTCGAATATCTTGTTGAGCGTAAGTATCGTAAATATGGCGTGTATGCGTGTGAAAATGCAGCCGCATACGGCCACTTGGACTGTTTGAAGTACTTGCACGAAACCGCCAAAGCGCCTTGGGACTATTTGGCCGTACGAGGAGCGCACTACTACAAACACTCCGACTGTGTACAATACCTCCTCGACAACAACTGTCCTCTCCCACCCGGTTGGCGATACGAAGATGGAACGTTACGCACGTGATAAACACGTGCACGGATACACAAAGAGAGAGAGAGAGAGAGAGAGAGAGACAAATTAATATACAATACGTTACGCGTTACACTTCAATCACACAACGTGTGTTTCTCTTAACCAGCTTGATGCAAAAAAAAATCATTTCCAATCGGATTTCCGCACAAAACAACGAACGTCTTCGCGCGGACGGCGCAAGAACTCAACACGCTTTAAACGAAGACAATGACTGAACAACAGAAGTACGGGAAGGACATATTCAACGGGAAGGGAGAGAATTGGTACCACGAGTTAATCGAGGACGGTTTAGCTTTATCCTACAGAGTGGACGAAGTGTACCACCGGGGAAAAAGCGAGTTTCAAGAGATTGAGGTGGTGCAGACGCACGCGTTCGGGAAGTTATTAATCACGGACGGGTTGATGCAATCCTCGGAGTGCGACGAGGTGGTGTATCACGAAGCGTTGGTACACCCGGCGATGACTTTACACGAAAACCCGAAGCGAGTGTTCATCGCCGGCGGCGGCGAAGGAGCGACTCTGAGAGAAGTGTTAAGGCACCCGATGGTGGAAGAGTGCGTGATGGTGGACATCGACGGCGTTTTGGTCGAGCAGTGCAGAGAACACTGCCCGTTTTATAACGCGAACGCGTACGATGATCCGAGAGCGAAGCTGGTCATTGGTGACGCGAAGAAAGGTTTAGAGGATTACCCGGAAGGATCGTTCGACGTGATCATCATGGATTTATCCGACCCGTTGGACGGCGGTCCGTGTTATCAACTCTACACCACGTCGTTTTACGAAACCGCGAAATCGAAATTGAAACCGAACGGTATTTTAGTCACGCAAAGCGGGTGCGCGTCCGTGCGAGACGCGCAGTTCGTGTGGTCGCCAATTCACAACACGTTGAAACAGGTTTTCGACAACGTCAGCGGATACACCATGTGCGTCCCGTCCTTCACCTCCGAGTGGGGGTTTAACGTCGCGAGCACGGACCCGGCGAAACCAGATTTACGCGAAAAAGGCATGAACGAAGTCGACGCGAGATTAAAAGCGCGCAAATTGGATTCTGTTTTACAATTTTACGACTCTATTTCGCACGCTCGCATGTTTAGCCCGCCGAAGCAGTTGCGAAAGATGATCGAAAACGAGACGAGAGTGATGACGGTTGAAAACCCTCTCTTCATGTGTACCACAGACACTCACACAGGGTTGTTCGAGAAGAAATAGTACGACCAGTGGACGATGGTTAAGTAATAGTATCCGTATGTATCTTTTCTTTAATATCACCAGATTATAGATACCAACTTCCGTTAATACTAAGACGCTTCGATAGACTCAAAATCGAACCTTTTTTCCTTCTCTTGGTCTTTCAAAGAGCGCCGACACATAAATTTTCTTCACTCTTTCTCTCTGTCGGTAACGCACGTACTTCCTTCGGTAAAAAACCCCGACAGAAGATAATAACTACTACTAATACTATTGCTCTTAATACTAATAATGTACAACGGCATCGGATTAACCACCGCGCGCGGTTCCGGGACGTCCGGTTACGTCCAATCGAACAAATTCCACCGAGAGCGCAGTCGTTTGCACAGAGACGATTTTCATTCTCAAGATCTGAAAACAATACACGATCGCGAGAAGAAACGAGGCGGAGACGACGTCTCGAAACGAGAAGGGAACAGAGGAATTTTAGAACACAACGAGAAACGGAAAATCGAAGTCTCTTTGGTCGCGTTTCGAGACAAGTTGGAAGAGGATTTGGGTGAAGGAAAAGAGGAGGACATCGAAAGGAAAGTGAACGAAGAAAGAACGCGGCTGACGAAGAAGATGAAAGAGGACCAAGAACGACAATCACAGAGAGAAGAAGAAGAAGAAAACAACAGAAGAGGGTTTAAGCGGAAAAACTTTAACAGAGGAGGAAAAGAAGAAGAAACGCACGAAGTCGCCGAGCGACAGCGGCGGAAGATGGCGAATTTGCGCCAGGCGTTTGGCATATCGAGGGAAGACGACGAACGAAGAGAAGGCGAAGCGTTCGATCGAGAGTTACAGCGAGAGATGCGAGAGGAGAAGCAACGGAAGAGGGAGGATGAGATTTTACGCAGAGAGAAAGAAATGGCGAAGAGAAGGAAAGAGGAGAAGAAAGAGGAGAAGAGGAGGAGAAAGGAAAGGAAGAAAGAGGAGAAGGTTTTACGGAACGGCGAAAAGGCGAAGAGAGGGTTGCCGAAATTGAGAGAGAAGTTGGACGCGGTCGAGAGAGAGATTGAGAAGAGAGGCGGGTTGATGGCGCTGAAAGAGAAATTGGAACCGAATGCGAAAGTAGAGGCGAAGAAGAAGAGAGAAGGAAAAGAAGAAAATGAAGAAGAGAAACGCCACTCGAAGAAGAGGAAAGAGGAGGAACATAGCGATTCGGAGGATGGAAAAAATGAGAAAGAAGGAGAGAGAAAAAAGATGAACGTCCCGCCGCCTCCGAGACAGGAGGTTCCACCACCTCCGAGACAGGTAGAGGTTCCGCCGCCGCCTCGAGGAGCGGCGAGAGGAGAAGAAAGAAAAAGAGCGTCTCGGTCTCGGTCTCGGTCTCGATCGCCACCCAGAAGACGCGGAGGAGGCGAAGGACGAAAACGAGACGATAGCAGAGATAGGCAACAACGAGGCACACGCAGAAACGCCAGTCCGAGTAGAAGTTTTGGTAGTCGCAGCGCTTCGCCAAAAAGAGCGAAAAGAGCGAGGAGCGAATCCTTCGGGAGCGAATTTTCCGAGAGTCAATCTTGAAGAGTATAAATATTTTTAGTAGAGAAGCTTAAATAACAATAATTACATACGAATACCATCACAGGCGTCGCTGTTGTTCTCATCATCGCCGTCCGAGAAATCTTCGATGCCATTTTCAATCGCGTATTCTTCATCGAGAACATCTTGCACCTTCCCATTCAGTCGCGCGTTAAACGTCCACAGCGTAAACATCGAAAAAATAAAAGCGAGAATAGCGAGCCATCCGATACTGGTCACTACCGTCCACACTCGACCTTTCAACGTATGCGAGACGCAATCTGTCAACTGATACTCTTTTAAAACGGCTTCGTCCTCGCCAATGAACGTCGGTCCGAGCTGAATGACCCAAAACGAAAGTAAACAAATCGCGGTTGAAAATACGAGCATCGTTCGGTCGCGCGGCTCGAGCTTGAAAAAGTTTCCGATATTTTCCTTGATCTCTTTTTCTCTTTTGGTCTCTTCTTCTATGTGCATCACTTCTTCGTCGTACGGGAGCTGTGCGAGCTCTTCTTTGCACTCTCTTGACGTTTTTTCAACGTAATAAATGCCCAAGAGTAAACACGTGCCTTGGACGACGGCGGTGACCAGTAACGCGACGTCCGCGATGGAACTCCACAGGCCGCTCGTATTTGAGGATGATTTAGTATTAGATTGATCACCATTATTGCCACACATCGAGTTCGTACCTTGCTTTAACATGAACGCTCCAGCTAACACCGTCGTAATCACCGGGAAAATCACCGGAACCGTCCCTAACAACATCTCAAACACGTTCAAATTCAAAATGCCAGTCAACACGCTCGTCGGCCAATCCGGACCACCGACTAAAAGAGCCACTTTAGCTTTGGAGAATCCTCTCTTAGAGAGAACCAACTTTGCCGCACGCATAGCGTTTGTGTTTATACCGACCGTTTGTCGAACCCATACGCGTTTCCCGAGCCGTTCGCCGATGAGTTTTTGCTGCATGGCCACGGCGAGGAGTTTGACGACGAAACAAGCGCCGGAGGCGGCGAGTAAAGCGCAGACGTAACTTTTCGTTTCGCTCGGCGTTTCTCCACTTTCAGACAACGCTTTCTTGAAAAAATTCACCGACGATTCATCGGTCAACAAAATACCGCCAGTCAAATACACCGGGATGCCCGGAATGACTGGAATTAAAAACATCGCCAAGCCGACGAGGGAGAAGACGACGTAGGTGAACGCAAACCCAGCTTTCGCGAGTTTCACTCGCAACCACGACAGGAATACAACCGTAAACGTCCCGGCTAGAACATTCAAAGAGACTAACAGACATATCCAATAGTGTAAATTGATGAAAATAGCCGTCCATCGCCATTCCGAAGCGGAGGACAAAAACGCGCTCACGCGATAAGTGAACCAACCGCGGTGCAATTTCTCGTCCATCGAAAATCCCCTCTGAGAAGTATTCACAAATCTCCGAACGAACTGATTTATTACGGAAAGAAATAACATAATCGGAATCAATAGCGTCAACGGTGTGGATAATACAATCGCTCGAAACGCGTCAACGTGCGTTTCCGTGACCACTTTCGACGTCGCTCGGAGGAACGAGGAGGATTCCAACGCCTTCTGTTTAGCGTTTTCGGCGCCGCCAAGCGCGAAGACGGTTCCAACACCGAGAACGAATAAAGCCGCCATAGAGAAAGATAAGAGCAAAGTGGATAGTTCCTCTGCGCCACCGGATAACGACGCCGAGATCCAAATGCCTAAACCCGCCAAGGCGAATGTGAACGCAAACGCTCTCGCGGCAAATTTTGTCTTATTGCGAGTATCGGTAGTACTATTTTCCTCTCGAACGGCGAGACCGAGAACGTACGTGAAACACGAAAACAAAGTGCACGCTAAGATTGCAAGCATAGGAGTGAACCACATGATATACGCGGCGAGACACTCATCGTTCTCTTCCGTGTCTGTCGGGCATCCCGCGTCTTCCATGTACTCGCTCTTCACCTCGGACCAATACAATCCATTTTCATCGTCGTTTCCGTCGTCTCCTTCTTTTTCGGAGTAGTAAACCACAAACGCTAACCAAAGAGCAATACCGAGCGCAGAAAATATCAACGCCGACGCTGTTTTCATTAAAAACTTTGACGTAGAGCTGCGAAACCACCTCTTACACAGAGCGACGAACATCGGCGCGCAACACACGAACATCGTCGGCGGCGCTTGCGGGTAAGTCTTTGCCGATAAAGTCGCCGAGGCGACAAAGAGCACGGCGGCGAAAGCGAGCGCACCATTTCTGATTGCTCGTTTAAACGAACTTGGTTTTAATTCGTCGTTCTCTCGATCATCCGCTTTCTTTACATCCGCAACAGTACTATCGTCGCTACTCATACTTCTCGCGCTATTTTCACTCTCGCCTTCGAAACGAAACAAACCGTCAAACACGAAAAGAACGCAGAGCAAAACCACCGACAACGATACCAACTCCAGCTCGTACTGTTCTTTCTCGCTCGCGAGGAAGCGATACGTTTCTCTCCCGTACCCGAGCTTCGCGCTAAACGCGAACACGTACGAAAACGATATCGATGCGATCAAGAAAAGTAAAACGAACGTTTCTCGCATGTGATTTGTTGTCTCTTCTTCTTCTTCCCCGGGAACGAAGAACGTCTTCTTCTTCTGCTTATTTTTATCGTCGTCTACATCGTCGTCTACATCGTCGTCGCGAAGATTGAACGAACTCCCAAACGCGGAGGAGGACGGGGCGAGATCATCATCCCTCTTCTTCCTCGTCTTTTGTCTGGTCAGCATCGCTCTTCTTCTTTTGACCAACTTTTTTACATCAAAAGCGAAAAAAAAGCGTTTAAATTTGACAAAATCCTTCCTAAAATAGAAACTCTTCTTCTTCTTCTGTAAACGAAGAAAGACGACGAAAACAACAAGATAAAAGAACACGTTGAAAAACGACAGGAAAACGAGGAAGAGAAGAAGAAGACAACGTGAATTTGTATTTACCGCAAACACGGCGAAAACGCGCGCGGTTGGATCAGTATTGCTTTTAATATATTTAATACTTACGTACGTGAAAAGTTGTATTAATTAACGGTAAAACGTGACCAAAGTTGCCAACGAACTCAACGTCAAAAAGGAAACCCCCAACTCTTGTTCCAACAGCGCCCACAGTGGCACCTTAATGTTCAACGTTTCAATGATAAAGTTTGGCAACCAGTAAAAAGCCAACACGCACGCGGCGAACCCGCCGATGCAAAACACAAACGACCTCGCGAATCTCATGTTGTTATGTTTGACCGCGCCCGCTTGGTCCAATTTCGGATTAGGTCCCGGGTCCACGTCCACGAGCTTAATGAACATGCGGAACGCCATCGCAATGGCACCAAAAATAGTCACTTGCAACGATCTCATGTTGTGCGGTTGCGCCCAGGTGACTAAAAAACACGCCGTCGCGATGCCGTAGTTCACGAACAAATCTTTGTTCGGCGACGGGCACCATCGCGGCTGCCATTTCGATCGAATTACGTCCGCGTTCAACACCGATTTGGACTCTATTTTCTTCCCGGACATTCTCGCTTGTAAACTCGCTCGTTGTATCGTGTCGTACGCGGATTCCACTTCTCGCAGTTTCTCGTTATCGCCTTTGTACAACATCTTTTTCTTGTTCACGGCTTGTTGAATGGCTAACGCGTCGTCGCTCACGCTGATGCCTAAAAGTTTCCTCGCTCGCTCTTCTTCGTTTAGTTCTCCTCCTCCTCCTAAAACTGCTCCAGCGCTCGAACGAACGATTATTACGTCCTCTCCACTTCTTTTACTCATTCTTTTACTGTTCCCCGTGCCGCCAATTTTCGTAAAACGAGTGTTCATTCTTCTTCTTGAAGGCTTTTGTGGCATCATCGCACCAAAACTGGTTTTTGTCGCGTTCGTGCTGCGCATCAAAGTCAACATTTTATGTGTTGCGTGTGAGTCGTAGTGTTAGAGTATTCGTCGTGCGCAATAAGAGTGTCTCTCTTTGGAGAATTTTATCCACTTTTCCTTTAAAAAAATCAAGCAAAATGGAGGAAAGTACTACTCGTAGTACTACTCCTTGAAAAAGAACCGATCTCGAATCGATCGCCCAAAACTGAGAGGGAGAAGTGCGTTGGAGTCGGAGGACGTATTCTTTGCGCTTTGTGTTGTTCGATTGGGGGTGGTTGAAACTTTCGATTGGAAACAACAAGAAGAACAAATGTATCATCATCAAAATCATCATCACGCACCAACACCAACATTAGTAACTGCTTCAGGAACAACATTGAAATCATCGAATAAGGCATTAACGGTGCGAGCAATCATCTCCGGCGCGATGGTAGGGATAATCATCGCCTCCATGAACGTTTCGTTCGGGTTAAAAACGGGGTGGTCGCAAGCAGGGTCGGTTTTAGCGGCGTGCATATCCATCGGTTTGTTTGCCTTGATTAAACCAAAACTTGCATTTTCCATGGAGGAAGCGAACGTGGCGCAGACGGTCGCCTCGGCGGCGGGGTCGATGACCATGTCCGCGGGGTTGATTGGACCTATGCCTGCGTTGGCGTTACTCGGGTATGAATTTTCGTATTTAGGCCTGGCGAGTTGGTCGATATCGGTGGCGTATTTAGGCGTGTTTCTCGCGGTGCCGCTGAGAGACCATTTTTTGGTGCAACATCGCTTAAAGTTTCCCAGCGGGACGGCGACTGCGGAGTGCATACGCGCCGCGTTCGCGTTGCCCAGTGGTAACAGTAGTAGTAATAGTAGTAGTTTGAACGTGGAAATGGGGGAAAAAGGTGGTGGTAACGGTAACAGTTCTTCCACGAAAACAACGGCGGACGAAGAACATTTTCATCATCAACAACAACAACCAGAAGATCGCGCGAGGAAACAGTTTAAATCACTTCTCTGCGCCGCGCTCATCTCGTTCGCGACGGCGATGGTTGCGTGGAAGTTCCCGAGGTTTTTAAAGCCACCAATACTAGTGTTCTTAGGTTTGCACGAGTTAGCGAGACGTGGATTCGGGATTCGATTAGATTTTGCCTTGGTCGGCGGAGGGATGTTGATGGGCGAGAAAGTAGGGTACTCGGTTTTAGCCGGAGCGATTATCGCGTGGGGGATGATTGGTCCTCTCGCGGAATCCAAGGGGTGGGTTTCCGATACCGAAAACGTATTTAACATGAAAAATGGAGCGAGAGGGTTGTTGTTATGGCCCGGGGTGACGTTTATGGCGGTTGATTCGTTTTCGCAGCTGTTTAAAGCGATGGTGATTGCTAAATTTGCCGCCTCAAACGATAGTAGTACAATAACAACAACAACTACTACTACTACCACTAGTAGTAACGAGTTGCAGCAGCGCTCGGATAATATTAAACACGACTCTGAAGAAGTCGACAACGACGCGACACTTTCGGCGACGCCGTTTTCTATCGAAGAAAACGTTCCGCGGAATTGGTGGATAACCGGTTTACTCTTCGCCGTGTTCAGTTCCATGGTTTCGCAAAGAATTCTTTTCGGTTTGAAATTAACGACTTCCATCATGTCTATTCCAGTTGGTTTGTTCATGACATACATTGCGATCCGATGCGCCGGAGAAACCGATATAAATCCAATCGGGCCTATGGGTAAAATCATCCAACTCATCTTTGCGTTTCTCGATCCCGGACAATTGATTGCGAACTTGGTCACGGCTGCGGTGGCGTGCGGAGGTGCCGGACAAGCGGGAGATTTAATGCACGATTTCAAATGTGGATCCATTTTGCGTTTGCCACCTCGCACGCAGTTGATCGCGCAAATGTTAGGCGTCCCGTTTGGTGTACTCGGCGCCGTGCCTTCTTTCTTGTTGTTCTTGCGAACGTACGAATTAGGCGGCGACGAATACCCGGCGCCTTCGGCGTTCGCGTGGAAAGCAGTCGCGGAAGTATTGACTGGATCGAGCGAAGATGGGAGTAATGCCGTTGGTGTGCCACACCAAGCGGTCATTTTGAGCGTCTTAGCAGCCTTGTTTGCCGTTCTCGTGAGAACTTTGGAGTTCAAAATGCAATACAAAGGTACGGCGCGCGCGAGACTTTTGGCGGAAAAGATCGTCCCGAGTCCGATGGCGTTGGGAATCGCATTCATCATTCCTCCGGAGTTTTCCGTGATGGTTTTTTTCGGTGCGTTCTTATCCGGGTCGTGGAGACGAAGAAACAAAGACTCGTTCGAGAGTTTATCGCAGTTGGTAGCCGCCGGTTTTTTGGCGGGTTCGGGAATCGCGGGGGTTTTCGCCGCCGGAGTTACAATCGCGTTCATGAAATCAACTCTCACTCGAATGGAGTAGAAGAGACATTATGTTTAGTATATTTATCATTATTTAATAAAAGTCAACGTTGTACATTAAAAACATTCTTAGAAGAACTTACTCTATCGTATTATAATATTAAGTGCTTTGTTAAGGTTTGATCACGATGGCGTCTCTGCCCGGTCCGACGCCGATAAATCTACACTCGACGCCGCCCGACAACTCCTCGACTCTTTGCACGTACTTCTTCGCATTTTCCGGCATATCCTTCCAGTCTCTCACTCCAGAAATATCAGAGTTCCAACCCGGCAAGGTCTCGTAGACAACTTCAACCTTTTCCAACTCCTCGATCGAGGCTGGAAACGCCGTCGTGACCGTACCGTCTTGTAACTTGTACGCGACGCCGATTTTAATTTCATCCAACTCGCTCAAACAATCCAACTTGGTAATGTTCAAATGCGTGAATCCATTAATTTTACTCGCAAAGTTTAACGCGACCATATCCAACCATCCAATACGTCTCGGTCTTCCCGTGGTTGTTCCGTACTCGTACCCAATCGCTCTCAAATCTTCCGCCAAATCGCCAAACAACTCGGTCGGGTACGGTCCGCTTCCGACTCTCGTCGTGTACGCTTTGGCGACGCCGATGATGGTTTCAAACTTGTTCGGTGCCAAACCGAGACCGGAGCATACCCCACCTAAGCTCGGATTCGATGATGTCACGAACGGATACGTGCCAAAATCCAAATCCAACATCGTCGCGTTCGCGCCTTCGACCAAAATTTTCTTCTTATCCGCGTGCGCTTGGTTGACAATCTCCACCGTATCCGCGATGAACGGCAAAATCCTCTCTCGGATTTTCCCATACCGTTCAATCTCCGCGTCCACGTCGTATTCAAACCCATCGAATCGCTTCCCCGCATCCGCCGCTAACGCTTTCAACTTTTCCGCGAACGTCTCCATGTTTTTGATGTCGCCGACTCGGATCCCGTTTCTCGTCGCTTTCGACGCGTACGCTGGACCGATACCTCTCTTCGTCGTTCCAATCATGTTCCCGCTCAACTCGGCTTCTCGTAACCCGTCCACTTCTTTGTGTAATTCGAACAATAAGTGCGCTCGATCGGAGACGATCATTCTCCCCGCGCAGTCTACGCCGACTTTCTCCAACGCGTCCAGCTCTTCAAACATCCCGGGTAAATGGACAACGACTCCGTTACCAACCACGCACAGGGCTTTTTTATTCAAAATCCCCGACGGGACTAAATGTAACGCGTATTTTTTCCCTTCGTCGTCGTAAATCGTGTGTCCCGCGTTCGCCCCGCCTTGACATCTGCACACCACCTCGTACTCTCGGGCTAAAATATCCACCAACTTCCCTTTGCCTTCGTCTCCCCATTGCGAGCCGAGAACGGCGCAGACTTGGCCGAGCTTTTTCCACTCGTCGTCTGAAGCCGCGGCTTTTGCTGCCGTGGATGTTGGAGAAACTGCTGAGGACGATGCTCTGATGAGTATCGAAGAACATCTTTTTTTCGTCGAATACGCTTTATTGTAATTCGTCTTCTTTCCTCTGTTTCCGATCGTCGTCGAATTCGCCGTCGTCAGGGCTTGATGATTTGCAGCCATTCTCATCATCATCTTTTCTTATGTATACTATTTGTGCTCTCAAAGTTTCGCCAAAAGACCAATCGAAACAAACAGACTCTTATTCCTCTTTTCGTCGCTCTCGAAATACAAAACAAACTCTCTGATATAAAAACGCTCTCTTCTTTTGAAACGAGAGAGAAGAACTAAGAAGAGAGACAGAGAAGAGACAGAGAGTGTGTGTTTAAAATGTTTTTGTGGTGTTTGTTGCTTTTTTTTTTGTCTTGTTTTGCTCTTGAAATGATTTCGATTTTAGTCTGATTTTTAACTCAGACAGAGGAGAAAAAAAAAGCAAAAAAAGAGGAAAGTGATGAGTTTTACCGCCAAAACAGGTCGCACTTTTTCCTCTTTTCTCTCACACAATTGTGCATTCATCATCCTCTCGTACACCACAATTCACATTAATTGCTTTCTCTCGTTATACTCTCTTAAAAGTCGCGCGGGTGAAACCTTTTTTTACTACTACTACTCAGCAAAAACGACGATTAAAAGAGTAGCAGTAAAGCGCAGTGTACAAAGAGAGACCGTTCTCTTTAATACTAAGAGAGAGAGAGAGAGAAAAGAGAGAGAATTAAAGGAGAGTCTAAAAATTGCGCAGAGAGCGTTGACTGATTGCGCGAATTATCTCTCAATTGAGATACAGATATTTTTAGCACGAGAGAAGAATTATTAATGCGCGGAAGAACTTTAAGCGAGAATAAAGGAAAGTCGAATAAAAACGAACTCACCGCGCGTTCTCCTCCTTCATCGTCCTCGAATCTCCTCCGGACGAAAATAATCGACGAGAAAAAAGCAAAACAAAGAACTACAACAACAACAACAATGAATTTCGAGGAGGACGAAAAGACATCATCAGGACGAAAACAGCGCAGAGGAGGAGGAGGAGAAAGAGGAAGCGCGAAAACAACATCGACGACGACGACGACGGCGAGGAGAACGACGAGCAATAATAATAATAATAATAGTAACAACAATAACAATAACACCATCAACATGGACGCGGCGCCGTCGTCGCCGACGCCGAACATGGCACCACCGAAACACCCGCCGCCGACGCCGATGAAACCTTTACGAAGGAAGAGAAGAACTTCCGCTCGATTAGGAGTACGAGGACGAGGAGGAGAAAGAGAAAGAGAAGGAGACGACGATTTAGAAAACGACGATTTAGAAAACGACGATTTAGAAGACGAGAGCGAAGACGAGGTGTACTTCAACGCCGCCGCGTCGGGGGCCCCGCAGAACAATACTAGTAATAAAAAGAAACCAGTTCCGACTCGGCGCAAACTCGAAGACGCGTTCGATCGCATCGCCGAGAAGAGAGGCGGTAAAGGTAAACTCCTCTCTCGCGCGTTCGACGATTTCGAGGAAGAGTACGAGCGCGAAGAAAAAAACAATACCGACTGAAACGACGACTGAAACGTTTCGAGATACTACTGCTATAGTAACAATAGATTTAGATACTACTATAAACACACACTATATAATACGATCACATAGCCAACAGAGCTCATTACTACGACGAGTCGTAAATAAAAGAATAAAACCATCGCATTTAAAACAGACACCAAAAAGACTCTCATTGTAATTCTTGACACTTTTTTGATGAGAATCGATTTTTCACCACCCTTTTGTTTCTCTCTGTCTGCTTTTTTTACTTTTTCTCTGTTTTGCTTGTTTTTTCACCAAAAAAAAGAAAGAAAAAGACCTGAAAGTCTCAGAAGAAGAAGAACTCACTACTACTCCTTTGCGCCGCTTTCTATACTACACGCATCAGAGAGAGAAGACCTTACGACTGTTATCGCTGTACTCTCATTAAGAAGAATTATTAGTAAATGAGACCTATCCTGTTAAAAGGCCACGAGCGTCCTCTGACGTTTATTAAATACAACGCCGACGGGGATTTAATCGTCACGTGCGCGAAAGATCACCACCCGACGTTATGGTACGCAGATACAGGGAACAGAGTCGGAACGTACGTTGGACACAACGGCGCCGTGTGGACCGCGGATATCACCAGAGATTCGAAAACTTTAGCCACTGGATCCGCAGATACGAGTTGTAAACTCTGGGACGTCGGCAGTGGAGTGTGTTTCCAGACGTTTCAATTCGACCAACCGGTACGAGCGGTGTCGTTTGCAATCGGCGACGAGAAGATGTTAATCACCACGGATCCGTTTATGGGCGTGAACGCGGCGATACACATCGTGGAGATTACAAAGAACAGAGAGGAGCAAACGAGCAAGATTTTAAAAACGATTAGCGGGGACGGGATCGTCAACGGGAGGTTAAATAGAGTCGCGTGGGGCGCGCTCAACGAAACGTTTTTAACCGCGGGGGAGGACGGCGTTTTACGCGTGTGGGACGTGGAAACGGGGAAGGTTTTACACGAAGCTCGAGACGCGCACAAAGGGAAACCGATTCAACACTTGGAGTTGTCTGCGGATAAAACGCACGCGATCACGGCGAGCTTGGATAAAACGGCGAAAATTTTCGACGCGCAGAATTTAGAGCTTTTGAAGACGTACGTCGCGGATAGACCGGTGAACGCGGCGATTATCTCGCCAATTCGAGAGCACATCATATTAGGTGGTGGCCAAGATGCGATGGCAGTCACGACGACGTCGAGTAAAGCAGGGAAATTTGATTCGAAGATTTATCATAAGATTTTCGAGGAGGAAATTGGCGGGATTAGAGGGCATTTCGGTCCCATCAACGCTCTGGCGTTTTGCCCGGACGGGAAGAGTTTTACCTCGGGCGGAGAAGATGGGTACGCGAGAATTCATCACTTAGATAACACGTACTTTGATATTAAATAATACTAATACTACTACTACTATAATATTATACAAATAAGATACTAATACATACCCTTCCTTCTTCATTCACAACCTCTTCTCGAGGAGCGTTTGGAGTAAAGCGACGTCGCATTTGCGTTCCCAACCGATAAAGCCGACGCCGATTGGTAACTCGTTTTTGTTCGAGACGCACGGAACGACGACTTCAGGTAATCCAGTGAGACCAGATATAGAGCTCAGGGATAACGTTTTCACGCGCAAGTCGTTGACGACTGAGGCGTCTTCGTCGAGTTTCGGCGGCGCGCACGCGGCCGCGGGAACGATACAAATGGTTTTACTCTTTCGCCGGCGAAAGACTTCATTCCGAATAATTTCGGCGCGTTTTCTGTTCATCTCTCTCGCTCTTTCGACGTTTTTCGTATCCTCGCTCACTTCTTCCGCGCCGTAGAATCGTTCGTGTACTCCCGGACCAAACTTTGGGTTTCTTTTTCGGATCCATTCGCCGTGCGCTTTCCAAACGTCGTCGGTTTGTTGCACCCGAAAATCGTCCCACCATTCTAGAATGTTTTGGTTTTCTTTTAATTTCACGGTTTCGTATTCAATCCCGTTTTTTTCTAAATACGTATCAATCGCTCCTCTCGCCTCATCCGTCGCTAATGCGAACGCGTCTTCAAGTTTTACGAATTTTACTACGTCTTTGATGATTCTATCATCATCGCTGTTAGTATTAGAACTTTCCTCCTCCTCCGAATTATTAGTATTATCGGGAAACGCTTTCAAAACTGCTTTCGTCGCTCTGAGTAACATTTTTAAATCGTTGGCGAAGAAACCCGGCACGTCGAACGATTTCGCCAGAGGGACGATGCCTTCGTGACACATCCTCTCGTCGAAATTATGCGTCATCCGTATCGAGTAAACGCCGCAGAACGACGCCGGCACGCGCACGGATCCCGCCGTATCCGTCCCAACCGCTAAATCCGCCAACTTTTGCGAAACCGCGCTCGCGCTCCCGCTCGAACTTCCACCCGGGATTCGCCCGAGAGCTCTTCCGTTTCTCGGTGTTCCGTAGTGATAATTTTCTCCCTGTAACGACCACGCGAGTTCGTCCATGTGCGTTTTACCTATCACGTGTCCTCCTTCTCTTAATAAATGTTCCACTAAAGGCGCGTTTTCAGTCTTCGCTTTTGGGGAGAAATCACGAAGAAAATCTGGGTTCCCACACCCAGTTTTCAATCCTTTGACGTCGATGTTGTCCTTGATTGCAATCGAGACATTTTCTAATAATAATAACTTTGACGATTCAGACGACAAGGTTTCCTTCTTTGCGGAGGAGGACACAGAGGAGGAGACAAAACAGTCGTCGCTTTTATCCACTTCTCGAGACGAAGAAGCGAAAGAAGATTTTACCCCGACGTTTCTCTTCTTCTTCTTATTCTTCATTTCCTCTTCGACGTAAACAACGACAGCGAGAGTGATTTTACCCCGGCTTTTGTTGGGTTGTTTAGTTTTCATCATCATTAAAAAGGGTGAAAAGAAAACATCTCTCATCGCCGCTGTCGTCATGCCGACGTAAACGAGAGTGTGTGTAAGTGTGTAACTGTTTTTTTACGAAAAACTGAAGAATTCTGAAGAAGAAAAGACAGACAAAACTTCGATTTTCATCAAACGTAACAATAGAAACATTAAATTTCTCAAGTTTCATCAAACGTAATAATAGATGAAACATTATACATCAAAGAAGGATACTACCGTGTGTTTAGAGCCTAATTATTAGGTTGTGTAATACTAGTTATGTATGGTATATATTGATTTCTTTACTTTGGCACGACTATGTTCAAAATCTTCCCGGCTTTGTAGATGACTTTTTTAATCTCTTTCCCGTCCAGAAACTTCTCCACGCTCGGTTCGCTCTTGGCCAATTGCACGGCGATATCTTCGGTAGCGTCTAAGGCGAGTTTAATCGATCCGCGGGTTTTACCGTTGATTTGGACGCCCATTTCGATGGTATCCTCGACCAAGTATTGCGCGTCGGCATTTGGCCAAGCGACGTAGGCGTTGGATGGGAGTTGTTCAGAAGAGTTTAATCGAGCGTATAACTCTTCGCTCAAGTGCGGCGCGTACGGACTCAAGCACAACGCGAAGGGTTCCAAACACTCTCTCGGTTTCGTTTCCCATTTCGTCGCCGCGTTCGTGAATTCCATCATCGCCGCGATGGCTACGTTAAACGAGAGCGTCTCCGTCGCTTCGGTGACTTTAGCAATCATTTTATTCGTGTCGCGAAGTTGTTCTTCGGTAGCTTTTTCGTTCGTAATCGCGCTTTTTTCGTTCTCAAACAATCGGTACGCTCGAGCTAAGAAACGGTAGCATCCAGAAACGCCCGAGGTTTGCCACACTTTCACGTCCGTCAGAGGACCCATGAACATTTCGTATAATCGCAAAGAGTCTGCACCGTATTCAGAGACCACGTCGTCGGGATTGACGACGTTCCCTCTCGATTTTGACATTTTAAACGCTCTCGAGTTGACTTTAATTTTCGGGTTTTCCGTCAAGACGAAACCGTCGCCTTTTTTGGTGACTTTTGAACCGTCGAGTTTCGTCGCGATTGCGTTTTGAGCTTCTTTTGATCCAGCAGAGACGTATTCGCCGGATTTCTCGTCCACGAAAGCGGTGTATTCGACTTCACCTAATATCATACCTTGCGAGACCAATTTCTGGAACGGTTCTTTCGTCGAAACGACGCCGATGTCGTACAGAACTTTGTGCCAAAATCGAGCGTATAACAAATGCAACACCGCGTGTTCGGCGCCGCCGACGTATAAATCCACCGGCATCCAATACTTTTCTAAAGATTTGTCTATCAATGCGTTTTCGTTCGTGGGATCAATAAATCGTAAATAATACCAACACGATCCAGCCCATTGCGGCATGGTATTCGTTTCTCTCGTCGCCGATTTCTCCGGGTGCCCGGGAACGGTCGTTTTCACCCAATCCGTGACGTTCGCCAACGGACCTTCGCCTGAACCGGACGGTTTAAAGTTGTCCGTTTGTGGCAATATCAAAGGTAAATCGCTTTCGGAAATTGGAATGGCCACGTCCGGATTTTCGTCGTCGTACACGACTGGAAACGGTTCGCCCCAATATCTTTGCCTCGCGAAGAGCCAATCTCTCAACTTGTAGTTGATTTTTCTTTCGCCCATGTTGTCGTCGCCGAGTTTTTTGATGATGACATCCGCGCACTGCGTGATGTCCATTCCATCACACTCGCGAGAGTTCATCATTTTACCGGTTCCTGAGTACGCCTCTTTGTCGAAATCGTGCTCTTTGCTCGGTTGAACGACTGGTACGATGGGTAAATCAAAAGTCTTTGCAAACTCGAAATCTCGCTGATCGTGCGCCGGGACCGCCATGATACTTCCGGTACCGTAAGACCCCAAGACGTAATCAGCGACCCAAATGGGCACGTTCTTCTCCCCAGTCAACGGATGCGTCGCGTACGTGCCTAAAAAGACACCACTTTTCGTCTTTTGTAATTCAGTTCGTTCCAAATCCGATTTGTTCGCCGCATCTTTAACGTATTTTTGGACGACGTCTTTATTTTCCGCAGTCGTCAGCTGGTCCAACATCGGATGCTCCGGTGCGACGACTAAATATGTCGCACCGTACAGCGTATCCGGTCTCGTCGTATACACCTCCAAAAACGAGGAATCATTTTCCGAGACGGAAAATTTCAACTGCGCGCCTTCGCTTCTCCCGATCCAGTTGCGTTGCATTTCCTTGATGGACTCTGGCCAATCTAAATCGTCCAAATCTTCCAACAATCGATCGGCGAACTTTGTGATTTTTAACATCCACTGTTTCATTGGTTTACGAATGACTGGGTGATTACCTCGTTCGGATAATCCATCGATGACTTCCTCGTTCGCTAAAACCGTTCCCAACGCCGGGCACCAATTCACCGGAACTTCCGCTTGATACGCCAAGCCTTGCTTCATCAGCTGAATAAATATCCACTGCGTCCATTTATAATACGTAGAATCGCACGTGGCTACCTCGCGATCCCAATCGTAACTAAAGCCTAACGATTGCAGCTGCTCTCGAAATCTGTTCACGTTCTTCGCCGTCGTCTCTTTCGGATGCGTCCCAGTTTCGATGGCGTATTGCTCCGCGGGTAAACCAAACGCGTCCCATCCCATCGGGTGCAACACGTTGTACCCTTTCATCCGTTTATATCTCGCCATAATATCCGTGGCCGTGTACCCTTCCGGGTGTCCAACGTGTAACCCAGCTCCAGATGGGTACGGGAACATATCCAACGCGTAAAATTTCGGTTTCGATTGGTCCAAGCCAGAGTTTAACGAAGGCGTTTGGAAGGTTTTGTTTTCTTGCCAATTCTTTTGCCATTTTTGTTCGATTTCCGCGAACGGGTAGCCTCCACCACCTCTTGCTCCTGAAGAAGAGGACTCCGATGAAGTCGGGTTTGTGAGTTTCTCTTCTTCCGTCGGGATGGACGTCGAGTAGATTCGGAACAATTTCGTCGGATTTCTTTTTCTCGTCGTCGTCTGAATCGTCGTCGTCGCGTTTCGAAACGTGCATCCATCGCTTCGTCTCGCGGCGGCAGAGGTGGACGAGAAATTCTTCATCGTCATCATCTTTCTCGCGATGATAACACTCTTCCTTCTCATAGAAGAAGAAGAAGAAGACAAAGACGAAGAAGAAGAAGCCAAGGTGGTGCTTCTCCTTCTTCTTCTCGCCACCACCGCCGTCGACGAACTCCCTCCCGTTGCGTTGGTTCTCACCGAAGAAGAATGCATCCAATTTTTTCAATTTTTAATGTGTGGATAACAAAACGCTCTTTGAGAAGAAAGAGGTTTTGAGAAAAAAAAGGGAGAAGCGAAAACAAGAGAGAAAACGCTTGTTTTTTTCAAGTAACAAAAAAAAAAGTCAAGACAAAAACATCGCGCTGATCACGTTACGTGAGTAAAACAGTATTATTAACACATCATCATGTCACCGACGTATGGAATCCACGCGCCGGACGAACCGTACGTTCCATCTTCGGACAAGTGTTGGGGCGCTAAAGGCCACTGGCACATGAAGAAACCAGTGGACGTGATGTTTGAAAACCAAGCGAAAACGACGCCGTGTTCGATACCGGAGAACGGGAACATTTGCGGGAACGAGAAAAACTGGGAGGTGAGGTTGAAAGAAGAGCACTCGCAGTTCGTGCCGAACGCGAAGAATTTCGCGCCGAGACCGAAGAACTGGAAAGTGAATAGGAACAAGAATTATTACGGCACGAACTGATGATGAATTCTTCGATCGATGATGATGATGGTGTGTTTTTGTTCCTACTCTTGGTCTTCATCGTTTTCTAACAAAGATGATGAGAGATGATGGCAAACTCGCATATGCTTGTCTATTTATTTTATTACATGTACACACAACAATGTCTATTTATTAAAAAAAGTCTCTCTTCTGAATGTGTTGTTTTGAGGAGGCATCATCCTTAAAGGGCGGTGAAAACGACCTCGATGACTTCCTCCTCGTCGCCGCCGCTGACGACGAAACACTCCAAACAGCCTTCTCCCGCGAACATTTTTTGTCCGTCGCCATCCTCGACGACGAGCATTTCCGAAGCGCCGACGACGGAAGATTTCAACGCTGCATTTGAACCCACTTTACTATCCACGTGATCGACGAACGCTTCGGCGTCTTCCGCGGTGCTCAGAAACACCCCGCCTTTCGGAGAAAATACGTGCACTAACTCGATCGTTTCATCCTCGGCCTTGGTCACGAAATCACGAACCGCTTCGGAAACGTTTACTACCGATTGCTTTGTCGTTTTTTTTTTAAATTTCAAAACCTCTTGCGCTTTTGCCTCGTTCACGCTCGCGATGAACTCACGTCTAAACCCTCCGCCGTAGCCTCCTACGTTTCGATGTTCGCAGAGTAAAATTTGTTCATTCTCCGATAACGCCAATTTCCCGTCTCGAATTGGTACGTTCATCGTCTCCCCTAAAATCGTCGCCTTGATGTGCGCGGGACAATCGTCCGGACCTTCCATTGTGTGTTCCAAAAACGAATCGTTCCAAGATTCCGGAATTAACTCGTTCAATCCTTTTTCCAACTCCTCCGCTCTCCTCGCGTCGTTCACCGTCAACGAAGCGCTCGTGTGTTTAATCAACACGTTGAGCAAGCCCGCCTTCACGTCCGTAATATCCACGCAGTTCTGAATACGCTCCGTCGCATCGTGACACCCTCTTTTCGGCGCCACAAACTCACCTCTTTTCGTTTTCTCAAACTCGCTCGCTTTCACCGTCACTTTCACGCCGACTTTTGACTCGTCTTCGTTCGCGTCGCTTTTAAATTGGCAAATATACATCCCTTGCCACGTCCCGAACGCGACTCCGCCACTCAAAACTGGAACTGATATTGACCTCTTCATGCACGTGGCGTTAAACTCAATCTCCTCAAAAGCGCGCATCAAATCCGTCCTCACCGACGGGTCGCAGTTCTCGTTGATGGTTAAAGCGCAGGATTCAGACGATGTTCTGTCGACTAAACACACGTGACACACCGCGGTCGCATAATTTTGCATAATCTCTCTCGTTTCTTTCGTGAACGTGTTGGTGAATAAAAACGCGCCTTTTCTACGCGGTGGTGGCGATAAATTGAAGCATTTCGTTGTTGTTTCTGTTGTTTCTGTTGTTGTTTGTTGCGGTGACATTGACATTGACATTGACATTGACATCATCATCGATCGCACTTTACTACTAATTATAAACAGTTATATCTTCTTTGTCTTCTTCTTCTTCTCGTTGTGTTGTTGTTTTTGTGGAAAAAAAAGTTGTTTGTTTCCTCAAAATCGAACAAGAAGAAATCATTACGCGTAAACAATGAGATGATATTATGACGATGTCTGAGAAGAACAAGATGAAGAAGAGGAAGAAAAATATTCCTCGAAAGAGAACGAAAGAAGACCCATCGGAACCTATGGTCGTGCAAAGAGACGAAGAGAGAAGAGGAGGGATGACGATGAGGAAAATGTTGAGCAGCAGAGGAAATGTTGATTTTGATGACGACGACCAACAGGAGGAAGAAATGTTTGTTGAAGATGATGAAGAAGAAGAAGAAGAAGAAGACAAAGAAGAAGCGGAGGAGGAAGATAATAAGAACAACGAGTATAATAATAACGTCGTCGCTTCTTCTTCGTCGTGTTATTTCAAAGCGAAAAATATAAACATAAATCGAATGTTGAAAGCGTGCAAGCCAAACAACGCGAACGCTCCGGAATTTTTAGGAAACCTTTCGCACCTGTTGCGACCGACTTTACGACCGTATCAGAAGAGAGCGGTGGGTTGGATGATGGGGAGAGAGAGAGCGCCGAACGCGCCAGTTGGGTGGGAGAATGGGAAAACGCAACACGCGGATGTTGAGAAGTTGGTGACGTTTAAAAGAGAGGAACAGTTGAGCGCGTTGCGCGAGATGTTTAAGACGACGACGACGACGACGGCAAAAATGACGTTAATAGAGGCAAATGTGGTGAAAAAGAAACACGAGGAAATAAACTTGTGGATGGAAAATGTGTCGAAGTCGATGGCAATGGAAGACGACGGCGTTCGCGGAGGCGTGTTAGCGGAAGAAATGGGATTAGGTAAAACTGTCGAACTTTTGATGTTGTGTTTGGCGCACAAGAAACCAAAAGACGAGAAAGATGAGGAGAAGGAGGAGGAAAAGGAGGAAGGAAAAGAAGAAGAAGACAAAGTGATTACGAATCGAGACGGTATGGGCTTCACGACAAAGCTAGAAAAAGAGGAAAAAGAAGAAGAAAACGAAGAAATGCAGCAAGTGCGATGCGTCTGCGGTGCAATGGAAGACGATCCAGAGTATAAAGGTCTTTGGGTATCGTGCGAAGTTTGTCACAAATGGTCGCACGCGTATTGCGTCGGCATTAAGCAAAACTGCACAGAGGCGCCGGACTTCATATGTCCGCATTGCCACGCCGCGAAAGCGGGGGAGAAAATCCCGGGCATTTCAAAAACGACGCTCATCGTCGTTCCGTCGACGATTTTGCAACAATGGCGAGACGAGGTTTTAAAGCACGTCCGTAGAAACGACGACGATGGAAAGACCGACAATAAAGACAATAAGTTTGATATTTTGGTATACGAAGGACAGCCGCAAACCGCGAGCTTGGGATCCAGAGCCGTACACGCGAAGGAAGTCATTACCTCGCATAAGCTAGCCGAATGCGATATTGTTATCACTACGTACGATGTGTTGCGAGCTGAAATCAATCTAGATTACGCGACAAACGCGGATGTGAACGATGGCGCACTGCGCGCTCGAAGGAATGCAACTCGAAGATACCCTCACATTCCCCCGCCTTTGACAAAGATAACGTGGTGGCGCGTTATTATGGACGAAGCACAGATGGTGGGCGGAGGCGCCTCGGCGCCGTCGCAGATGATGGAGAGAATTCCCGCGGTGAATCGTTGGTGCGTGACTGGGACGCCGCTATCATCTGAAAAGTCGCACATGGACGACGCGTTCGGATTGTTCAAATTCTTAAGGGCGCGTCCATTCGGCCACGAGATGAACTTTACAACATCGCATAATTGGTGGCAGAAAATAATCAGCGCGGCTATGAAAACAGGGTACGCGGGATACGGCGAGTTTGTGCTCACCGAGAGCCTAAAACCAATAATGTGGCGCAACGCTAGAGAGGACGTTATAGACGAACTCGATTTACCGCCGCAAAATGAGTGCGTCACCGAATTAGAGTTTTCGCCCATCGAAAAACATTTCTACGAAAAGCAGCACAAAAACTGCGCCGCGGAAGCGCGAAACACTTACGATCGAGTGAAGCGATCGAGAAATGCTACTAATAACAACGATGACATAGAGTTATCGAGGCAAGACGTGACTTCTATCGTGCTGCCTCTGCTGAGATTGAGGCAAGCTTGCGATCACCCGCAGGTTGGTTCGTACGGCATCAGTAAGTGGAGGCGTCTGAAAAATATCGCGGCGGAACTTGTGGTCGACGGCGATCAATCAAAAAAAGCCGAGGAGAAACAAAAGAGCAAAGTTCTTTCCATGGAAGAAATCCACGACAGGTTGGTCGACAAAGCGCGACTTGAAGCAGAGGAAGCGCAAAGACTCGTCGCGTTTTCAATCAACGCCATCGCTGGATTAAAATGGACGCAAAACGATCTCGCGAGTGTCATTGAATGTTATCGCGAAGTTTTACGCCTCGATGCAAACGCAAACATCAACGGCGTTCGTCTCGATAGTTTCCAAAGATTACACGCTTTGCACAATTTAGCCGAAGCTTTGCAAGTGGTGGATAAAAACAAAGACATTCGAATACCTAGAACGCTTAGAGATGAGAAATTACTCAGCGACGCCGAAACGGAAAAGATTTCGTATTTAGCCGAGCGAGTTGGGGGAAACATATCCATCGCCGCGAACGATTTCGAAAAGTCGCGGAAAATTATCGACAAGAAAATGAAAAGTCTCGGTCGAAATGAATTTTGGTGGATGGAAGCCTTGTCGTATACGACCGACGCTTTCGTAGGCAAACTGCTCGAGCAGTTTGATAACCGTTGGCAAAGTAGCAAAGCAGATTGGAACACCGGCGCGGCTCTGAAAATGGTCATGCAAAGAGACATAGATCGCCTATTCGAGTGTCGCAACGAAGCCGTCGCGGATGCTGATCGAGTAACGAAAATCGTAGAAGCCGCGGATAGACAAGACGTGGTTGAATTTGCCTCGTGCTCGGTGTGCAGAAAAGGCATGGAATTCGCGGTCGTTGGCGTGAAATGCGCGGTGTGTAAATGCGATGCAAATTTCAATAAATTACAAAGCGTTTTGTTTGGTGTCGGTAGAGATGCGACGAGAAACGGTAAAGCGAAAGTAAAATCGTCCACGAGAAACGTCAAAGATGAGGACAGGCGCATTTATTACGACGTTACTGCGCCGTCGTGCGCGGAAAAAACTTTGAAAGCGCTGAAAAGCGAAGTCAAAGGAGCACTCGAAGTGCAATCCTACGCGAAAACGCACATCGAAGTCATCGAAGAGATTCGTAAAGAGTTCACGAAAATACGCGCGCTGATGCACTACCAACGCGAAAAGATGTACGCACTCGATGAGTTGAGCATGTCAACGACGCGTATTCGATTACGCACGCCCAACGAAATGGTTCGAATTGACGGACAAGACCAATTGCCGGAGTATTTGCGCGCGTCGATCGTGTATCCAGTCGAGGTACCCACCTTGCTCAAACAACACGGCGACGAGAAAGTCACGCACGAATTTGAAATGAAACAAACGTTCGGTCAACTGCGATATTTGCAAACGCTGAAACAGAAGAACAAAAACGAGCGTAAGAAATTTGATTGCCCGTTGTGTTTAGAGACGTTCGACGAGACGAAATCGAAGAATGCCGTCATTCCCAAGAGCGCGCTGAGAAAAATGAAAGCTGGAGATGACGACGACGAGGACGAGGACGAAGAGGACGAAGATATTAATTTACACGGCGCTGAACTTGCAATCTTACCGTGCGGTCACGAATTATGCGTCAAATGTTCGTTTGCGTATTACGGGCGACCATCCAATATGGTTTCAAAGAAGAAACAGTTCTTACACTCGTTATCGCCGCTCCCGGAGCGACACAATAATAACAACGACAACAAGCGCGGGAAATGTCCAACCTGCCGCCAAGAGTGCGCGACCAAAGAAATTTCATACGTCACGTGGAAGTCGCAGGATAAGGACGTTCGCGATAACGTCGAAGAGGCGCAAAAGAAGCGAGAAGAGAGATTGCGGAAGAAAGCGGAAGAGAGTTTACACCTTTCGCGATTCGGCGCGGACGTTTCGAAAATGCTCGAAACTTTAGGAGCGCCGGAAACGCACGCGAGAGATGAAAGCGGTATCAAAATTGAAGGCGCGTGGGGTACGAAAATCGATGCGGTGGTTCGTCGCGTGAAACATCTGTCGAAGTTTGATACGAACTTGAAGGTTTTAATCTTCAGCGAATGGGAAGATGTTTTGATGATTGTTGACCACGCGCTGAAAATGAACGGCGTGAATTCCATCGTTCCGACATCCGCTGCGAGTTCGTCACTCAAAACGAAACGTGCCGGGAGTAGATTTGCGGTTTGTGTCAAGGAATTTGTCGACAGCGACTCGCACCCAGTTAGTTGTTTGCTGTTGCCGTTGAAAAGAGCTGGAGCGGGACTCAATTTGACGTGCGCCAACCACGTGATTTTGCTCGAGCCGTCGCTCGATATTTCCGCCGAGTCGCAAGCGATTAAAAGAATTGACAGAATCGGACAAACGAAGTCAACCATAATACATCGGTTCGTATTAAAAGATTCGATTGAAAAGAACGTCATGAAAGTCATCGAGAATCGCCGCAGTGAAGGAACAGTTTTACCCGTGGACAGTAAAGAGGCGAGTAAATTGACCGCGCGAGACATCGAAGAGTTGTTGAAACAACAACAGTAAAAAGAGCTACCTTAAGATTAGTCAAACATCACAGAGTTTAGAAATGTACAAAAAACAAAACGCACGCGCGCGCGCCCGCACAAACAAAGCAATCTGACTTTACAATCTAATTTTTGCCAATATCAATTCATTACCCCCCCACTTGGTTTCACAATCTCGGCGAACCGTTTCATCCCAGCTTTCTCGTAGGATTCGCTCAACTCTTCTCGAATGTTGTCCCAACTTTCGTACCCTTCCTCGTTGCCCCAACTCGCGTAATCGAGAACATCAAAACATCTCTTCAGCGCTTTCGCCTCCTCGCTCATCTCCGGCACGTTTTTCTCGTGTTCTTTCGCTATTTCAGTTCCTACGCCTTCTAACATGTTCTTTGCGGACTTCGCGTCCATATTCTCCATGTTTACTAACTTTTTCATATCCTCTAAAGTCGCACCAGTTAACGGCGGGAGTATCGCGTCTTCATCTCCGCTGCCGCCGATGCTGCTACTATTTCTACTCGTTGTACTACCGCTAACGCCACTCTCGCCGTACCCGCCACCAAGGGTAAACCACGGCGCCACGCTCAAAGCTATCCTCGCCGCATCCCTCGCTTCACTTTCCCTGTTCTCATATCGTCTCAAAGTCCTCGCGTTAATCGCGTACGGTCTCGCCCATTTATTCGTAAACTCTTCTCTGTTGATGTAAAACTCGCACGCGACCAACGCGCTCGTTTCATCTTTTTTCACAAATTCGTGTCTAGAGATCAAACTCTCAATCACGTCCGGAAAAGACCCAATGTTTTGCGTCGTGTACGCGTTTAACATGTGCTTACTCGCCGCCAATCTCGCCAACGTCTCTCGATCGTGCTCCGCGTGTTCCGCGTTCGACGACGATAAACCGCTCGACGAAGAACTCGACCGTAAAATCGAATCTCTCACCGGCATCAAACCTCCTCTCTTCAGCGCGTTCACCTCTTCTTCCAATAACGCGCGTCGTATAAATGTCGTCGCATCTTTCGCGACGAACTCAATCTGTCGCTGATTCGCTCGCGCTTTCACGATTGCGCCGATATGAATATTTTCTTTTGCCGCTAAAAATGAAGGTTCCAAGAGAAACCCAATCGCGTTCCCGTCGTCTGGAGAGATACCTATCGGCATCATCAGAGGAAACATCCCAACTTTCGTTTCCGGAGATATCAACGCGTACTTCAACGCGTCCAAGGTTTTCACCAGTCTCGAAATTAAAACATCATCATTAGCATTGCCACCATCAGAGATACCATCATCACCAGAGACACCATTATCACCGCCAACTTTGGATGATGATGATGATGATGATGATGATGGAAAGGCGAGACCATTTTCCCGCACGAATCTCAAGTAGGGGAAAACCTTCTCATCTTTCTCTTCTGTTTCTAAAACCGTCGTCGTCGTCGAAGAAAAAGAAAAAGAAAGTAAAGAAGTTCTCGCGACAAAAAGGTTCCTAAAAGATGTTCTTCCTCTCGACGTCGTCGAAATCGTCGCGAACATCTTTTTTCTGTGCGCGTGATTGTGTGGTTGTGTAAAGTTCCTCTGTGACTTTTGTGAGGTCTTTTCTCTAAGAAATTTTAGGGGAATTTTTATCCTCAGAAAGAATGAAGGAGAAACACGTTATTAAAAAGAAGAAGAAGAAGAAAGACTCATCATCATCACCATCATCTTCTTCTCTTTCTTCTTTGGACTCGTCTTCTTCTGACTCGTTGGAGGAGGCAAAGGAAGAGCGTTCGAGCGGCAGTTGTTCGAGCAGCAGCAGCAGTTTTGATGGTCGTCGTACACAAAGCAAAACAAAAAGGAGGAGGAAGAGGATGATGTGTAAACAGTTGAAAAGTGCCATCGAGAAAGGGAACGTAGAAAAGATAAAAACACTCGCGCGTTCGATGTATCGCGGGGTCACGACGACGACGACGAAGAACAATAACGATACTAAAAAGAGGAGGAAACAAAAACGAAGAGATACAGAAGAAAACGCGTTTCATATCATCGCTCGGTGTAAAGAATCGTACAAGAATCCACTGGAAACGTTGAAGTTTATGCTCGAAGAGTGCTTCACCCAACAACAGGATGAGGATGACAGTCTCCTCCTCGAAACGTTGCTCTCGCAGAAAGGAAGAAGAAAAGGTGGCAAAAGAAGAAGAGATGGAAAGAAAATAAAGAAGAAAATCCCACTGGAACTGGCGGCGAAGCAAACGGTCGTTTCGAGAGAACCGTTTGCGTTTCAAATGCTCAAAAAGAAAACACCGCCGGGCGTGTGCGCGGAGAAAGCGACGAGGAGGTACGAAAAATCGAGAGCGCGAGAAGCGACGCTGTTTGAAGCGCGGCGAGAGAAAGCGTTGGAAGAGAAGAGGAAGAGCGAGCAGATGAAATGGAAAGAAAAATTACGCGATGCTAACGAGGAGGACGAAGGAGACGAACTTTTGTACGAGCGGCTGTGGCAGTATGAAGACGAAGAAAAAGAGGAGGACGAGGAGACGAGGAGGGGAAAGTATAGTAGCGCTGCTACTATGAAGAACAACAACAAGAGGAGTTTATCCGTGGATGATGACGCGAGGAAGGAGAAAAAGAAGAAGAAGAAGAAGGAGACGGAAAAAGGAGAAGAGAAACACCGAACCATTCCAGAGGAGGAAGAACGAGACGGGTTTAAATCGCCCACGGAAAGAGAGTTACGAAAAAGAAACGGAGGTTCGTTACCTATCGCGACGACGCAATCGTACTACGCGATATGGAGAGCATGCTCGAAGAAAGCGGAAAAGAAGACCTTGCGAGCGAAAGATTTACCGTACTTACACGACGTCGGCGACCAATCGGAAAGTTCCGCCATCGAGTGGATTTTAAAGTCTTCCGTGAGTGGACCCGAAGGCGGGTGCTCTTGCGAAGCGCCTCGGAAAAGTCATCACTCCAAGTCGTGTGCGGTCAAACTTCTCCGCTCCGAGATGCTGCGTTGGCATCCGGACCGGTTCGTTTCCAGGTTTCGAGGTTGTTTCTTTTCCCTGCGAGAGGAAGAAGAGGCTCTGGTAAAAGTGAACGCGACCAGCGCGAGGTGCGTGGAAATGTTTAGGAACTTTAAGACGAGCAGTAGTAGTACTTGATGTTTTTTGCGTTGTTATGTTTCGCAGATTATTATATT
>Ga0181557_1000127_pt1 | contig 92946 bp, 39 predicted proteins | sample 011ome_23_FD_148632 | JGI IMG/M metagenome (GOLD analysis project Ga0181557, IMG submission 148632) | Coastal salt marsh microbial communities from the Groves Creek Marsh, Skidaway Island, Georgia - 011506CT metaG (spades assembly) | ecosystem: Environmental > Aquatic > Marine > Intertidal zone... | reverse complement strand
TTCTCGCGTGTTTCGCACGAATTTAAGCTCCTTCGCTTCTCCATTCTATCCATTATAACTCGATCATCATCCTCACTTTCTTTCCTCGCGCGCATACAGTAAAGACACTTTAAACCCTTCCTTCTGCTCTTACGAAACCACACGAACAACGTTACGGTACACAATGTTCTCGATGACGAATATTGCGGCGAAATCTTCGCATTTCAGCGCGATCAAATCGTGCACTTTATCCCAACGCGTTCACATCGGATACCACTGCGCGTTGTTACGAAATCGACGTTCGAAGGTCCGGCACGTGAGAAGTACGTCGGCGTCTTCTTCGGTCGCGCACCCAGAGGACGTGGAGATTAAAATCCCACCGAACGACGGCACCGTCCGCGTTCGGTTCGCGCCGTCTCCGACCGGGAGTTTACACGTTGGCGGAGCGAGAACGGCGTTGTTTAACTGGTTGTACGCGAAAAAAACGAACGGGAAGTTCATCTTGCGAGTGGAGGATACGGACACGGCGAGGTCGACCCGAGAGAGCGAACAGAGCATGCTAGCAGATTTGAACTGGTTAGGTCTGGATTACGACGAAGGACCGGAAAAAGGAGGCGAATTCGGACCGTATCGACAATCGGAGAGAGGCGCTATTTACCAAACGCTCGCGCGGAGATTGATGACATCGGGACACGTGTACAAGTGTTTTTGCACGGACGAGGAGTTGGAACAGATGCGAGCGGAACAAGAGGCGAAGAAATTACCGCCGAAGTACGTGGGGAAGTGGAAGACGGCGTCGGAGGAGGAAGTGAAGGCGATGGAGGCGACTGGCGCGCCGTATACGTACAGATTTCGCGTACCGGAAGGCGAACGCATTGAAATCGACGATTTGATTAGAGGTAAAGTTGGGTGGGATACGGACACGCTCGGGGATTTCGTTATTTTACGATCGAACGGGATCCCCGTGTATAATTTTTGCGTGGCGGTGGACGATGCGACCATGGGGATTACGCACGTTTTACGAGCCGAAGAGCATTTGCCGAACACGTTGAGACAAGCGTTGGTGTACGACGCGTTGGAGTTTAAGAGACCGACTTTCGGGCACATGTCGTTGATTTTAGCGCCGGATCGCTCCAAGTTGAGTAAACGACACGGCGCGACGTCTGTTGGACAATTTAAAGAGCAAGGATATTTACAGAAAACTATGATTAACTTTTTAGCGTTGTTAGGGTGGAACGATGGCACCGAAAAAGAGATTTACGAGGTGGACGAGTTAGCGCCTTTGTTTGCGATTGAACGCATCAACAAGAGCCCGGCGGTGTTTGATACGGTAAAGTTGAACTGGATGAACGGTCAACACATTAGGTTATTACCGGAAAGCGAACAAAACGAAATGTTAGGGTTGGCGATGGAGAAATCCGGGGTGATGAGCGCGACGGCGAGCGACGAGGCGAAGAAAATGGCGATTAGTTTGGTAAAGGATTCCATCGAGTTAACCGAGGACGTCAGCGCGAAAGTGAAGGAAATTTTGGAATATCCGTTGCAAGAGGAAATGAAAACGAACGAACAAATGCAAAAAGTTATCGAGGATGATTTTCAACCGATCGTAGATGCGATCGTGAGTGCGCACGAATCCGGCGAGTTGCAAGAGTGCGTAAAGAACAACGACGTGAAAAAATTCATCAACGCGACGGGTAAAGCGTTGGAAAGAAAAGGTAAAAGGTTGTTCATGCCGTTTAGAATCGCGTTGACTGGACGAACAGCTGGGCCAGAAGTCGGGGACGCTTTAGTGTTGTTGGGTATGTTGAAAGATGGGGATTCAGCGAGTGCGGTTTTGTTGGACGAAAGAATCAAAACGTTGAAGGAAACCTTCTCGAAATAATAACTTTATTACGTTTGAAAATGCGATCGTAATAACAATAATAATATATAATATAATAATAAAACAAACAACAACGGCGGACGCGAAAAAGTTTTAAACGCGTCGTTTAATCCTCGTCGTCTTCTTTTGGTTCTTCGGATTCAACCGGGGCCGCCGCGACGACCGGCTTCGGCGTCTCGGATTTTTTCGGGTAGCTGGTCTTTTTCGTGTTGCTCGACACCGTGTTCACGGTATCTTTGACTAACCCAACCGTGGAATTCGTCAGCTCTCGAACGTCCAACCCGGTTTGCGATTCGACCTCGTCTAGCGTTTTAGACAAACCCAAATCGTCGTCTTTGACGACTAACGAGTACACGAAATACGCCGATACGCCCAATCCAATCAATTCAAAAACGTCTCCCAACGCCACCGGCAAAACGACTAAAGAAGAGAAAGAGGCCAAGGAAAAAGCGGCGATCAAACCGTAAGTGCCGATTTCGTCTCTGGACATGTCATCATTCGTCTTCTTTTGCTCTTCTTTCTTCTTCATTTGCACCGGCAACGCGATTTTGACCGCCGCCGCCGCGGCAGGAGGCGGCGCGACCGCCGGAGAAGCGGTCTTCTTCGTCTTCTTCTCTCCGCCGCCGCTCAAACTTGCGAATATGTTCGAAAACACCAAAGTCTGCGCTCTCTTCGTCGCCGGCGCCTTCGTCGCAACCTTCCCTCTCGAATTCACGATTTGCTTCACTGGTTTAATCGGTTGCTTCTTAATCGTATACTGCGACTTGACCGGCGGTCCCGAGCGCTTCAGCGCCGGAAACGGCGTGTACACCGGCTTCTTCTTCTTCGGAACGTTCAAACGTTTCGGCTTTGGCGCCGCGAACGACGACTTCTTCTTCGGCGTCGTCGCGGCGAACGAAATCGGTTTAATCTTGCTGATTGGTTTCGAAATCATCGGTTTTGCTTTCGGTTTCATCATCAACGGTTTCTTCTTTGGCGCTTGAAACTTCTTCTTGTTCGCCCCACCCGAAGCCGAAGACTTGTAGAATTGCGTGCCAGATTTGGCAAATTTCATCGGTTTAAACGTTCCGGCGTAAAACGAGTTCCTCAAACCGACCGAGTTTTTCGCTTTCTTCCCGGCGTCGAGGTACGATTTCACTTTCGCTTTTTCATCGTTCTCTGAAGCAGAGACGACGACTTTGACGCGTCGCTGCGGTTGCTGCTGTTGTTGTTTTCCTTTATTTCCGATGATGGATGATGCGCTTCCTCCGTTGAGGACGATGCTCTTCCCGAAAGAGAAAGAAACCGACGTCATCTCGCACAAAGCGTGTAGTATTACTTAAACGTGTGTTTACGTGTATTTACGCGTGTACGTGTTGAGTGTAAACTCGAATTCACGCGCGTTCGTTGGAGAGTCGTCGTCGTACTCCTACGAAGAGCGCGAGTTCTACGTTTTGGGGGATGATGTGCGCAAACGATACGAGAAAGATTTTTCATCGATCGATCGAAGAGAAAAGATATTTCGACGAGAGCAGAAAAGAACGACGAGAGACGAAAACTTTTCGTAAGAGAGAGAGAGAGAGAGGATTTGGCGAGAAAAGCAGCAATAAAAAACTTTTTTGCTGCGAGTGATTATTGGTTCAAACAAAACTTTTTGTTTCGTTTTCCTTTTTTTCCTCTTCTCCTGCTTTTTCAACAGGCTGTGTGTTGTACAGGCAAAAAGAATGAAAAGTTTGGTTTGAACTCTGCTTCGAAACGGCCTCATTGAAAGAGAGACAATTACACTCGAATATCAGCAACTATGGCCAAAAGAACGAAATCGGCGAGAAAAGCCGCGAAATCGGTACGACCAAACGGAGAGCTTCTCGCGCGTGAAGATGAGACGCGCTCTCACCTTTTGCTGCCCTTCTTTTTTGCGCGCTTTTAAGCGTGTTTATATATATATCTGATGTATAAATCTCGATTCCCCCAATTCAAAGGGGTTTCCTTCCCCCAATTCTCTCGTTCCCGAGGGGATTAATTTGTAAAAAAAAGACACACTTTTGGCGTGAGTATTCACCTTTCTCCCTCCCTCTCCCTTTAAAACAGAAACCGTCCGCCCCGAGACAACGCACGCCCGCGCGTAAAGGCTACAAAGTCTGGACGGAACCGGAAAAGGTAGCCTTGACCGCCGGGGTAGCGAAATACGGTCCAGGTAATTTCTAATTTTTTTGTTATTTTTTGTTGTTGGAAAAAGGGCTGCTTTTTGCTGTATTTTTTAAAAGCTTTCTTCTTCTTTCGCTCTCTTTTTGCGCGGCGCGAGGAAGGAGTCTGTCTGTTTCTTTCGCTTTGAGGAGATGCGGGAGAGTGATGGAGAGCGATGTGGCAGAGAAGGCGTTTCTTCTTCTCTCGTCGTCGTCATCTTTCGATCGAGGCAAAAAAGGGAGGAAAGCCCTATTTTCCCCCTTTTTTTATTTTAAGAGCAAAAAGGAAACAAACGGCTAATTTTTTTTTCAATGAATCGCTCTTTTTGACCAAAAACTCACACAAAAAAATGTTCTCTCTCTTGATATACGTAAAGGCCAATGGAAGAAAATCTTGGACGACCCGGCGTTTGGCCCGAAACTGACCAACCGATCGAACGTGGATCTGAAGGACAAGTGGCGCGGCGCGTCCCCGACGCCGACGAAGAAGACGAAGACGCCGGTGGCGGTGAGCAAAGCGACGAAACCGTCTTCGGCGAAGAAGTTGGCGTTTACGAAGAGTCCGCCGATTGGCGTGAGAAGATCGCCGTCGAAAACGAGACCGAGTTATACGAAGACGAAACCGGCGCCGCCGCCGAGAAGGCCGAGCAGCGCGAGAAAAGCGGCGAAGCCGGTCGCGGCGAAGAAGCCGTCGGCTCCGGCGAAGAAGGCGAGTTCGCCGGCGCCGGCGAAGAAGAGCGCTCCGGCAAAGGCTTCGAGCGGCGGATGCGTTATTATGTAACATGTTTTGAACTTTTACTAAAGAGACCGAGAAAGAGAGAAAAAGAGGGAGAGATGACGAGTGATTAGGAGAGAGAAAGAGAGAAAGGCAATCGTTCGTTACATGTAAATGAAAAATTTTAGAGGAAAGAGAAAAAGAGAGATTGGAAGACACAAACGAGAAGTTATTCGTACTACTTAGGAAAATTTTATATATGAAAAAACTAAAACTATTTTATATCACAACACACGACAGCATCTTTAATCGGAATTGCTGCTGACCATTTCGATCCATTGTCTCAATAAATCGCTAATCGTCGACGGTAATTGGTTCGATTCCTGAACGACCACGTAATACGGAAACGGAAACGAGTCCAAGTATTTCGTCATTTTCGGTTTGCCTTTTTCAAACGACACGGATTGCATGTCCAATAAAGACTTTTCTGGGTTATCGAGGACGATAAACGCGATTAAAACGCCTTTTTGATTTCCAAATTCGCGCATGACTTTCGTTAAGGCTTCTTTCTCGTGGAATTGTCCGTCGGCGATGATGAGGACGAGTTGTTGGAGGTTCGAGCCGGCCTCGGCGCTGCCTCGAGAACTGGAATTTTCTCGCGCTAAAGAAAGTTGCTGGTGCAAACTCTCCAGTAAAGTCACCATCGGCCGATCGGCCAACGTGCTGTCTTGACGAAACGTGAGCTTAGAGACCAGTTTTGGGCCGTTTTGGTCCACAAAAGGTTCACCGAGTGGGTGTAACGTCTTCACGCATCCGCCGAAACCGACGACGCCGATGTCGCCAACTTCTAATCGACTCATCGCTCTCGCCAATAAGACCATCGCCTCGAGCGCCGCTCGATCGCGCTTATTCTCCGACATTGATAACGAATCATCCACGGCTAATACGACTTGGTACCTTCTCTCAGACGGTTTCGATCGACGAAGCCAAATTTTGTCCTTTCGGAAATCGGAGGCGATGTACGGGATGATTTTTCGCATATTCAAACGTTTTCCGGTTCGGTAGTCGCCGCGTAAACGAGATGCTAACGTCGGTTCGAGAATCAATCGGAGTTGCTCGCTCAATTCGCCAGAGAGAGAACCGGTTAAATCTTCTAGAGTTCGCCAAAGATGTTCGGCGGCATCTTCGTCCATTTCAGACAAGGCGTTGTCTTTATCTTCTCGGAACATTTGTAAATCTTTCTCGGCTTCCGCGCGCGCGAGTTCAATCTCTTCTTCGGTTAGTTCGCGCGTTCGGTTGACATTCTCTTCTTCGTTGTTATCGTGCTCGATGTTGGCATTTTTCAGCTCGACGATAGCTTCTTCGAGTAAGCGTTTTTCCTTCAGTTCTTTCTTCTTTCGCTCTTCGTCGGTTTCGTCGTCAGATGCCATTTTTTCATCGTCGCCATCCTTTTCATCGTCGTCATCCTTTACTTCACCTCCATTGGCGTCAACATTTTCTTCGAGTTGCAACTCCTCGTTGGGCGCGAAGTTCTTGTCGCGTTGACTTTTCTTTTTGTTGCTCTTCTTTTGTTGCTGCTTTTCTGCCATCTCGCCGGAGACATCTTCCTCGTTCTTCTCCATCGGATCTTCTTCATGCTTGTTTTTCGCGTCGAGATCAGCCTCATCAACTTTCTTCATCTTTTCGTCTTCCTTCTTAAAGAACTCTTCGGCGTTGATTTCTTTTTCATCGTCGTTGAGCCGTTCATCGTCTTCTTCGCCAGTATTCGCGCCTTTGAGTTTTTGCGTCACGGCTTGTTCCTCGGTCGCCGGAGCCAACGCGGCTGGTCCTTTCTCTTCGTTCTCTTCGCCCCCGTGCATGAACTGAAATTCCGCCGCGGCGTCGTTTTCGTTTTGAATTCTATCGTCCGCATCGCCTACATCCTTTGTGTTTTGGTCTTCTTCGTCATTGTCGTCGCTGACGATCGATAAGTTCTCGCGCCATTTCTTCATTGCCGCGGCGAGGGAGCGGTGAGGGTTCATCTCCGGACCACCGCTCTTCTTCGATTTGTTCTCCTCGTTTTGATTCGCGTTGTTCTGCTCGGCGTCGTCCATGGGTTGTGCGGAAGTCGGAACCGCGGCACCTTTACCAGCGGCTTCGCCGTCGCCGTCGCCATCGCCGGCATCGTCCTCGTCCTCGTTTTGATTCTGAAATCCAGCCGTGGATCGCATCGGCGCTTCTTGCTGTGCTTCTTTTTGCTCCTTCGTGAAATTCTGGTCGTCGTCGTTTTCACGTTCGTCTTGGCCGCCAGCGTTTTTGTTTGGTTGTGTCCGTGCGCTTCCATCGCCGGCCGTTCCGCGTGCACTCGCCGCGCCTTGTTCGCCGCCTTGACCGTGTTGTTGCTGTTGCTCGGATTCGTCGATTTCGCAGTCGTCTCCGCCGCCGCCGTCTCCGGCACCTTTCGGTCCAGCTTGATTCCGAGCGTCTTTATCCTCCTCTTCGTGTGCTTCCTGAGCGTTAGCATCGTTAACCGCGTCGTCTTTGCCGTCTTGACCGATTTGACCGTCTTCCTCTTCTTCCTCGTTATCGACGTCCATGTCGTCATTGCCGGCTTCTTTTTCATTCTCCCGCGCGTCGTCGTCTGGGTTCAACTCGGCGTCGTCTCGATCGTCTCGATCGTCTTTGTTTTCGCCATTTTCACCGGTTAAGTCACCATCAGCGTTCATGTCGTCGTCAGTTGGTTTCGATCCGTCGTCTTCTTCACCTTTCTCTTCTTCCGCTTCATCGCCTCCGTCGAGTTGCATGTCGTCATCTCCGAGATCGATATCCAAGTCATCGTTCGCATCGTCGTCCCCGTCTTCTTCTTCACCCTTAGGCGTGATACCAGTAGCATCTTTGACCTCTTGGTCGTTCATGTTATTGTCGTCTTTCGTATCGTCGGCTTCCTCGTCTGGACCTTCATTCGTATCCTCTTTATTAGCCTCCGGCTTGCCTTTCTCCTTGTCGTCTGGTTTTCGAGGAGGTTTCTTTCCGTCCTCTTTCCCATCATCTTTCCCTTCCTCGTCCTCGTCTTTCCCTCGCATCTCTTCGTCTCTGGCATCTTCTCGTTTCATCGCGTCTCCTTTTTCAAACTCATCCGGTCCCTCGTCTTTCCCTTCCTCTTTTTCCTTCTTGTCGTCTTCGTCGTTCCATAACCTCTCGTCGATGATGTCGTTACCGTCTTCGTGGTCCCCCATTTCCTTCTCCAAATCTTCGTCTTCGTTGCCATCTTCTGGTTCGTTTTCCACGTCGTGCGTGACGCCCTCAAAGTCGGATTTCATTTCAATGCCGCGATCTTCCTCTTCTTCTTCTTCTCCGCCTTTTTTCGTTTGTTCCTTCTTTTCCTCGTCTTGTTTCTCCGCGTCTTCCATGCCCAAAATTTGTTCCTCGTTATCGATTTGCTCCGAAACGTCTTTTTTACCTTCACCTTCAGCCGCACCGGTACCGTCTTTGTCGTCCGAGAGCTTCATGTTCTCGCCGTCACCGGTACCTTTACCGTCTCCGTCGTCCTTGGCACCGCAGAAACCTTCCTCGCAAAGACCGCAGAAGACGGCGGTTAACACTTTGGCTAATTTCGTCGACGCTCGATGGTACTTGGAGTACTCGACGATGGTTTCTTTCGCAACTAAAGCGATGGAGCGGAACATCGGAGCAAGTTTTGCCGCGTTTGCGATGACATTTTGACGATTTCTTTCAGTAGAAGAAGAATAGAGCGAAGTGATACTTTCCGTGACGCGAGCGTAGGCAAGAGAGGCTTCGCGGATGGCATCGCAGAGCGTTTCGAGACGCTTGGCGCCGACGGCGTTGCCGCAGTGTTTTTCGTACACTTTGAACGAGGCTAGCCCGTCGTCTTCACCGTCGTTCTCGTTGTCGTTTTTGCCATCATCAGTACTCGCATTGGTTGCTTTCTTTTCCGTTTCTTCCTCTTCGTCCGTCATTGCGGCTTTGTGAACCCCTTGCGCCCAAATCAACGCGCGTTCGATGCACATCTCGAGCGATGCGTTGAACGAATTTAAGCCGTCGATTTCGGCGGCTTTAGTCTCCTCAATTTCAGTAGCGGTGTTGTTCTTGTTTTCGTTCCTCTCGAAGTGAGTAATCGCGGTGGATAAGATCGTACCTAAAAGTTTGCGCAACGGATCCCAACCTGGGCAGTTCTCGCAATCCGCCGCGTACGTGCCGTAGGTCTCCACGACATCTTTCGATCGCGCAGATTCTATAACCGCATCGTGCGCGGCTTCAATATCTTTCGACGCAACTCTTAGACGATCAAGTGCCACGGAGAGAGCGCGTTTGGCTTGCAAACCGAGCATTGGCACCGCTCGCCACGACGCGAACATTTCTTTTCCAGAAGTAGTATTTTGCGCCGTTGACGACAACCGAGAGCTCGCTTGTGCGACAGCCGCAAATGACAGCTTCACGTACGGATTGAGCGCTTCTCGAGCTTCCTCGCACCTCAATTCAACGTTTAGCAAAGCTTCTCTCGCTGCCTTCTCGCTCCATGAGCCTCGAAGCTTTGGAACGGATTCGCAACTCGAAGACGCGATGGATGCCAAAATGGCGTCTTTCGCCGCGTCGGAGACGGCTTCGATGAAGGCGCGCACATTGCACATCCATTGAGCGAGAGTTACACCCGATGATGAACGAAAAAGTGAGAGAGTATCTTCCTCTTGCATGCTACTCTGTTCTTCGGCTTCCTCGACCAGTTTTTCTAACGAAGAAGCGAATTCATCCAAGACATTCTCTGACGCAAGTGCGGAAGATAACGTCTTGCGTTGCGCGCGAAGCCTGTGCAAAAGATGTTCGCACATCGCCACCGCTCTGGTCGTTTGAATCACCTCTAAATCAGGATTGGGAGGATTATTATTCGTCACGTTTTGCAATCTTTGCACCCGAGACATTGCAACGTAATACGACTGATCGGCAGAATCGAGTTCGTCTCCTTCTTCGGGAAGAAACCTTTCTTTTTGCCCGGTGGAGAGCGGTTCTAGAGGCGGTTCGGTAAACCATCGCGCAGGTTCGCGAAATTTTTCCGGAACCGCCGCGCGCTTGTGCGTGATCCCGAGTTCAGGCAAAGTCTTCATGAGATCGTTGAGAGCTTTCTTTTTTATGGCCTTTTTCACCGTTTCGTCTGTGCGCAAAGCTGTAGCTCTGCGCGCGATTCGAGACGCGAATGCGTCTATGTCGACGCCTCCGGCGCGAATTTGAGATCGGCGTGAAGTTTCCATGGTCGACGTTGCCAAGACGGATGTGATCTTTTTCGTCAAAGCATCTACGCGGTGTAAAAGAGACGATGCGTTCCCTTCCTCGCTTTCAATTGATTTCAATCGAGAAACTCGAGCGAGTAATACTTTCGTCGAAGTATCAAACGCCCGCTTCTTCACCGTCAAATCGGCATCCAACTGTTCGAGCTTTCTCTTTGCAATCTCTTCTCTTTTGTCCCGCTCGCGTTTTATCGTCGCCGCTTTGACCGCTTTATCGAATCGCTTTTTCTTCTTTTCCTCGTCTTCTTCTTCAATATCTTCAAAGATCACTTCCAAGGGGTCTTCGTCCGTCGGCGCTGCCGTCGCCTCTTCGTCGTCTTTTGATTGTTCCTTCGGCAAAACGGCTAACCCGGTGCTGTTTCTCGACGCAGATTCCAAGATGGGTAAGACGAGTTTTTGCAAAGCGCGATCAAACTGACGAACGTGTTTGTGCAAAACGCGCTCGTTGGATTCCGCTTGTTGTTTCATGAAGTGGTAGCCGCGGTTTTCCCATTTCGCCAACTTGGCGTGATCCTCGAGCTTCCTCGCCGGCGTGGCGCGTTCGTTTTCAATTTCAGTTTCCACAGCAGGTTTGAATTGATGGTAATAACGGTACGTATTGTGCAGCACGCATCGTAAGGCTGCATCGCCTCTTCTTGGAAGTAAGTTCAAGGCGGCTCGAGCGCGGATATCCGCGGTTAAGTGATGTTCGAACGTTTTCACGAGAGAGAGTCGTGCGAGGAATTCCCCTAAAGTGGAGCCTTGGAGGTACTCTTCGAGCGCGCGCGTGATTTCGCGAATGCCTTGAATATCGCCTTCGTCTTCTTCTTCATCGATTTCATTCATGGTAGTGATAGTCTTGTCGTCTTCGACTGCATCAAAAGGGATGGACGATTGCACGGATTTCAAAAGTCTGTGCAACGCGAACCACGTTCGCCTGGCTCGCGCGGCGTGTCTTTCCGAACACCTCTCTAACAGTCTCGACCACGCGTGTAACTCACGTCGTCGCCAACGCATAGCCACGTTTGCCATAGCCGTAAGCTCATCAAGTAAAGACGTTTCAGTCGATGCCGATTGTTCCCACGTTTGCGCTCGAGCGAGAAGCAACTCGAGACCAGTTAAGAAGGTTTTCACGGGACCGAGCAAAGGCAGCTTTAAAATCCGATCGCAAATCTCCGCGAGTTGCGTCAACAAAGGATGTTCTGGCCATTCTTGCAGCAGCGCGGTAATTTTACGTCGACAATTTGCTACGACTGGGAGCGCGAGAGAGGTTTCTCCCGGTGCGTCGCCTCTGGACATTTCGTGATCGATGGCATCCGCGTGTCTTTGCAATTTTTTGTGGTTGAACTTTTCGTCTTTTGACTGATCGACACCTTCAGGCGAGTCTTCGGACATCGTGCCTCTCGAAACCGCAAGATGTTCTAAACACACTCGGGTCAAGTTACCGAGTTGACTGGTATCATCGAGCACTCTCGGTAACGATTGCATTCTGTCGTCCTTAATCGCAGCGCGTCGCAAGATCATGAAACCGACGTCGTGCGCGTCGACAAACGACGTGGCGCGATTCGCGAGGGGTTCTGTGAGCTCCTTTGCGTTCGTGTGCAAAAACTTAGATGGGTTCACGGCGCGTCGTTCCGTATCGTATGAGGTTTCGATATTAGCACCGATTGAAGTGCTCGCACCAATCGCACACACGACGTCGTGCGTTGCCACGAGCTCAAGGAGCAGAGCGCCTTCGAGCAAACCGGCTGTTTTCGCCGCAATCGCTGCGTTATTGTCCATCTCGTCATCCGAATCGTCCTCTTCTGATTTCTTGTTCTCGTCTCCTTCTTCGACACAATCGTGATCGAGTTGCAAAATATCACCCGGCGCATCCTTGAACTCTTTCCATTGTTCGACAAAGGTACCAAAAGTCATTTCAGAAAATCTCCTCTCAGTTTCGTCGTCGTCGCCTTCCATGATCTCCATCGCCGTCGGCGCCGCTACGACGCGACGAAACACGGCAATCTTATCATCATGTTCGTAAAGGGTGTCATCTTTCTCCATTTCAATATCTCGCACTGATTTCCAAAGATCGGCTAAGCGGTCAAAAACAGAAGACGCGTTTTTCCACAGCTGCGGCGAGAGAGACTTTTCTTTAATCACGTCGTCGCGAACTTTCTGCATAGCGACTTTGAGCACCGCGACGCGGAGTTCCCCTGATTTTTCGAGCTTTTGTAACGATTTGAGCGTGGAAACGTCCGTGAGCAAACTTGACGACGCTCTTGCCATGCTCTCTACGTTTCTTTCTAAACTCTTTTCATCGTACTCGTCGGAAGAAGAAAACTTGAAAAGCTCTCTCATCGCTCTCGTCGCCAACGCTCGAGAAGGGTCTACCATACCCCCGCTTAAACCATCCTCTAATAGTTTCAAGCCTCGGGTAAGTTCCGCCGCGGCGAGTCTCAGCGGTTTCGTGGCATCCGCATATCCTGAATACTGTGGCGTCTCTAAAGTTTCCGACCAGTGTTTAGCGGCATCTGAAAGCACTTTCACTTCTTGGTACGCTTTCTCAAATGCACCGGCTTCAGAAAAGGTATCTTTCGAAGACGCTTTCAAGGAACCTTCGAGAGATTTTAAGGTTGCTTCGAGCCTTTCTGGCTCCGCTAATCCGCCTTTCTCGTGCGAAAAACGATGAATGTGACGCATAAGCTGACGCCATTTTGGAACGCTCGGTCGAGGCGCGAACATTCTTCGCAACTTTATTTGATGCGCTTCGAGTTCAGTCTTTGCCTGTTCGACTCGTTGCTTCTCGGGATCGGCATCGCTACCCAAGGCGAGAAGCGGCGATCGCTCGTGAAACTCAATGATTTCGATTGCCGGAATGCTCTCAAAATTAATTTCTCGATCTACGCGCTTTGCATCGTTACTTGTCTCCGCCATTGGATCCGACATCCCCGAAGGGAACATGCAGTGCAGCCGCAAACACCCGAGACGGGTCCAGGCCATACCTCGAAGGAATCGGTCGCGGTTTGCTCTTTGATGATAACCTATATTACTTATGTAATGCTCAGACAGACATTCGAATAGACCTTCGAGCGTCACGCTCACCGACGTTGAAGAATATTTGAACTGTTGTGTCAAATTTCTGCTCACGACGTTACGCTGCTCATCGAAAAGGGATTGTCGTGTCACGTTTCCTAAAGTAGTATTCTTGGATACCAACTCTTCCCTCAACCCTAATGCATACTCACATATCATGCCATCTGCACCGTAAGCGCACATGGTGTGGACGAAAATACCACGCAACGTATTCCAATCTTTCGCACTCTCGTCCTCAGCATTGTCCCGACGCATTCTCAATTGCCTTGCAGCCAATCGTAATTGCGCGACTCTTTGTCCGCGTTCTTCAAGACCGACGGTGGAGACGAACAACGCCGAGGTCAGGATGGTTTGAAGCGCGCGTTCTGTACGGGCTGGTCCATCGCAGGAGAGCCATTTAGTCTCGAGCTCTGCCAATACTTGCTCATTTTTCGAGCCTATATTGATCGACGATTTTTTAGTCGTCTTCAAAAAATGGGGAAGCTGCGAGAGCGCTCCTGAGCGATGCGCGTCGTGCCAAGATAGAAAAATTTCCAAAGCTCTTCGGGATAGAGCAGACGCATCTACGGTCGTTTGACTGGGATCACTCATGTCCCATAGGAATTTTCGATGGCCTTCGAAATCAGACGCAGCACGCGGAGAGTGAGACACACCGAATGATAAAGCCTTCGAGGTTGCCTCGTGTAGTCGCTCCAAGAGCTTTTCTCTTCTATGATGATCCTTTTCCTCTTCATTACTACTGTCAAAACTCAAAATCAGCGCGAGACGTGCGAGAACTTCTCTATCAAGCTCGAGAGAGCATAACTCTGCAAACGGAGAAAGCTGTGCGTTCTTGAACGTAATATCCTTCCATTTCAAAGTCCAGTGCGGAAAAGAAAACCTCGGCGGAGCGAGAACCGCCGACGAGGTTTCCAGCGACCAAGATTCATCGTCATCGAGCGATTTGACAAGTTCTCGGTTTGGAATTTCAAACGCAAATGGAGCATTGGTGCCATTTCTATCCAAATCGACGGTATCGTTGTCCATTATCATCATCGCATCCGAAATTTCTTCTTCGAACTCGCTCGATGACGACAACGAATCGTATATTTTAAGAATGGCCTTGGCGCGCTCTTGCGTAGACGCATCCCACGCGCCCGAGTCCACACAATGCTGATACAGTTGACGAGAAAGCAGCGATGGTAGTGCCGTAGCATCATTATCTGCTATCCCATTTTCGCTCGAAGCAATACCGACGTGTGTGAAGCTGAAAAAACACAACGCTTCCAAGGCGGTGAATCGCAGTTTCGCCGATGCGCCTAAATTGGCAGCCTCTTTAGCCAAGAATGCAATCGCTCTACTCGAAGGATCATTCCTCGAAGAGCGAGTGTAATCCAAAAGTGTGTTTACTCGGGAGCCGTTGTTTTGGAGTGCTCTAGATGCTATGCGAACGATTTCCTCGGCTGTGCGAAGAGTATCACTTTGCGGCAAGGTTGGTTTCCCGATAGCGTGCCAGAGGAACGGTACTCCTGGAGGCTTGGATGGAACACCAAATGCTTCGTCTACGAGAAGCGAACGCTTTTCATCGCGCAAGCCTGCTCTATCATTAGGAGCAGTAGTGTTTTTATTTTGCAAGGATAACCAACTTTCGTAATTTTGCGCGGCTTGTTTTGTTTGTAACCAAGCCACCGCAAGGTTTTCAAGCGCCGCGTCGAGATTACCATTGGCCACCTCAAAGTCTTCATACGGCGTTGAACGAATGAGCACATCAAAATGTGACTTCCACGATACGAAACTATTCAAAAGTTTCATTGATTCAATATTCAATGGCCCAGTACACGAGAGCGACTCCTGAAGCAAAACTTCGTTCGTTTCTTCTAATAGCTGGTTCGCGAGAGCTATTTTATCCAGAGACGCGTGCACAGCGCTTTGCCTCGCCTTCTCTTTCGCGTTCTTCGCGCGATAGCAGGACATGGTCAAAGCTTTCATGTCACCAACGTGCGCAGTTGACGATAAGAAGCATGTATCTGTATATGCCTTTTCAAAGGAATATCGCGCACAGAGGGGCGCAAGTAGTTGAACCGTTTCCGCCAAAGGCTCCCTATTTTCAAACAACCGCTGGAAAAGTGTCCAGGCGAGAACACTCGATTCGATTTGCGGAACATTGCACGTTGATGTGATGGCACTCGCGAAAAAGTTCCAACTCACTCGACTTTTATCCAGAGATGCTCTAGATGAGTTCTTTTTAAGCGCGTAAATGGTGGAGGCACGGAAGAGTTCGATTACCTTGCTGTTCCACGCGGCTTCGTCTTCTTCGAGAGAGGTTTCAAACGCACCCCCTTGAAAATACTTCATAAGCTGCGAAGTCGGTAGGTTTGCTACGAGCGATTGCTTCTCGTGCAATATCGGCAGTATGTCTTCGTCTTTGCTTTTATCCCTCGACGTTTTCTGAACAAAGCACTGCGCAGCAAGAAGTGCGGCTGCGTGCGTGGACAGCGAAAATCCTGAGAATTGCTCCAAAGACGTTAGCGCCAATCGATCTTCTCGCGATATCCTATTTGCCGTAGCAAGACGATTCGGCCAACCAGATGGTGATGATATGAACGAATGCAAGGTGTTTCCAGCAAGATACACCGAATTCATATGTGGCACAAATGTTTCATCGTAAACGAAGTTCGATTCTTCGCTGGGCACGTTATACGCGTGCGGTAAACTCAAACGAAACGCTCGCATGACGGGTACTCCCCTATTGACGAGCTCGAGCGCGAGCTCGGCCCATCGACAGGAATCGCGCGACGTTAAATGCACGTGATTTCCAATCGTCATTTTGAGTTTAATGATCATAGCAAAGTGTGTTTGCACGATCGCATCTGCTAGAATACCATTTGGGATACCCTTTGCCAAGACCATAGATTTGATATCCTCGTTAATCGACGGTGAAGAGCTCGGCATTTCCGCCAGTCCCAGTTGTTTGGAGAACAAGCTTGTCTGCTCGTTGTCTGACGGGCTTTCGTATCTTTTTGGATGCAAAAATACCTCAACTCCACGATTGCGCATCGCTCGCGATACTTCCCCTCTTCTTGGATCGACTGCTAAGAATAATCGAAACCCTTCGTGCGCCTTTACGATGCGGCTTTCGCCATTTGGTAAGAAACCGCATTCGTTTACCAACAAAGTCCCCTCCGGTTCCAGCAAAGGATTCAAACGATCGAGCACGGTTGGAGAGCATAGATTTGCGTTTTCGAGTAAAACCCAATCGCCTCGTTCGACGGCTTTTAGCAAAGCCCCGTCGACCCACTCGAATCGACCGGCATCTTTCTTAGGTCCGACATTGAACGAAGTTGGCGTGACAATGGCTTCAAAGTTCTCATGAAGCCAGGAGATTTCAGAATGAACATCGTCTTGCAAAGATGATGCGTTCGAAGTAGCCGCGGCACTTAATGCAACGATCACCTCGCGGAGAATGTACACTGCGTTCTCCGCGTCGTTTTCTGACATTGCTTCTGATGTCTGCGTGGCGGCTCTGTAGGATTCCCACATTTTCCAAGCGCGCGTGGTTGAACTCACATCACCGAACGCACTCGATTCGCAAATGCCTTGGAGTAGACTAAAGATGCGAGATTCAAAGTCCACGCGATCTCTCGACGACTCTTTTTGCTCAAAAGATCCGAGTAATTCGCTCGTATCCGTAGCTGAAGTCAACGCGATGCGTTGTAAATCTTTTCCGGCAAGTCTGGCGAGGGTTTTCACCAGCGTCGTTTTACCAGACGCGGCTTGTCCGACAACGATTGTCATCCATCCGCGATCGATACAGAAAGAAGCCGCTTCGAGGGAATCTAAGTTCCCTCTTAGAATTGCGAAATTTTCCTCTTCGTCGATGCAAGCAATACCAGCATCAGCGCTAGATTTTGATGTAGAGGATGTATGTCTGCGTAAAACTGCATTGCCAATTTCGAGATATCCATCCTTTCGCATTTTCATGTGGGAAGCGGTTGGAATCTCGTCTGCGTTAAGACCGAATGCTCGAGCAAACGCGTGCTTTGCAATTATTCGGTCGTTCACAGTTCGTAAGCGCTGAGTATATAATGCATTAAATACCGATGCGCACACCCGGACGTATGAATTTTCATCCATCTCGTTTTCTGGGATGATAGAAGTAACGAGTTCGCACCATCTCATGATATCTCGAAGGTTGAATTCCCACGGTGCACCGGCTCTAGCAAACCTATATCCAGTCGTATCCGTGGTACTACTCAAACGAGCTAACTCTGCGTTACAGTGGACCATCTTTTCGATGACGCTCTCGATAACGTTCGGATGTAGACTTTTCGCGATGTGCTCGACGTCGTTAATACGCATGGGCTCAACGAATACTCTCGTGAAACGATTAAGAAAAGATTTTGGCAATCCTTTTCTTCCACCGCCTTGTGCAGCAGGGTTTTGAGCTGCAAATACTCTAAATGTTGATGGGCATTTGAACGTCTTACCGAGCTCTGGCACAAACACTTCTGCGCGATGATCGAGCGCGGCATTCAAGCCCTCTAAAACCGGTTGCGGCGCCAAATTCAATTCGTCCAAAAGAACCCAATCACCATTTTTCAAAGCCGCTAAAAATGCTCCATCGGACCATTTAAACTCACCGGCTTCACCATCAGATGCTGGTAGATCTGCTCCCAGAAGATCCATCATATCAGTCTGCTCCGAGAGATTTAATCTTACCAGTTTGTGCCCCGCAGCCTTCGCCAGAGCCGAGACTATAGACGTCTTACCAACTCCGGGTGAACCTTCCAATAATATTGGTTTCCGAGCGAGTTGCAATGCGCGAAGGAGTCGCGCAACGTTGCGCCTGGTTGACGGGGCAGTTAAAGCGAATTCAGATGTCGAGGGAATCGGATGCGTGCCACAACTAATCGTGAATGACGAGATGCCAAATCGAGTGCCGTTGTCAACTGCAGCGCAGTTGAGGAGATCTTCCTTCTGGTCTTCTGCACTCGGATCGTGCGCATACGACGCTCTTTGTAATATTTGTTCGTTCAAGGTTCGGATCTGTTAGAAAAAGAAAGAGAAGGAAGTTCGGTCAATAAAATCAATGGTGATGATAGTAAAATTGTGAAGGCAGAGAAACTATACCAATAATACGCTCAGGGTTGTAGGGGTTTCTCATCATGGAAGATCAGAAACTTACCAGGTACAACAAAAACTTCACGGCGCAATGTAGTAAAAAAAATGCAGGCGAGATCGACATCGACGTTTCAAAAAAAAAATGTGATTGCTGACGTACCTCTGTGTCTGGTATGCGCGCGCGCAAATACTCGACGCATTTTCGATTGAGCGCTTTAGCTGTTTCCTCTGGCATCCCTAAACCCAGACCGAGGCCATCTAAAAGCGTTAAGTACGCCCCGTGCGCGAACGCAGCAAATCCTAACAGCGCGTTCGGCCCTTTTCTATTCTCTACTTCGTTGATGAATTGAGCCCAAGCCAAAATATCTCTGGTTTGCAAACACGCCTTTGCTTGTCCGGCGCCGGCGATGCTTTGATAGAATTCCCAGAATAAGGCTAATTCTTTCGCATGGTCGTGCGCGTAAATAGTATCCATATTTTGAGAATGAACCAGACGCCGTGAAACTATCTCTTCCATCTCTTTTGCCGAAGATACGCCCCCGACCCAAATTTCTGTGAATCTGTTTCGCAGCGCCGGAGATAACTCCTTCTTTCCGAAATCCCCACCCGGGTTCATCGTTCCTATCAATCGAAAATTCGGGTGAGCGATGAGCTCTTCGACATCGATACCGCCTTTCTCAGGTAAAGTAATCGCTCGTCCGGGTTCTAAGACGGAATTTAACCTCTCCAATACGGAATCTTCTGCGAGTGAAAGCTCATCGACGAGTAAAATATCCCCTTCGCGCATGGCTTTAATCAAAGGTCCATCTTCCCACGCGAATGGTGCGTCTCCTTGTCTTGCAGGTCGAAAGCCTCCTATGAAATCACCAGTTTCCGTGTGTTGGTGACAGTTTAATACACGTAACTTTTGCCCATGAATCATTGCAAGGATCTGCACCACAGTTGTCTTCCCGCAACCAGTTTCACCTACAAGCAAAGCGGGTTCTTTATGCTCAACGCAGGCTTCGACCAAAGCATATAAACGACGCATAGCGGGTGTCCACGCGATAGAACGTGCCATGATGATTTCTTCAGCTGAAATGTCGCAATTTTTAGCCGTCAAAGCAACTTCCAAACGTCCTTCTAAATTTTCACTGGATGCCGCCTCGTACAGTTGTTCTAGAGAAATCTCTGGGACTTTTAAAGCTTTCTCGAGAACTCTCTTCAGCGACATCCTTTCGTTTTCCGATCGCAATCGCTCGCCAAGCACACGAAAGCCATCGCTGGCTAAGTTTTCGTATCCAACGGATTTCCTATTCGCCCAGCGAAACAAATCGCGGGCGGTGATGTATCCATCTTTACCGGCAAAAGCTCGAGAACCTCTTCGCATACCTTGCAAAGCGCGCATAGATTCTACGAGCTTCACGCAATAGCTCGGTGCGATTTCACACCGCTTATTCAGAATGACTTTGAGTTCTTCGTCGGGAATGTCACCGATGTGTAACTCAACGAATCTGTTACGAAAGGCTTTCGACAATACCTTGCGCCCTCCATAAATTGCACCTGGAGGATTTTGCGTCGCAAACAGGACAAAGTGGGGGTGAGGTCTAATCGTTTCTTGTAACTCGGGAACAAAAAGTTCTCTGTTATCGTCTAAAAGTCTATTCAAAGCTTCTAATACATCAGAAGGCGCTAGATTCAACTCGTCAAGAACGACCCAGTACCCTCGGCGTACCGCTTGCACGAGTGCGCCTTCTTGGAAGGTCAAAGCACCTAAAGTGTGAATGAAAATAGATAGTGGTTAGAGATGATAAATCGATGAACACAAAAGCACAACGAAACGTGAGATGCGAACTGAACTGAAGAAGAATATAGCCTTGGAAGTCACGCGAATGTCCTGAGATGCTCCGGTAAAGAGCGACGACGGATTCCCGCAAGCGACCAACTCCCGAGGCGCATAAATCTACGGACTGCTTTCCGATCCCCCGGATTCTATTGTATAAGAACGACGGATAACGAACTAGCGTCCGAAAAAAGAGAAGAAAAAGATAAAAATAGAAGATGCAAGGCCATATACGTACCCTTCTCATCCGTTATGTACGTGCCAAGGTACTCTTGTAGATCTGTATGCTCGTGATTGTTGATGCGCATGAAACGATGTCCAGTACGCTTCGCGAGATATTCAATGATGGAAGTTTTTCCTGCTGAGGTCGGTCCTTGCAATAAAATTGGGTGTCTTCTGAGAAGCACCGCGCGTGCTAAATTCGAGAGGTGTGATTTGACGCTCTCAGTCACGACGTAACCTATGATATGTAAAAGAAAGAGATTAAGTGTCAAAATGAATTTCCAACCAAGGGAAGTACGGAGAAAAAAAACATAAAAAAACATGTTGACGTTGGTGGCTCAGTAGAAGAAATTCAACCATAATATCTTTTTGTGCATCATAAACGAGTTTAAGAAGCGCGGATATGTGTTCATCATTGCCAAGTCGTCTTTCGTTTCAAAGAAAAAAAATGCGCGCAAAGAGAATATGGTTACCTTCGGGATCGACGCGTTCTAATTCTCCGGCTTCTACCCAAAAGTGCTCGATGAGAACGTGTGTATCGTCTTCCGGTGCCGGCGGTGGTTTCATGATTCCCTGTGTATTTATGGTGTAGAGAGAAGAAGAAGTTTATACGGTGTTAGTACTACGAGGCACAACAGCAAAAGATGTGCGGGACAAGTCTTCCGAACATTCATAGAGTCGTGACCGGAATAGGTGTATTGTCCAACAATTGAATATACCGCAGTTTCTAGACCGAGCACGCCATGGAATATTGACAAGCTCAGCGCTTAACTGCGGATACGAACAAATCACGATGATAATAATAGCGCACACTTACCTTGATCGCCTTGCCACCCAACAGATGCTTATGCATCAATTTTTCTAAAATCTCTTGACCTTCCTTTTTTAAAAGCGTCAGGAATGACATCGAGAAACCATCCATCATCGCTCTTTGGACGCCATATAACGGACTCGCCGCAGAAACGTACTCTAAAGCTCGAGCCAGGGTTCTAAGTGAATATCGAGGCTTTTGATCCGCCGAGTCTAAGAGAACCGTGTGCGCCGCTCGTTTCGCTTCAACGTAGAAGTCGACGATTGGGGCTATTACCCCACTCGGAACATCTCTTAGATATCCACGAACCAAGAGCTGCAAATCTTCTCTGGATTCCGTTTCTCCGCAATACACCTCCGCAAAGCGGTGTTTCAAAGCGGGGGGTAAGTCGCGTTTACCAACATCAGTCGCCGGATTCATAGCCGCGAACAGACGAAACCGTGGGTGACGATACACTGGAGTCGCATCCCCGCGCTCGGAAAGAACAACGGAGCCTTTACGCGACTCTAACACGCCATTCAGTCTTTCGAGTGTTTCTGCAGGTGCTAAATTGATTTCATCGAGAAGAATCCAGTGACCTTCGCGTAGTGCTGTGACTAAAGCACCTTCTACAAAGGCAAAAATAGGTCCACCCCCAGAGGACGAGGCCACGTCCCCAATCGCTCGTTCGGCTACGACTAAATCCCGATCAAACGATTGCCAAGATTCGACGAGATCGTCTGAAATCGTGAATGCAGGCTTTTTTGAAGCTTCTTTTTTATTTGTGCTTCCCGCTTTCTTCTTCATAGCAGCGCTTGTTTTTTGACGCTTGTTACTGGTATCGGCAACTGACGAGGTACATACTTTTTCATTTTTACCCTTCTTACCAGTAGTTTGTGAACGCGTTGCCCGTGTTGTAGGCGCGGCAACTGCAGGTGTCGCTTCCTCCATGACATCGTCATTGGTGGGGAGTTCTTCTCCGTCTTCAGTAGAATCAAGCATCTTATCTTCGTCATCTTTATCGACGACGGACGCCACGCGATCCACGCCGGCACGGAACGCCTTCAACAAGTGTATCCATTTTCTTTTTTCTGCAAATTTAGACACTCTTCCTAGAAATTCAGCGTTAGATCGACTCGGGAAAGTTTCTCCAAACAACTCAAGGAACCGTTTCAGTAACGGCAAACACAAATGTCGCGCACCGGCTGGTCGGAATCCTCCAAGAAAATCACTTGACTCTGATTGATTGGAAAGATTCACAACCGTCAGTGGCGCACCAGTTAAACGCGCAAGCTCTTGAACCAGAGCAGTTTTACCGGTACCAGTTTCCCCTACGAGAAGAGCGGGTTCGTTCACTGAAACCGCGCACGAAACTCTCTCGAGCATTCTCAGCGCGTGGCCCGTTTTTGCAAAATTCCGAAAACTGCCCACCGTATCCTCGTTTTCTTCGCAAGGTAACATGGTGCGTCCAACGCGCACGCTATCTTCTGACGACAAAACATCCGGTTTACGAAGTAAATCTGTCGTATTCGCAGTCTCTTCAGGATTTAATCCCCAAATTTCAGCAACCGCTTGTAAAGCTTTTCTTCGTCCGATACCGGGAGGCAAAGCGCCTAATAAAACATCAGCCGCTTCGTCATACATCGCCTGGCGAGTTTGTGGAGGAGGCGCTTTACCTTTCTTCATGAGCTTGAGTTCCGCTTTACGCAAAGCGGCAGCTCTTTTTGCCCAACGGAGTAAATCTCGAAGAGTGAATGTCCTACCCACAGAGGCTCGAGACGACGACGCGGCTTCGCTGGACGCTAAATCTTCCAGAGATGTCATCTTTTCCGCATCCTCCGCTGCTACGTCTAATTCGTTCGTATCGTCCGTGTGAACGTTCTCGACATCCATCATCATCACGTATTTGTCATCGTCGGCGTTCGCGTTGTTGTTATCAAATCGTTCGTCGCCTAAACCGGCTAACCGCGTCACATGGCCTCCGCCTTGGCCCACCAGAGTCTGCGCGACTCTCATCGTCTTAAGCATGCGTCTCTTTACGTCGACATCGCCGAATTGCGGATATATTTCCGCGAGTATTCTGCCAGGCTCCTCGCCGCTTGGTTGTTCTACGCTAACACGAGTCCATAAACCGCTCAACGGATCATTCTCGCGATTGGAAACTTTGGACCCGCCCACCGTGGCAGATCCAAACAGCTGAAATTGGGGATGTGCTACAACAGTTTCACCTCTACCGGCAATGTATAGCTTACGTTCTTCCAACAGAGGAATTAAAGCCGAGAGAACTTCGAATGGAGCGACGTCCACGTCTTCAATCAAAACCCATTTCCCAGATCTTACAGCTCTCGTGAGCGACCCGGGTTGCCATTCGAATTCTCCCGGACTTGCTCCGCACACGTACGCTCCAAGGAGAGATTTTGAATCTGTATGAGCATCAAAGTGTAAGACAACGACGTCGTTATCTTCGTAAGATCGTCCGAATCTTCGGGCAGCTTCACGAAGCGTCGCTGATTTGCCACACCCAGCCGGTCCTTCGAGTAAAACGGGCCTATTTTGACACAAGGCGTACGCGACGGCAACCAAGTTACGTTCTGCGGACGGTACTAAAACAAAATCCGTCGCGATTCTGCTAACCTTCTTCTTGTTATTGTTCATCTTACCACTTGTGGAAGCCATGTTGTCATTTCCTCCATCATCATCATCATCACGTTGTGTGCGTACTTCGATGGCGCCTAAGCGTTCGTATCCGGGCGCCGCCGGTATGCCCTCTTCTCGTACTCTTTCACTCTCGTCTTCTAGCTCTGTGCACTCCAGAGTATGGCTTCCTTCTACTTTGAAACTACTATCATGTTCATTCTGTTCTTTTTCGCAAACTCTGGGTAGCAAAAACGACGCGCGTTCAATCCGAAACGCCGTTTGGCGTTCCTCCCACTCTCGTTGGAACTGTGCCAGTGTCACTTCGTCTTCGTCACTTAAAGTCTTCTTTCTTGCCGCGTGCACCGCATCGTCGCTCAAACCTAAAGCTTCGCAAACTATTCCACACGCAATCCATCGAACGTGAGCGTCTTCGTGCGTCAAAAATATCCCACATTGGCTCCAATCCCAGGAGGCGCCAGAAATCGCTCCTTTCTTACACCCAAAGCACTCGGCGATATCCATTGAACTCCTCAAAACCATCCGGAGATGCGCGAATAAATCCTCCTTGCTTTTGCTATTCTTTTTCTTCGTGTTACTCGTCGTCGTCTTCGTCGTCGTCCTCGCGGCTTCTGCAGCTACTCTCGAAAACACCGGATGCTTCTCCCTCGCTAAAACTCTCTCCGATATCAACTGCCGGCAGTGCGGCAGCAATTTCGCCACCGATATCAACGCGCACATCCCTCGCTCTCTCTTCTCCACGTCGCTCGTAAATCGCGCGTCGTTTGCATCATTCATAACTTCCACGGCTCTCGCAAGCACGTGCAAAATCACTCCGCGCAAACACGAGGCCAAGACGATGCTCTCTTTCGCGTCAGAGCTGAGCAGCATCTCGGCGGCGGCAGAGAGCGCATTTTGCTCCGATACACTTTTTCTGTTCGTACTCGTATCCTCGTCGTTTGACAAGAGCGCGCGTAAAGCATCAGACGACGACGAAGACGCCGGTAAGCGTTTCTTCGCCAGAGATAAAGAGGTGAGCAGTGCCTCGAGGAGAGGAGATGGGTCGTTCGGTTTTCTTTTCCTCGTCGTCATTTTCTTCTTGATGCCAAAACGTGTTTGGGAGAAAATTTAATGAAGAAAACCAAAATTAAATGTACGAGTACAGCACAAAATGTGCATCCGCGAGACGAAAAACGCGACCGGATTTTTAAACGTAAACGTATTATATATGGTATTAAAACATCTTTTTTTTATATGTGTGTTGTGTGATTAATTTTACGCCTTCTTTGGCTTGATCTTATCGGAAAACGCCGCGCACGCCAACGCGGTGAGACAGATGGACATGGCCACGACGCCGTTCGTGTACTCTTTCGGCACCGTCATGGCTTTTTCGCTCATCATGAGCGGGATTTGCAACAAGGCGACGGTCGCCATGCGGTAGAGAGCGAAGGATTTTTGCTCGTTATCCGAGCCGGACATTAACATGAAGTAGGTCATCATGTTGACCATGAACCACATGCTCGAGGTGAACACGTTGATGTCGTAAAAGACGGAGTCTTTAGCTCGGCAGAATCCTCTGCCTTGGCAGGCGATGTAGTTCTGCGATGGGAAATCGCCCAATTGAAAGGTCGTGATGTAGAAGAAGAAGCACGCCCAGTAGATGATTAAGCATCCGTGAGTCAATCCTTTGCAACCTTTTAAGAAGTGTCTTTTCGCAGGTTCCATGCCGCCCGCCAACCCCGCGCTCATCACAAATGTTAACGCGAGCGTTAAGAATCCGCCCATGACGTGTTCCTTGTGAACAAGCTTACCGCCGAATTTTTGGGAGGAGAAGCACGCGTGCACGGCCAACATCAACATGTTATGCATGATTTGACCGTTGCAAACTCTTTGTTGCACGGCTTTGCTACATTTCAACGCCGCGTAGAGCAAGTCGAGCGTCATGACGAACAAACCGAGACCTCCCCAATCGCTCGCAGATTTTCGCATGGCGTTATTCTTCTGACCAAAAAACTTCTCAGAGAACGACGGCATTCCAATTCGGTCCCCGAAGAACGCGGTTAAGTAGAAAGCGCACAACGCCGCTTTCAAGAGTAAAACTTTTTGTAGTTTGGTGTATTCTGCCATCATTTTTGTTTATGCTTGAGTGTGTAAATAATTTGTATCTGTAGTTTCAGAGGAGAGATGGTCAGTCTCTAATAATGAATCACCATCGACATCCTCCGCACGCGCGCGCCGAAAAGCGTCTCTCTCTCGAAAAAGAAGTGGACAAAAGGGGCGCGGAAAAAGAAAGCTTTTCACGAACGCGCGCGGGGAAACATCACACACAATTGTGTCTCAATTATATTCTCTCGTTGAAAATTTCCAATCTGAGCACAGAAAATTAAAAGAAAGCCGAAACGCGTCTGTTGGTCTTTTTTGGAGAGAGAAGAGAGAAAGAAAGAACGCCCGCAAAAACAACGCGACGATGAGAGAGCGAGAGAGAGAGATGATATGTGTGTTTGTGGTGTCGCGCGTGATACAAAAAAATCACCACACGTACGTACCGCAACAAATGAAAGTGAGGAGGAATTGGTCTAGGGGAATATTTTTCTCTTCCCCCTCATTTTTTAAACCCAAAACCCTAACCTCGTACAACACAAAAAAATTCTTCCTCGAAACCAAAACACAACAAACACCAACACGCGACGACGATGCGCGACGACGAGCACGACTGAGACTCCTCGCACACACACAACACTTGCGCGAAACGAAAGAATGTCACCACCGCTGGGGCCCCAATCCTCGCGTTCCTCGGAGTATTCCTTCGCGTTTTTCGGGACAAAGATGAGGGAAACAACACCCGGTGGTGGTGGACGAGAACAAAATCACCATCACGAACAACCACTTTCGAAGAAGTTTAAGAAGAACAAACAAAAGGAACAACACATCGCCACGGACGAGCAGGGCCGCCGGCGCTTCCACGGCGCGTTTACCGGAGGGTTTTCCGCGGGGTATTTCAACACGGTCGGGAGTAAAGAAGGGTGGCAACCGAAACAGTTCAAGAGCTCGAGAGCGAATGACGAGAAAAAACAACAACAACAGACGATGGAAGATTTCATGGACGAGGAGGAATTGGAAGAGTACGAGAAAGGGAAGATGAGGACAAACGCAGAGTACGACGCGTTCGGGAAGGAAGGGGAGGTGATGGCCGGATTCCGACGGATCGAAGGCGAAGAAGAGGAAGAGGAGGAGGAAGACGGAACAACCGGGCGGCGGATGGCGTTCGGTACCGCCGCGGCGGAGGAGAGGACGAAGCGAGAAGAAGAAAAGAAGCGAGGGTTTTCAAAAGCCTTGGCGAAAAGTATACTCGACTACGTGAAACCAGTCATTAGTGGCATCGGGACGAAATTGTTGGTGAAAATGGGATGGAGAGTCGGGAAGTCCTTGGGGAGACGTAAGAAGAAAGTGAACGGTAAAATCGTGTTCAAAGCGACGAAAGAGGACGAGCAGGCGTGGAGAACACGGTACGGGCAACAGCTGGTGTCACTGTTAGGAGGAGGAGGAGGAGTGATCAATGTTAAAGATAACAGTTGGGGCATCGGGTACGATCCGTACGCAGGAGCGGAAGAATTTCGGAAAAGAGACCAACACGAGTTGATGAAGAAAAGAGAGCGATATTCGAAAGAAGGCGAGAAGAAACAGCGAGGCGCGGCATTTGGGTTAGGCGCGTTTGAAGTAGACGACGATATGAACGTATACGACGAAAGACCTAGAGAAAAGAACGCGGAGTATACTTTTGAATTAAACTCCGAGGACGAGGAAAAGGACGACGACGAGAACGATCGATTCGGGCGCGGAGCCGATCACCGGCAAAAAGACGCGTTACGGAATCCTTTAGGGGTAAAACGGTTACCGGATCGTGCAACAAGAGACGCGATCGAAAGAGGGCATAAGTTCCCAGGATTTGTGGAGAGTGATACGGTACCGGAAGAAATAGAGTGGTTTCAAGCGCCGGAAGTGCCGAAAGAGTTTAACGAGCGACACGTTTTCGATACAGACGGCGTTACCAAGGATACCATCGATAAGGAAAAAGAAGAGGACGAAGAAGAAGAATTACCGCCGCCGCCGCCTCAAATGCGCAAACTTTCCGAGGAGAAACGTAAAGTCATCGAATCGTTGGCGCGTTTTGTCGCGCGAAACGGCGAGGCGTTCGAGAAGTTGGCGAAACAAAAGCAAAAGAAGGATAAGAAATTTTCGTTTCTTTTTGGCGGCGAAGGCGCGAGCTCGTACGCGTACTGTTTGAAAAAAGCAAAGTTGGAAGAGAGGAGAAACGCGCGGATAGTGTTGGCGAGCGCGAAAGAAAAGATTGCGCCGTTACTTTCCGCGGCAAAAGGGTACGACATCTCGAAACAGCAAAAGCACGACGCGGAGTCTCGAGGGAAACTTTTAGGAGAAGAACCTTTGAAACGCACGGTACCGCCGCCGCCGCCGCAACCACCATCAGTCCAAGACGAAATGATGAAAATTCCAGCGCGAGGTCAACCAATCGTCGATGACGTCAAGAAGGTCAACCTTTCAGCCGCAATCAATGAAAAAGATAAAAGTCAGATCTTAGCGACCATGTCGAATATGTTCACCACCTCGGGACATATCGTCAACGCGGAAGTGCCGTCTGGTGGTTTACAAACCGCTAAAGAACTCGCCAAGATTCGCGAAGAGAGAGAGAAACTGGAAGCTGTCGAGGCAGCAAACTTGAAGAACGTCGAGAAAGAGCGAGATGCGCAACGCGAGGCAATGTCGAGGATGATTGTAAACACGAGAACGACTATTCCGTGGTCGCCGGCGTTACTCTTGTGTAAACGCCTCGGTATTCAAGACCCGTACGCCGGACGCGAACACGCGCGACCGTCAAAGTTCAAAGCGAGCTTTAAAACAGAAACTGTGGATCTCCTCCCAGAGACGACGCAGATCCGTTTGGGAAAGCAGCCAAAGTTCATGTCAAAAAAGGAAAGAGAAGATATGACGAATAAAAAGACAGACGACGATGACGCAAAAGTGGTGAAGGCGCCAAAAGATGATCAAGACGATGTGGGAGAATTGGACGCTCCAGGCCAGTTGATGCAAGTGCCTCCACCTCCTCCTCCCTTACCTTTACGCGAGAAGCCGATGGATTTGTTCAAAGCTATTTTCGAAGACTCCGACGATGAGGAGGAGGAAGAGGATGAAAGTTCTTCCGAAGAGGAAGAAGAAGACGAAAAGGAGCAGCAACAACGACAACAACAACAACAACAAAGAGAGGAAGTAGAAGGAGACCTCGACAAACCGATGCCTCCTCCGAAATTCATCCCTAGACCGAAAAAATCTGTCGAATCACTTCCTCCTCCACCACCGCCAGTTTTTGGAAAAAAGGAGGAGGAAAAGCCCCCTGTTTTCCTTGGATCTTCCGCGTTTGGAAAGAACAAGAGCGATAGGAAACGAAGTTCTGAAGATGATTCCGACGACGACGACGACGACGACCGACGACGCAAACGTTCGAAAAAGAAAGAAAGAAAGAAGAAGAAAGAGAAAAAGAAAAAGAAAGAGAAAAAGCGCAAAGATAGGAAAGAGAAGAAGAGAAAGAAGAAGCGCAGTCGACGAGATGAGAGTTCATCGAGTAGCAGCAGCAGCGATAGCGATAGCGATAGTTAAATTCTAGTAGTAGTTAGCTCCTAAATGGAATCTTCGTCCTCATCGACGTCGGCGACATCGTCTTCTGCGATGCTCCCGGTCCATTCACCAAAGCCGTCTTCGGACTCCGTCACAGAAATGCCACTTTCCTTTGCGCGCGCCAGAAACGAACGGACTTTTTCCCTCTCTTCTTCCGTCAACTCTTTCATCAAATCTTCGTCTGCGTCGTAGCTGCTTTCCTCATCATCGTCATCGCCGCCACTAGCGGTATTAGACGCAGGAACGGTTTCATATTCCGTCGTCGGTTCAATACTCGCGCCGACAAAGAAAAATACGTTGCGCAACGCGTCGATGCGCATGTCGCTCACGCAATCTACGAACGCCTTGGCGCCGTCAATTTTAAACTCTTCCTTCGGGTCCAAGTGGCCAAACGCTCGAACTTGCACAGAATCTTTCAAACTGGACATGTGAACGAGATGTTGTTTATAACGCTCGTCAATTGCGCGTAAAACCCACAGACGTTCGACATCTTCGAGTTCCTCTCGGATGTAATCCAACCTCGCCAGGCGCGCGAACCGATCTAGGTATTGCTGAATAGCCGCTTCGGAGAGGTACGCTCTCAGTTGCCTCGCTTTCTTCGCGTGCCGTCCGGAACTGAATGCCTTGACGACATCTTTTGAAGAACTTTCTTCTTTTGGCGGCTCTAAGCGCTTTTTTAATCGTTCGGAGATGGCATCTTTTTCAGCTTCCGGTTCCGTGTCGGCGACGGAACCGGATGAATCGGTTTTCTCTAATCCGCCGGCAAGTCCTGAGCCATCGGCATAGGCTAAGTTTACGCCTGAAATAGACGCTCTCACGGCGACAGGATTTGCGTCTAAGGGCGGCATGCGTCTCGGTTCTGGTAACGTTCTCGATCCATTCTTATCGTCCAAGTGTAACAAAGCGTCTTTCAAATCTGCCGCGGAGACGCCGGGCAAATAGTGCGGGTGAGGAGATACCGGTTCGTTATTGGTCAGTCGGAACCTGTCTTTACGTCCAGCGAAAACTTCTCTCAACAAATCCATGAGCAATTCAATATTCCAATCTTTCGCTGGGGTTGAACCGCTCACGTTTGCCGCGACGCAATAGTTGTCCACGATGGCGTCAACGTACCTAAACAGACGCTCGCGCAAGGTTTGTTGACCGCCGACTAACACCATTCTCCGTAACTCGTATACCGCGTTTCTTTGCGAATCTAACACCCTATCGGCATCGAACGTCGATTGCCTTCCCGCGCTAAGATAATCTTCGATGTTTTTTTGGATGCCTTCTAACTGAATGTCGACGAGTGATCCGTACATCGGCTCCTCTGGCGCCAAACCGGCGAAATCCCACGCGCTCGATTGTTTCGACATTGCCGGGCTGTACGTGCGAATCATCTCGTCATCTAAGGAGAGGCAAAATACAGTCGAACCGGGGTCACCTTGTCTTCCCGCGCGACCTCGCAGTTGTCTATCGATGCGTCGAGACTCGTGTAAAGCGGTACCGACGACTTGCAAGCCACCTCGACGAATAACCTCCTGCGACTCGAGCTTGCACAAACGCGCGGTTTCGCGAAGCGTTTGTTCGGCAGCAAAATCAATCGCAATTTCAAAGGGAACTCTTTTCTTTTCTTTCTCGTCATTAATTTCCTCGTCGTCGTCTTCGTTGGTGTTTATCCCTTGCGCTTCCCAGCCAGTCAGCAACAATCTTTGCTTCTTCTGTTCCTCGCGTCTAATTTTCTCTCCCGCTTTCTCCACCGATCGAACCAGCATCTCGTTCGCCGAATCGATATTCATCGGTCCCGCACTCTCGCACGCGGCTTTAGCGATCAACCTCGCTTGTTCCAACGCTATTTGTGCGGGTGTTTCCGATAAATTCACCGTCGCTAGCGATTCTGAAACGCTTTGAAACGCCGTTTCGCGTTCTTCTTCTAACACGTCCCCTAGCCCGAGCGCCTCGAATAAGTGCTCTTTCATCGCTTTTCTCGCTAATCCCTCCGCGTTACCTCCAAGTAAAATATCCGTACCTCTCCCAGCCATGTTCGTCGCAATAGTAACTGCACCTAATCTGCCGGCTTGTGCGATCGTTTCCGCCTCTCTCGCGGCATATTGCGGACGCGCGTTGAGTAAGTTATGCGCGACGCCTTTCACCACGGTATCGTCCGGCGCGCGCCATAAATACTCGTCTAAAACCATCGATAATGTTTCCGAATCTTCTACCGAAGTTGTTCCGACTAATACCGGTCTACCTTCGTAGTGACAGGATACGACAACATTCGCGACGGCATTCCACCGGGTCATCGCGTCTCGGAACATTGCCGTCGGCGCATCGACGCGAGCGTTTGGCCGGTGCTTCGGCACGACGATGACGCGCAAGTTGTAAATAATTTCAAACTCTTCGGCTTCCGTTGTCGCCGTACCAGTCATTCCAGACAATTTTTTATACAGTTTGAAGAAACATTGGTACGATACGCTCGCTATGATTGCGTTTTCGCTGTGAATTTCCACTTGTTCTTTCGCCTCTACGGCTTGGTGTAAGTTATCGTTCCATCGGCGATTCATCTGTACCCGCCCGGTACCCGGATCGACGATGATCACCTGATCGTCGCGAACGATATAATCCACGTCTCGTATGAACAACGCTTTTGCTTTTACGGCTAAAATGACGTATTTTCCCCACGGGTCGACCGGGTCCCACAAATCTTCCACGTCTAACAAAATCTCCGCGTTCGTCATGCCTTCGTCGGTCATTTCGATTGTTTTTTCTTTCCTATCGGCTTTGTAATCCCTCCCTTCGACGAGACTCTCTGCTATTTTCGCCGCCGCGACGTACCTCGGGCCCTCGTCCATATCGGATGGACCGGTTATTAATAACGGGTTCCGTCCTTCATCGATTAAAACTGAATCGACTTCATCCACGATGGCAAAGTTCAAAGGTCTCGTCATCACTACCAACTCGTCTACGCTCGTCGCCATGTTATCTCTCAAATAATCAAAACCAATCTCTTGGTTTGTCACGTACGTGATATCGCAATCGTACGATTTCCTCCTCTCTTCCGGCGAGTCTTCGCTCAAAACGTATCCAACTGTTAGACCTAACGCCCCGTGAATCTTCGCCGTCGTCAACGCGTCTCTCTCCGCTAAATAGTCGTTCACCGTGACGATGTGCACGCCTCTCCGACTCAACGCGTTTAAATACGCCGGCAACGTCGCCACCAACGTCTTACCTTCCCCGGTCGCCATCTCTGCGACCACACCTTTATGTAACAAAGCTCCACCAACTAACTGCACGTCAAAATGTCTCAAACCGAGTTCTCTCCTCGACGCCTCTCGAACCGCCGCGAACGCTTCCACGAGCACGTCTTCCAGCGTCTCCCCTAACCGTAACCGCGCTCGAAATTCCAACGTTTTCGCTCTCAACTCCACGCTCGTCAGTTTTCGCATTTCCGGTTCGAGCTTGTTCACCGGGTTCACCACTGTTTCGTATAGTTTTTCAATCAATCGCGTGGACCTTAACGTTTCGACGTCGCTCGTTTTCGCGTCTTCTTCTCGAGGTCGAACCGTTGGAATCTGAATTTTTTCTTCATCTCCTTCGCGTTCCTCAGAAGAAGAAGAAGAAGAAGAAGCGACCGGTCCATTTCCTCCTCTTCTCGAAAACGCAAAGTCGATTTCCCCCAAATCCTTTTCGTTCGTGAGAAACTCGTGCTCGAGGTCGTCGTCGTCTTCTGCTTCTTCTTCGTTTTTGTTCTCATCAATCTTCGCTTCCATCGCGGTGCGACGCCGGCTTCTTTCATCATCATCATCATCAAAAGCAGCAAAAACGCTCCCCCGGACAGGTTTCGTTCGCCTTTGCCTCCTCCTTCTCAAATTTGAGAAGAGATCATCACGAGAAGAAGAACAGTAAGAAGAATACCCTCGCTGTTGTTGGCAGCACGCAGAAGCATTCATTGCGTATTCTTCTTCTTCTTCTTCTGTGTGTTGTTTATTCTATACGACGTGTGTTTCGTGTCTCTCTCGCCTTTTTTTATGAGAGTCGTTCCAACACAAAACAAAGGAGAGGAAGAAAAACGCAGAAAAAAAAATTTAGGGTTTTATTACAATTAGGGTTTAGGTAAACTCTCTCGGTCTTGTTCTTTTTTCTCTTTCTCTTGGATTCTTTTTTGATCTTCTTTTTGGAAAGAAACACCATACAAAATGCCAGTCGTGATGATGCGCGTTCTCTCTCCCGCGAAGATGATCTCTTCTTCTCTCTCGTCGTCGTCGTTTTCAAGAAGCGCGACGACGAGTTCTTCCTCGAGGTATTCTGCTACGACGACTCGCAGTCACGGGAGAACGACGAGTTGTTCCACTTCGTGTTCTTCTTCTTCTTCTTCTTCTGTATTCTCGTCTTTGTCTCATTTTGGAGGACTTTTACCCCCCAAGAGAAGGAGGAAAAATCAGATCTCTCTCGCGACCAGCGCGAACGTCGAACCGTCGGACGCACCCGGCGAAGGCAAAAAACGGTTCCCTCTCCTCGCCGAAGAGAGCAGACACTCGCGCTCGGAACCGAGGAAGTACAAACACCCGCAAAACGAAGGGTGCGCGGTGACGTATTCGTTCGATACGGATGCGTTCGGGAACTTTAAAGTGGTGGAGATTTGGGAGGACGGGGTGGTGAAACCGATGGACGCGCCTGGGGAAGGGAAGAAACGAGCGCCGGAAGCGATGCAGGAGAGAGAAAAAGACGACGGGTGGGACACGAAGAAAGGACACGGGTTGATGTTCGGGTACGTGGAGGAGAGGAATCCGGATAACGCGTGTTAGAATTCAAAGAGATCAAACGTTCCAACGTGCTGACTGTGTATATACTACTTGTTTAGAGCGAGAGAGAAAGAGAGAGTAACGCCTTTATTCTTCCGTCTGAATTTGAAAATGTTGTAAATATAGATAATTTAATATCGTTATTGAGTGTTAATGGTACGACGACCGACTAATCTGCTGCTATATCTAATCTTCTATTTCTACCCTTTTTATTGCCTATCGTCGTCGCTCCCCGAGGCCGAAGAACCGCCTTGAATCCACTTTTCTAAAAGTTCGTCTCGTTTTCGTAATCTGGCGTCGGCCCAATTTCCGTCCGCGTCGGTGCGTTCCTTCTTCCTTGTATTCTTCGTTTTGATGCCACTCGGTATGTCCTCTTCCGTATCCTCCTCCTCGTCGTTACCGCCAAAGCGACTCTTCAACTCTCGTTTCCTCTGCTCCTCTTTTTCCTTCACCCTCGCCATCTCCTTCACCGCCTTCTTCGCTTTCCTCTTCGTCTCCACGTCTGCCTCCTCGCTCTTGGAAAGTTCCTTCAGACGAGTTTCCACCGATATCTGTATCAACTTTTGCCTCTGCATCGCCTTCCCGGCTTTACACTTCTTCCCGCCCGCGCATACAATTTTCCCTTCGCCTTGGCACCGTTTACACGCCTTCCGCGACCGTTTCGGTTTCCCAATCAACGCCCCAGAATTGTCCCGCGCTTCATTGTCCCACTCTATGTTTTCCTTTTGTTGCCATCCCGCCGCCCACTTCTCTCGATTTTTCAATTCAACCAGTGGAACTTCAATCGTTTGTTCGCGGTCGCACGTGGCGGATAACGTCACGAATTTGCTTCTCGTCTCAGAATCCACTCGTTTCGCCGTCGCTTCGAAATGTCTCCACCCTTTTGTTCGCAGAAGCGCCGTCCAATTGGTCCCGAGAACTTTGTCAAAGTTGATGGAATTTTTCGAGGAGAAGCCGCCAGAAGGGAGCGAGCCGAACCCTTCGCACGTTTGGCACGTTTGGTATCCCGTATCTGAGCACCGCTCGCATTGGAACGGAGACGACGCTTCCTCACAAACAACATTGATGGAATACGTGTTGCGATACCGGTGTCTTTTATTATTAAACGGCGGAAGTTTATTTCGGTTACTTTTAAATAGTAAAGGAGGAAGAACAGAGAACGCGGAGGACAGCGACGACGCGCGCATATCTCTCTCTTCCGATAGATAAAAGAGCGCGTAAGCGCAAGTGGTAATAACACAACAAAACTTAAATGAAGAAGAAATCTTTCTTAAAAGGACAGAGTAAAATGTGACTCCTAAAAATATGACTCCTACGAAAGGACGCATGAAAGCGCAAACGTCTTGACGAAGTATCGCGCGTAATTTGAAACGCAATGTGGAATGGTACCGTCGGAGAAGACGACCAGAGTCCAAAGGCAAGACCTGTTCATTGCGGCTTTGAGTCGCGATGATACTACTACTCCTCTTCTTCTTTCATCTGCTTCTTTTTTTGGAGCGGCAACGGAGGAGGAGAGAAGGCGCGAGCGTTCGAGGAGGACGCCGAAGGTGTTCGCGAGGAAGAAGTACATCCAGCGACGGTCGGAGAAGGAGACGTCGTGGAAACAGGCACTGACGAGGAATGTTAAAGCGATGGCGACGGTTTTACTCTCGCGTTTGCTGTAGATGTTTCGCGCGAAGAAGTCTCGGAAGCTGACGTGGAAATTCCACCACAGCGTTCGAAAACTGGCGAGACAGTCGTAGAGGAAGAGCGGCGTGTCGTCGGCGACGTCGGTGAAGAGCATGGCGTGAGCGATAACTCTGCCTAAATTGAATGCAATTCGGGAGGTGGCGAAGATGTGTAAAAGTCTCGAGAGAAGACGTAAAGACGACGACGGTGGTGCAGATAATATCGTTTGACTTGTAGCCAAGAAATTCGAAACCAGAAACCAACCGAAAAGATCCAACGCGTCCTTCGCGAATTGCCGCGCGACACGTTTAATAGTGTTTTGCTTGCTAGCAGCATTAAAGCGACGCGTGGAGGATATCTTTTTCAGACGTTTGGAAAAAGTATCAAAACCGCCGCGTATTAACGGTCCGCACTGAAACAAAGGCGCGAAAAATACGTAATGTAAGAACGTTATCATGTCCCCATCATCCGTAGCGTTCTGGTTGCCGGCGGTCGCGGATGATAGGTAATAATCAACGACGCGTAGTACGACGTATCTGGCTGCACGAAAAATGTGGAAGGAGGTCTTGCCATACATGCCATCTAAAAGTGACGAACCGGTAGTATCGATGTGACCAGAAGCAGCCAAGAGCGGAGTAGAAGTGTGCTTGCGTTCCAACTGAGCAACGCACGCGAAGGATACGCACGCGACGGGCCAGATGAAAGACGGTTTTCTAAACAGACGCGGTGCTTTCTTCCTCGCTCTGAACGAAAGCACGCAGCATAAAATTAACCACGCTGCTTTTGAAACGCCATGCATCATCACGCAGCTCAGCAGACCAAACCAAGCACCTATCAGATTGATGGATTCGTAACGCTGCGCGCGAGTTATCGCGAAGACAAATTTATAGAGGAGTAAAGATATGAGTTGAAAAGGAACCAGTACATATAACCACTCATTCGCTCGATTGTCGTAAAAGTGCGGTATCACGCGTGGTTGCTGCGCTGTATTATCCGCGAGCATTTGATTACCGTTATGTTGCGCGGCAAATAAGAGTAGGAACAACGCTGCGAACCGCGCGCTCGGAAATCGTTTCTTCGTCGGCGTCTCGTTCTTGGTGGCGATGATGCTATTGTCGTTGAAGCATTGATCATAGTCGTCGTCTAATGCTCGCTTTACGAGTACAGATATGTCTCGCGCGTTCGTACACGAGAGCAGATGATAAGTATCCAAAGTTATTTCTAACCGTTTCGTGATTTCGATTCCAATTTTTGTAAATTGAACGGACGTTGCCCCGAGGAGGGGCGTTCGAAGCGTCCTCGCACCTTTTCCATCGACACTTTCTTGTCGGACGATCTCGAGCACAACTTTATCGATTTCATCCGTTTCATCATTTTCGCCGTTTTCGTCAGCGTCATCTTCTTCAGCGATAGCTTCAATCCCTTTTTCAATGTATTTTCTGCGGACGGCATATCGCCGAACTTTACCGCTCGTCGTTCTCGGCGTCGAGCGCGGATACGTCAAAAGAACCTCGAATCGCCTTCTGGGAAATTCACCGTACGTTTTGAGTACTTCACACTCGATTTCGCGACGAAGTGCATTGACGGATTTAGATTTCGAAAAAAACGCATCGGATACTTCGACGACGAAAACAATTCTCGCGCTTTCGTGTTTTCCGACGCCGAACGCAGACGCCGAGCCTCTCCGAACGACATTTTGAACCGAACACATCGGCCCCGCTAACGCGACGCGTTCAAACTCGTTCGCTTGAATTCTCGACGACGCACCTTCGCGAATATTATTTGCAAAGAAAGAGATGTCGAGAATATCCACGATGCGTCCGAGAATAAACACGCGTCCGTCTTGGAGAACGAACCCTTCGTCTCCGGTAACGACTTCCTTTCGATGAAAATTAAAAGTCGCGCGGGTTCTCGCTTCGTCGTTTACGTACCCGGAGCAAACGGAACGGGTATTCGTAATCACGATGCGACCAACTTGACCTGGAGCTTTTACCTCACAATTTGAATCAAACTCGAGTATTTTGAAACAGTTTCGCGTATTCACGCCGACGCAAGCGACTTCAATGAACGGTTCTCCATTTTTTGCTTCTTTTGCTACGCGAATGTCTCCGGACTCGAGCGCGTCTCGATTCGCGCGGAAAAACTCGACGTGATGTTCCGTCGCGTACACACAAATTTCGGCCAATCCATATCCGACGCGTAAACTTGATCTCTTCAAACCGTATTGTTGAAACGTATCGAAAAAAACGTTCACGGTTTGCGAACGTACAGGTTCGGATGCGTTCAACACGTGACGAAGTGAGTGCAATCGCAACGTTTCCGCGTTTCTCAAATCGCTCGAGCTAAACTTCCTCGCGGCTAACGTGAATGCGAAATCCGGCGCTTGCGTCATTGTCGATTCGTATTTTGACATGAGTCGGATCCAAACCGACGGATCTTTTGCAAAAGCAATCGGGCTGATAAAAACACACGTCGTTTTTTTCGGAAGTAAACTCACGTCGATATCGTCGTACCCGCACGCGATTGTCAACGGAACGAAAAAACCGCCGATAAGCCCCATATCGTGATATTGAGGTAACCACGAACACAGCGAGTCGTACGGATTCGTTTTGAACCCTTTTCGGATGGCCGCGCAATTTTCAGTTAACGCTCGATGCGAAAGAATAACGCCTTTTGGCTTCCCCGTCGATCCGGACGTGTATTGTATGAACGCCGTCGCTTCGGGATCGCGTTTCCAAATCGGCTCTTTTTCCTCCTCCTCGTCCTCGCGAAACTCACTCGCCGTCTCGAATTTTGTCTCAAATCCATCCATCACCCACATCTGGCAGTTCAACCCGTGCGTGTCCAACAATTTCAATCTCGTCAACTTCAACGCCGTCGCCATCTTCGAACTGCACACGACTCCCGCGCATTCCTTCGCCAGCGTTTTCAAAAACTCGTACCTTTCTCTCAGAACGTCTCTCGCTGTCGTCATGGGATCTATCGGATACACCACGCACGGTACCACGCTCGCACGCATCAGCGCCAAAAATACCGGAAACCAATCAACCCCAGGTTCATAGAGAAATATCACTCTTTTATTCTCCTTTTCTCTCTCCTCCATCGTCCGCGTCGTCCAGGAAAATGTCTTCTCGGAGTTGAACATTTTCGCCAGCTTTCGATGCCTCGAACGCATATCTCTCGCCGTGAACTTCCTCTCTTCTGTTTCTTTTCCCGCCGAACAGGACACGTACGTGTACGAAAACGCATCGTTTCCTTTCAAAAGGTTCACCCAGTGATCTAACCCATCGATTGGATGCTGGTAATCGTTTATATCATCATCGTCATCGGTCATTATTGTTGTTATGAAACGCTCGCTTTTTTTTCTCTTTGAGTATTTTTTCTGAAGTAAAAATATTCGTATGATATGGAATTTAAGCGTTGCGTAAAAATAATAATGGAGAAGGGTTTTGCGCGCGCGTGAATTGTTTCGCGCAGGAAACGAAGATATTCCAAATGTGGAGAATACGTTTGTGCTTTTCGCGTCGCTGCCTGATTTGTTATTACAAGTTTTGTTCTCGCGCCGCCGTTCGATTTTACTCTTTGCCTCGCTTCGGCCGGCGCGCGTGTCTTTTACGACGATGAGGATGATGACGATAATGCGTCAGAGTTCAATCATCAAACTCGTCACTGTTTTCATCGGCAGTGTGTAATGTTCCTCCTTCATAAAGCCAACCATCTGGTAAAGGGCAGTCGTTGTCGAGGAGGTATTGTAAACATTCGGTTTGGTTGTTGTGGTGCGCTTCCGATACGGCGAACCAGTCCCAAGGCGCTTTGGCGGTTTCGTGCAAGTACTTCAAACAGTCCAAGTGGCCTTTCTCGGCTGCATACCAACACGCATATGCGTCAAATTTATCATATTTGCGCTCAACAAGATATTCGAGTATGTGGAGATGACCATTGTGAGCCGCCCAATCGGCAGTGACCGAATCCCAAGGCGCTTTGACTTCTTCGTGTAAGTATTTGAGTTCCTCGAGATGACCGTTTTGGGCAGCACGTGCACACGCATACATACCGATAGGACACTTCTTTACCACGCAATACTTTACCATTTCCAGATTGCCTTGTTCTGCGGCCCTATTAATCGTCCCTACATCCCAATCACACTTTTTCTCCTCTCGCGCCCACTTGAGCAACTCGAGTTTATTCGTTTGAGCAACTTTCCAGCAGAAATATGTTTCGTCCATCTCTTCTTCCGCATCGTAGTCATACTCGTCCCACGGAAAATGCTCCCACGCAACTTCCAAAGTCGAAATCGACGACATCTCTTCAACTTTAAACTTCTCTTTCAACTCCTTCTTGCGAGATGATCTCTTAATCAACTTTCTCGTTTCACTGTTCACTCCGTGCAAGAATTTCACATCCGTCGCATTCAACCTCGGAAGAATGTGAGTGAAAGTTATATCGTCGCACTTCACGACCACATCCCACAAAGAAGAATTACTCTCGTCCCCTCTCCGTCTTTTCTGCGCTCGCGTCCTCACTCCCACTCCCAACAGAGTCGCAGCAGTCGCAGCATCGGGAGAAGACATCTGTGCGCCTCTCGTTGTGTTCACTCTGACAGGGAAAAACTCTGGGGAAAAAAGATATCTCACACGTCTTCATATCTTTGACGCGTGTGTTCTTTCTCTCTCTCTCTCGCTCTCTCTTTGCTTTAAAACGCAGGCGTTTTGCACGACACCCGAGAAGCGAGCAGCGCTGATATACCTTCTGTCATCTTCTCGGAGGAGAGAGATTGAAGCTGTGCGAAGATATTCGTAAAGAAAGGAGTTTATGATGACGATGACGATGACGACGGGGATATCCTCGATTGGAACCAAGAAGAACAGCATTAACCGCGCGAAGGTGTCGTCGACGAGAAGAACACGAAGCGTCCGAGCTGCTCTTTCCAGCAGCGGCAGCAAAGGGAGCAACTTTGTGGTGCGCGCGTCTTCGTCTTCGTCTTCTCCTTCTGACGACGAGAACAACTCTTTGGGTATTAAAGATACGATCATCGTCGGTGGTGGTGTCTCTGGGTTGTCCACGGCGTTTACGATGAAATCGAAGAACGCATCGTGCGATATCATGGTCACGGAAATCCGAGACCGCGTCGGAGGGAACGTGACCTCGAAGAATGACGGTCAATACATATGGGAGGAAGGACCGAACTCGTACCAACCGGGAGACGCGGTGTTGAAGTTAGCGTGCGACGCCGGGATGAAGGAGGATATCGTTCTCGCGAACCCGGATTCGGATAGGTACGTGTTGTGGGATGGGGAGTTGAGAGCGTTGCCGAAGGATATACCGACCGCAGTGCTCGGGGATTTTTTGACCTGGCCCGGGAAGATTCGAGCTGGTTTAGGGGCGGTGGGTATTCGCATGCCGAAAGAGGAAGGTAAGGAGGAAACGGTGAAGGAGTTTGTATCTAGAAATTTAGGCGAAGAGGCGTTTCAGAGATTAATTGAACCGTTTTGCTCGGGCGTGTACGCCGGTGATCCGGCGATGTTGAGCGCGGAAGCCGCGACGGGTAGAGTTTCGGTATTAGAGAATAAAGGTCCGTGGCCGGGTTTGTTTCCGGGCGCGTTGAAAGCGCAATACGAAGGCGCGAAGAAGAAGAAGGAAAATCCGAGAGATCCGAGATTGCCGGTGATTGAGGGTCAAACGGTTGGGAGTTTTAAAGGCGGTTTGCAAACGTTACCGGAAGGATTGGCGAAGCAGTTAGGAGAGGGCATCGTGAAGTTGCAGTGGAAGCTGATCAAAACGGAAAAAACCGAGGACGGTCTGTTCTCTTTGACGTACGAAACTCCAGAAGGGGAGAAGAAAGTGAAGGCGAAATCCGTCGTGTTTACGCAACCGGCGTACGTGGTCGCGGATACGGTGCGAAGTATCGCGCCAGAAGCTGCGAAATCGTTCGAGAAGTTCTACTACCCACCTGTTGCGTCTGTCACCGTCGCATACAAACGCGACGCGTTTAAATTAGACGGCCGTTCAGCCTTGCCTGAAGGCGGCTTGACCGGTTTCGGTCAACTCCATCCGCGAACGCAAAAAGTGCGCACGCTAGGCACCATCTACTCCTCCTACTTATGGGCCGACGACGGACGATGCCCTAAAGACGAATTCATGATCCTCAACTACATCGGCGGCGCCCGAGACGTCGAAATTCAAAAACTCAACGAAGACGAACTCGTCCAAGCCGTCCACGCCGACGCTTTAAAAACCATCTTAAAACCAGACACGCCGTTGCCGAAAAAAGTTGGCGTTCGCATGTGGTCCAAAGCTATCCCGCAGTTTAACCTCGGTCACTGGAAACTCTTAGACGAAGCTAAAGAACTTTTGAAAAAAGAAAAGTGCAGCGAAGAGGACGGTTTATTTTTAGGCGGAAACTACGTCGCCGGCGTCGCGTTTGGCCGGTGCGTCGAATACGGCGTCGATCAAGCCTCGGACGTGTTGAACTTTTTAGATAAGCAGAGACGAACCGTATAATAATATTATAGTACTACTTTATACTCGTACAAAAGCACACCGATACCGCGTGCCACTGAATACACGTTTCGAAGCTCTTCTTCTTTTTGTCCTTCTTTTCCTTCTTCTTCTTCTTCTTCTTCCGCGCAGAGTTACGCTCTCGTCTGCGAGTTTTGCCTCCGATTTTGTTTCAAACACCTCATTATTACGAAGGGGAGTCGCCAGATTTTCTACTATGGGCGTCCCTAAATTCTACCGATGGCTGAGCGAGCGGTACCCGATGCTGAATCAGCAAGTCAACGCGGCCGGTGTGCCGGACATTGATAATTTGGTACGTGTTCTCTTCGTCATCGTTTCTCTTATCGATGATGTTGTTGGTTTTATCTACTAAACCCGCGCGGTTTAAGTGCAATTTTGCGCGGGAAATTTGTGATCGCACAACGGGGAAAATGCGATGTAATTTCTGTTCTTTCAAACGACAGAGAGCGGATGACGACGACGACCAAAACGAGACATCAAAAGTGTTCGCGCGTCGTCGTCGTTCATCGCGTTTCTTTCTGTTCCTTTGACCGCTTTTTCCGGCTTCGAAAGAGAGACGGACATGACTCTCGAGTAGTCTAATTCTTGTTACTTTTAACTAATAATTCTCTCTCTCTGTTTCTCTCTCTCTACAGTATTTGGACATGAACGGGGTCATTCACAACTGCTCCCACGGCGCAGGAACGGATACGAACACGCGCATGACCGAAGAAGAGATGATGGCGAAAGTATTCGCGTATTTAGACCACATATATCGAATGGTGCGACCGAAAAAGTTGCTGTATATGGCGATCGACGGCGTCGCGCCGAGAGCGAAGATGAATCAACAGCGGTCGAGACGGTTTCGGTCGGCGAAGGAAGCGGAAGAGGCGAAGGCGGAGGCGTTGGCGAAAGGCGAACCGGAAGCGCAGGGGGAACCGTTCGATAGTAACTGCATTACGCCCGGGACGGAATTTATGGCGAGATTGACGGAGCATTTGAAGTTTTACGTGAGGAAGAAGCAAACGGAGGACGTGGCGTGGAGGAACGTGAAAGTGATTTTGAGCGGGCACGAAGTCAGAGGAGAAGGCGAACATAAAATCATGGAATATATTCGTTGGGAGAGATTGAAACCGGATTACGACGCGAACATGTCGCATTGCTTATACGGTTTGGATGCCGATTTGATCATGTTGGCCTTGGTGACGCACGAACCGCACTTTTGTTTGCTGAGAGAGGTTGTGAAATTTGGCGGTGGTGAGAGAGGGCAACCATCGAGAGAGATTTTAGAACGTCCGAGCGACGATGGTTTTTTGATGTTACAGGTTGGTTTGCTGAGAGAGTATTTGGATTTGGAATTTCAACGATCGGTGAAAGGAGCGTGCGGATTCGCCTACGACGTGGAGAGAGTTATCGACGATATCGTGTTTTTGTGCATGCTGGTCGGGAACGATTTCTTACCGCCATTACCGACGTTAGATATCGCCGAAGGTGCTTTGAATACGCTTTTTGATACGTACCGAGACATGCTTCCGTCTTTGGGCGGGTACATTTCCGGCGACGAAGGAGGCGGAACGTTCAACGCGCCTCGCTTGGAAAAGATTCTAACGCGCATGGCGGGTTTCGAACGCGACGTTTTGGAGCAACGAGCGATGGATGTGCAAGAATTCGACGAGAAACAAGCCAAACGAAATAATAAGAATGGTAAGAGAAATGGTCATCCTTCGGATTCGGAATCGTTTACCGATTTAACCGCCATGGAACAATTTGAAGCCGAATTACTCAAGGCGAAAGAGGAAGGGAAACCAGAACCGACGATGATGTCCGTCGCGAAACGAAACGCCATTCTCGAAGGCGGCGCCGACGGTCTTCAACAATACAAGGACATGTATTACAGAGAGAAACTCGAGTTGAAAGTCGGCGAAAAAGCGCCGGTCGATGAGTTACGCCAGGCATACTTTGAAGGTTTGAATTGGGTCTTGAGATACTACTACCGTGGCGTTGCCAGTTGGACGTGGTATTATCCGTACCATTACGCGCCCATGGCGAGTGATTTATGTGCGGGGTTAGGTCAGTTGACGGTTAAGTTTAATTACGGTCGACCGTTTTATCCTTTCGAGCAGCTCATGGCGGTCCAACCTCCGGCTTCAAGCCATCTGCTCCCGGAACTCTTTCGTCACTTCATGACGGAAGAATCGTCGCCGCTGAAACCGTTCTTCCCGGATGAAATCAAAATAGATTTCGAAGGTAAAAGAAACAGTTGGGAAGGCGTCGTTTTACTCCCGTTCTTAGACGAGAAGGTGTTGAAAGATGCCATCGCTTCCGTTTCAAAAGAGAAGCTCACCGATGCGCAAAACAAACGTAATGCGCCGGGCGAGTGCATCGTTTTCGAACGCGACGAAAACTGTACCGAGGCTGTAAACTCAACCGTTCCGAAAACATTTGCCGGCTTGTTCCCGGCTAAATCGAAGATGACGTACGAACAACCGCCCGGGGAGTTCCCAGACGATGCCAAGTGTTTGGGAGGTAAGAATCCATTGTTGCCGGGTTTGAAAATCGAAACCATCGCGGATTACCCTCGAGGATACCCGACATTTAAAACCGTAGAAATCGTTCGTGGCGATTTGAAACACGCGAAATGCGTGGTGTTTCAAACTGCGACGAGGAAAGAGTCTTTAATCGTAAAAATTGGGAAAGGTTCCGAAGATTTCATTGGAAAAGCGTTGCCGAATGTGGCGGACAAATCCGTCGGTCTCACCGCAGAAGCCGTCGCGAAGACGTATCTCAACGAACGCGTCTACGTGAAATGGCCGTATTTGAAAGAGTCCTTGTGCGTGGGTGTTTCCGATCAAAAGTGTAAATACGTCGTCGGTCCGGGCCAAACCACCGTCGCGAAGCCGCACGACAGCGCGCAATGGCACGCGGACGTGACAAACGGCAGCAACGAGCTAATGCGAACGCAAGGCGTGGATTGTGCGAACACGAAAATTGCTTTACACGTTCGATCGTGCGAAGGATTAGTGAGGCATCCAGATGGGACGTTACAAAAACGGTTCTCGAAAACCGAAGTAGTCGTCCCGATGCAGTTGTGTCTCGCCGCGCACCCGAGAGATAAAAGCGAAGCGGAAGCGGCGAAAGATTTAGGCGTCTCGGAAGACGACGACATGAAAGTCACGTGGCGCGAAGGCGACGAGGCTTTATTCTTAGGTCGCTCGCATTTCGGTTCCCACGTCAAAGTCGTTTCGAAAGACCTGAAATCTGGGAACTTATTCGTCGATGTCGAACCTGTGAGATTAGACACCGGCGTCGGGAGAAGAATTCTCCAAGGGTACGCCTCTCGCTTTGAATCCGCCGGTCAAATCGCTCGAAAGCTCGGCATCGATCCGAGAGTCATGGGTCAAATCACATCTGCCGTCTGGACGCGTTTAACTAAGGATGCGGGCAAAAACGAACGCGTGGACGTCGGTTTGAACTTGCGCAAATCCTCGGAAGACTTGTGCGTCGCCGGGTTTTCTCGCAAAGGCGAGAAAGGGTGGGAATACTCCGTGGACGCTCAGAGATTAATTTCGGAATATAAAAAGCATCACCCGTGGGTGTTTGAAGCTTTGAGAAACGAAGCTGGAAGCGATAACGGAGGAGTGATTACGATGTCGGAACTCTTCGAAACGCACGATTTAGATACGAACAAACATTTAGTGGCTGAAGCGAAGAAGTGGCTCAAGTCGCAACCGGCGTCGAGACGACCGTTGGTGCCTTCGGACTCTGTCGTCGCGGCCGAGGAAGCGGTGAGAGCGTTAGCGGCGACGATTGGCGATCAGTCTGCGAACTACAAGCAACCTATGCCGGTGGCGTTGGAAGGCGTCAGTCCTCTGTTGCTCATGAAACCAGTCATTCCAGGTGAAGTGATGGATTTATACGCCGGAGGTGACTTTGAATTGGGCGATCGCGTGGCGTACGTCGGTGAATCCGGGACGCCTCCGTTCTGCTCGCGTGGCACGGTCGTCGCCATTCATGGGTATACCGACGCGCACACCACGCACATGGTTGCCGAACACGTGGAGATTATGTTTGACGGAACGTTCGTTGGTGGAAGTGATTTGAGAGGGGCGCTGCCAGATTGCAGAGGTGCAATGATTGCGGTGTCTTCGGTTGTGAACTTGTCGCATCCGCCGGCGATGCCGAGCTTAGGTAAAGCGGCGCCGGACGTCGTCAAAAAAGTTGAGAACATAAGTTTAGAGGACGTAATGAACTTGAACTGGAAAGGCGGGTCGGAGAACGTCAAGAAGCAAGCGGAGAAGCCGAAACCGGTTCCGGTCGCCGTCGCGAACCGACAACCAACGTTACCGGGCGAGAAGGGTTTTTCAAAATCCGCTGGTCGCGGTAGAGGTGTATTAGCTGCATCGAACTCAACGGCGCCTGGCAAACCGCTCGGTGCCATGGAACAAATCAAATTGCTCGAGCAAAAAGCGTTAGCGGAACAACAACAACAACAACAACAACAACAACAAACGAAACCTCCACCTCCGACGAAGAAAAAAGGCATCATCGGATCTTTGAAAGACTTGTTGAAGAAGACGCCGCCGCCGAAACCGGAAGAAGAGGCGGACGAAAAAGCTACGACGAAGCCGAAGAAACCGGCAGCGCCTGCCGTCGTGTCTTCTTTAGCCGATATCGAAGCAAAGTTAGCGCAACAAACACAACCGGTTGTTGCTGCTTCTGCGCCGTCCTCTTTGGCGGCCTTAGAAGCAAAGCTCACGCAGCAATCGATATCGCAAGCTCCACCTTCAAGCGGCGGCGGCAGCACTTCGTTACAAGCGCTCGAAGCCAAACTGTTACAATCTTCCGCGGCGCCCGTTCCTCCAACGCCGCCGCCGCAAAAGTCAATGCCTCCGCCGCCCAAACCTCAACAAGAACAAAAGCCAAAGAAAACCGGCTGGGCTCCGGTGGAATCCGTCCAACCCGTCAACGTCATGTCCGGCAAACCATCTTCAAAAGCACCAACGCCTTCCCAACAGCAAAGACCGCCGCCGGTGGTTAAAGACGAAACGCCTCCGCCGCTTCCGTCCAAACCGGTCGAAGCGACGAAAGCGAAACCTTCCTTCGTCCCGAGATCCGCGGCGAGGAAAATCGCCGCGAAACCCAAAGAACAACTGCAGAAACAAAAAGAACAAAAGGAAGAGTTGCACTTGTAATAATAACACTACTAAAAGAGAGAAGAAGAATATCAGAAGAGGCGAGAGAGAGAGAGAGAGAGAGAGAGAGAGAAAAGAGAGAGAGAGAGTCATTAGTCTTGTGTTGTAGTAAATTTTCGTACGTTCCAAAAATGAACAAAAGGAGAATCAAAAAAAAATTCTCATCTTTCGTCGACATTTTCGGCATAAAAAATCTTCAAGATGTCAGCACTGGTGGGAGTATCCTCCTCCTCGTTTGGGGCGATTTTGTCCTCCCCGAGGACGAGCAGAAGAGCACAACACACTAGAAACAACAACAACAACAGCATCATCATTAATGCGACGATGAGTAGCAGCAAAAGCGCGCGTAAATCTACTTTGCGCGGGGTGGGCGTCGTTCGCGGGGAAAAAATGGTGATTACACCATCGTCATCATCGAGGACGATCTGCGCCGTGAACAACGCTTTATCCTCCTCCTCTTCCTCCTCCTTTTTCACCAAGCAGAAGATAAGATCGGTGAAAATGAACGCGGGGATGTTTAACAACAACAATGATTCCTCGGGAGGAGACGATGAGTTCAAAAAAATCGTCAACGATATCGTGTACGTGGACCCAGTGGTCGGGGCGAAGCGATTCTCGAATTACTTTTGGGCCTCGGTCGTGACCGCCGGCGCGAGCGGGTTTTTGATCACCGGCGCGAGCGCGTATTTCAAACACAATTTGGTGTTTTTCTTGGACGCTTCGGACATTCAATTCTTTCCGCAAGGGTTGGTGATGAGCTTTTACGGTATCGCGGGTTTGTTGTTGGCGACGTATTTATGGTTGACGATCAACTGGAACGTCGGCGCCGGGTATAACGAGTTTAACAAAGAGGAAGGGATTTTTCGAGTGTTTAGGTATGGGTTTCCGGGGAAGAATAGACGGGTGAACTTGTTGACGGATTTGAAAGACGTGACGGCGGTGAGAGTGGAGATCTCTGACGGGATTAACCCGAGACGGGTTGTGTACGTGAAGTGCAAAGGTAAAGGCGATATCCCGTTGACGCGCATCGGCCAACCGTTGACGTTGGCGGAGGTGGAGAGGCAAGCGGCGGAGTTGGCGAAGTTTTTGCAAGTTCCTATTGAAGGGCTTTAAACATATTTTTGAATTCGTTTGATGATTTGGTAATAAATAAGTACTATTGGCACCGAATGTACGCTTTTCTCTAAAATTTACTCGCTGAGTTGGGTCACCAACGCCACTCCTCTTTTAATCCAGTGTTCCGCGGGTTCTTTCGTGGGCATTTTCACGTGCATGACAAAGTTTGTCGAGTGTCCAGTCGTCGCGAGCGTACCTCTTCTTTCTGCCGTTCGATAGCAAGGGCAATCGTACCTCGCGTTTTGCTTAATCTCGTCTGCTTTTCTCGGCTTGAACCAAAATATAGGCGCTTTCGAGTGTAAGACGTTTTTCTCCGATTCAACCAGTTGCATGTTTTCTTCGTCCCACCCGCATCCTTCTAAGAATAGACCGGAGACGTACACTCCAGCTTCGGGTGGTTCGGTAATATCACTCGCGTCGCCTTTGATTGGCTCAAAATCGAACGCTATTTCGTCCACGGGGAGTTTGTGTTTGCGGCTATAGTTCTGCAACGCGGCCGTTAAGAACGACTGCGCGAAGAAGAAGCCAGAGATCCAAAACACCGCGGGTGGCTTTCCATTCCTATCCCAAGTCTCGAGCATGCTGCAACGCTCCAAGAGGTCGTCAAAGTACGAGGAGAAAGGTTTGAGCGACGGATAACTCACTTTTTTCCAGGCTTCCGGAACGGCGTTGCGCTCGATTGCTTTCTTCGACGCTTCGGACTCGGCTGAGAAAGCTGCGCGTCCGGCGAGAGCGGCTTCAATCTCGTGTAAAGATTTTCGGATGTTGAGCAAAAGCTTGTTATATCGGGACATTTCTTGACACAAAGTTGTTCCGAGAGAATCCGCGTAGGCGTCAGGGAGCTTTTCTCGCGTCTTTTCGACATTAAAATTAGACGGAAGACGGGCGATTGCGTCGTTGATGACTTCTTTTAACGCAGTGTTCGTATCCGCAGCCTCATTTGTGGTGGTACTAGATGAATCTTCTTCGCAGTCATCCTTTTCCTTCGTTGCGTGTTCATCACTTTCTTCTGTCTCGAGATTCTCGTTTGTTTCCTCGCTCGCGCTATCGCCGGACATTTTTAGTAGATCTCGACACATCGCCTCTGCATCCGCGCGATCTTTAGAGACGTCAGCGTTCGCGTGCAAACCAAAAACCTCTGGTTCTGGTAAAGCGGGTAATGCGTCCACGTGTTCGAGAAGCTGCGCGCGACTTGGATTCAAGATGGACGGAGTTGCGTATTTTCCAGAGGCGGATAACGCAAAATTATTCGACGACGCGGCTTCTTCTGAGTAGCACTTTTCAAGAATAGTCGCGAGCAGAATGCGGTCGTTAGCGTCTGTTACTCTGCCTCCATAGTTACATTCACCGGCTAAATAACGTAAAGCCTCGAGAGGTAACTTCGAGACTGCTTTCGATACGAGCGCTTTTTCGTCATCATCGGCAACGGTAGTGGCAGCACCACCAGTAGCTTCGTCTTCGATGCTACCATCCTCTTCATCCTCGTCTTTTTCATCGAGGAACATTTTTAGTTGTCGTGCAGATATCGATAAATCACCGTCGTCGAAGCCATACGGAACGTTCCAACCGATAGGCCCAAACGCTCGTCGTTCTTGAACGTTGGCGTGAAAAAAACACAACGAAAATAACAATCGCTTAAACTCGTTAGGCCTTGCACATTTATCGAAAAAGTCATCATCGCAAAGCGGCTGTACACTTAAAGCGCGTTTCACATTCGCTCGGATCCCTCTGGGCGGCTCGTTGGTCATTTTCACCGCGTTCTGTAAAATCGTCATCGGAAAGTCTTTCGACGGATACGACGTCATCCACAATCTGAACCTATTGTGCGCTTCACCTTCACCAGCGACTAAATCTTCGCATATTTTCTCCAAAGCTTTCATCCACGAAGGTGCTAGATGACAATTCTGTAAAACAACCCAACCGCCGTTTACGCGAGCTTCATCGATGAGCTTCTTTGCCTTGGGGCCTTGGCCTTGACCGAGCGAGATCGATTTCACCGCATCGGCCTCCCCTTTCGACGCCGCAAACTGTAAGAGCTTTGCCATTGGATCTGAACCTGCGGACAAGACAAAGACTAGCGGTGCACGCGGTCCTGCATCTGCGTAACATTTCTCCAAATCGAAAGTTGGAGGCGTTATGAACTTTTCGCCAAGCGTCGCGCCGACATATTTACGAGCAGCCGGGATAAGCTTATCCGGGCGCAAACAACGAATAATACACAAACGACTGAATTCAGAAAGCGTGTCATACGGTTTCGGGAAAGCAGCTTCGTGCGGAGTAGGACTATCATACGCAGCTTTCCACGTTTCTTGCGATTCGATATTGGTTGTATCTAAAATACTTTCACAAATATCCGAAAATCTCGGAAGAAAGGATAAATTAGCAAAATCATTCGCGCGCTTTTCATCGATCCAGTCCACAGTTTGTACGAGTTTTTCTACTAGATTCTTGTCAACTTTTGATCCAATCTGAACGCCCGTGAGTAGAAAGTTCCACTCTTGTCCGTCGAGCATCCCTTCGTCCCGAGAAATGCGCGAACACAGCGAGAACGAGAACAGAAGTTTATCGCATTCAAAGAGCGAGCGGCAGACATTATCGTAGAGACTTTTCGTGAAGTGCGTTCGGATATCTCTCAGTCGAGTATCGACCGAATCTTCGACGGCGGTCTCCTCCACTGATGATGATACTGATGTACCTTTCTCAAATTTGGAGTTTACGACAGAGGCGATGAATAATCGCGAGAACCATTGCAGCGAGTACTGATACATCGATTCAATCGCAGCCAAATCTGATATGCAGAAAAAGAGTAAAGCTGCGTAAGATCCAGAACTTGAGTACGCAGATCTTGCAGCGTTAATGTCTTTCTCAGTCTCTTCTGCCTCAGCTTGAGCTTGCGTAACGGATTCAGAGACCGACTTGGAGTCTGTAATAATTTTAATCGCACGCTCGTCGTCGAGGATGTTGCCGTCAGAGTTTGATAAAACCTCTAGAATCTGATCTTCCAGCTGTTTCAACTCTCGCGCATTCTTCGCAGATTGCGTAACGAGCTCATCTTTCTGCTTTTCCAGATCCGGGCGTTCTTTTGCAACGACCAAGGCGAGAAGTTGATCGCTCAAACCTTCTCGTGTGATTGCGAAATCGAGCAATGTCACTTTCACCGCCGTCTCCGGTAAATAGTGCGGGTTTCGAAGTTTCGTCGTAATGTAAAGTCTAAAGTCTTCCGAATACTCAACTGTTGCGTCTCCCAATCGCATACACGTCACGCCTCCGCTTTTAAATGTTTGCTTCAAAAGTAAAGGCTCTAGACTTGGATCGAGTTCTTCTCCGACGTTCTCTAGTAATACCGGCGTACCAAACTGAATGGCGTTTTCGAGTTCCCGCATATGCGCTCCATCTTCAGACAGTTTCACGACTCTGAGGTTATTCTTCTTCTCCATATTTTTAATCCAAGCGTTTGCTTGCCCTTGTGGATCAATCATAAGAGGCCAACGTCTCGCATTTTCGATTATGATGGCGTTCTCAATGGAGAATTGATCGTTTGGCAACGCCGCAACTTGCCATTCCCTAATTCTGACGGCATCGCCGAGAATGTCAATCAACTCGCATTTAGTCGAACAGATTATTTTCGATTTATTGAGCTCATGCATCCACATATCATGCATCTCTTGTCTGCAAGACATTGGATATGCACCCAAGTATGCGATAGTACCGGCGGAAAGGATCGCGTCGCCAACAATATTTTCATACTGTCGACCGAGATCTTCCGCTTTTTTCTTCCAACGAGCGCGCTCGCCGCCTAAACCTGAAATCAAACTCTCGGCGCGTTGTAACTTTACTGCGCACAAATTCGCTTCTGCTTCGAGGTTAGCTTTTTTATCGTTCTGCTTCTTCAACTCTGTCTCCATAGCTTCGAGCTTATCTAATATCGTTTTCAAATCCGCTCTGGTGGCGTTTAATCCCACCATGACTTCATCGTACGCCGCTTCGGCTTCCTTCAACGCTTCTTGCTTCGGGGCGACGATTTTTGCAACTTTATCGTACTTGTCCATTGCACAAACCCATTTGCACAAACCTTCGGCAGCGCTCGACGCATTCGCAGCTTTTTCAGGCGTGAACAACGGGTTCGAGATGTATACTGATCGAATTTTCTGTATGACTTTTATCGGTATGTTATCTTTGTCGTACGATTTAAGCGTTTCCAGGAAATCTTTGTCGTTTAGTAATCCACACGATGGTTTCCAGTAGTCATCGACAGTGCGACCCGTGTCTGGATCTTTTGCCCGAGCTGGTTTGACTTCTAAAATGACACAGACGGCTTCGAGGACGAGTTTAATAATCGCCGGCGGGTTTTTCAACTGTTTCACGTAATTAATATCCGCCGGTTTCAACGTATCCAAGGCGGCAATAGCGTCGTTGAGAATAGGCATGGCCTCTGCTAATATGTTCTCGCATTCTTCTTTCACTCCGTTAGCTTCCCTAGCTTTTTCCGCGGCGACGGCTTCATCGGCTTCGACAATCTTACGTTTCGGCTCGACTACTGTCTCCTTCTCGTTTTGAATTTCTTTCATCATTTCGGCGACTTCAATTGCGGACTCTTTCAGCTTCGGTTGCAGAGCTTCGAGTTCACTTTGCATGCCCGCAACTTGCTCTGCCGAAGATGCGAGCTTTTCCAGACCAACTTCGTATCGTCTCTTCAATCGCATAGTTTCCTCTCTTCGCTTACCCACTAAACTCGCAAACGTGCTCAAAAGTTCGAGATAACTCGTTGGCGTGACGTAATTCTTCCGTCCAGTTCTCGCGTAGTACCGTTCAGATAACTCTGCCACGGACGAGTGCATGATACCACACACACTCGTAAGCGCACTCGCGGCCTCGGGCGAAATACCATCCACGGATTCCCGGAGAATCTTACCGGCGACCGCTTCTAAGGCATCTTCCGGCCACGCTTTGAACCAATCAATAGTGCAGCAATTGACCAACGACGGAAATTGACGCAAACGTTCTCGGAAAGCCTCGCCGGCCGGAGATAAGCACAGAACGACGTGAAGTTTACGGCGACACCTCGATACGAAGTACGCCCACAGCTCCGATTGCGTGGCATCCTCTCCAATTTCTTTCGTGGCATCTTTTCGAACCATTTCTAAAACTTGAGCCTTCTCGTCCGTTGGAAAAGCGTTTGGAATCTCACCGGCGTTGAGTAAGTTGTTGATATCTTCGATGAATGCCTCGTCTTTTATTTGCGCGTCGCTGAATAAGAAGACGACGTCTCGGTTCTCCCCGCCAGACATACGCAGCATATTTTTCAAATCTTCCCTCCATTCGAGCATACCATACGTCTTTGTCATTTCAATTTCTTTCACGAACATTTCTCCACTCGCATGCGCAGCTAGTCTTGCGAGCGATTTGCGTCCCGAACCACCGACGCCAACCAAGAGAGCGTGTCCACCAGGTTGTGCTAAAATGCGGCAAATTCGTGAAATATGCTCCGCGGCGTAAACAAACATGGTAATATTCATAGGCTGTTTTGAATAATGATTGTAATAGTTCAAATGCTCGTCCATGATTGAAACCCAACTATGAGCATCTCCAGAAAGTTCTTCGTAACTTGGAGGAGGTACTTGTAGCTCGAGATTGTTCGCGTCGTCGTCGTCGTCGTCGTCGAATTCATCGCGTATTTTCGGTGGATTTGCATATTTACCAAACGCCAAAAGTTTCGTATCGTTCATATTCAAGTGTGAAAACAAGCCGTCGAAGTTTTCTCGGAAATGTGTTGACACAGCGACCCGCATGGAGTCAACCAGTATTCTTTCATCCGCTACGTCAACTAAGCGATCTCCAAAGACCCTCAATATTTCGTGAGTCCACAGTCTCGTGATTCGAAGTCGGCCAAAATCGCTCTCATTCTCCACTTGCGAGAGCGGTAACATAGTCAAACCCTGCGCGACTCGCGAAAAATCTCGCAAATTGAACGAATAGTGCGATTTCTCCGGCGTAGGAAGTAACTTCTCGAGGCAAGTTTGGTATACGACCAGCGTAGCGCAAACGGCGTCCGGAGCCATGTTGACGATAGAATTATGAAACTCGCAGTTCTGAAAGTGTTGCGATAAAATGGCGTTATAAATTCCTTTCAAAGCCGATTCGTCTACTTCCGGAACTGAAACGAGTGAAAAGTGACGCAAGTACCGCTCCGTCACTGGATTTCTACCTCCACCGGCTGGACCCATCGCGGCGACGAATTGGATATCTTGGAGCGTTACAAACGCGTTGTCTCTACCGTACCAACCTCCGTAATCATGGAATTGTCGAAGAATTTCAATAGGAGGTTGCGCGCCATACGATTCGCGTTGCGGCATATTAACGTCATCGATAAAGAATACGCCCTTAGCACCTGGAATTGGTCCATATACACCTTTTCGCCTCTTATCGAGACGTCCATCCACTTGCGCTTGTGTAGCGTTCGCAGATGTTCTCGCAGAAAACCCAATAGTTGTCGGTTGCCATTTACTCTTATCTAAGGAGCGTAATCTGCGCTGTACGATGGTTGATTTTCCAGTACCCGTGGGGCCGCAGAAGAGTATCGGGTACCCATGCCGCAAAGCGCAATCGAGCAAGTGATCGCACGTAGCCGTTTCTTTCGTTGGAACAATTGTTGCATCAAAAGGAAGGTCTTTTGGAATAATTCGAGCTTGCGCCGGAATAGAGTCAATCCATTTTTGCCACGCAATACCGTGCAAACGTTCAACACCGGCTCCTTTGGGAGCGGAAATTTTGAAATCGTAGACGGTGGCACTTTCATCGCGCCAAAATGTTTCCGGACATGACAGAGAACTGGTTTTGGACGCAATTGCAGATTTTAAGAACGTATCAAATGCTGATCTGCTCTTTGTATCGACACATCCACCAACAGACCACACCAAGGCGAATAGGAACGAGGCGTCAATCGCAGTAATAGGTGGGTTAAGATAACGAGACACGACGCTCGACTCGCTTTCGTCGCTCGCAATTCCAGCCGTATGCGCAGCGTCGTTACTCACGTCAGAACTATTTTCATATCCTGTGATCAAATCTTTCAGCGTCGCGTCAAATAGGCGCGTAAGCGATGCCGTGAGATTTCCTTCGCCCGCCGGGGAGATCTTCTTCAACTCGCCGACTTTCTCAACCGATGCCGGGAGAAACGTTTCAAATAATGTCGATAGGCGATCGTGCGCTTCGTTTCCGTACATTACACGTGCTTCAGATACCCACGATTTGAATTGCGGCTTCCATCCTACTTCAGCGGGTTCCATGTAAACCATACCGCATCGAGATACCGTCGCCGGACTCGCCACGGCCAAATCGGCAACCTCAAAAATCAAGTTCATCAACCCCGTCATTGCAATAATCTCAGAATTCGGGAGGCATAACTTTTTATTATCGTCTAAAACTGTGTTCATGTTCTCGATCCAAATTGCATCGACGGGACCATCCATAACGAGCCATTTTCTGATGTGGGTTTCGCGCATATTCGCGAGTTTACGGAAGTGTAAACCCAACACCCCCTCTCTCCACTCTTGTGTCACGTTATCTGTTTCACCATAAAGTTGTCCCATCGTGACTGCCTTTGGATTTAAATACGTCGCAATGACCTCTTTCTCATCGTTCAGTCCTTTCTCGTGTAAATCTGTAAGGGCACCAGCTAATACAGCCAACGCTGATGATTTTCCACTCATCGTCTCGCCGACTAGCATCAAACCGTGTCGAACCACAATCATCTCATACAATTGCGTAATCTTGGTCAAAAAATACTCCGTGGGCTGTAAATTCCTCGCAGTACACTGATCAATCACAGCAGCGTGCAGATTTTCGTAATCTGTTTTCGGTAGAACAACCCCGGGGAATAAATCACCGACGATGCCATAAAACAAAGGAACGTCGTGGGCGAGAAATTTACACAAGTTCACGTCGATGATGGCACGTAACGTCAAAACAAATTCACACTCCTCTGGATGCTTTCGCTTCAAATTGCCTGCGGCCCTGAGCACAGCAATGACGGCACGCATGCCATAATCGTAGTGATCCTGAGAAGAAAGCTGTTCTGAACACAAACGATACGTCGCTACAATCTTTCGCGCACACGCTCGCGCGTTAAGATACCCATCAGAATAGAGCAAAATCTCAGAAATCAACGCGTAGTCAGGAACCATCATAGCTACTGTTCGGAAGAGCGCTTTCAAGTTATCTGGAAGTTCGGATCTACCCGCATAACCAGGGTTCATCGTGATGAACACATTGCACGTCGGACGCAACGTAAGTTCTGAACCTTCAAAGAAGAACTTCTTCACGTTATTCTTCACGGCGATTTGAATCTCAAGCACTTGCTGGGCTACAACAGATAGCACTTCCAAATCGATGCGATTGAATTCATCGAAGCACGCCCACGCACCGGACGAAGCTAAACCTTTGAAGAATCGTGCCATCGTTAAATAGTCCAAAGAATCGGAACAGTTGAAAACAACGCACTGTCTTGCCAGCGCTTTTGCGAGATCTTTGGTTGTTTCTGTTTTACCAGTACCAGCTGGACCTTCCGGTGCACCTCCCAAGTTGAGATGAATTGCTCCCATGAGCGTACGATAGCAGCGGTCGGTTAACGGCGTAATCACAAGGCGCGACGAGTTTCCTAGGTATTCGTAACCATATTCGACGGAAGCATTCATCATGCGCAACATCACGGTCTCTTTTCTATCGTACGAACCGTCATCTTTTTGCACTTTCTTCAATTCGTACGTCGCACGCAACTGTGACAACCAGGAAAAATCGCGTTCGGAGGATACGCCATCTTCGGCAAGCTTACGGGCCACGTCTCGATTGTGGACATCCATGACCACCAAAGCAGAGAGCGTTTTACGCTGTAAAGGAGTCAGGTCACCTCTCACTAACTCGATAATCTCTTTCAATTGCCGATCGCACTTCTCCGCGGCTTTCTTCACGCTCCCTGGATTGGATTTTTCGTTTCGTAAAGCTTCGGCGATGTCGCGAGTCCAATAAATCTGCGACCCAAGTAATACCACTTGACCGGGCCATTCCAACACCCATTTTTTCCGCTCCGTGGTCGCATACGCGCGAACTCCAGCAGCGCACTGTTTCTCAACTGCTTCTAACATTGACGTTTCGACTTCGCATAACCATCTTTCGACGGCACCGTTAGCCTTTGCCGGTTCTATAAACGTGTTGAACGGCACTTCTTCGCCTTCGACAGAATTCATGGCAACAATATATTCTCGATCGTCTTCTTCATTTTTTTCAAAAGTCACGGAATCTATACCTTCGAAGCACTTTCTCAAATGCGGTTGCACTCTGCGTGGATCTTTTGTTTCACTCAATATCTCGAGCATCTCGTCGTTCGAGAGAAAGAAGAAGCGCGGGAATGCGATGCGCTTCAACTCCAGGTAGGATTGTAAACCTCGCTGAATTTCATCGAGTAACGTGTTTGCGGCTTCCAAACTTTGTAATCGCGTTTCATCTCTGCCGCATTGTATCGCCGACGGATTCTTTGCGGTTGCATCCACGACGTTACGGTACATCTGATCCACAGACTTGAACTTTTCCCCTTCTACGGGCATCTGCTTCACGATATCTTCAGAGGCAAAAATTGGCTCCAAGTATTGCCAAGTCGCTTGACACGATCCCCACTGATCGAGCGTATCTTGTAAACGCTGCAGGGTCTCGCTCCAAACTACTGCGCGGTCGCCGAACGGCTGCGAAAATGGAGACGCGCGAATGGATTGGGTCTTCACGAGTTGATCGTCCAGAAGCGCCTGAGCGTCTTCCGTTCCGCCGAGGACGCACGTGCCAGTATCCTTGTATGGCGTACACACGAAATCTATACCATCCCAATCTTTCTCCATTTTTATTAAAGCGGACTCTAGCGCATTTTCCTTCGAAGCGCGCGCGACGATATCGCGGATAACATCGATTTTTGATTGTAAACCAGCTTCCAGAGCTTTCTCCAAGGTAAGCGTGGAAGAGGAGCTATTTTTTGTCTCAGATAACGTCTCTGTTGACGTAGGCGAATCTGACGACAACTCAGATGATATAAACTTATCTTCCGTGGTATCGTCCAATGCCAGTACAGGTTGGTTGTCATCTACTACGTTGAGTAATTCTCGAATATCTTTCCAATGCCGTTCTTTCAACGCGTCGCTCGATAACGTTTCAAGCGCCGGTAACGTTGCCTCGAAGTTTTGAACGCACTTATCCAAACGTGATACTACTTCATCGCGTTTGTCTTTCCTCATGCGTTTCAACTTTCCTAATTGTACCTTTGTCTTTTCAATCTTTTCGAGAACACTATCTACGTTAACGTCTACGATGGCAGAATGCATCCATTCTGTGGAAATGGATTGGAACGTATTCAATTGTTCCCATGCGGTTTCTCTTATTGTCAATTCGCGATTGGCGTCGTCGAGCGCTCGGAAATTAAACGCACTCGATACATTCGAAGCAATATTCTCCCCCTCCACACCGTCTCTCGCATCGGACTCAACCGAGGATAACGAGTAAGTTTCGGCGTACGACTTCAAAGCGGCGGCGCGATCTCGCATACCGTCTAATCGCATTCTCGTTTCTTTCAACGATTCAATCACCACAGAGGGAAGAATACACTCGTTCATAACCTCTTCACCAGTAGGTCCTCCTGGTAGTTGCTCAAAAATTTCTTCGCCACTCTTCTCTAAACGTTCGGATTCTGACTTTAAAATCGCGATATTTGCTTCGTCGCGTGTATCCAAGTAGGTTTTCGCGTCTTCCAACGCCTTGCCATGTTCCTCTACAGCGACGCGCAAATCATCAAGTTTAACCTGATCGTGCGCCGGAATCTTCACCGAATGCGTTGATGCGAGTGAATACATCGTTTCAATCGAAACAGACTCCATTTCGAACGAACGAACATTTTCTGCTGCTTTCACCACAGTTCGTTTATAGCGAACGCTTTCGTCAAGCGCCCCCGACGCCACTTTTGCTGATTCGTCATTTCTAGTGTCTATTGCGCCATCTTCCGCGTTCATACTAACTTGTCCGCCTGTCTCGTCATCTTTTTTGACGTCTTGTTCACAGTGACCTTCGTCACTTTCTTCTCGTCCAGTCTTGGGATAGTCTCGCAACATCTCCGTGGACGCTTCCAACGTGCTAAGCAAGGCTACCGTTTTTGCTTTTGCTGTTGTAATTAATCTCTCCTTCACTTTAATCGCAGCTTCGGCACAGATTGGCGTCACAATTTTTTTAATTTGAGAAGTGTCGACGCGCAGCGATCCTATTTGGCGCGATTTCTCGATAGAATCGATATCAGCAGTCCATGCGGCGACAATCGAAAGCGCAGAAGTAAAGTCCTCCGTCGACGGTGGCTTATTTTTGCCTTCTACTTTCACGAGTTCTCGAGTCGGATTCGTTTCGCCAAAATCATATATCGCGCGAGCGTTCATAAATTGCGTCAACGCGCAATACTCGATGGCTTTATCGAAATCTTCGCGTAATCTACTCCGCGCCTTTTCCATCGCTTCGTGCGCTCGCGCGCTCTCTTTAGCTATCTTCGACGCCGAAAACGTTTGCGCGAGAAAGGGTACGTCTGCATCCGCTGGAAGCGAAGTTGCAGTGGCGCTCAAAATTCTCGGCACAGAATTCACGAGTTGTAACGAATGTGAGCGCGAAGACTTCTCAATATTCTCCAACAGCGCATCAAACTCTGGCGTCAACGCGGTGGTGACGCCGGCAATCGCCGGGAACAAAGCTTCTACAACAAACACGCCGTCATTGTTATTCTCGTCCGCTTGTACCGTATTGATTTCATTAAAAACCGTTTCTGATACTTTGATGACGCTTTCTGCGAGTTGCGAATTGACGACTAAATCGCAAAATCTTGTAAAATGACCCAGTCGATCCTTCTCCCTTTCGAGTATTTTCCGCGTTTTCTCGCGCTTTCGCATTTTCGAAGCTTCCTCGGCGAGTGAAGTGGAAGAAGACAGTGACGGCGCCGGTGCCATCAGTAATGCCGACGCAGAAAACTCTTCTTCTACTTCTTTTGTGATACACTCCTCCTCTTTTACCATCCTCTCGTCGCTCTCCTCGTCTCCATCACCTTCTTCTTCCTCCTCCTTTTCGACGGAATCTGTTTCCATACCGCCGCTGCCTAACATTGCGCAACTTCTCACGACCGATGCGTTCACTCTGTTCGCTACCCTCGTCGCCTCTTCTACTTTCAAATCAATTACAGGTTGCACAACTTTGACTCTGTGCGTATCGCAATGCGTCTTAAACGCCTCTGCGGTATACGCAAAACCATCTCGTTTCGGCACGAACGACGTTTCGTCAATCGCGCTCGCAATCGCAAACAACTTTTGCATCGCCGGCGCAAACCTCTCCGACGCCACGAACGCTCTCTTCTCAATCTGCATCCTTGTCCTCTCAAACATTCTTCTTCTCACTTCCGCTCTCCAAATCCGTATCGCCTTTCTCTCCCTATACCTCGCGTACGTCGACAAACATCGCATGGCGCGTACCAAATGCTTCTCTCGCATCCACTCGGACAACGCGTAACATTTACTCGCCGACCCATCCGCCGGGTGGTGCACCACCGCCGTCGCGGAAACGATAAACAAATCCTCTTTCGACGAAGACGCATTGAAGAACCCTCTCTTCTCTTCTCGTTCTCTCCTTTTCCTTTCCTTCTCGTCGATTTCAACCAACGCGTACGCGTCGTAGGGTTCTTTCCCACTCGCGTCGGCCACAGTTTTCTCGTAGGAACTTTTCCGTTCGCACATGAAAAACTCTCTTTTTGGTCGCTCGCCTCGTTCCGCGCACGTGAGGTAATACACGATGATATCCTCGTCCGTTTGTTTCTTCTTCTCCTCCTCAAACTCGTCGGTAAGATCCTCTCCATCTTCTCCTCTTTTGAGCTTCTTTCTCGTCGTTTCCGTCGTCGTCAAAGGAGAAAAGTCGTCGAAACGTAAAAAAGTCGCCAAGTTCCTCACGTCGTTTCGCCTCGCCAAACCTCTCCTTCGTCTCGCTAAAGAAGAAGACGGTTCGACCAACATCTTCTTCGCGCCTTCTCTCTCTCCCTCTCTCTTTCTCAGAAGAACCTGCGCCCCACCACGGGCAGAGAGAGAGAGAGAGAGAGAGTCAAAGAGATGCGCGTTCTTCTTCTCGCGTGGCTATTTTTGGTCTTTTTTTTTTTTTCTCTCGCGAGAGATACAAAATTTTAAAATACGAGTAGTGTAAGACACATACCATCGACAAAAAGCTTGATTATTATCTAGGAATCATTTTAATGATCATCACGCACATCTCACGCGACTGTCCATTTGCTCTTCTTGCATTCGTGAGATGAAACACAATTATTTTCCATCGTGCGAAAGGATTTCTTCTTCATTCTCGCGATCGAGTCATAGGAAGCTTTCTCATGTGGCAAAACTTCAATCAGATCCAAATGAAAAAAAGACGTTTTAGGGGAAAACCCCCAGAAGAAGACCACAGAGAGAAAAGCGAATTGTTTAAGCGAGAGCAGAGAGTTAGAGAGAGAGTTTTTTATTACGATGATGACGATGACGGCGACGAGGGAGAGGAGGAGGAAGAGTCGTGGTCGTGTGCACTCTTGGTCTTCTTCTTCTGCGGTACTTTCTGCGTACGCGAATCAAACGTTAAAACCGATTGGAATTCGTATAAACGGCGAATGCACGTCGTTCCATCATCGCGCGCGAGAAGAACGCTCTCGCCTACTCTCGATCTTAAAAACGAACAAAACGACGTCATTCAATGGAAAAGTACGCGACGAAATCGCCTTGCTCGAAAAGCTCTGCAAAAATTCCCACGCGCAACACCGAAGGTCGAAATTGTTTCAAAGTGTACAAATGGTTGTCAAAGAGGTGCTGTTTTTACTCAAAACGGTCAACGCTCCTCTCGCCTTGGCAAAGTTGGAGAAGAGTTTACACGAACATTTTGAAGAGGAGAAGAAAGATAAAAGCAAAGAGAGAGAAACGATTTTAGCGCCGTCGAGAGAACAGTTGGCGGTGTGCGTGAACGCGTTGCGAGCGACGGCGTTTGGTATCGGCGGCGGCGAGGGTAGGGGCGTTCGGGAGAAGATTCAGACGTGCGGTATACACGCGACGACGGAGATTTCGAGGTCATTTTTTGTGCCGTTTGCGACGGTGGTTTTGAGTGCTCTCGCGCGAGTGCAGATTTTGGTGTTTCAATGGTGCGCGGAGTGCGCGGAGTTGCACAACGTGCTCGCCGGTTTTGGAGGGTGTTTGCCTTCGTCTTCGTCTCGTTCGTTCGGGGAGGAGAACGGGGTACCGAAAACGAACGCGTTTAAAGAGGAGTTGGTAGTTGAATGGGAAAAAGAAAAGACGAAGAAAAATAAAGAAGAAGAAGAAGATGATGAAGAAGATGAGAATGAAAAGGACGAAAAAAAGGACACGAGTGGTCGCTTCAAAGACGTCGTACCTCGCGTGCGTGCGTTCGAGTCTGGCAACGATATTTTCGGATGGGACGAAAATTGGGCGCCGCTCCTCGTTTCCTCGCCGTCCCGCATATCTGCTGTTGTAGCGCAACGACGAGATAGTTCTATTACCACTGAAGCAGTAGCAAACGAAAAAGAGGACGATGTAGATCTCGGAGCAAAAGTCGATCGCGAGGGACTCACGAAGCCGCCGACGATGACGACGAAACCATCGCCGGCGACGACCACCGTGTCGTTAGGCTTAGGTGTCCCTTTAGTGGACGTCGACAAAGATTTGCAAAAAAAAATAGCGCAATCCAAACCTAACTATAAGGACGGTCAAGGCCGAGACGCCTCTGGTAAGCGTTCGCTCGACGCCGCGATGACGAAGAAGGAGAAAAAGTTAAGAAAGAAGGAAGAGATGGAGAAGAAGCAAAAGTTAGCCGTGGATCCAGTCGCGCGCTTGAAAGCTATATTCGAAGGATAGAGTATACTGAAGCTAGTTAGCATGTAATAATAGTAGATGTAATAGTAATCGTGTTTATATTATGAGTATCAAAAATCGTTATAAAGAGTAGTAGTAAAAATACATCATCGCTGTGAGAACAAACCGCGCCGCCGCCGGTAGCGAAAAAGTCAAAGCGAAGCGAGACCGACGAAGTTGTTGGTTACGAGTCCTTTCGACACCCACGGAAACTTCGCCCAAAAGTCTCCACTCACGTTCTCCCTGAGCGTTATATCGTCCGCGAGTACCGCCGCGACGATTAAAATCCACATGCATACCCAAAGTTGGAGGGCTTTGGTGAGTATTACGAAGAGTATTTTAAACCACCTATAATCGTTCCTCTTCGAGGAGACTGTCGACGCGAACCCTGTTCCACTCCCTCCCCCACGCGCGGCCAAAACCATCGCGTCTTCGTATCCAACCTCCTCGGCAATCTGATCCAACGCCTCCTTCACGTATTCATTCCTCTTCTTCTTCCTTTCCTCTTCGTCCTCTTCTTCGCCTCGACTTTTGTGGTCAATCCTCTCGCCTCCGCCGCCGCCCGTACCGCTAACGTCCCGGTGGTACAAAACAACCCCATCCTCGGTCTCGCACGCCTCGAGCGTCTCTAACAACTTCACAACTTTCGCGTTCGCACCAACTGCTGCGTCCATCGCTCGTTTCGTCTCCTCTCGCAAAGTCTCTTTCACGTTCGCCAGTCGCGTCGAAAACAGTTCGAGCAGGTCCTTTTGCTCCTTCGTCGTCCTCTCCTCGTCGCTCTTTTCCTCCTTTTCCAACTGTTCCACGCGCATGCGAAGCGATCTGTTTTCCTTTTGAGATTCCAGCATCAAGAATTCGAGCCGTTTCACTCGCGCTTCCATCGTTTCCTTTTCTTCTTCTTCTTCTTCTTCTTCTTCTTCTTCTTCTTCTTCAGGAGTTAAAGTCGTCGTCGGCGACGCGAAGTTCTTCTTCGTCTCCTCTTCCTCGCGAAAAGAAAAGGACGAGGAGGAGGACGGAGAGAGAGAGAAGGTGAGTTCGTCGTTCTCGGAGGAGGAGGACATCGTTTGGTTCGTCGTCGCGGAGAGGTCTCGCGAATACGCGCAGAGTAAAGTGTGTCAAGGAGTTCCGTGAAAAAAGAAGTGAAGACAAAGAGACAAGACAGGAGGATTTTCGTATAATTTAAGCGTCATCACGAATACATTATAATATGACTATTCTAGAAAGCATCGCGTTGTATACGCACAAGAGGCGCAGTGCAGGGCACACCACGCAACTTTAATCTCATCGTCTCGACTTTTAGACAAAATCTGTGACGAAAGACTCGTACGATTTGTTGCCGTACCCGACGCCGCAGAAGAGCAAGCCGTGAGGGGGCGCCGGCGGAGCGGAAGCCATTCGGTCGCGGTTTCGGGCGAGATCGAGAAGCGCGTCTTCGTTGAACTTTTTTGAACTCGAGAGCGAAGATGATGCTTCTCGGCAGGCGGTAGAGACTATGCATCGGACCATTTTGCGAAGGAAGCGATCGGCGACGAGCTCTATGGCGATGCATTCGAGGGGTTCTTCTTCTTCTTCTTCTTCTTTTTCCGTTCTTGTCGCGCGATGAAAAGCGGTCTCGTCGAAAAGTAGCGACGTGTCTTTATACCGCCGGTCGCGGTATCGTTTCCCGTATTTACTCGTCGCTGCTTTCATTTGAAACTTTGGAATCGATATGGTTTTTGCTCGCGCGTAGAGCATTTTGCACTCCGTCGATTTACCTTTCGGCGTATCTCTCGCGTACGCGTAAAAGTCGAGAGTTTTATTTTCAAACTTCCGCAGCATTCTATCCAGCAAATCGCAATCAATCTCTTCTTTGGAATGGTGCGCGAACGCGTCTAAATCTTCTACATCTGTTTCACCTCCTTCTACTTTTCTCAGCTCTTCCTTCACTTCGTCGACGTCTAACGTTTTTTTCGGTATTATGTACACGTACCTTCTCCACGTCGCCGAAAACGTCGCGTGCCATTCCGCGTTGACTCTAAAACACTCCACCGCTTTCAAATACCCGCGCTTCCCAACCTCCGTGGACTCATTAATCGCTCTTCGAATCAACTCGCACTTCCTCTCCTCCTCTGTTTCGTCCACGTACCTCCGCTCCAAGTGATTTTTCCCGTCTCTAAATATTTGCACAATCTGCCCCGCGCCGGAAACGTTTCGATCCGTCCGTCCGCTTTGGTACACGACGGGATGCTTCTCCTTATCGAATCCCGCGCAGTGCTCGCCTAAACTTTCCCGTATCGTTGCCACAACGCTCGCATTTCCAGGTTGCCAGTTATCGCCGTAAAATCTCTCGCTGGAATGTTTACTCGTATCGTCCACGTTTTTATCCCACGCGAACGACGCGAACGCGTTGCCGAAATACTTCAATCTGACGCAATATTTCGCGCGTTTGCTGTGTTTGTTAAAAGAAGAAAGGTCAGTTCAAAACATTATCAACATCCGCAAAATTTTACCTTTCCGTCTGCGTTCGATGGCTCCTTTGTTTCGCATCCTTCGCCTCTTCTAACGTCTTTTGCACAGAAAAATTCCAAGGCAAATCCGGTTCCGCGTCGGCGACGTGTACGTCTGACAAGTTCTTTTCCTCTCTCACGATTTGGAGTAAAAACCGTTCCACGGATAACCAATCTCGAAAATCCATCGATCGCACGTTCGAGTCGTTTATGAACGTTTCGTTGGTAGAAGAAGAGGAAGACATCATCATTTCGTTCCGGGGAAAATCACTTCTCACACTCGTTGTTGTTTCTCTGATGCGCGGGCGATAAGAATAATGGTAATACCAATAACGTTTCAAAAAAGCGCCGTTTCGCGAGGAGGAAAAGGAGGAGAAGATGCGCGCGCGCGTGCACATGTGAATGCGCGTTCGCTCTCGCTCCTTTCTCGCGCGCTCGTTTTATTTGTTAGTATGCCGCCAAAAACCGTTTAGATACGAGAGAAGCATTTGGTTGGTTTTTTTTCCGCGATGGCTAATTAATTTATTTTTTAAAAATACGCGGGAGCTAGGAGAAAAAGAGCAAAAATAACCACCAAACAAGTTTGACCGCACAACCAACTGAGCGCGAAAGCGAGAGAGAAAAGAGCGCACTCATGGCAGAAGGAGCTCGCGGAGAAGAAGATGCGAAGGACACGAACCAATCGTCGTCCTCGAAAAGCAGCTCGAATTTGATGCTCGAACGACAACGACAGAAACAGAAACCGTTTTCCCCGACGAGAAGTACGACTCACAACGGGAGAAGTAAAAGAAGGAAAAAAACGATGATGGATGCGTCCGCGTTACCGAGCGCTCGTTTATACCAGTCCTTTTCGGATTGGAAATACATCGCCACGTTTGCCTCGGTCGCGCTCGTCGTGGTGACTGTATTCTTTATCTATCTCTCTTTAGCCGCGTGGACGAGGTGCACGAGAAACATCACCTCAGAGTTACAAAAAGAGAAAGGGCGAGAGGAATTGGTGAAGACGTGGTTGACGTGCACGTACGCCAGGGAAGTTGGAAACGCGTACAAGCCGTGGAAATGGGACGATTTCGCGGTGTTGTTCGTTCGCTTGTGCATGCTTTCGCAATTCGGCGAGGTTGTGTTTCACCAGATGGTCGGATGGCACGTCTCGAGGTTTCGAAATTGGCGAACGAAGACGTGCGTGTACTCGTTCGGTTTATATAATTTGACGTACTTCGGAACGATAGCTATTCTTGGATTTTATCATCAATACACGCAATACGCGTGTTATTATCTCTTTGGCATTCTCATGTGGAGTGGGTTATCGGCGTTTGATTTTTGGTCCACCAAAGGCATTTCCTACGGGTTCGTGTATATTTATTTAATGGCGATTATAGGAAAGAACGTGGTTGAATTTTTCTTAATCGTCATGAGCGACCAATCGGTATCACCGATGATGAAACTGTTCATTCGGTTTGGTTTAGACCCGATTTTCTGGGAGCTCGTGAGAGGAGCGGAAAGGCATTTCGCGCGTTTGAATCCATCGCCTGGGCCGTGTTTGCAAATTCCGTATTACCTCTCCTTCGCGTTGCAACAGGCGTTTTTTTCGAGGTACGTGATGTTCCTCTTAGCCGCAGACGGGACGGTGAAATCGATGGCTACCGTACAAACGATTCTTTCCTTGCACGAACTCATGATTGCACTGACGACGAAAGATCGCGACAAGTATTTAGCCCGCGCGTTTTTAGGCAAACAAACCGCCGAGGCGTTGTTGACGACGCAAAAGCAACACGATATTTTAGCGATGAACTCCATCATTTCCGCGTTTGCGGAGATAGCGGCTATCATCGTCATCTCTATTTACTTGTACATATTTCGAATGGCTAAAGTTGGGAACGAGTCCATCGTTTCTTTTAAAAGTTACGCGATTCAAGCGGTCAATTTGATTGCGATTGAAATCGCGTTGTCCTTTTTGACCGTGTACGTCCAACAACGTTTTCACGGCATGCGACATAAGAGCATGTTTCCGAAAATCAAGAAGAAGAAGAAGAACAACAACGATATAAACAACAATAACAAAAGAAGGAGTGTTAAAGAAGGAAATACGAAGAAACAACAGCAATGGTTTGGGGGCGTTCGAAGGTTTCTCGAGCAGCCGCCGTATGCGTTTTACGTCTTCATTTGGGTCGGCGTCATGCTCATCCATAAAATCACCACGTACTTGGTCGGCGGTCAATTTCATCGGTATTTGTGCCCGCGAGTGGACGAACGCGACGGGTCTATATACACGTTTCAATGCACCACCGAGGATCTGGATTTAGCCCCAGGCGGATTCTATTTCAACATGCGCGGGTTTATGATTCAAATGATTGACTTTCCAGTCGCGAATAACGAGGAACGGTTTTATCGAAACACTTCGCAAAGTTGGGCGTATAACAAGAACCACGACGGTTAACGAGGCGACGAGATGATGAATATGTTGTGGTTTTTTATTATATTATGAGAATGATTATTAGAATAAAGCTCGTCGTCGTTGCATCATGTTAATAAACATTTACGCCCACTCGATCGGGAACACTTCCGCTTTCGGGTCGTACTTCGCCGCGTATTCTTGCAACCCCTTCCACAAGTTCGGCTCGACGCCGATCGTCCCTTTCTTCTTGTTTTCGGCGGCCAACGCGTCGCCTCTTTCGCCCGGCAAGTTGATCGAACTCACGCCTTCCTTCCTCTCCGCGTTCTTCACGCGCTCCATCACGAACGCGCTTTGCTCTAAGAAATCGTCGTTACCCAAGATCTTCGGGTCAATGGCGAACACCAAGTTACCCCAGTTCTTCGCCGCCTTCTTATCGTTGTACGCGGCGCCGACCAACGGACCGGCTAACAACTCGATGCACAAGGACAAGTTGCTAGACTTGTACCCGCAATCAAAGGTCATGATCGCCCCACCATCCAACGCGGCGTTCGCATCCGTGGTCATGTTCCCGTCCTTGTCTTGTGCAACGTTCGGCGGTAACGGTTTACCACTCGTCTTGGCTTCCAACAACCCGAAGAAGGCGTACGCCGAAGTCGCCATGTCCAAAGTCATCGGCTCGCCGCCTTTCCTCGGGATCGAGCATCCGATTGGGTTGGTCCCAAAAATCGCTTGCTTCGCCCCAGCCGGCGCCACAAACTCCGGCGATTGCGCCAAGACAATCCCAACCATGCCTTGCTCGCCAATCTTCTTCGCGTAGTACCCCAACGCCCCGGTACTCGTAAACGTGTGGTTCGTCCCGACGACCCCGACCCCGTGTTGCTTGCACTTCTCGATCGCAATCTCCGCCGCTTTGTCCAAAACAATCATCCCGTGGTTGTTACCGCCATCGATTGCAGCCGATAAAGGCACCGGTTCGGTGATTTTGATCGGCGTCGCCTCCGGGTCTCGCGCGATGCCGTTCGTCGTCACTTTGATAATCCCTTGGTTGTTCCCACGCAGTTGGGCGTACATCAAAATATCCAAAATGCATTCGGTGGCTTTTTCGTCGTACCCGTAGGTTTTGATCGCTTTTCGCGTGGTTTCCGTGAGTTCGTCGATGGAGACCACGGTGTCTCCTGAAGCTTTCACGACGAAAGACTTCTTCGAAGCGGAGGAAACTCTTCCTCGTTTGAGAGGAGATTTCGATTTCATCATCGTCACCCCGGGGGTGATGGATGCAGATTTTAATGAAAAACTCATCTTTGTGTGTGTCTTATTTTATATTTGAAAAGGAACTCCTTTGTGTGAGCAGTAATAAATATATACTACGCGTAAAATAATAATAACTTTTGCGATACCTTTTGTGCGTGTAAAAAGAAAGCGCGTTGAAGTCGTGTTTATTGTGGTGCGATTGAGATGTGATTACACAAACTCTCTCTCGATGAGAATGGATAGAGAGATATTTCCTAATAAGCCACGGAAGGAACTTGACACGTCATCTCGAGATTTAAAAAACCCTAAATGAACATGTTTTTTGCTTTCCTCTCTTGTCTTTTTTTTTTTGAAGTTTTCTGGAAAAACTTTAGTAGGAGCAGCAGTGAGAGAGAGAGGACACAAAGTGAAAGAATGTCGAAGAAAGGAGCGGGTCCCGTGTGGTGTTTACACATCGCTCTGGAGTTGAAGAAAGAATTCGTGGACAAGTTTCTTTTGAAATTTGCGGAGTTAGCGAGACACGTGGAAGCGAACGAGCCGGAGACACTTTCGTACGAAATCGGACGAAGCGACGAAAATGAGTGCAAATTTATCATCGTCGAACGGTATTCGAAGAAAGAATATTTAGCGGAACCGCACCAGACGTCGGAAATGTTTAAGAAATTTAAGCAGTGGATGAGTGCGAACGAGGAGATGTTTGTCTCGAAGGATGGGTTTAGCTTTTACGAACAGCAGATTGGGTACATGCACAGATGATGTGAATATATTTATCATTAGATTACATTTTTACAAATTTGTTTCTCTATTTGGCGACCGAAACAAACGCCGCCTGAAATCGCTCTTTTTTCATCGCGCGAGCTTCGTCTACCCACCTTTGAATCTCTTTGACTTCTAACAAACGCGCTCGTTTCACGCTCGTTGGGTCGTTTTTGCTCGAAAACATCAAATCGTTGTGATGCGCGCCTTCGTCGATTTTCACTAAAACGACGCGCGGATTGGACGTTTCCAAGACGCCCAGTAAGTGCCACGGGTCTAACATACCGTTTGAAAAGACAATGTTTGAGGCAAAGTTCTCGACCATTTTGCGACCGCCGTAAGTTTCTTGGGCGAAATACGGTCTCGGTTGGACGTCGTACGCGTCGCGACAGTAGCGAAACTCGTTGGTTTCGTTCCAAGAAGAGAGCCAGTACATGTCGTTTTCTCCGCCGGTCGTTTCCATTGGCATGAACATCTCCGAGCAGTACTGATATCCCCAGAGATCTTCGGTGGCTTTGGTGTCGTCGTTCGGTGACGGGTCGCCGATTGTAAAGCACTGCTCGGTTTTCGTGGCGTTGTAGTAGATGCTGACCGCCTCTCTCAGGTTTTCTAACAGCGCTAACGAAGTCGAGTTTGACGCGTTCGGATCGTCGACCATCATCGCGTTGCACACCACTTTCATCGGCCACGCGGGCAACGTTCCTTTCCCTGATAACATGTACCCACTCTCGACTGGGTAATCACCCATCGCGATGTAATCCAACGCCGATTGCGCCCACTCGGCGACTTCGTACGGCGACTCGATATCGTCGCACGCTCTAAACGTGTGTTTTAAAACGTCCAAATATATCTTATCGCTTTCATCTCCAGAGTCTATCAACAAAGTAAACGCGTCTTGTATTCTCTTTGGACACTCCGCGCCGTGTCCGCTCACCATGGCGGTATACGTCGACCCTCTGGCGAACGCGTTCGGATCTACCGGCGGATCTTCCCCGTCGAACGCATAAATAGGCGCTGATGCTGCAATCGCCCCGTCCACTACGTGCGGGTACTTCATCCTCATCCACGACGCTAACATGCCGCCATAAGACCCACCAAACGCAATCACCGCCACGGCGTCCTCGTACTCTTCTCTCAACTCTCTGACCAACGAAGCGTAATCCGCCAACGCTTCCATCGAGTTCAAATGTTTCAACGTATTCTTATTCGTATCCTCCTCGTCATCATCACTCATTGGTGACGATTTCCCGTAATATCGATGCTCCGCGAACACTAACAACGCGTTAAAATGTTCCGCGTTTTCCCACATCAAACCCGTATTTTCCAAGTAACTTTCCACGTTCGCCTCGTTTCCAGTGTATAAGAAAATGGGCGAATCCTTTCGATAAAATTCAGAACACACGAAATATCTCGTCTTAAACTCTCCTCCTCCTTCTCCTCCTCGTTCCTCCTCCTCTTCGCTGTTCCAAGAGAAGTGCGAGAGCGGCTGTTGAATCCACCTCTCCTCGCACCGCGAGACGTATTTGTTTTCTTCTTCTTGATGAAATCTCGTTAAAAGCATTCCTCGTCGTCGTCGTCGTCGTCGTTCTCTGCTCGGTTTTGGTTGCCGTTTTAATGGTGGTTCCGTCGCCGTCGTCTGAATCGTCGAGGAGGAAGAGGAGGAGGACAAATGAATCGCGCGACTTTCAGCGATGGTGACAGCGTGTGAGAGCAGGAAGAGGAGAACGAAAAACATCATCATTTGCGCGCAAATGAGAAAAAAAGTGACGCACTGAAGTCTCTCGTTTCATGAAAACAAAAATTATTCACATTAAAAATTCACCCCCTGCCGGAGGATCGCTAAACTCTCTCTCTCTCTCTCTCTCTCTCTTTCTCTCGTCTCGTTTTATTATCATTATTGTTTAGGCGGTGTTCTCGGGGGTAATCTCGTCGGCGTCCCCGGTTGCGGAAACGCGCTCACGTCCGGTAAGATTTCCATCGATCCGAGCGGCGTCGTGCGCTGCGAGGTGGCGGACCCGGGGATTGAAATGTTCTTTCTCAGAGTACCTTGGCGTCTCGGCGTGGTCGTGCCCACCACGGAGACGTCACTATAGCTATCGTTGGATGTCATGCTATCGTCGTGCGATTTCGAAGACGTTGCTCGTTTTTTGAATTTTTGACCTCCGGCGCCTCCGTCGACTTCGGTGGTCACGCCTAAGCACTGCTTGCACGCACCGCGTTCTAAACTCTCTTCGTTTTGGACGAGTTCGTAAAGGCTTGGTTTGAATAAGCGTTTTAACGAGCTCACGATGATGTACGGTAACAAGCATAAAAACGTCACCGCCCAAAAGCCGAGCCAATATTTCGGGGTCAACACGGTCGATTCGGTGAAGATTTTGTACGAGTACGTGGAGTAATACACGTCCGTGTGACTCAAGACGACGTTTAAGATCCACCACAACGCGAAGGATCCCCAAATGGTTAAATGATGGATCCACGTCCAGTAATTTATGAACAAACCGATTTGTAAGTTCAACGTGAACACTAAGGAGGTATACATGGTCGTGCCAACTTCCCACAAACCAAAAACGTGGCCGTCCTCGTGATCGGCTTCGCCCGAGTGCACGGCTTTCATGATGGACCAATAGGTGACGATAGCGACCCAGATGGCGTTCAACGCCCACACGGCTTGAGATTTCTTGTTGAAATTTTTGTTCCATTGCGTTTCGGAGTACAACTCTGGGTGCTTCAAACTCGAATCCGGTCGAACGTCTTGGTCGAAGAGGCCGAGAATGATCACCGGATAACACACGAAGAAGATGTTAAACGAGGACATCAACCAATCGTTGTAGATGACTTGGCCACTCGCGGCGGCGTGTAAGTTGTAAATGAATATGGTCAGACCAAACGCCAAGTTCTTATAGAAGAAGTAGCACACCATTCGGGCGATTCTTTTATAAGAGTACCGACCGTGCAAAAGCAACAGACGTTCGAGAAATCGAAACTGAGCAAAGGCGAAATCAGACGCCATGACGGCTTGCATGCCTTCCTGTCCGGAAATGCCGACACCGATGTGCGCGGCTTGAATCATCCCGACGTCGTTGGCGCCGTCGCCAATGGCTAACGTGATTTTACCGGAATCTTTCACGAGTTTTGTCACCAACGCTTTTTGTAACGGCGAGACGCGACAGCAAATCACCGCCGCGCAAGACGTCCCCAATTTCAAAAAGTTATCCTTCAACTCTGCAGATAACGCGAACGATAACGATCGCCCGTCGATGACTAAACCCATCTCCGCGTCCACTTCCGCGCACTGTTTCGCGATTTCCAAACCGTCGTCAATTTGCTTCGAAACAGCTTCTAATCCTTGGGTTTTCATTTCTTCCTTGGAAATTTCGCCTTCGGATTCGAGCTTGACCAATTCTTCGACGTTGATTACTTTTAAACTCATTTGTGGGGTGATTAAAGAACACGCGGAGCCGATGTTGATAGCCGTGTCTTGTTTATCGCCGGTGAGTACCCAAACAGCGATACCGGCGCGCATTAATTGCTCAATACAGCGCGGCACGCCCATTTGGAGCTTATCCTCAATCGCCGTCGCGCCAACTAATTCCAAGTCTTTTTCTATGAGTTCCGCGACGGCGTCCAACTCTTCGTCGCGCTTCTTCATCGCTTGGGAAGCTTTGATGAATTTCTTGTTCCACGCTTCGTACTCGCTGGAAGAAATTTCTCTCTGCGCTAAACACAAGGTTCTCAAACCGCAGGCGGCGTAATCGTCGATGTGTTGTTGCGTGGACTCTTTAGCTGCGTTACCACCTTTGTTACCGACCGCTAACCGCTCGTAAATGACTGAATCCGCACCTTTAGTCATCAAAATGATTTTATTATCGTCTTTCGAGCGAACGACGACGGACATGCGTTTCCTCGTCGAATTGAATTCCAACAAGTTCAAAACCTCGTACGTTCTCACGGAGTCTTTTTCGCTCTTATTCACGGATTGTTCGAGAACTTCCACCGTCGTGCTCGTTCGGTTGTTGAAGAAAAATCCAAACCTTTTGGCGGCGACGACAAACGCGAGTTCATCCGGCGATTCCGCTTGGTAAACGACTTGCTCGGGAGTTCGTTCGCCTTCCGGGATGACGGTTTGACAGACGGCTAAAATTCGAAAGAACGAACGCAACTGTTCGCGATCGGGCGACGTTCGCCATTGACCGTCCGTTAAGCGGCTATCGATGAAGTTAAACGACGGCTCGATGGCTTTGGACGATCGCGCGGGTGGATTCCCACCTTGCCTTTTGATCAAAGCGTGTTCGATTTCGGTAATACCTTCGCCGTACGAGACGCCGTTGACGGACAATTTGAAAAACTCCATCGCGTTACAGGTTAACGTCCCGGTTTTATCGGATAAAACGGTGTGTACCATCCCGAGTTCCTCGTTCAAGTTACTCGTTCGTGCGCTCATCGGCGTGTCCGTTTCTTCGTGATACATCTTTCGGTCCCGATTTAACAAAACCATCGCTTGGAAAACTTTCACGAATTCCAACGAGACGTATAAAGAAATAGGAATCAAATATCCGTACAACACGTAGGAGGTAAAGAATGCAAACACACCGACAATGTCGGTTTTATTCACGTCGAAGGGTTCGTCCGAATTCGCGGTATCCAAGTACCAATGCTTTGGACTTTCGTTTTTCACCCACCAGGAACAATAAATTGCGGAAATCGTGGACATGGAGAGCAACAAAATGAGCATACCTAAAACGACATAATCCATCTGTTTCTCCACGTGCGACCGTTTCGATGGCGTTTCCGACGCGTTCATCATAACTTTTGAATCGTGTCCGGTGTAAATGACAATACCGTAAACGTATTCCGTGTTTCTTAACTGCGACCCTCTCAACAAAACGTTCGTCGGCGTCACGGCTATTTTCTTTTTTTCCGACACAAAAGGCGGTTTCAACTCCAAGTTCCCGCTGAACGTGTATAAAGAGTTATTCGGGTGTTCGCACTCGACCGTGCATAAATTGCCACTCAAGTGATCCTCTGCATTCGCCATCACGTCGTCTCGTTGAGAGTTGCGACACAAATTCGCCAGCTTTGCGTTTGAAATCACCTTGACCCCATCGCCCATATCTACGCTCCTTTTCAACTTCAAGTTCGTCTCGCCGTCTAAATTCTTCGTTTCCACGTAACACGTTCTCTCCTCGTTGCTCGATCCAATCATGATCAAATCGCACGGAAAAAACGCATCTCGTACCACCCTCACGACGTCGCCACACACCAAATCTCGCCACTCCTTATTCTCCATGCACTCTCCGTTAAACCGTTCAATCGGCGTTCGATTTTGCTCGTTATCTTGCTTGTGCCTCTTATAATCCTCCACGGCTTCTTTCGTCATGCTCAACGTGATGATAAACGTCAGCGGCACCCACATCGTGTACGGCTTAATCGGCGAAATGCTCTCGAAACACGAAATCGTCGCCACGGATAAAAAGTACAAGTTCGCGACTCTCCGAAACTGTTCGTATAAACCTTTGGGAAGAAACGTCACCACGTTATACTTCGACGTCGATATCGAGTTGCTCTTGAACTTTAACGGCGCGTTCGTCTCTCGGTCAGAGCTGATTGAAAACACCCGCGATATCGGTTTTTCCTGTTCTTTTTTAAACATCGACGTCGCTCGTTCGAGAACCGAAGGTGATTTCGTCAAGGATTTGTTCCTTTTTTGCAGCTTCGAATTCGACGAAGACGACGAGACCGACGGTCTCGATTCCAACGCATTTGCCGGGTCGACATCCGTCGTCGTTTGCGTCGTTTTATCTCTCGCTTTCTCTGCATCACCGCTGCTCATTCTTAGTATCAGATATCAAACTCTAAAACCAAAGCGCGCTTCGTTTACGCGCGCGTGTGTGTATATCCTTCCTCCGAAATGCGTTCGATTTCTGTTGACCTCGTCCCGGGACGATGATGACGATCCGAAATCGCGAACGGTTTTCGTTCTTCACGAACAAAAACACTCGGCAAAGTTTCTCCCGAAAATCCTCCCTCGATGTATCCTTTTCGTCGGGGTCGTTCTCTCGCAAAGAAGACAAAGAAGACAAAGAGAACGTCTCCTTCTCCTCTTTAATCAACACGAGAGGAAGAATAGAATTTTGACGTTTTTTGGACTGCAGGCTGGCAATTTACGTGAAATTTGTGAGATTTCAAATGTGTGTTGAGATATATAATACGCTTTCGCGCGCGGACGAGACGTGTCTGTCGTTTTATGCATCACAACGGTTTGCCTATATGTATATATACGCTTACGGCTTACTGTAGTGATTACAACTTTTTTTTTTAAATATATAGATTTTTATCTCCTCACGCGGTGGGTGCGTTTTGAAACGGCAAACCTTCGGCGTCGACGCACTCGTACGCCTTGTCGTCGACGGGGACTTTGTCTTCGCTGCCGACGATACACACCGTCATCGGTTTGTTCAGGAGGTACTCCTGCGCGACTCTGGTCATGTCTTCCGCTGTGCAATCGAGCAGACGCGTGCGGAAGTTTTGACGTTGGGCGTCGGTCATTCTCTGCGCGTATAAGGATTGGCCGCGAGAGGCTGGGGCGATCGGCGAGTCGATGGATTTGAACGCGCGCAAATGCGCCTCTTCGACCATGGTTTTCGTGATTGAGCTCGGTTGAGCGGCCCATTCGCAGGCTTTTTGGAACGTTTCGATAGTTTCGAGCGTGTTCGGGTCGCGGTAGGAGGAAAAATAGAAGATGCCGGCAGACGGGACGAACGAGGAACCGCCGCCGTAAGCGCCGCCTTTCTCGCGAATCTCTCGGTGGAGGAATTCCGTGCTCATGGCTTGCGAGAGGAGGAAGAGCGCCGGGGCGTCCGGATGTTCGTACCCGACGGTTTCGATCGCGCCGGTGCAGTAGTTGGTTTGACCTTTGATGGCGACGTAGGTTTTCGACGCGGATTGCGGGGTAAACGCGGCCAATTTCGCGTTCAACGACGATCCATCCGAGGAAGAAGGTTTACTTCCCGTGGACGGCAACGCCGACAACCATTTCGCCAACTGCGCTTTGCCAGCTTCCACGTCTTGCGCTTGAGACGCGACGCGGCATCTCTTCACGTTCTCTGGCGTCAAGAGTAAACTTTGAATTTCAGAGCACGCGGCTTTGACTTCTTCCACGCCTGCTTGTTCGGCTTTCGCTAAGCGTTGCGCCAATGCAACCTGTGGAAGACCGCCGGTGCGGTTTTCGAGTTCACCCGCGGCGGACATTTTGGACGCACACACGGCTTTACCGTACCCCATGCCGTTTTGCGCGACGGACGCGCCTAGCTGCGCGGACCGACGTTTGATCAAGAACTTCAATCGTTCGTCGTCGCCGAACCATTTCGCATCCGTGCAGACGTCCAACAAGATGTCGCCCATAGCGTCGGCGTTACGCGCTAAACAGTGAGATCCGATGTTCATGGCAACTTCGCCGTTCTCGGTCCATTTCAACGGCATATTCGTGTCATTGTTACTGAGAACATCGATGGATACGCCACCGCTGACGCCTTTGATTTTCTCCGCGAAGTCTTTGTACCCAACTTTCGATGTGCCGATTTGGTCCACGTAATCCGCGAAATAGTCCAAGTACGGCGTCAATCTGTCCGGTAATTGAGAGCAATCAAACATGGCGCCGACGTAGACCACACCATTCGTCGGTTGCTCGTCCACTTGTAACTTCAAGTCGATGTTGTTCGAGTTCAATCGTAACTTTTCCTCTTTCGATCCCCACTTTTTGATCGATCGGTCCACCGCTTCAGCGACTTTTAACGTCGGCAACAGCTCGGCGTTTTGTTCGCCGTCTTGCGCGGCTTTCAATTTAACGCCGTCCTCGACAATTTTCTTCTTTTCGTCTTCGGAAAGTTTAGATTCTAATTCTTTCAACAACGCGTTCTCGGCTTCTTCCAATTTGGCGTCGTACTTTTCGTCCGATCGCGCACGAACGATAACTTTGTGTTGGTTATTCAAAAAGTACTTCGAGATTAAGTTTTGCCAATACTGAGGATCGGAATCCAATTTCTCTTGCAATTGCCTCGCGAGCGAGAGTGTTCTCAGCGGTCTCAAAGCGTCGCCGTCGTGCACCCACGTGGACATGGTCCCGATGCCAACCATTAAACCAAAGTTTGGCTTCACAGCTGCGGCGTCTAATTCGATTTGGTGCAACGTCGAGTCGACCCGGTTTCTCGGAAACCCGGATTTCGCGACACTTTCCAACGTTTCTTGAATCTTTTGTTCGACGATTGGAATCTCCTCTTCCCCGACGCCTTTCACGCCAACCGAGAAGGAGGTTTCTCTTCTCGAGTTGCCGTAGCCGCTGCCCGGCGCCAAGCCGCTCCCGTACCCGGGCTCTAAAAGCGCCTCGTGGAAATACGATTGCGGACCGGAAAGCAACAAATCCGACGCGATCGATAACGCAAAGTTATCCAATTTCGCGTTCGCGTCGTCCTTGACGTTGTTCAACATCAACCACGCGGTGGACGTTATGGCGGTTTTCTTCGGATCGTTCACCACGGAGTCTCTCGGGACGGAAACTTCCGCCACGACCGGCGACGTGTATCTACTCTCGTCCGCGATATCCAACTTGGACACGTCGATCGCTTCGAACTGGTTCAACGCCATCGTTTCCGCGTTTATCAACGTCTCTTCCAACGGGAAATCGCCGTAGGTGTAAAACCGAGCGTTGGACGGGTGATAGTGCAAAGCGTGAAACGCTTTCAACTGTTCGTACGTCAGATCTGGAATCGCAGTCGGGTCACCGCCGGAATTGTAATGAAACGTGGACGTGGGGAACAAATTCGCCCCGAGCGCTCGCATAAACCTCGCATTTTGCGACCCCATCGCGCCTTTCATTTCGTTAAACACGACCCCTTTATACTTCAATCCGGAACTCGCGTCTTCGGTCTTGGCGAATTCAAACCTGTGCCCTTCCTGTTTAAAGTCCTGTTCTTCGAGTTTTGGGAAGAAAACTGCGTCTAAATACACGCTCAACAAGTTATCGTAATCAACTCTGTTCATCGTCGCGAACGGATAACACGTAAAATCCGCGCTCGTCATCGCGTTCATAAACGTCGACAGCGACCTTCGCAACATGTTAAAAAACGGGTCTCGAATCGGGTACTTGTTCGACCCGCACAAGGTCGTGTGCTCCAAAATATGCGCCACTCCGGTGTCATCCATCGGTACCGTTTTAAAGCCAACGTTAAACGCGTTGTTCGAATCATCCGCCCCGATGTGCAGCCAATGCGCGCCCGTTTTCACGTGTTTCAAAGACACCGAGACGACTTGGTAATCCGGCACCGGTTCGACTTTTTCCACTCGGAACGCGCCGTTGGCGAGTAAATCCCCAGCTTTCAGCGATTTCAACTGTTCCAAACTTTTCTTTGATTCGTCCGTCGCGACTACCGAGGACGCGGAGACGTTGTTGCCTTGCGACGACGATGCTTTCATCACAATCATCCCGGATGCGGAGGACATCAGCATTTGCCTTCGCGTCGTTCCCACGTTAGTGCGGATGAGTTTTCTCTGCGTTGATGTTGTCGCTGATGTCGACGACGCTTTACTCCTGGAGAATAAAGAAGAAACGAACGTTTTCCCGGTGTGTCTCGCAGAAGAGGAGACTTTTAACGCGTTCGCCGTTGCTCTGATTTGCATTTGTTTGCGTGTGCGCGTCTGTGTCGAGCGGATTATAGTTCGAAAATGTGACGTCGATCACAAAACGCCTCAAATTTCATTCGTGGGAGAAACAAACACATGTGTAAAATTACTGTTGACCCCGAACGATACACATATACATATAAATAATGGGGAAGCAGTTATCTGGAGCGCAGAAGAGGAAGAAGAAGAAGGAGAAAGAAGAGGCTGCCGAACGGGCGAGAGCGGAGGTGGAGCGTTTAAAGCTTGGGCCGACCAAGTTGTGGACCGGGTTGGTGTTGCATCATAAGGATGTGTTTGTCTCGCATGTGCTTCCGAAATTGAATAGGACAGATCGGTTTTTCTTTTCAGAGGTAAATAGAGAGAGTCGGGGTGTGTTTGCGTACGCCGGGGTAAACCTATCGGAATTAAGAATTCTTGTTTGTGAATGTTCATCCATTTCGACGTTGGAATGGGCGTGGAATAACATGCCCTGGGGAAAGAAATTTGAAGATGGAGATGTGATGGATCAAGCCTGGTTTTGCGAGGGAGTTGCTGCAACGAACAAACTCGAGTTCCTCAAGTGGGCGAGAGAAGTGAAACATTGCGAGTGGAATGAGTGGACGATTAATGCGTCAGCACGTACAGGAAATCTCGAGATGCTGAAGTACTGCTTCTCTAATGGTTGCCCGTGTTGTAAAGAAGAGTCGTGCTTTCAAGCTGTTCATGGAGGACACCTCGACTGTGTTCGATTTCTTTTCGACAAAGTGAAACGTTCGCGAGAGACGGAAGAAAAAGCGGCAATGCAAGCAGCATACGTTGGTCACGTGGAGATCTTGAAATATTTCGTCGAAGAAAGGAAGATATCTGATGCAGTAAAGATCGACTATGTGGTAGCCGCTGCAAAGTATGGCCAAATCGATTGCCTCAAATACTTAATCGAAGAGGCGAAAGCGCCCCTTAACGACTGGCGATACATCGCTTGGGCTCGTTACTACGAGCACCTCGAGTGCGTAAACTCCTTGCTCGAAAAAGGGTTTCCAGAACCAACGGACGAAGAATACGCACGACTTGTCAAACGAATGAAAGAACAGCAGTAGAACACGAGCAGAGCAGCACTGGAAAGAACTATCGCACACCCACCCACACACATTTTTTCAATACTAACGAATAAGAGAGAGACGTACCCCACAAATCTAAAACGCACGAAGAATAAAGGAAAGCGTCGCTTCCGCTGGAATAAAGAGAGAGAAAAAGAGGGAAAAGAAGCTTTACGCATCTGCTTTTAAAGTAGGCACACGCGCACGTTATATACACATATATGCGCGAAAGAGCGATGCGGTTTCTTCTTCTCGCTTTGAGTCAAAATCCGTCCCCGCCGGCGGCGAATTTTGGACGAAGATTGGTTTCCAATTCTTCTTCATCATGCTCGAGGAGAAGACCGTCGTCGTTTAATCTTCGCATGGCTGGCAGAGGAGGAAGAACTGCGCTTTCTTCTTTCCCGTCCTCCTCGTCATCTGCGGGATCGACGAGCGGAGGTGATGATGAAATGAATTTGTTTTTGCAGAGTAAAAACGTCCAGTTACCGACCAGCTGTCCTGGCTGCGGCACCGCCTTGCAACGCGCGGATAAAAATTTACCGGGTTTCTACGTCGTACCGAGCAAGTTATTGGAAGAGGAAACAGAAGGCGAAGACGTGGACGAGGAAGAGTACATGAAACTGATGATGAAAGAGGGGAAGAAGGAGAAGAAGAAGAAGAAAACGCCGGAGGATTGGAGTCAACTGTCGCCGGACGAACTGGCGAGGCGGATCATGGCGGAGAATAGTAGCGTTCACGAAGGAGGAGGAGAAGAAGAATCGGAGGACGATTTTGATTTCGAGGACGTTACTTTTGTGAAGGACGATGAAATTGAAGACGAAGACGAAGACGGTAAAGAAGCCATCGACGCGTTTGAATCGTTATTCTTTGAGAAGGACGATGGAAAAGAAATCGACGAAGATTACGAGTTGGAAATGGCCGCGCTGAAAAAGATGAATCGATTGAAACGGAAACCGCCGGCGATTGTCTGCGCGAGGTGCTTTAGCTTGAGGAACACTGGACGGCCGAAAAATGTAAACGCGGAGATTTTACTCCCGTCGTTCGATTTCAAACGATCGGTTGGGACGCAAATGGAACGGTATCCGAATAATTCGAAAAAAGGCGTCGTTTTAGTCGTCGTCGATTTAGTGGATTTTGATGGGAGCTTCCCCGTCGACGCGGTGGATGCGTTAGAACCGCACGCGGAAAGAGGTGCAATTGAAATTGTATTAGTCGCGAATAAAGTGGATTTGATGCCCGCGCAAGCGACGAGAGCGAGATTGACGCAGTTTGTGAGACGTCGCGCGAAAGCGTTTGGGATGCAAAGCGCGAGCGAGGTTTTGTTAGCCTCCGCGACGGCTGGAATGGGCATAAGAGTTTTGAGCGATGAGTTGGAAGACATCTTACGCAATCGAGGTGGGCACAAAAAGAAAGACGTGTACGTCGTCGGCGCGCAAAACGCAGGCAAATCGAGTTTGATTAACCGTTTGTCGAGCAGATACGACGGACCGACGGACAAAACCGGCGGGCCGTTGGCGTCGCACGTACCCGGGACTACCATTGGCGTCTTAAAACTCGAAGGCATTTTACCCAACGAAACTGATGTTTACGATACTCCGGGTTTGCTTCAGCCGCACCAACTCTCCGCGCGAATGACCGCGGACGAAGCGAAAATAATCTTACCCAAAAAACGCATGATTCCGAGAACGTATAGAATTCAGATCGGAGGTACCATTCACATCGGCGGCGTCTCCAGAATCGATTTACTCGACGCGCCACAAAGAACTATTTATGTAACCGTCTGGTGTTCCAACGACGTGCCTTTGCATTACACCACGAACGGCGCGAAAAACGGAGACGAGATTTACGCGAAACACGCCGGGACGAAACTGACCCCTCCGTTGGGTGGCGAGGAAGGCGCTTTACGCCTCGGTCGGTGGGGAAGCAGAAAAGTTTCCGTCTACGGCGATTCGTGGTCAGAATCTACGCGGGACATTTCCATCGCTGGCGTTGGATGGGTAGCCATCGCGTGCGTCGGAAACGCCGATTTCAAAGTGTGGACGCACGAAGGCGTGCAATTAGAAACGCGAGAGGCGCTCGTGCCGGACATTTCAAAATCGATGATGAAGCCGGGATTTAGTTTCGAGAACGTGGGCGGGACGAGTAGTAATCGAAGACCAGACAAAAGAGCGGGGAGAGAGAGAGGAGGTAGCGGTGGTGGTGGTGGTAGTAGCGGCGGCAGAGGAGGAGGAGGAGGAGGAAGAGGGGGACGAGGTAGTGGCGGTAAGAGAAGCGGCGGGGGCGGCAATAGATGGACTTAATAATTTCGCAGGCGACATTTAATATTAAAGAATACATAGCATCCCTTATTATATTAGGAGTTACTCTCATTCATATCACGACTCTTCCTCATCACCTTCGCCTTCTCCTCTTCCCTCTTCCTCCTTCAACACCTCCGCTTTCGCTTTCAACTTATCCATCACCATTTCCGCCGCGTTTTCCTTCCAATCCTTCTTCTCATCACCTTCGCCTTTCTCCAAGCCTTTCGCCACGCCCAGGACGGATTTTCCCATCACGAACGCCGTCACGAAATCCGCGCCGACTAAAATCACCCCAAACTTCCCCAATCTCCCGAACGTGTCCGAACTCATAATCGGTGCGTCGATGTCGTACCCGTCCGAGCTTAAATCTTCTTTTCGTATGGATTCCCCTAACATGTTCGCGTTGACATTTTTCTCCCAAACTTCATCTCCTTCGTCCACTTTCACTCTCGGGGCGACTTCTGTCGGATCCCAATCTTGTTTTGAACTTTCCCTCATGATGCGCATCAGTTCCTCCGGCGACGCTTCCGCGCCAGAGGTGAGCCAATCGACCACTTGCGCCGCATTCGCGTCCAAAGTATCAGAAAGTGCGAGTATCGCGAGCGTCGTCATCAGAGCGTGACGCAGAGTTGAAACCGTTGTTGTTGTTCTTTCCCCGGCGAACTCTTCTTCTTCTTCTTTGATGTCGTTTGCGTCCTCGTTTCTCTCCCCAAAACTCCTCATCCTTTTCGCGAACGACGCAATAACGTCGTCTCTTTTATGACTTTTCCTTTTCGATGATTTCGATGACGTCCTCGTCCATTTTCTCGCGCGCAACGACAGAGTTGTTCTCTGAAACGCAGATATCATGTCTTTTTTCCCAAGTTTTCCCGCCACAAATTCTGACGATTTTCTATCGATCGCATTCACGTTTTCCGCTCGTTTTGCATGTCGAGAATCGGAACGCAACAACAAATACAACAACATCAGCAGCAGCAACAACAATTCTTCACCTCTCGTCGAACGAGTCATCGAAACCTCGCGTCTTCTTCGCATTCTCGATCGATTTTTCTCTCAAAATCGCGGAAATTGAAGAAGGACAATTCTCCTCGTTTCGTCGTCATGCGACGGTGCATTTGTCCTGTTGTTGATGGTGTTGTTGGTGTTGCTGAGAGGAGAGGGAGGGTGTTTTCAACCACTTGGCACACCCCTTTACGCGCTGCTTTTGGAGGGTGGGACGAGAAGAAGATCAACTCTAACAGCGTTTCGAAAGTCGTGACGAACGCTTTGAATAATAGTGGTAATGGGTACAACAACAACAATTACTCGGCGGCGGATGCGGCGGCGAAGGACAATTCGGCCGATTCAACAACTCCTTCGGGACAACAACAACAGTTTTCGAGGAATAGCAACAACGGAGCTACGCGCCAGCCGCCAAACGTGCAGTATTATGGGAACAACAATAGTAATAGTAACAATACCAACGCGAATGGTGGGTCTCGAACGCCGCCGATGTCGAGACCGCCGCCCGGTCCTCCTCCTTCGCCAAATCAACAACAACAACAACAACAACAGTTTCAGCAACGTAACGTGAACGGTAACAACAACGTGCCACCGAGACCACCGGTGCCAAATCAGCAGCAACAATACTCTGGTATTAACAACAACAACAATCAAAGAGCCGAGAATAGAATTTATAGGCAGCAAGGGCAGACTATCGTGAACGGAGGCGCGAGTAGTAGACCTCCGATGCCACCACCGCCGACGCAATCTGTAGCTCCCTCCTCCTCCTCGTCGTCGTCATACAACGAAGACGAGGAAGATTACAGCGCTCCACAAAATACCGGACCGACCGCGCTGCGCGACATTTTGCTCGAGAAACGAATCGTCATGCAATCGTACACGCCCGGGCAACACAGAGAGATGTGTCCGCAGTGCAACGGAGGCTCCGGCGGCGAGCGGTCGCTAGCGGTAAGAATCGAGCCGGGTGGACGCCAAGCCGTGTACGTGTGCCACAGAGCGACGTGCGAGTGGTCTGGTGCGGCAGATTTGGATTTTGTGCCCGGGAAAGCGAAAGGATCTTCCTCGGCTCAAGGAGGCAAATCATCGTCGAGCAATACCGCCACGAATACCAACACCAACAACCAAAGAACGATTCTAAAGAAACCAAACCTGCCTAAACCGGAAGATTTGAAACGCGTCGGTCCAGGTGCGCTCGACGAATCCGCCAAGCCTTGGGCGGAAATGATCGAAGAAAGAGGCATCTCTCTCGAAGTTGCCGAACGAAACGGCGTCGCCGTTCAAAGCGTCTTTTCGCCGATTGAAGGCAAACACGTCGACGCGCTCGTGTTCCCGTACGTTCGCGACGGACAAATCGTCAACGCCAAGTACCGCGGGCCAAACAAATCGTTTTGGCAAGTCAAAGGTGCGGAGAAAGTCTTGTACGGTTTGGACGATTGCGTAGATTGCGAAGAGATTATCATCGTCGAAGGCGAGTTTGATAAATTAGCTTTCGAGGAAGCCGGGTATACGAATGTCGTTTCCGTTCCAGACGGCGCGCCGGGGAAAGTGAAAGAAGGCGACGTGCCAAACCCAGAAGACGATAAGAAATACGAGTACTTGTGGAATTGTCGAGCACAATTAGATACGGTAAAACGGTTCGTCATTGCCACCGATAGCGACGGGCCGGGCAAAGCCTTGGCGGAAGAACTCGCAAGACGACTCGGTAAAGAACGCTGTTTTACCGTGAACTGGCCGGAAGGGTGTAAAGACGCGAACGAGACTTTGCAATCGGGTGGCGTCGAACTCATTCGCGACTCGATCAGCTCCGCCGAGGGCTTCCCGCTGCGTGGTTTGTTCAAATTCGCTGATTTCTCCGGAGACATCGAGCAATACTTTAACATGGACGCCGGTTCCGAATTGCGGGGCGTTTCCACCGGATGGCGTTCGGTTGATAAGCACTACCGCGTCGTCCCTGGTGAACTCACCGTAGTCACCGGCGTTCCAAACTCTGGTAAATCCGAGTGGGTGGACGCGTTAATGTCCAACTTAGCCGTCCAACACGGCTGGACTTTCGCGCTCTGTTCTCTCGAAAACAAAGTTCACGAACACGCGCGAAAATTGGTTGAAAAATACGTCGGCGAACCGTGGTTCGACACCACTACCTACGCCAAAGGCGCGCAAAGAATGAACCCACAAACCATGAAGCGTGGTATGCGTTGGCTCAACGACCACTTTGTTTTAATCCGACACGAAGATGACGAGTTACCGTCGGTCGATTGGATCCTAGGCCTCGCCAGAGCCGCCGTCTTACGGCACGGCATCCGAGGTTTACTCATCGATCCGTACAACGAACTCGACCACAAACGACCAACTGGACAAACGGAAACCGAATACGTGAGCCAAATGCTCACTCGAATTAAACGTTTCGCGCAGCATTACGACGTGCACGTCTGGTTCGTCGCGCACCCGAGACAACTCCACAACTGGAAAGGCGAAATGCCCGGGTTATACGACATCTCCGGCTCCGCGCACTTCATCAACAAATGCGACAACGGCATCGTCATTCACAGAAACCGGGACGAGAAAATGGGCAGCTTACGAGAAGTCACCGTGAACTTGGCGAAAGTCAGAAACAAAGTCGCCGGTTCCATCGGCGACCCGAAACTCGAGTACAACGTCAGGAACGGCCGGTACGAAGATTTGCCCGAAGACGCCGCTCAAAATACCAACAACAACGCGAACAAACAGTAGTAGCAGATATATATTCATTCATGTATTATTAATATAATAGTAGTTTATTCCATTATTAAAAAAGACGAACGTTACTACTTTTTACTCTAAGAACGGAAAGCACTGTTTCGCGTCCAACTTCGGGTGTTTATTCTCCGCGTGTTTTTTCAACTCCGAGTGACTCAGCGTCGACACGAACGCTTGCATGCACACTTTGCACTGGATCGATTTCGCCGCTTCGTTTGCCTCTGTTGCGATAATATTAGAGAAAGAAGAGAGAGAATGAAGAGTGAGCCCCAGAGGTGTTTCGTTTCCAATTCGGGGAACGTAGTTTAATGGATATCTCTCAAGAACAAAGAGAGAGAGAGAGAGAGAAGACAAAAGAAAAAAAACGCACTCAGCATGCTCCCAGCGCCGCCTTTCGCCGCTTTCGCCTGCGCTTTCTCCCTCGCTTTGGCTGATTTTTGGCCGTTGCCCCCGCCCATGGTGTTTAGAAGAAAGAGATGAGAGAAAACTTATTAAAGAGAGAATCGGAGTAAAAAACTGCAGCGAGTTGCTCTTCTTTCCGTCATAAAAACACTCGCTCGAGTATATTGGTTTTTCACAGCGATGGTACGCTTTTGACGATGGCTTTTGCAACGCTCACGACGCGATGACGACGGACTTTGACCCGGACAGGGAGAAACTGTTGCATTTTTTACAAGTCGGAGGAGGAGGAGGAGGACAATATCGTCGTCGTCATCATCAGCTTAATCATCAGCCGTCTCGAGCGGGGACGACGAGACGAGGGAAGAAGAAGAAGAAGAAGAAAAACAGCTTCTTTTGCTGCGTACGCGAATGGTGGTGGTGGTGTTTGAAACGCCTGTTAGGAACGAGGACGACGACGACGCAGAAAGTGCTCCTGTTCGCGCCGATGGTGTGGTTCGCGGTGAGTGTGCTCTCGCTGGCGAGGTTTAAAACAAGCAGCGAGGGAGAAAGGAGCGATGGGGTGGCGAAGACGTCGTTCACAACAGGAGGAGCGAGCGAAAGAGGAGAAAGTCATCGATATCGACCACAAAATCACAATCCTCATAAAATGCGTTCGAAGGAAGACGATGGGAGGGTAGTAAAGAGCAGCTTTGCACACGAGAAAGCACCGATACCGATACTAACGTTCGAATCGGACGAGAAGATGCGAGCAGAGCGAGAGCGAGAAGAAGCGACGAGCGCGCAAAATCGACATCCGTGTTTGAACAACGGCGTGTATAAAGTGGAAACGGACGAGTGCGTCTGTCACGGAGGGTGGAAAGGGGAGAATTGCGATCGGGCGATATGCGAGCAGGTGAATTGCGTGCACGGGAGGTGCGTGAAACCGGACGTGTGCGAGTGCTTCCCGGGATTTAGCACGTTTGATTGCTCGAAAGATTTCATTCGAGACGAGAGCGGGATGTTGTTGGACCATTTGCAAGTGCGGTTGCACACGACGTCAATTGGTCTGTCCAAGAAAGATCCGGCAGAGGCCATCGAGTTAGTTCAAAGGTGGGGGAGCAGTGGTAGTGGTAGTAGTAGTAGTAGTAGTAGCCGTAGTAAAAGCGAAAACGAGGTGGACGGTCCTTGGTTGGCGAGAGAAGACGCGCTCGGCAATCGAGTTTTGAAAACGGACCAAAATCCGCACAACAAGCTATTTCTCAGTTGCGCCGTGGTTGGGAATAGCTTTCATTTAGAAAAAGTAGACGGGTTAGCGGAAGTTGTGGACGAACACGAGGCGGTTATTCGACTGGATGCTGCGCCGACGACGGGAAGGTTTGCGAGCATGGTGGGCACGAAAACCACCGTGCGCGTCTTGTCGGATGCGTTTTTGGAAGAGGCGCTGAAAAACCCGTCCAAGTACGCGAAACTGTTCACGAGCGCGAACGGGGCTTCAAACAGCGGCAGCTGGGAGACGAAAGGCCTTTTGTGGGAACCAAACTCAGTGAGTAAGTTGAGGCAAGCGCGAAGGGCGTTTCCCGAGTTGGACGTCCAATTCGCGTCGCCGGAGATTTTGTATCCGGCCAAGACAATTTTTAACGAAGTGTACGATCGATTAAACGCGGAGACGAAAGAGCACATCGAGAAAGATTTGTTCGGTAGTGGCGGTAATAAAGGTGAAGACGAGAGCAACGGAGGAGGTAGAGGAGGAGGAGGAGGAGGAGGAGGAGTGGGATACTCTTTCTTTTCTTCCTCGAAGTCTTCTCCGGCGGCGACTAACAAATCGGAGTTGAAACCGACTCTCTCCAACGCCTTCTTCGCCGTCTTCCTCTCCTTACAAATGTGCGTCAACGTCAACGTGTACGGCATCGACCCACCGCACGAATTCCTCCACGACGACGACCACGACGAAACCGACTCGTACTTCGACACACTCTCCGGCGGTTCCGGCCCCGGCGTCTCCCCGGCGTCCAAAACGTACGAATCCTTGCTCTTGCGCTTGTTCCACGACCGCCGTTTAACGACGAGTTGCGACGGTTTTACCCACATGCAAAAATGCGTCAGTTTCACACCGAGAGGAAGGAAAGGTGTCATCGCTCACCAAGTCATTCATTGGTAATATATAGTCTCTCTCGCGTACTACTATTCGCTTTCGTCGAGTATTTAGTGTGTTTGGTGCAAAGACTTTTGACCCACGTGGACTTTTCTCTCGTTTGTTTTTCCACATTGATTATCCTCCAAATTATCCATTCAAGATGCGTCGCGCGCTTCTGCTCACCCGACGAACGACTGCGCGCACTTCTCGCTCTCCTGTCAGTCACGACGACCACTCTTTCGTTTCCTCCTCTTACGTTTCGAATACTGTTTTTTTCGAGAGTTTAAGGAGGAGCGGCTTTGCGACTGATACGACGAATGCTTTAAGAACTCGTTGTGCCACCACGACCACCCGTTTTCACGTGCACAATCAAAGACGAGACCAATCCAACGGTGGGCACCAGCGTTTAGCGGCATTGCGAGAGACGTTAGCGAAAGAAGACGCCACGGTTTCGGACTTTGTTCTCGGAACGTCCTTATCCGGCGAAAACGAGTATTCCTCGCCTGCGCCGAAGAACATGAGAGACAAGACGGTGAGGAAACCCGAGTGGCTGAAACGAACGCTCCCGGGCGGGACGGAGGATTCGAAGTATTCAAAGATAAAATCGAGACTGAAAGAGCTAAAGTTGAGCACGGTGTGCGAAGAGGCGAAGTGCCCGAATTTAGGCGAGTGTTGGGGCGGCGGGGACGGGCACACGGCGACGGCGACGATTATGATCATGGGGGACACGTGCACGAGAGGGTGTAAGTTTTGCGCGGTGAAAACGTCGAAAGCGCCTCCGCCGTTGGATAAAGACGAACCGGAAAACGTGGCGAAGGCGATTAGCGAGTGGGGGTTGGATTATATCGTGTTGACGAGCGTTGATAGAGACGATTTAGAGGACCAAGGTGCCGGGCATTTCGCGAAAACGATTAAGAATTTGAAGGAGAAAGTGAAAGGAGGCGGCGAAGGCGGGTTTGTGAGTAACCAGGATAAAGATAAGAGGATTTTAGTCGAGGCGTTGACGCCGGATTTTCGAGGCGAGGATAGATTAATCGATACGGTCGCGTTGAGTGGGCTAGATGTGTTCGCCCACAACGTGGAAACCGTGCCAGAGTTACAAACGCACGCGAGAGATCCGAGAGCGAATTGGGACCAGAGTATCCACGTGTTGAAAAGAGCGAAAAAGACCGCGAAAGATGTCGGAGGCGTGGATTTGATCACCAAGACGAGCATAATGCTCGGTCTGGGCGAAACGAGAACGCAAGTGTACGAAGCGTTGAAGTTGTTGAGAGAAGCTGGCGTGGACGTGGTCACGTTTGGGCAATACATGCGACCGACAAAGAGACATTTGAAAGTCGAGGAGTACGTCACTCCGAAAGCGTTTGATATGTACGGGAAGATGGCGGAAGATTTGGGCTTTTTATACGTCGCGAGCGGACCGATGGTAAGAAGTTCGTACAGAGCCGGCGAGTTTTTCTTGAGGAACGAGTTGAGGAAACGCGAAGGAGAGAAAATGACCGCCGCGTCGTCGTAATAAAGGCACTATTCATACTAGATGAATGTTGTTTTTATCATGTTGTAAAATAAGGAAAAAGTTTTTAAGCGACAAAAGTGCTGCTCTATTAGTATTATATTCGAAATCGCGATAACTTGACGACCAAACCAGTTTCTTCGTTCACTTCGAAAATCTCGCAAATTTTGACCTTCATCAGCAACATGTCAAACTTGTACAATACCTCCCACTTCGTGATGTGTTTCTCGTCGCCTCTTCCGACGTACGTCGGTCCTTCCACGTTCATGGCGTTGGACTTGATTTGCCGCTTCGACCGCGTGCTCCCCATCATCCGGTTTCGTAAATCGACGATGGCTTTGTCCATGCGACTGAACGCAAATACGCGTCCGCGGATAGTTGCACCATCGATGGTGAAATACTCAAAGTTTTCATCGAACGCTTTCTCGATTTCCGGAGAAGTGGACGTCCAACTTTCAACGTCGGGATCTTCGAGCGCTTTGCGCACGGCTTCGTGCATAATTTGCGGAATTTTCGGCGGTTGCGGACGCTTTGCGTATTTCCTTTTCTTTTTCTTTTTGAGTCGTTTCACGGTTTGCGTGGTCGTTGTTGTCGTGCCATCTTCGTTTGTTACCGTGACTTCTTCCTCCACCTCTTCTTCCACCATCTCTTCTTCTTCCAACTCTTCTTCTTCTTCGCTTTTCTCCGGGACGCCGCTCTTGAACGCTTTCAACGTCCTATAAATCACCTCGGGATCATCCTCCGGTAACGTCTTCACGCTCTCTTCGCACCGTCTCGTGGCCACTTCAATCATCTCGTCCAACAAATCCATCGTCTCCGATTCCCAGTTATCGAATTCCTTGGGATCGTGAAACTTGACGTCCTTCATCCACGTTTGAAAGTCTTTCGATTTATGCGAAAGATCGACGCCTTCGTACCCTCGAAACGACTCGTATTTGGATCCTCCCGGAATAGAACACACTCCGTCGTACAGAACTCTCGATTTTGGATTCGACTCGAGCGCTTTCACGTACGACCTCGTTTTGGGTGCCCTTCGCGTTTGAGAGCTTCCCCGTCTTCTCGAGGAAGAACCTCGTGATCTCGAAAAAAAACTTCTTCGTCTCGAAGAAGAAGAAGAAGACAAAGTCGCACACACATCGCCGCCGCTGCTCGAAGAAACGACGACCGGCGTCGACGACGAACTCGAAGGCGCCGAGAAGGAAATCAGTCTCGGTGCCGACGCGCACGCGCCCATACTGATTCTCTTTTATGTTGTATACCGGTGGTTCTCCTCTCTCTTACAAAAAGTATTTTAGAGAAGAAAAGAAAGAGAGCCGTTTTTCATAAATTAATTATTACTTTTTACAACGAGGAGGTCGTTTTGGGAGCAAAAAGAGACAGATTTCGAGAGAGAGGAAAAGAGAGCAAAAAAAACGACCAAAAAAGAAGACTTTTTTCTCTCTTGCCTTTTTTCATGTCCTTTTTTCGTGCTTTCCTCTATTTTTTAACGAGACAAAGTCTTCCTTTTCTTTTTCTAACAAACTCAAAGTTTTCTCTTCACTTATAGCAAAGCGCTTCTCGTTGCGTGTGCACACAACACCGCGCAGAGAGAGCGATATTTAGAGACACAAACACTCCAGAGCTCGCACACGCGCATAAATACACACGCACACATAAAAAAGGTACGAATAACTTTCTCTCTCTCTTTATCCCTCTCTCTCTCTCTCTC
>Ga0181557_1000120_pt1 | contig 95149 bp, 96 predicted proteins | sample 011ome_23_FD_148632 | JGI IMG/M metagenome (GOLD analysis project Ga0181557, IMG submission 148632) | Coastal salt marsh microbial communities from the Groves Creek Marsh, Skidaway Island, Georgia - 011506CT metaG (spades assembly) | ecosystem: Environmental > Aquatic > Marine > Intertidal zone... | reverse complement strand
ACGGCGCACCTTCGGGTAATGCTAACAATTGATTGACTGCACGGCGGGACAGTAGACGAAAATCACCAGCTTCTGTTGGCAGTTCAATTTCTGAAACCGAATTAATAATCTTGTAGGCAAGCTTGGTAAACGCTAGCCGATAGGCGGTTTCTCCGTCACGACTGAGGCGTTTGGTGTATACCAAATCCGCGCCCTCACGCCATTTTGCGATTAATTCTGGAATTACTTCGGGTGGGTCCTGCAGGTCGGTATCCATATAGACCACAGCGTCACCACTAGCATGTTCCATACCGGCCAGCACACACTCGCCAACACCGAAATTCCGCGACATGTCTACGATCTTGATCGCGTCATTGGCTTCGGCGCGTTTTTTCAGAATAGAAAGTGAATCATCGGTCGAGGCGTCATTGACGAAAATGAGTTCATACGGGCATCCCTCTTTTTCGAACATGGCGACCAAACGATCCGCCAGTTCATCAAGAACATCAGCCTCGTTCCAGAACGACAGCACAACCGAAATTTTGCTGTTCTTATCACGCTCGTCTTTAATCATGAAATCCCCATCTCAGTCGATGCGCTGGATAACCGCGAGGCCACGGCCTGTCAAGGAAACCGTTATTTTCCAAAGAATTGTCAGAGGGTTACGCGTATTCGAGCCCACCGGGCTCATAGACCACGATTTTAGAACCAACATTATCAATTGCAATCTTGACCGCGACCAAATCCTTCAATGCGTTACGTACAGCCTTTTGCTTTTCTGGTTCGACGATAAATAACATGAACCCGCCACCGCCAGCCCCCAGCAGTTTACCACCGGATGCGCCAGCATGCATCGCTGCTTCATAAATTTCGTCAATCAAGGGCGTAGTTAAACCATCGGCGAGTTCACGTTTCAGCTGCCATGATTGGTTGAGCAGGGCACCCAACTCACAAATAGGTCTCTCCGAGTCCTGAAGAATAGCCTCAGCCTCGTCGACCATTTCCCGCATAGCCATCAATTGTGTTTCGCGTGCGTCCAGATTGGCGATTTTTTTTTCTGCCATCACCGGCGCAAGTCGGGACAACCCCGTAAATACCAACAAGAGATGAGATTGCAATTCCTGTCGGCGATCATTCGTGACGATGCATGGACGAACGTCAAACTCGCCTGTGTTAAGGAAATCAATCCTATTCAAGCCACCATAGGCAGCCCAGATTTGATCTTGGATCCCCACAGTTTCTTCGATCACCCTGTGTTCAATTCGAATGGCTTCTGATGCCAATTCCTTTTTCGATACAATCCGACCATTCAGCGCTGATATGACGTTGTACAAACCAACCGTAAATGACGAGCTTGAACCCAGGCCGGAACGCGCAGGCAAATCACCATCGTGGTGAATCTCCAGGCCATCTTCAACCTTCATATCTGAAAATACGCCTCGCACAGCGGGGTGTTGAATTTCATCAATCGCTTTGACGTTCTCAACTATCGAATAGACGATGCGATGCTTATGCTCAAAAAATGGCGGTAGCCGTCGCGCAGAGATATAACAATATTTGTCTATGGCGAAACCTAAAACGGCACCTCCGTGCTTTTCAAACCACGCAGGGTAATCCGTACCCCCGCCGAACAACGACACCCGAAATGGTGTGCGACAAATAATCATACATCCCCCCTCAGGATGATTTTGCGGCTTGGATAAACGCGGCCGCCTGGGCCAAGCTTTCCGGCGTACCAATATCAATAAAAGGTACGTCACCAGCGTTGAACACAGCAAGGCAATCGGGTTGCTTGGCAAAGATATCTCGTTCAAGCGACCGTCCCTTGCTCGCCCCAATAATATCCCACGCAGAGGTGGAGAATGCGTAAACACCTGCATTGATTAACCCAGGACCGGCATCTTTTTGTTTTTCGGCGAAGGCCGCCACTCGGCCATTCACATCAAGATCAATTTTTCCGTAACGCCCTGCATCTGGCACGCACACACACAGCAGTGTGCCCGCTGCGTCGCCATTTACCTGTGCCGTGCATAACGCCGCCAAGTCAGCGTCAATCCAACTATCGCCGTTCATCACAAGCGCGACATCAGATGTGACTCGGTTACGGACAAACCGAAGTGCACCCGCTGTGCCCATCGGTTCAGGTTCAGTGACAGTAATAATATCAAGATCTGCTCTTGGGTGAGCTTCCACGTAATCAATAATTTTATCCGCCAAATGCCCGAGGCTGAGAACTACGCGCCGTGCACCAAAACTTTGCAGCCAGTCCAACAAGAGGTCCAGATATGTTTGATCGCCGACAGGGGCCAGTAATTTGGGTGTATCGCCCAGAACACTCTGGATACGGGTGCCCAGACCACCTGCGAGCACAACGACATCAATTTGTGATAAACCAGAAACGGAACGCGACCCGCTCACTCGGCAGCCTCTAATTCCTCAACAATCCGACGTTTCAAGCGATGCACGGCCATTTCTTCAATGTGCTTGCGCGTTTCCCAACCAAAATGTTGGGTCACCATGTCGAGATATCTCTTGTCCTCGAAATATTCGTGAAACGCACTGTCTCTGAATTTCAAAACCTCTGCTGCTGAGAGTTTTTCGGTGGGTAAAGGCTTACAATCATAACTGTGCTGGGAATATCCCACCCACGTTTCTGGCAATGGCCAGCCATGCTGGATGGCAAGTGCGTAGAGCGGCGATCCCGGGTACGCCATAGCCGAGTAGAAATTTGCCCACTCGCAGTTTAGCTCTTTTGCCAAATCAAGTGTGGCGCGCATGCTTTCTAAATCATCATCTGGGAGGCCAAAGATGTAATTTGCGGCAACTTTTATACCGGCCGTTTGAATTTGTCGCACGATGTTGACGATATCATCATGTGCGAATGCCTTTTCTGCACCATCACGCACATGTTCTGAGCCTGATTCAATTCCCAACGCCAACCATTGAAAGCCTGCTTTTTTCAGTTTTTCCAACATGTGTGACTTAACTGTATCGACCCGCGCATACGCCCAGATGTTTAAATCCGTAATGCCGCGTTCGATGATGCCATTGCAGACACCCATCACATGACGCTCGTTCAATACAAACATCTCATCGATCATTTTGAACGTTTTGACGCCATACTTTTCGCGCAACATCGCAATTTCTTCGACAACAGCCTCGGGTTTGCGCATCCGATAGCGGTTCACATCGAATGGTGCGTTAATACAGCAAAAAACGCATTTGTACGGACACCCCAGCGACGTATAAATCGACGCATACGGTTGACGGTTTTCAAGTTCACCAAAACATTGCCAGTTGTGCGCACGATATTTTTCCATCGGCAGCAAATCCCAGACATTGCCATGCAACTCGGCATCCAAATCTTTGATCAATGGCGGCGCTGGGTTAAACGTAATCTTTCCATCACGCATCCAGACCAGGGCAGGGACTTCTGCCAAATCATCATCGGAGCCACCCGCGTCAATTGCATCGATCAGTGCATTGACGGTGATTGGTCCTTCGCCTTTGCAGACGAACTCCGCGCTTTCTTCTTTCAAAGTTTGTTCCGGCAAAGCAGAAACATGACCACCGACCATGATGACAGGTATATCAGGTGTTTGGGCTTTAATCGCACGCACTGTCTCACCAGCCGCTGCCATTTGCTGCGTTGATGCCGATGGTTGGTGCCCAAAAACGATCATACCAACCAATTTTGGATTCAATTCAGCTACACGCGCGGCAACACGCTCGTACCCCATGTTTTCCGCTTCGGAATCAATGATCACAATCTCGCGACCCTTATCGCGGATATAACCACCGATCAAGCGACACCATAGGGGCGGCTCGATTGCTGTCAGGTCACCGCCAAGCTGCTGATAAACTAACTCTCGGCCACCTGGGTTAATCAGAACAAGGTCGGGGCGCGGTGTGCTCATGAATTAAACGTTACCATACATGCTATTTTTGACCATCGTGTAGCCTTTGATTAGCTCACGAATGCCATCATCCAGCGAATGCTGCGGTCTATATCCAGTTGCTTCGATTTTCTCGTTGGACACGATGTAATCGCGTTTATCCGGGTCTTCACCGATTGGCGCTTCCATAAAGACAAACGATGGAACGTGTTCGTGGATTTTCTCGCATAACTCTCGCTTCGATAGGTTCGCATCTGAAAGGCCTACGTTATACGGCTCATTCTTCATTCTTTCGAAGTTTTCTAGGCCATGCAGGAACGCGTTTGCGACATCACGAATATGGATGTAGTTGCGTTTGAAGTCTGCTTCGAACAGAACAACAGCGCGGTCATTCACGGCGCGATACACGAAATCGTTCACCAACAAATCAAGCCGAAACCGCGGTGCCATGCCGAATACGGTCGCCAGGCGAAAGCTGATCGCATTACCACGTTCCAAGGCAGCAGCCTCGGCCTCAACTTTGGTCGTGCCGTACAATGAAATCGGTCGAAGCGGTGTTTCTTCGGTGCAGAATTTACCTTTTTCACCAATACCATAACCGGAATTCGTGATTGGCATCAGCACCCGCTGATCAGCGGACAATTGCTTGAGCATCATGATAACGCTATCGCGGTTGATCGTTACTGTGCCGATTTGATCGTTGTTACACAGCGGGGCACCAACCAATGCCGCGAGCGGAATAACGACATCCACGTCTTTGATCAGAGATTTAATTAACGCCTCATCGCGCGCATCGCCACGCACAACATTAAAATCCGGGTTGGCGCAAACATGGGCGAGGGGGTTTTGTTTAAACATAAAGTTATCAAGCACTGTGACTCGATAGCCCACATCCAGGAACGCAGGTACCATGATGGAACCCAAATATCCGGCGCCGCCGGTGACCAGGATGTGTTGTTTCTCTGCCATTTTTGCTCTTTCAGTATCTGTTACGGGGTCAGACGGGCTGTGCAGCTGCGTCCAACACTTCGTATAGTTTGCGGAGTTGTGGCTCCAAATCATGCGGCTGATTGCCGACAAAGAAACCGTTATCATGTGCGATGAATGCGTTCGCGATCTCGCCAACAGTTTCATATTCATAATACTTCATCACATCATGCCGCAGAATACAGCCGCCGGTGATGATCCGATAGCCAATATCCGCAGCGACCAACGCCTCAAAAACTCGTTTGCGGTCAATGTTTAGGGCCGGATTCAAGACAATTGGAAAACAGAAACTTGAATGAACACCATTTTCACGCTGAATGATGAAGCGCTCGTCATTACCCAATAGCTCAGTAAAAAGCGTTAGATTTTTGCGACGTTGGGCAGTCATCGCTGGCAGCTTTTTCAACTGATGGCGTCCAATTGCCCCCGACATCTCGATCGGTCGCACATTGTAGCCGGGCAGGATAAACCGATACGCCTCGAAAAAATCATCGTCTTTTCGGTCAAAAACCGGAGAGTCTTTAGGAATATCACGCGTCCACCCGTGTGCACGAAGGGCTTTCAACAGATGATAGGTTTCCAGATCATCAGTCAGAACCATGCCGCCTTCCATTGTCGCGATATGGTGTGAGAAAAAGAAGCTGAAGGTGTTTACTTCGCCGAAAGTACCCGTCTTTTTGCCATTCAGTTCAGCGTCCAAGCTCTCGCAGTTATCTTCCATCAAAATCAAATCGTGCTTGTCGCAAAATGCACGCATCACATCCAAATCACAGGGGTTCCCCAAGATCGACACCGTCGTGATCATGCGCGTGTTGGGCGTCAGCGCATCCTCAAGCTGCGAAACATCCATATTTAATGTCTCGAGATCGATATCAACAATCCGAAGTTTCAGACCGTACTGCTGAAGCGGATGATACATTGTCGACCACGAAACAGCCGGCACAATGACTTCATCGCCACGTTTTAGGGGATTGTCTTTTTTGAAAAACTGTGAAGCTACCGCGATCAGATTGGCGCTTGATCCGGAATTGACCATCACGCCATATTTTTTATCGTGGTATGCTGCGAACTCTTCTTCAAGTGCAGCAACTTCTGGCCCCATGGTATAGCGATCGCTATCAATGACGCGCTTAATGGCGGCGAGTTCTTCATCATCCCAACTGGATGCAGCCAATTCATAGAACATGGCTGAATTTACTCCATCGTCCGCGTACCCTCGGTCGACGTCACCGCGGAGTTCGGGTTTACGATATCCGGCATCGCCGGGCTCTCCCAGCCTTCAACAGGCTCAATATACATGTTCTTTTTGAACTCATCACGTGGCAGGTACGGGTACATATCTTCGACAGGTGTGGACCATCCAAAGATACGTGGCTCGTAGGTGTGATACTCGTGCATGTTCACATCACAGACTGCCGGACCATCGAATGCGATAACTTGATCAATCATCTGGTCAATCTCTGCATTTTTGGCGATTTCAAAGGTTTGAACATCGAAACCCTTGGCGACATTGACGAAGTTTGGCGGGTTATACCCGACAGGACCACATGCTTCGCAACGACCCTCGAAGTTCGTTTCCTGAAAGGCCTTCGTAATCCCGTAAATGTGGTTGTTGAGTATGAAAGTCTTCACCTTCATTCCATAGTTTTTCATCGTTTGAAGTTCTTGGATGTTCAAGATCATGCCGCCGTCACCGATGATCGCGATGACATTGCGATCCGGATCAGCCATCCATGCACCCATCGCACCACACATTGAAAATCCCATTGGGGCATTACCATTATTGGTGAGATAGGATTCACCAAACTTGGTCTCAAAAGCGTGTGCAACAACAACCGAAGTCCCGCCCAAGTCACAAACCAGCACATCATTCTTGCCCATTTTCTCTGACAAACGACGCATGAACGCATAAGGGTGGACGTATTCCTTACCGTCATGTTGATAAGCACCATCCTCAAACATTTCCGGGCGCACAGGATCGTACTTTGTTCTCCACTCACGACATTGCGCGTTCCATTTCTCATGGGTTGGCAAATTGCCAGCAGCACGCTCTTCTTTGAGACGCTTCAGCAAACGAGTACAAAAATCGCGCACATCACACTTGATATTTACATCGAACGGCACCTGTTGAAGGCGTGGTTGCAGCAGCGCGTCATCAAGATCGACAACAAACTTCTTCGCCTCGCGCGCAAACGTATGAATATTACCGCCCGTGATACGTCCCGAAATACGACTTCCGATTGCCATCAAACAGTCGGTATTCTGAATACCAAAATTTCGACCTGCACCGCCGTATGTTCCAATTCGACCCCCGTAATACTCGAAATCAGAGGTGATAACATCGAAGGCATTCCAAGTAGGATACGCGATGACCATGGCGACTTCGGCAATCTCACGAACCAAGTCAACGGCATTGCCGATCCTAGCCCCACCGCCAACCATCAACACTGGACGTTCAGCTTTTTTGAGATCCGCAATATACTCTTCAATTTGACGATCAACGGCCCCAGTATCGTACCCAGTGCTGGCGGCTACGGTATCAAAGCTGAATAATTCGTCGGGGTTGATATCAGCTTTTTGTATATCAATCGGAATATCAATTACACATGGTCCCGGACGGCCCTCTTTTGCCAAGTGAAAAGATTTCTCTAGTTCGTAGCGAATATCTTTTGGATCTGTGATCATCACCGCGTGTTTCGTGATCGATTCGACAATCGAAACAACGTCCGTTTCCTGAAAACCTACCTGGCGAACACTTGGATCTGGCCGCATGAATTGGGAGTTAATATTTCCCGTAACAAAGATGCAGGGAACAGATTCGTAGAAGCAGTTTGCGATCGGATTGAGAAGGTTGAGCGCGCCAGGACCACTGGTCGCAATTGCTGCCCCGGGGATGCCCCGCATACGACCGAAACATTCTGCCGCAAAGCCAGCGCCTTGTTCATGCATCGTTGCTACATAGTCTGTGCTCTCTACGCGGGTAAACGCGTCAATCAAATGGCCATTGGCCGAGCCGTATAGAACAAAGATTTTGTCAATTCCTTGCTGGCCCAAGAAATCAACGACGTAGTCAGCGAGCTTCATGTTTAGTATCCCTGTGCATTGAAACCTGATGAAGATAAAAGGACCAAATCCGACAATCAGCATAGGTTTGAGGCATGTCAAAGTTGTCCGCGCATATACAACATTAGGTCTGAACGTCCAAGGGTATTTCTCAGTTTACAGAATACCAGCTGTTGCGTCATTCGAAGTACAATCGTTGTGAATTGGCCCAGAGTGTCCGAGATCACGAAATGATGCGAACGCAGTTTCGTGAATTCAAGAGCGGCAGGCATAAACATCGAAATGGGTTCTTTCCTCTATCCGTTGATAAGCTGCGTGGAATGCTGTTCGGAAGGCTGGGCCATAGGTGTCGTTACCGTAGAATGAATTCCAATCAAATGGAGATTCATCAGCAGGAATCAGCCAAATGTCCGTCACGCAACTTGAAATCAAGGCCACCGTCGCGGGTTTGATGTCGATTCCCCAGGCAGTGGTTTCAATAATGGTGGATGCATCAAGGGTATATGGATGGCCATTGAAAACCAGTCGCGTACGTTGGAATGTTTTCCGGTAACCGCGATGTTCACTTCCGATGCCAATTTCTATTGTCTTGTTAGGGTGCGACGCTGCGATAGCGTCGATTTCCAGCCCGACTTCTGTGGCCGTTTTCCATTCCAACGCGCGCCACAAACGCTTTTCTACGGGGACCGCCAAGATGTTGACCAATAATGCCAAAACAACGCCTGTCCAAAGAATGGCTCCTTGTTTTGCAGATGATGAGAGCCCCCGGACAATAAGCGCGGCGACAATCGGAGCAAAGGGCATCAGATAGTACATACCCGCGCCCGGCTTTTGCGCAGGGTAAAATACCAATCCGGTTGCGGCCATAAGCCCCCCGAGTAACAACAGGCTGTCACGGCGTTCTGTTTGGTTCATGTTAAGCGACACTGGAATTATAAAAATCAAAGCTGGAACAATGTAGTAAAGTGAATACCTAAGAACCTTCATAAGCCCGTCCCAGGAATTCGGCTTATCGGATAGCAATTGAACCAGTTCGATCAAATATAGCGGTCGAAAAGCATCGAAGGTGAAAGGGGTTGCAATCACCACCAGCGCAACAATCACCGTTAAAATGCAAGCAATAATGCCATCTCGGAATAACATCAAAAGCCCAAACGGCAGGAAATAAATCGGTGCAAAAGCCTTTAATCCCATCGATATTCCGATCAAGACGCCGAAGCCGATAATCCGAACTTGCTTTCCGTGATGATCGGCATCGAGATTGCTCAGACAAACGCCAGCCGCCACAGATGCAAATATAAATGTTTCCGGTCGGTCCCAGATTGTCATGGGCAAGTTCAAACCAACAATGCCCGCGCAATACGCAAGCGCCAAACTGACCGCAATCTTGCCTTGCCCACGATGCGCAAAGGCAACCAAAATCAACGCGATGGCAAGCGCAGAGATTCCTGGCAATTTCCCGATCAACACACTGCCGCCAAACACAGCGAAAACCGCAGAATGGATCAGATAAAGATATGGGCCATACACATTCGTTGTGCGAATTGCATCATCAACTGGCAAATACACCGGATGACCATCCAACAAGCGCCAAGCTAGAGCGACGATGTTGGGCTCCCCTGTATCCAGGTAGCCCGGATACACCAAATACGATATTGCGATCATCGAAACGATACCAATCGACAGTGCGGCGATCACAATAAGTGCGACAGTTGGGACTTTCTTGGTCATCATGATTTCATATTTTGACGCGCAAATCCCAGCGCAGTTAAATCGTCCTCACGATCGATTGGACATGCAAAGACGTTCATTTGCTGCGAGAGCATAAAACGCTGCTCTGATGGAAAAGGAACAAGCGCCAATCTACAATCGGGGCCAGGCAATCGATCACTAAGTTCAGGGAAAATAACAGCACCGTCTGCTGTCGTGACGCGCCAACAGGGTTGGTAAAGATCGTAGCCATGAGATTCCAATAGTTCCAATGCGCGAAGCGTGCGTCTAGGCTGGCTAGGAGTCAGCCAGCTTTCGACAATAATAAAGGGTTTCGCGGTTTTAAGAGCCTCTGTCGCTCCGCTTAGGGCTTCGAATTCATGATCCTCGACGTCCATCTTAATCACGTCAGGCGCAATACCCAAATCATCAAAACGGGACATAGGCACTGTTTCACGTCCATCACCTTCACGCCCGACGCCACTGCCAGTGATCCGGTTTAGGCCTGTTTCTGAATCATGAACAGCCATTTCGACGGTTCCGGTCTCTGAGGATAACGCGGTGGCATGGACGGTAATTCGATCTTGCAAGCCAAATCCATCGCGCAACCCAATGACATCTGAGCGCGTTGCAGGAACAGGCTCAAACGTATGTATAGTTCCGGTAAAGTTGCTCAGTGAGGCCGCGTAAAACGTGAAATATCCCCAGTTTGAACCGATGTCGCAAAACGTTTGATCACCTTGCAGTAATGACGCCAGCAATGCTGAGACATCTGGTTCGTAGCCAGCGGCTTCATTCCCAAAATAGATATTACCAAAGTGGGGTTTGCGCGCGTCGAAGTTGGCACTTCGACCCTCGCCCAAATATACGCGACCGTGTCCGCCCAGTTTTAAGACATCTCTCGCAAAATCATAAGCCATCCGCGTCGGACGTTTTGCCAAACGCTTCGACCACTTCTTGCGATATTGGTGATGCGCCGCTCTACAAAGCTTCGCGATCAACGGCAGGTCAGAAACTCTGTAGGGTGAAACAGGCTCTTCGGGCGCAATCAGAATATCTTTCTTCATAATGTGGGTTGTCACCCAAAGAGCCGTCGCAATCAAGAATTACTGATGGAATCAATATTTACTTCAAACGGGATGTCACGAGACTACACGTCTTACTTTTTTGTCGAGTAAGTGTATGGTTCACTTTTGCAAACACTAGCTGAACAATGAACACTCGCATTCATCGTCATCAAGATGGAGAAGCAATTAACGCATGTCAGTTTTTTACGAATCATATGGTGATGCCAAGGGTTACGAAACTCCGAACCTCAATGCGAAGCATATTGCCAGGTTTGACAAGGAAGTGTGGGAACCCAGTCATGTCCAAAAATCCATGTCCTGTTTGGAAATCGGCTGCGGCACTGGGCATTTTCTGAATTATCTACACCACAAGGGTGTCGAGGATATCAGGGCCATCGATCTAGACCCGAAATTGACCAACATCATCCCCGAACAAGTGCGACAGTATTTTCAGGCAATTGATGTTTTCAAATTCTTGGACAATGCACCATCAGATAAACTATACGACCGCATTTTCTTGTTCGATGTGCTTGAGCATTTTTCCGCCGAAGACGGACACAAACTCTTGATTGCACTTCGCCAAATTATGGCCCCGCACGGCGAAATCGTTCTCAAAATGCCAAATGCAAGTTCACCGTGGGGACTGAAGTATCAATTCGGTGATATCACGCATATCACCAGCTACACGCCGGACAGCATTCGGCAGATGGCAGTTTCCACAGGACTCGTGTGTCGCACTTGCTTCCCACACGTTTTGGGTAATCGAACACGCCAAAAAACAGACAAGCTCGTTCAAGTCATACTGAACAAATTGATCGCAGAGCCGCTCGAGATTTGGGAAGGGAATTTTTTCGCGATCCTTCATCGCCCGTGAACATTTTATATTGATTGTCTCACGATACTCCGTTGCTCATTTGCTTGATCAACATTCACGAGCTCGTATAGTTCCTAGAATTACATATCTCTTTTGAATTCCAATAAAACGAGGCGACAGCATGTCAAAAGCAGCATTCATTGGTCTGGGCGTCATGGGTTACCCTATGGCCGGGCATCTTCAGAAAAACGGTCACGATGTTACCGTTTACAACCGCACCACCGCAAAGGCTGAAAAATGGGCAGGTGAGTACGGCGGATCCTTTGCTGATACGCCCGCCAAGGCAGCCGAAGGTGCCGAGTTCGTATTTTCATGTGTTGGCAATGATGATGATCTGCGGTCCGTGGTCTATGGTGATGACGGTATTCTAGCAGGTATGTCCGAAGGTGGAATTTACTGTGACCACACAACGGCCTCGGCGATTGTAGCGCGAGAAATTGCCGCAAAGTGCGGTGAACAAGGCATTGGCTTTTTAGATGGTCCTGTATCTGGTGGCCAAGCCGGGGCGGAAAACGGCAAGCTGACAGTGATGGTCGGTGGTGATGCGGCCACATTTGCCAAAGCAGAGCCGGTGATTGATAGCTACGCCGTCGCAACCACGTTGATGGGCGACGCCGGCGCGGGTCAGATCACCAAGATGGTCAATCAAATTTGCATTGCTGGCTTGGTTCAAGGATTATCCGAAGGGCTCGCATTTGCACAAAAAGCTGGCCTCGACGCTGAACTTGTCGTCGATTGTATTTCCAAAGGTGCAGCGGGATCATGGCAAATGGAAAACCGCGGCAAGACAATGGCTCAAGACGAATTTGATTTCGGCTTTGCCGTTGAATGGATGCGGAAAGACTTAGGGATAGCACTAGAAGAATCCAAATCCAACGGCGCACTATTGCCAGTCACAGCACTGGTTGATCAATTCTATGGTGAAGTTATCGGAATGGGCGGCAAGCGTTGGGATACATCCAGCCTTATCCGTCGACTGACCAGGGAATAATTGAGCTAACGGACCTAAATTTTTAGGGAAGGGGTGGGCGCCAACAGGTTCTGGATTTTCCAGGTATACAACTTGTACCCCGGCCCCTTGGATGGGAAAGGTCTGACTGTCGTTGCGTTATGACTAACGACTTCGCCATCGGTGAAGAGGCCTAGCTCGCCAGATGAATCCAGACCAGAAGCACGCAGACGATCCTTTATGTCGCGTTTCAGTGATTTTCCGAGCATCGAGATTTGACGCGTCTCGGAATTGTAGGCGATTCCTAAGATGTACTCGTTGCGACGAAAGAACGTCATGGTCTTCGTTTTCAGCAGATCGCCCGATCGCTGGTAATTGACCTTAAAGTGGCCCTGTTTGAAGTACTCGAATTCCTTGGTCGCGGAATCACGGGTAAAGTCTTGCTCAATGATCTTTACCTGCGCGCGCTCTTCCTCACGGTTGATTTCACCGTCTTTAAGTCCCTGATAAAGCTGGACTTTGGCCAAATATCCATCAAAGAAAAACTCGTAATAGCCGCCACGGCTCACATCGATTTCCGCATCAAAGCGGATCGGCATGTAACAGCCCGTTAGCACAAGCATCACGGTTACCACTGAAAGGGCGCGCAGGCGACGGATAAGACGTGTCCCAGGAATCAATTTCATAGCGCCATCATAATCTTGGTTTAAGAGTGCGCCAAGTTAACTCGGCAGACCAACGTCGAACCATGTTCCCATTCCGGCCATGTGATGTTCTAGCATGTGACAATGAAAAAGCCATTTGCCCGGGTTATCAGCGATAAAGGATATACTGGTTTTGTCCCCAGGCTCCATCAATTCGGTATCGCGCCAGGGTGAATTGGAAACGGGGTTTCCATTTTTCTCAATGACCCGAAAATGATGACCGTGGATATGCATCGCATGTGGCCAACGGGTGTCGTTGATCATGTTGACGGTGACCGTCTGCCCGAAGGGGGTCTTAAACAATGGTGATACTGTCGTGCCAGCTTCGCCGTTGAATGTCCAAGCTTTGCCTTTTTCCATCACCAAAGATCGAAGATCAAACATCTGCCCTTGATACATCGCTTCGCGGAGTTGGCCCATCGCGCCGCCTTCCATGTGCAAATCGACAACCAACGCATTTTCAAGCGGTATTGATGAGGGCAGGGGATTGGCGGGCAAAATCAACGACCCTGGTTCTTTAACATGGGCACGGATTGGCTCGCCCGAAACAACGACTAATGCCGCTACCAAAGGCTCGCCCGTCGAAACCTCGTTGATCACGTATTCTTTGTCGCCATTTACTGGAACGTCGATAACTAGGTCCGCGCGCTGTGCAGGTGCCAGGGTCAATGCGCTATCAAGCGATCGCGCGGCACTCAACGGTTGCCCATCAATGGCGACCATTTGTGCAATGAGCCCCGGAAAGGCAAATTCCATGATCCGCGCGTTCGCAACGGATATGCATCGAAGCCTGATCCGCTCCCCCGGTCGGGCGACGAAAGTTGGTTTGGTTGCACCGTTGATGGTCAGCCAATTTCCGAGCCGCCCGCCATGTGATGCATCACGCATATGGCCAAAGTTCCCTGCGATCTGGCCCGCATCATCTAAACGCCAATCATCCGCGACAAATAGGTGATCACTATCCACTTCGATAGGGGCTGTTTCTTCAACGATCAATGGTCCATAGAGGCCGCGTCCAACCTGTTCCCAGGACCTCACATGCGAATGATACCAATACGTCCCCGCATCCGGAGCGATAAAGTTATATTCAAAGTCTTCTCCAGGCGCGATGGGGTCTTGGGTTAATCCCGGCACACCATCCATCCCGTTCTCCAGCCTGATGCCATGCCAATGCACACTGGTTGGCTGATCAAGGCCATTTTTGACCAGAAAATTGACTCGCTTACCCTGCGGGATTCTAATTGTCGGCCCTGGAATTTGCGCATTGTAAGCCATGACGGCAGTCTTGGGCTTGTCCATGCCCATTAACACGGCTTCTGCGAAACCCGCCTTGATGATTTTAGGGCGCGCGCTTGCGCCCAGCTTGAACGGCAGCATCATTGTGGTTGCGAGGGCTGCAGATGTGCCCAAAAATTTTCGTCGGTTCACGTAACGCTCTCTGGCATTTGAAACGAATAGCTCTCGTAAAGCTTCCATTCGCCGGTAGGTCAACGTCGAACCTGAGCGAAATACTACTTGGGACGAAACCGATCATCAAAATCATCCAAATTCGGCATATCGATCAAGGGTTGAGAATCCAAATTCTGGATATAATGGGCAAGATCAACAAGCATCGCCTGACGATCCTCATCAGACACATACGGCACGTGCCAGGCGATAAACGGCTCGTGCACCGTTAAGCCGACGTACCCCATGGTACCCTGGAAAAAATGCTTCATCATGCCGGTCGCCAATGGCCCATGAATAGCTCCATCACCAAACATGTGCGGACGGCCTCCCAGACCAAAGGCAGCAAACCCACGTTTGCCTGCCAAGCCGCCTTGGCCATACACTCGGCGTCCCCCATAAAATGGCCCGGAAATCATCACACGTTCGATCCAGCCCTTCATAATCGCAGGGACACCAAACCACTGAAGGGGGAACGTGAAACCCAGCACATCCGCGGCCAATACCTTCTCGATCTCAGATGCGATGCCCGGCGCAATAGTGCCTTCTTTCCAATTGTGGCGTTGTTCCAACGCATACGTCATGTGATTCGGGTCTTTACGCTCGCCAAAATCATCAGCAGACATCACTGGATTAAAATTCATGGCATATAGATCAGACAAAGTGATCGAGTGGCCCGCATCCGTGGCAGCGTCAACAATGGTGTCGCGCATCGCAGCCGTGAATGATGTCTGCTCGGGGTGGGCATGCACAAGATGGAATTGCATTCGTTATTCTTTCCCAACGTGCTGGGCCACGCGGGCCAGCGCATCTGTAAGATACACATCGATTAGGTCAGGCGCACGAGCCCCAAACAACGACATCCGGCCTGTGTGTTGCAACAAAAGAACCCCAGATACATGCGCAAAGAATGCTGCTGTTTCCTCGTCCGCTTCGGCATAATCACAGCCCATATCGGAGAGTGCCGCACGGAACGGCGCCAGTGCCCAAAGTAGTTTTTCGTTCAGCACTCGGTCACGATCAGTACCCAAGCCGTGCGGTCGCATACCACCACGGAACAAGTAAAATCCAAGATCCAGGTCGCGCGGGTTCTCGGCGTAAAAATCAAAGAATGCATGGCCTGCTTGCGACATTTTATCAGCAGGTAACGCATCGGACTTAATAGCATTAGTGACTCGCGCCACCAAGGCATCCAGCGATTGATCAAGGAGCGCACCGTAAATGTCTTCTTTTGAAGAGAAATGAAAGTATATGGCACCCGGCGTATATCCGGCGCGTTTGGCGATGGCGCGGATTGATGCACCCTCGATCCCATCAGTTTCAAAGATTTCTCGCGCTGCGTCCAAAATAAGGCCACGTTTCAGTTCCGAGACCGCTTCTTGCCGCTGACTGGTTTGGCGTGATGCCATCAGGCACTCCATTTTTGAAATATGCCAGATTATGAGCGCAACTTGACTCCAAATTCAACATTGAATTATTTTTTAAACGCTGTTTAAATTTGTAGGAATTTTCGGTTTTGTCTTTGGGAGGAGACGAGGGCCTATGACAAAGGAATTCAACGTCAGCCGTCTTGGCAATACATTTGGTGCCATCGTCGAGGGCATCAATCTTGGCAACGACACAGCCCCGGAAACACTAGCCGAAGTTAAAAAACTGTGGGCCGAGCACCAATTATTATTGTTCCGGAACCAAGTTCTGACCGAGGAGCAGTTGGTCGCTTTTAGCCGCGGGCTAGGGGACTTGGAAATCCATCTGCGGCGCGAATACCTCTCGCCAGACAATCCTGAAATCCTGATGATCTCCAATATAAAAGACGGCGACCGCGCCATTGGTATTCTGTCAGATACCGAGGTCGGCTGGCATTACGATCAAATCTATCTGCCGAAACCTGCTGTGGGTTCCCTGCTATATTCGGTGATTCTTCCAAGTGATGGCGGACAAACTTCTTTTGCCGATATGGCAGCGGCGTATGAGGCCCTATCCGATGATATGAAAGCCAAGCTCGACGGCAAAAAAGCCATTCAGTCTTATGAGGCATTCAACGCCCAATTTAGCGTGCCGACCAACAAGACCCAAAAGAAAATGTCCCCTGATATCGCGCAGCCGTTGGTTCGTACACATCCCATCACGGGCCGAAAGGCGCTTTATATCTGTCCCGGCATGACCATAGAAATTGTTGGTTTAGAACCGGATGACAGTCGTGAAACCCTGGATTTCCTGTTTGATTGGTGTGTTCGCGATGAGTTTGTCTATACCCACGATTGGGTGCTGGGAGACGCACTATTGTGGGATAACGCATCAACGATGCACCGTCGCGAGCCGTTTGATAGCAGCGAGCAACGCTTGATGAAGCGCACCACCATCTTGCCACCGGAAGACATCGCCCAGCCATTTTGATGCAACATAGGAAAAACATATGCCCGCCAAACCTTTAGACGGCGTCCGTGTCCTAGATATCGCGAGCTTTATCGCAGCCCCGTTTGCCGCAACCATCATGAGTGAATTCGGTGCCGAAGTGATCAAGATTGAGCATCCAAAGGGTGGCGATCCATGGCGACGCTATGGCACCAAAACGGCAGGTCCGGACCAATCCATGGCTTGGCTGACAGAGGCCCGAAACAAAAACTCAATCACTTTAAACTTGAACTCAGAAATGGGCGCTAACCTATTTAAAAAATTGGTGAAAACTTCTGACGTGGTATGCGAAAACTTCCGCCCTGGCACGTTGGAAAAGTGGGGTTTGGGATGGGATGTCCTGAGTGAAATCAACCCTAAACTCGTGCTGTTGCGTGTGTCTGGATACGGTCAAACAGGCCCTTATCGTGATCGCCCAGGTTTTGCGCGGATCGCACATGCTTATGGGGGGCTAACATATTTGTCCGGCATACCCGGCGAAATCCCAGTGACACCAGGATCGACATCACTTGGCGATTACATGACCGGCATGTATGGCTGCATCGGGATCATGATGGCGCTACGGCATCGCGATGCCACGGGACAGGGCCAAATGATCGACTGCGCGTTGTACGAAAGTATTTTCCGCGCCTTGGATGAGATCGCACCGCGCTATGCCCGCGATGGTTTCGTTCGTGAGGCAGAGGGCACCGGCACCGTCAACGCCTGTCCCCATGGGCATTTTCCGTCTGGAGATGGCAAGTTCCTGGCAATTGCCTGTACCACAGACAAAATGTTTGAACGTCTGACAGAAGCAATGGCGAGACCAGATTTGCTGGAACGTTTCGGCGATCAAGCCAACCGGCTGGCCGGGCGCGACATTGTCTTGGCAGAGGTCGAAGCGTGGACCAAATCCATGCCGCGCGATCAAGTCATCGCAATCTGCACGGATCACGGTGTTCCCGCGGGTGCAGTGAATTCAATCGCCGATATTTTTGCGGACCCACATTTCAAGGAGCGCGGCACCCTGACCACCATCGATGTGCCCGGGATCGGCCCGATCACCGTGCCAGCCGCTCTGCCACGATTGTCCGAAACACCAGGCGAGGTAAAGACGCTGGGACCTACACTCGGTAACGCCAACAAACAAATTTACGGCGACGAGCTCGGCCTATCCGAAGACCAACAAAACGAACTGAAAGAACAGGGAATTATATGACCAAGCACGCCCATCGCACGTATTTGTTTACACCGGGCAATCATCCACGCCGCGTTGAAAAAGCACTGCAACTGGACGCCGATGTCGTGATCCTCGATCTCGAAGACGCGGTCGCAATCGCTGAAAAAGTCGCAACCCGCGACATCGTCAAAGAAGTCCTGACACGACCGCGCTCGGGCGGAGCCTTCGTGCGCGTGAATGCCTATGACACGACCTATTGCTATGGCGATATCTGCGCCGTCGTTGGCGAGGGGCTGGACGGTATCATGCTGCCCAAGCTTGAAAGCGTCGAAGATTTGAAATCCGTTGACTGGCTCATCAGTAACTTGGAACGCGAACGCGGTTTCGAAATCGGCTCCATCGACCTACTTCCCATCATCGAGACTGCCAAAGGTGCCGCCAACCTGCGCGACATGGTACAGGCCGGATCGCGCGTCAAACGCTTTGCATTTGGGGCAGGGGATTACACCCGCGACTTGGGCATGGAGTGGTCACTGGCCGAAGATGAATTGCTGCCGATCCGATCCGAAATGGTATTAGCGTCCCGGTTGGGTGGATTGGAACCACCACTGGATACCGTCTTCATCCACATCAAAGAGCACGAAGCGTTTCGTGCATCCTGCGAGAACGTTCGTGGCCTTGGGTTTCAGGGCAAGATGTGTATTCACCCGGACCAAGTGCCTGTGACCAACGAAGTCTTCACACCAACCCCTGATTCCATCACATGGTCTGAAAAAATCGTCGCCGAGTTTGAAAAAGCCGAAGCTGAGGGATTGGCCTCCATTCAGATTGACGGCTATTTCGTCGATTATCCCATCGTCGAGAAAGCCCAGCGCACGGTAGATATGGCCAACGTATTGCGTGACCTCGGCAAGATTTAAGGAGAGCCAACATGATGATCCGCTCCACCGATGAATATCGTGACAGCCTGCGCAGCCTCAATCCGCGGGTGTTCTTAGATGGCGCGCGAATTGAAAGCGTGGCCGACGAGCCCCGCCTGCAACCGGGTATCAATGCCATCGGGATCACCTATGACATGGCAGCAAATCAGGAACTGGCGCCACTAATGCTGGCGGTCGAGCAAGAAACCGGCAAAACCGTTGAACGCATGACCCAGATTGATCGCACGTCGGATGATCTACTGCGCAAACTCGAAGCCATCCGCATCATGTGCCGCGAAGCCGGCTGCGCGCAGCGGTATTTGGTTCACGATGCCTTCAACGGGTTGTACCAGGGCACCAAGCGTTGCGATGCCGAGGAAAGCACATCGTACTTTGAGCGCTTCCGTGATTTCATGATCGAGACCCAAGAAAACGGTAAGAACTATGCCATCGCCATGACGGATGCGAAGGGCGAACGATCTAAAAAACCCCATCAGCAAGCCAATGTCGACACCTATGTCCATGTTGTAGAAGAACGCCCTGACGGCGTCGTGATTTCAGGCACCAAGGCGATTGTCACCAGCGCACCATATGTGCACGGGTTCCTGGTGATGCCGTGCCGCGCCATGACACCCGATGATACTGCATTTGCGATTTGCTGTGCGGTGCCAGTTGATGCGGAGGGGATTACCATTGTTTGCCGTCCCGCCGGACGCCCCGGCGAAGATGCCGCTGTATTTTCCAAGCGTTATGGCCAGACAACGGGCGTGGTCATCTTCGACAACGTCTTTGTGCCGCACGAGCGGGTGTTCCTGAACGGCGAAACGGCGCAGTCCGAGCAAATCACCCATAACTACGCGACCCATCACCGTCATTCCTGCATTGCGGCCCGCGCGGGTTTTGGTGATCTGTTGATCGGGGCAGGGGCGTTGATGATCGAAGCCAACGGACTTGATCCTGAGCGCCACAGCCATTTGCGGAACGAAATGGTGGAACTGATCAAGATTGTCGAGGGTTTCTATGCCACGGGCATTGCGGCCTCGACCTATGGGGTTCGTGATGGGGCTGGAAACATCATGCCCGAACCCGTGTTTTCCAACATCGGTAAGCTCCTCATGGCAACGCAGATTTATGACATGCATCGCTTGGCGCACACAGTATCAGGCGGCTTGATCGTGACGCTTCCGGGGCCCGATGAAGACCATAACCCGGAAACGGCGGGGGTCCTCTCAAATGTTCTTCAGGCTCACCCCGACATCCCGTCATCGCAGCGCCTGCAAACGTCACGCCTGATTGAAGACCTGACCGCCAGTCATCAGGGTGGATGGTATTCCGTGATTTCTCTGCATGGGGGCGGCTCACCTGAGGCCATGAAGCGCGAAATCTGGCGCAACTATCCGGTAGGCGAGAAAAAAGAGATCGTCCAGCAGCTGATGGACCGCGATTTGTTGGAACGCGCCGATGGCAAACCCGCCGACCGCCAGCCCGGTCGCTGCTGCACCATCGGCTGCCGCGTGCCGGATTTCTTGCTGGATAAGCCCGAAGACAAAGAGGCGGCTGAATAGCCTTTCATCATTTATCCGTCACCCTGGCGCAGGCCAGGGCCAACCATTTGTAAATTGATTCCGGCCTTCACCAGAATGACGGTTTGGCATTATGCTCGAGCTCTTTATGATCATCATGCATCAGTCAGACATGAAAATATGGCATCAGCATGAGCAGAGCTTTCTTCGATCACACTCCCTCAAACTGGGAAGATCTTGAGCTTATGGTGTATCAAGCCTTTCAGGAAATGGGCTATGAAGCCCATCGCAATTATAAGTTAGAAACCGTTCGCGGAGCTTCAGCGATAGATGTTTACGCCGTCAAAACTTCTGCACCTATTCCGACGGTCGTTCTCTGCGAGTGCAAGTATTGGAACAAATCAATACCTCAAAATGTAGTCCATGGATTCCGATCAGTTTGCGCTGACTCGGGCGCACATTTTGGCTTAATCATTTCTAAAAAAGGATTCCAGTCGGGTGCAGGACAGGCTCGTGAAGCTACAAACGTCCATCTTGTGGATTTCAGACAATTTCAGGATACTTTTTTCAGTGATTGGCAGACTGGCGCAATGATGATTTTGTCCATGATGCATGATCAACTGCTACCGATTTTCCGCGCTTCAATGGACAAGCAAGAAAATGGACTAGACTTAATCGCAAAAGAAAAAATTGAAGATGTTGACGTATGGAAAAAGTATAGCATCTTCTTCGGACATGATGGGCGATATTCGAGCTACTTCATCGAGAACAACGGTTTTCCAACGACAATTAGCGATCCAAGGGGTTCTCCAACCAGAACCTCTGAAATAACGGTCAAATCACACAGAGAATATTTTGAAGTTGCAAGACGAGCACTGATTGATGCCACTTACCATTTCAATTTGCCAAAACTTTACTTCTCAGAGGATGGAAAAGTGCTGGATAGAAAGTTATGGCCGCGACTAAATTAAGAGCAGCAAACAGAATAGAGAATTGCATTTTAGTCGTTGTTTTTACGTTGTTTTTCTATTTTTTGACAACGTCACCCTGAACTTGGTTCAGGGTCCATTTCAGATGACAAACGGTATAGAGAATTCAAGCATGGATGCTGAAACCAGTTCAGCATGACGGCGCGCATTTGAGTGAACTCTGTGCGCCCATTCGACCTACTCGGTCCCGACAGCCTTCGGCGTAAAGTCTGGGTTCTCTTGATTACCGATGGGCAAGTAATCGTACGCCCCCGGCCCCTGAACATTCAAAAACCGAGAGACCTTGTCAGTCGGATTATGCACCAAGTGCGCGACACGGGCGGGCGTCGTGTGGGTCTCACCGACGGGCACGCGGTTGACGGTTTCCGGCATCTTTTCATGCACATCGATCAAACCTTCGATGCAGTAAAAGATATCCTGGTTTTCAGGATGCGCATGCCAGGGCACGAACTCATCAGGATTGAGCGTCAATTCCAGCACCCGAAGCTCGTGCGTTTCGGCGATAACCTTCACGTTGTTGACTTCGAACTGACCTTGCCAAGGGCGAAGGTCGGCTTCTTTTTCGGGTGGGGTCACATCGAAAGCCTTTGGTTAAGTCGTCACCCCGGCGAAGGCCGGGGTCAACTATTTGAAAAGTTGATTCCGGCCTGCGCCGGAATGACACTAGTTTATTTGCCTATGGGACCTTTAAACAAGGTCCCGGCCATCCGCTGCGCCTCTGCCGGGATGACGAAAGTATATTTAGTCCATGTGCTATAAAACAAGTTCAGCTTAACGCAACAAGAAGCAATCTACTATTAGAGCTTATTGACTCAGGTTAAGACCGGGCGGGTTAATCACTCTATAATACTAAAATGCTCAGAATACTGGTCCTTGTTGCTCTGGTTCTTTTCGCTGCTGGAAATGCGGCAGCAGACTCCATTGATCCTCATCAAGTCTACGAGCAGAAATGCACCCGTTGCCATGAAGACCACGCCAGGACATTCGCGGACACGCATTTGGTGGTAGAAGATGGTCGTGTAGTTGGTTTGAACCGAGGCCGTGACCTAGAGACATTTTTAGACAAAGGTCATGGAAACCTTGATCCTGCCGAAGTCATCCCCTTGGTCGCACACTTGAAATCAGTCACTGGTGCTGCGGGACTTTACAAAGATAAATGCCTCATGTGTCACGAACCAGCCAAAGAATTCGCCCGCCTGAATCTGATCATGGATGGTGGGAATTTGCTGGGCCGGTATTCGAAAGCGGATATCGCAGAGTTCATGCTCCATCATGGACGTATCAACGAGATAGAACACATTACCATTATGGATGCGCTTAAGCGGCAGTTGTTGACGCAACAATAATTCAGTTGCGCTCATCCGCTTTCACGCGAAGCCACAATTCCTGCATCTCATCCAGCGTCATGTCGGGCAGGGTGCGGCCATTGTCGGCGGCATATCCCTCAACTGCGCGAAAGCGACGTTCAAATTTGGCGTTACAGCGGCGGAGTGCCACTTCCGGATCAACGCCCAGCTTACGCGCCAGGTTGGTCACCGTGAACAATAGATCGCCGATTTCATCCTCGAGACGATCCGGATCGCCATCGTCAATCTCGGCAATCACTTCGCCCAATTCCTCGTGGACCTGGTCGATGACTTCGACGGGCGAAGGCCAGTCAAAGCCGATCCGCGCCGCACGTTTTTGGAACTTCTCGGCCCGCATCAAGGCAGGGAGGCCATGGGCGACATCATCAAGAGCAGAAGGGACTTGTCCCGCCGCTTCGGCCTTAGCCGCGCGCTCGGCCGCTTTTTGCGTTTCCCAGGCTGCAGTCTGTGCATCGGCATCTTCGACCGACATATCACCAAACACATGCGGGTGACGGACCACCATCTTTTCAGAAATTGCATTCACCACGTCGGCATATTCAAAATGACCGGCCTCGGCGGCCATTTGCGCGTGGAATACGACCTGTAACAACAGATCGCCCAATTCGCCCTTCAAATCCTCCAGATTACCGCGCTCGATCGCGTCCGCCACTTCATAGGCTTCTTCGATGGTATAGGGCGCAATAGAAGCGAAATCCTGTTGCACATCCCACGGACACCCGCCATCGGGGTCGCGCAGCTTGGCCATGATCTTGAGAAGATCATCCATAGAGTAGGGCGTCGATTTAGGAGCTGTTTCGTCCATTTTGGGTCCACGGCTTAAGTTTTGAGCGTTGTCGATAGCCTAACCACTCCGCGTCGATCCGTGGAGTCAGATTAGCCGCTCGTGTCATTATCCAGAAAATACGAGAGAGCTGCTTTGGTCTCAGTTCCACCCTGATTGATTTCCATCGATTTCTGCACCTCGCGCTGACGGAGACGATAGGCATATTCGTGCGGCTGATACCCAAATGGGTCGTCGTGGCCCAAGTCTTGCGCTGCATGTGCGGGCCAATCGGCATTCCACAGCAGTTCACGGGCGAGGGCGACCATATCCGCATCACCATCTTGAAGTATCTTTTCGGCCTGCGCCGCCTCTGTGATCCCACCTACGGCGATGGTCATGATATCGGCCTGTTTGCGAATACGGGATGCAAAGGCGGCCTGATACGCCGGGACACGCGGAATTTTCGGCATATTGGTATTGCCTGAAATGCCTCCCGACGAGACATCGATCAGATCCATATCCCGATCTTTAAGGGCTTTGGAAAGTTCAACAGAATGATCAAGGTTCCAAACGCCACCTTCGCCATCAACAGCGGATATCCGATAGAACACGGGTTTATCCGCAGGCCAGGCGGCCCGGACAACTTCGGCGACTTCTAGCGCGAACCGCATGCGCCCCTGTATATCGCCGCCATAACCATCGGTCCGCTGATTGGATATCGGCGACAGGAACTGGTGGATGAGATAGCCATGCGCACCATGTACCTCGACGATATCGTACCCGGCGTCGGCACTTCGTAGCGTGGCGATCCGGAACGCCTCCAAAACCGCATTGATATCGCTTTGATCCATTTCCTTGGGCAGGAAACGGCGTGGGGGTTCGGGCAGGGCGCTGGGCGCCAAGCCTTGCCAAGGGGGCATACCGTCGGCAGCGTCTTCATCACGCAACGGGCGCCAAGCCTCTACCGCCGTGTGGCATGAAGCCTTGCGGCCCGCATGGCCCAACTGGATCGCGGGGACGGCACCCTGCAAGCGGATGAAGTCCGTCAGCTTGCGATAAGCGGCGACGTGTTCATCTTTGTACAATCCTGCGCAGGCATAGGTTTTGCGGCCAATGGCCTCGACCGCTGTTTCCTCGCCAAACACGATCCCTGATCCGCCCGTGGCCAATCGCCCCAGATGCATCATCTGCCAATCCCCAGGGCCGCCATCGTCCGAGTGATACTGACACATGGGCGAGGCCACGATGCGGTTGCGCGATGTTACACCACGGATGCTGATGGGCTGGAAGAGAAGGGGGAGATCGTTGCTCATTGAGTAAGTGTTATTTCAAAAAATCAGGATGTCGAGAAAGTTGCACACATTTTGTCACCCAGGCTCACATCTATCTTAAAACGCGATCAAGATTCATCCGCCACGACGCCGCTGATCAGGTTCTCGTTCAATAGTCGATAGAGCAGGGAACCATGGCCCTTGGCCGCACTCTCCATGTACTTCACGCGGGCATTGTGCCTGGCGCGCACACGCTTTATCGCATCCTCAGGCGACACAACGTTAAACGATAGGGTATCTGCGGGCCGAAGCTGCACCAATCGATCCACATCATCGGAAACTACTGTCGCGATCTTTGGATACCCGCCCGCCGTTTGATGATCGGACAGCAACACCGTCGCGACCCCATCACCGGCAACCTGGATTGATCCGCGAACGATTGGCTCTGATGGCATATCAAGCTTGGCGGAAGGCACCAGTTCCGGGCCCTTTAATCGAACACCCATGCGATCAAACGCGTTGGTCAGATTGAAGGTACCTGTTTTCAGGTTGTCGATACTTTCAGCGTCAAAGAACCGGTCTTGAGGGCCAAGAACCACATCCACCTCGCCATCTGCACGGTTGCTGGCGGGCAGGGGGATCTCACCCTCGCGGCTTTCGCGGACTTCAGGATGGCTCACCTCCAGCTTTGCCCCCGACTGAATAGCGCCGCCGCCAAAGCCGCTCATACTATGAGTCGCGGCACTGCCCAGCCATTCATTAGCTTTCAGGTGTCCGGTGATCGCCAGGTATGTCCAATTACCTGACTTTCCGGGCTGAATGGTCAGTTTCTGGCCGGCCTCAATCCGGGCGACCCGATGAGAAGGAAACTTCTGGGTGCCCACGCTGACGTTAAACCCACCACCAAACACGGCAAAACTGGCTTCGCCTGTCTTGCATTCCAGGGTCAAGCCACCAGCCGAAACCTCTATGACCGTAGACCGGCGCTGACTGCCAAGGGCCAGATTCGCAATATCAAAAGACAATCGATCCATAGGCCCAGAACGCGGCACACCAAATCGTGCGAACCCACTCCGCCCATAATCCTGAATGGTGACCAATGGCCCGGCATGAACAACAGCAAATGTTGCATCCGGCATATCCTTATGCCTCCGCCATTGCAGCGTCGTATTCTTCCTGAGTGACACGACGGAAAACCACCGGATCACCGACATCAAAAAGAAACGGATCTTCGTCATTTCCGGTCAGAACGCGAGTGGGGGATTTGCCGATGATCCACCAGCCCGTCGGCATGGTGATGGTTGTCACCAGACATTGCGGCCCGGCAATTAGAACGCTGCAGTCCTTAATGCCCCGAATGGCGCTGTCTTTTCGGGGCAGACGTATCTCTTCGGGAACTGACGCCAGATAGGCATACCCCGGCGCAAATCCGTACATATAGACGCTGTAATCGCCAGCCAGATGAGCATCAATCACGGCCTCTGTCGATAAACCGGTTAGGCGAGCGACCTCTTCCAAATCGGAATTCTCAACATCCTCGTAACACACCAAAACTTCGCGGATGGATGTCTCTGTTATATGATCAGAGGAGGCTAATAGTACATCCTTGACGGCAGCCTCAACGGCATGGTGATCAGTCACCAAGGGATCGAAGTCGATCAGGATATTTACAAACGCCGGCACAGCCTCTTCAAAGCCATCAAAAGGGTGCTTGGCAAGGGCGCGGTCGAGTTGATGAACAGCCTTGTTGGTATCCTTGGATACCTTGTCACCAAATTCTACTAGTAGAGCGTGATCACCAACGGCACGAAAGGTCGGTTGAGACATCCGTTACGTGTCCAGGAAAGATCGAACAGCGATCTTTCGTTCCATCAGGCACGCACGGATATGCGCCGCCATTTCTACGGCACCAGGGCTATCACCATGGACACAGATGGATTGCGCCTCTAACCCCACGGAGGAGCCATCCAGACAGGGCATTTGTCCGGTCTCCAGGAATGAAATCAATCGATCAGCAGCCTCTTTGGCATCATGTAACACCGCGCCATCCAGTTTACGTGGCACCAACTGGCCGTTTTGCTGATAAGCGCGGTCCGCGAATATCTCGGAGTAAGTGGGCAGACCCAACTCTTTGGATGCAATTTCAAGCTCAGTCCCGGATATCGCCAACACCGCCATATCCGGAGAGATCGCCTTTATCGAACGTGCAATGGCGTCCGCAACCGACCGGTCCGCCGATGCTAGGTTACCCAGTGCACCATGCGGCTTCACATAACGAACCGATGTGCCGACCAATGCGGCGACACCCATCAATGAACCGACTTGGGTGGCGATCAGGCGCTCTATTTCACCTTCGGTCATGGGGATGATCCGACGGCCGAAACCTTCACGGTCATTGTACCCGGGATGCGCACCGACAACGACGCCACGCTCCACGGCAAATTTAACAGTCTGATACATGGTTTCTGGATCACTGGCATGACCGCCACAGGCCACATTCGCGCTGTTCACAATCGACAGCATGGCGAGATCATCACCCATATTCCAGGGACCGAAACTCTCACCCAGGTCAGAATTCAAATCGATGGTCGAGATCATCAACGCTGCTCCATCAAGAAATCACGCATTTTCATTAAGCCAGAGGAACCCTGCGCTGTACACCGCAGATAAAAGGACCACCATTATTTGCTACTAGTAGATACTCAAACGATCTAGAAAAGGGCCAAAAGAGTCACAAAACTATAACCGAGTAGGGATACAATCTGGGCGTTCCTGACATTCCATAATAACAGCCTAAACCCAAGAACCACTTCAAGAGAGAATACACATTCGAACCTTCCGGAGATGACATATGGACCGCGAATACAACGTACTATTCCTTTGCACTGGAAATAGCGCCAGATCCCTAATTGCCGAAGCCATCATGACCAGAGAAGGAATAGGACACTTCAAGGCATTCTCCGCCGGATCACAGCCAGCATCAGAGGCCCATCCATATCCCTTGGATATTTTGAAAACTGCCAACCATGACATTACTGGCCTAAGGCCAAAGGATTGGAACGAATTCGCGACACCCGATGCGCCTACAATGGATTTCGTATTCACGGTATGCGATGCCGCCGCAAACGAGACGTGTCCCGTATGGCCAGGCCAACCCATGACGGCGCACTGGGGCTTACCCGACCCAGCCCAATTTGAAGGCACCGAGGCCGAGAAGAGGGTGATCTTCTCAGATACCTACAGGATGCTCACCAATCGCATATCTGTATTCGTGAACCTGCCTCTGGCATCCATTGATAAGCTCACGCTGCAGACCCGCCTGGATGAGATCGGACATCCCCAATCAGAACAAGCTTCCTAATCAAAGACGCAATCAATCCAGTGCTATCGAGTAGCTCAATATCGACCAATAACTTGAGCAGTTCGAGAACCACGCCCCGGACACATATAGTTTAGTCGTGAGACCGATATAGTGCACAGAGACAAAACTCTCTACTAGTAGAATATGTGTGAGAACAAAAGATGCCGGAGCAGGGAAGACGGAGCGCCTTTAAAAACGCACGGGATTTGGAAGGCCAAAACCCAGTAGCAACATATTCGCTAATTATCATTATTGCCGCCGCCGCAATCTATTTCAGATGATCTTGATACGCTTGAAGCGCTAGTTCGAAGAACGTACTTGCTTGGATTGTTCACGTTCATCATAGCATCAGGTCTTGCGTATGCTGTCTACTGGCCAGGATCTCACCTTAGCAATTCCATCATTGCAATATTAGGCGGGACCGCACCGGGCGTGTGGTGGGCAATCCAATACCGTATAGCACTGTCAGAAAGTACATCAACGGAGTGAGGGGATTTAGCTCATAAACGGACTATATGGCTAACCGCACCACACATAAAAGTCGCATAATATATATTATGGAAAATTATATAGTATTATTTAAAAATATATACTTAGGTATATAAGTACAAATGCATTATACTTTATGCATGGAGAAAAATTAAGCGCACAGAGGCCGCTTTAGGAGATCGTGATCTCTCCCCCATTTCGGGATAAGTCGATGGTCATGCCGTCAAATGCGGGCTCGACATTTTCAGGAATTGCGGCTGCCAATTCATCAAAATCGATGTTGATTCCAAGGTGCGTCAAAATTGCCCTTTTCGGTTTTACGCGATCAATCCACTCCAAAGCCAAATCGACATGGGCATGCGTCCAATGTTCTTTCCACTGAAAAACACCGATGATCCAAACGTCGATTTCGGCGTTTGAAAGTTCATCCAAAATTTCGTCCGAGAGCATCTTCACATCGGTCGAATACACGATTGATCCAAATTTGAATCCCACCGTCGATGAAAATCCATGGTCCTGTAAAAACGTCCCGACAGGAAGCCCGGAGACCTCAATTTCATCTCCCGGAGAAAATTCGGTCATTTGGAGCACCGGACGCACGAAGTACCCCGGATCATCATCCGGGAGTGGTGCGAGCGCATATTGGAACCGTTCGGCAATCTGTCGATGTGTCGCCGGATCGGCGAAAACCGGCAGCGGCTTTTTAATGAATTTATTGATGCCGCGGAGGTCATCCAGACCATGCATATGATCCGCATGTGCATGAGTATAAAGAACTGCATCAACAGCGTTTACATTTTCACGAAGGAGCTGAGTTCTCAGATCAGGCGTCGTATCGATCAAAAATCGCTTTTCAGCATGGTCTACCAGGATCGATTGCCTAGTCCGCGCATTTTTGGGATTATCGGGGTTACACTTTCCCCAGCCAATACCGATTCCAGGCACGCCACTGGAGGGTCCAGACCCCAAAAATCTTACTTTTGTTGGTCCCTGCCACGTCATGTAGCCGTTTTATCCATTAACGCCGACGCTTTGGTGAATAAGCGCCGGAAATTAGCCGTCGTAACGGTCGCCAGTTGAGAAGGGGCTATTCCCCTCACCTCGGCGACTTTGGCCGCTGTGAAGGCGGTAAAAGCGGGCTCGTTCCGCTTTCCTCGGCGCGGAACCGGAGCCAAATAGGGGCTATCCGTCTCGACCAAAACTCGGTCTTCTGGCACCGTTGCGGCAACTTCGCGCAATTCATCGGCTTTCTTGAACGTCACTATTCCTGAGAACGAAATATAGAACCCGATGGCGATCATACGTTCAGCCAACTCTTGGCTGGCACTAAAACAATGGATCAGGCCAGGAAACGGGCCTTTGGCGTGCTCTTCTTCTAATATCCGAATGGTGTCGACGTCGGCATCGCGCGTATGCACGATCAGCGGCAGGCCCGTATTGCGGGCTACATCTATATGTGTGCGAAACTGGCGCTCTTGGATGTCACGAGGACTGTGTTCATAAAAGAAATCGAGCCCCGTTTCCCCTATTCCCACAACTTTGCGATGGGTCGACATGTCGGTCAGTTCTTCAACCGATACTTCAGGTTCGCTTCCTGCCTCGTGCGGATGAATGCCCACGGTGCAAAAAACGTTATCAAAGCGCTCTGCGACGGCCTTAACTTGCTGGAACTTGGTCACATGGGTCGAAATCGTGACCATATGGGAGATACCAGCGCGCCCAGCACGCGCGACAACGTCATCCAATTCATCGCCGAAATCGGGAAAGTCCAGATGGCAATGGCTGTCGATCAGGGGGGCATCAAAGGCGGGTGCCTGGTGTTTATCACTCATGCCCGACATGTTGTCGTTGGCGACCTAAGAGTCAACCGAAAGGGGCCGCAGAAGGGTATAACGCCCTACTCTTCGACGAAGCGCGGGAATACCCCTTCTGGCTTTGGCAAGGCAGTCCCCGGCTGCAACGCCCCACCCTCGCCCAGCGCAGCAAACGTGCGGGCATCATCGGAAACGCCCAACTGATCAAGCATTTGGCTTATGGTTTGCGGCATCACCGGCTGTAATAGGACCGCCAAGTGCCGGATCGTTTCAGCCAACACATATAGAACGGTCAACATACGGTTGGGGTCTTCTTTGCGCAGTTTCCAAGGAGCCTGGTGATCCACATAAGCATTGGCTGCACGCACCGCAATCCATATGGATTCGAGGGCATGATGGAACTCTTGGCGATCCATATGCTGGCGTACCTTTTCAAGCAAGCCACTGGCTTGGCTCAACAACGCCTGATCATCGTCAGTGAAATCACCGGGCGTCGGCACTTGCCCGTCACAGTTCTTCGCAATCATCGACAATACGCGCTGCGACAAATTTCCCAGATCATTGGCCAATTCGCCGTTCATGCGATTGATCATAGAAGCATGCGAGAAGTCGCCATCGTTGCCAAACGGCACTTCGCGCAACATGAAATAGCGGATCTGATCCAGCCCGTATGTAGTTGCCAATTCAATTGGATCGATCACATTACCCAGCGACTTTGAGATTTTCTGGCCTTCGTTGGTCCACCAACCGTGGGCGAATACACGCTTGGGCAGTGGCAGATCAGCCGCCATCAGGAACGCCGGCCAATAGACCGCATGAAAACGCAGGATGTCTTTGCCGACCATATGTAGATCGGCGGGCCAGAATTTCTTGTAATCGGCGGCATCTTGGTCTGGAAAACCGGTGGCCGTGATATAGTTCGTCAGCGCGTCCAGCCACACATACATAATATGTGCTTCATCATCTGGCACAGGCACGCCCCATTTGAAGGTGGTCCGGGAAATCGAAAGGTCGTTTAGCCCACCCTTCACAAAACTGGTGACCTCGTTGCGGCGGCTTTCCGGAAGAATGAAATCAGGATGGGCGTCATAATACGCCAACAGTTTGTCGCCCCACGCAGATAACTTAAAGAAATAGCTGGGCTCTTCGACCCACTCCACCTCGGCACCCGAGGGTGCGACTCTCTTGCCATCAGCGGTCTTGGTCAGCTCGTCTTCGCCATAGAACGCCTCGTCCCGAACAGCGTACCAACCGGAATAGGATCCCAAATAAATATCGCCTGCGTCTTGAAGGCGCTTCCACATGGCTTGGCAGGCTTTGATATGGCGGGGTTCGGTAGTTCGAATAAAGTCATCATGGCTGAAATTCATAAAGTCTGCCAGATCACGAAAGTTTTGCGAAACGGCATCGGTAAATTCTTGTGGGTCTTTGCCAGCGGCTTCCGCTGATTTTTCGACCTTTTGACCATGCTCATCCGTGCCGGTCAGGAATTTCACATCATAGCCATCCAACCGCTTAAAACGCGCAAGCACGTCACATGCCAATGTTGTGTATGCGTGGCCGATGTGTGGTGCATCGTTCACATAATAAATCGGTGTGGTTAAGTAATAGGTCGGTTTGTCCGCCATGATATTTCCCTTTAATTGAGGGCCTTTAGGTACGGCGGCACGGGCCAACGGTCAAGGCTGGCAGGTAGAACGTTCAAGCAAGGGACAAGAACAGCGATTGCACCACTTGTTTTCTGTCAAGGTTAAGCGAGTCAGCACTTCGGATGAGGCTCTCTGCATCATCAAGCCTTTTCAACCAAATGGGCAATACGGCCGTTGCTGCGGCTTTGGAAGCGATGTCCTTCTCAGCATCATTCAGTCCCCTATCCGCTTCTGCACCCCGAGATGCGGCCAATACAATCCGCGATAACCACCAACGGAATAAATCGATGCCACAGCGATAGGTATCATCTGCGCCAGATTTGGCGAGCTTTGATGCCAACGCTTGCACCTTTTTGATATCTGGCTTTGGCAATTCGCCCAATATTTTCACGGTGTCACGATAAATGGCGAGCCCACCACTCGACGCCAATCGCAACGCGCGCCCTATGCTGCCATCTGACAGGCGGGCCAGTTCTGCTGCATCCTCGGCAGACGTTTCCGGTAAATGGTGTTGCAACATCGATACGACCACGTCGGCAGGTAACGGTTTTAAGGTCAGTTTTCGACATCTCGAGCGCGTTGTCGGCAATAGTCGGCCAGGATTATGACTGACCATCAGGATGACAGTATCTGCGGGCGGTTCTTCTAAGATCTTTAAAAACGCGTTTTCAGATGCGCGGTTCATCAGTTCGGCCCCATCAACGATGATGACTTTGTATCCACCTTCGCTGGACGTCATATGCGCAAAGTCGATGGCTTGGCGGACATCATCAATCCGGATCTGTTGGCTCAGTTTGCCAGAATCATTGACCTGTCGTTCAACCGTTAAAATGTCGCCATGACCGGATGCCGCAACCCGACGAAAGATCGGATCATCAACGTCCATATGCATCGACCCAATGCCATCAGTCGGGATATCATCAGCAGCAAACAATCCACCATCCGCCGCACTGTCGCCCGGTGGGTGCGCCAGCAAATAACGTGCAAAACGATAGGCTAACGTCGCTTTACCTGTTCCCTCTGGCCCGGATATCAACCAAGCATGCGGCAATCGTCCGCCAGCGACGGCATCCAAAAGTGCCTGCTCGGCTTCATCATGACCGATAAAATCAGCGGTCTCGCGGGGTGGCAAGATACCGCCTTCTTCTTCGACAGGTTCCTTGGCCATCAGATCGTCGCCCCTAGCACGTCGCTCACCGCAACTTTTATTGCATGGAATACCGCATCCTCGTTATCGGATGCATCGATCACCCGGCAGCGCGCCGGATCATCATTGGCAATCGCCAAGAAACCATCTCGCAAACGATTATGAAAATCTCGACCCATCCGCTCAAAGCGGTCTTCGATGCTGGCCGCGTCGGCGAGACGCTTGCCTGCTCGCGCTAAACCTTCTTCTACCGGCAAATCCAGAATGACTGTCAGATCCGGCATAAAGTCATTCAGCACGGCCTTATGGATGCTAACGATCCGATCCCGGTCAATGCCGCCACCGTATCCTTGATAGGCCATGGTCGAGTCAGAGAAACGATCCGATATCACCCAAATCCCCTGCTCTAGCGCAGGCAGGATGGTTTTCGAGACATGGATTTCCCTGGCGGCATAATTCAACAAAACCTCTGCCATCGGCGTCCAGCGATCAACGGCCCCAGATACCAGCAACTCACGTATGTCTTCTGAAGCAGGGGCGCCCCCTGGCTCGCGGGTGGCAATGGCACGGATCCCAGAGCCTTCTAATGCTGCAATCAGCCGTTTGACTTGGGTGGATTTACCCCCGCCCTCGCCGCCTTCGAACGTGATGAATTTTCCACGTGCCACTTATGTCCCCTCGGGTTTAGGTGGATTCACCCCACAGCAGGAATTCTAGCGCTGCGCCCAGTCGACCAAATAGCCCCAACTGTTCCACGCCGTTGCCCGCCATTAAGGGAAGCTCAATCGTCTTAAAATTCGGCGCCTCGATAACCAATTTTCCGACTTCTTGACCGGCGACAATCGGTGCTGGAATCGGCGATTGATAGCGCACTGATACCTTCATACTACGCCGGGATTTTTTCGACATGGTTAGCAGCACGTCCTGATTGATTTTTAACTCAACCGTTGGATCCGTTCCCAACCAAGTCGGGGCAACGTCCACAACTTCACCGGCCTTGAACAACCCATAGTTCGCGAATTCGCGGAACGCCCAATCTAATAGGCGCGCTGATTCGGTCGTGCGGGATTTTTTGCTGGGCAAGCCATTGACCACCAAGACCAGGCGTTGATCACCTCTTTTTGCCGTAGCGGTTAAACCATATCCTGCTTCTTGGGTGTGACCCGTTTTCAGTCCATCAGCGCCGGGGAAACCATATATCAATGGATTTCGGTTGGTCTGGCGGATGCCGTTATAGGTGAATTCTCGGATCGAATAGTAGTGATAGTACTCAGGGAAGTTTGTGACGATCTTGTCTGCCAAAATCGCTAAATCACGTGCGGTCATCCGTTGCCCCAGATCAGGCCACCCCGTTGAATTGGCGAAGGTGCTATTCACCATGCCGAGTTCACGCGCCTTTTCGGTCATTTGCCGGGCAAAGGCTTCTTCACTACCGGCCAAGTTTTCCGCAACGACAATGCAAGCATCGTTGCCCGATTGGACAATGATCCCCTTAATTAGGTCTTCGACACGCACTTCACTGTTGGGTGGCAAGAACATTGTGGAACTGCCGCTGGCAGCCCCGCCCTTGCGCCACGCATTTTCAGAAACGCGGAACGTGTCATCCAGAGAAACCCGGCCTTCTTTGAGGCTCTCAAACAGCAAGTAAGCCGTCATGATCTTACTCATCGATGCTGGCGGCATCGACTCGTCTGCGTTCTTGTCCAGCAAGATCGTGCCCGTTGTCGTGTCATACAAGATAGCTTCGCGAGCTTGTGTATCGATCCCACTGGCTGCATGCGCTGTACCAATGGCGAGTACGCCCATCAGAATCAGTCCGCCTATGGCGGCACGTGTAAAATTCTTCATTTTTATCATCACCATGCGTTCACCATAGAATTAAATCGTGTCCAGATCATGACGCATCAGTCGACGATGATGCGCGCGTCGGGATACCCCGTACCCACAACCCGTGCCAATACTGTGTCGGCCTCGCCGACATTCGCAATCGGGCCAACACGGACGCGGAATAGATCACGTCCATTGACCAAGACGCGGTCCAAAAACACATTGCCCAACGGGCTTAGACTGGCCCGAACTTTATTTGCATTCTCGAATAAACCAAACGCGCCAGCCTGGACAAAAATCGATGTGGGCTCTACTCGTTCTTGCCCCAGCCTGGGCTCTTTCTCGGCATTTTTAATCAAGTCTTCTTGGCGAGCGACTTCGGTCGCCTGCGGTATCGGTGCAGGTTGCCCAGCTGGCGCTGGCGTCACGGTCGACGTAGATGCAGACGCCCCGTCCGGCACAGGAAGTGTTTCTGCGCTCACCGTTGCCTTTGGCATCTTATCAACGGTAATGGGCGATCCGACGCGCGCTAATTGGTCTTGGTTCTGCATCCGAGCAGCTATGGCGCGGGATTGATCCGCCAATATTTGCACCCGGACCCGCGCCGTCCCCTGCTGTTGGAAGCCCAACAACTGGGAACCGCGCCTGGAAATATCGATAATGCGGCCCTTTGCGAATGGTCCACGATCATTCACTTTTAGTACTAATGAGCGACCATTTTCCAAGTTTGTGACACGCACAAAGCTCGGCATTGGCAAGGTTCGGTGCGCGGCTGTCAGCGCATTCATGTCATAAACCTCACCGTTCGCCGTCAGCTTCCCGTGGAACTTGGCCCCATACCAAGATGCGATGCCCGTCTCGTCGTATTCATAGTTTTCTTCTGGATGATACCAAATCCCGTCGATCTGATAAGGGTTTCCGACTTTGTAGTACCCACCTGTGTCCCCGTCGGAGTCGATTGCCTGGCCGGCCCTTTTCGCAGAATGAATGAGCAATTGCGTTTCGGCACAACCTGCTAGAAACAAATATACGCCGCTCACAACAAGCGCAGCGCGCAAGCCGGATTTTCTCATCAATAAAACTCCCAACAGGCCTTTGCCCGCTTATACCTCAAATTGTGGCATAGCACGACACTAGATCACAACATATCGCGGTTTTATCCACATTTAGCCCGATGTCGAGTTACGCAAACGCTCTAACAAGCCAAAAGTTGGATGTCCGTCAGCTGGTAGCTTGTTTGATTTTTGGAATTCGCGAATGGCACCCCGTGTCATGGGGCCTGCACGACCGTCAATACCGCCGGTGTCAAAACCCAGTTTTGTCAGCATCCGCTGCATTTCAGAGATATCCGTGAATTTCAGCATTTGCGCGTCAGCAGGTTTTGCGACGCTAAGGCCGGGCAAGCCGATGAAACTATCGGCGAGCAGCCCCACAGCGATCGCGTAGAGTTCAGATGAGTTCCAGCGCATGATGGTGCGGAAATTATCGTAAATCATAAAGGCGGGCCCCGATGCGCCCGCGGGCACCAGAATGGATGCCTGAAGGTCCACATTGGGCAGATCACCGCCCCCTACCTTTCGAATACCAAGCGCCTGCCAATCGGCGACTGATTTCTTCATGTGCCGCCCGGCCAGCGACCATTCAAACCCCTTTGGCACGGTGACTTCACGGCCCCAGGTGTAATCTGGCTGCCACCCCGCTTTGCGAAGGTAATTAGAGGCAGAAGCAAACGCATCGCCCAAGTTATTCCAGAGATCACGTCGGCCATCGCCATCATAATCGACCGCATAGGCTTCGAACGTGGTCGGGATGAATTGCATATTGCCCATGGCGCCAGCCCAAGATGATTTCACATCCACAGGTACATCACCCAAACCGACCAACTTCACGGCGGCTAGTAGTTGCTGGCGAAAGAAATCCGCGCGGCGGGCATCGTGCCCCAGCGTGGCGACCGCGCTTAGCATATGGAATGAGCCAAAGTTCCGCCCAAAATCTGTTTCAACTCCCCAAAAGGCAACAAGGAAACGAGGCGGCACGCCATACTTTTTCTCAACCTCGGCCAACAGTTTCGCATGTTTTTTCAACATCTCCTTGCCCTTTTGAATTCGGGTGTCAGGGATGTAGATTTCCAAGTAGCGCCAGAGCGTCAACATGAACTCAGGCTGGCGACGGTCAAGCTCCAGCACTCGCGGGATCGGCTTCACCGTTGAAAGCGCCCGCTCCACGGCATCTGACGAAACGCCTGCGTTCAGGGCTTGTGATTTGAAGCCTTGGAGCCACTGATCGAACGGCATTTTCTCGGACGCGTGAACACCAGCAATCGATGAGGCAAAAATTGCGGCACTAAGGGCGCAGGTCTTTATCAAACGAGAGATCAATTTATATTCTCCAGATTTTAAATGTTCACACGTTATTGACGAGGTCTAGGAAACGCTGCATCGCTTTTCCCATTCAACCAATACGCAATCAAGCCAATCCATTCGTGGATTGCGCCGTATAAACTGCCAAGACCCGTTGTGAAACTCATCGGCGACTTTGTTTTCGCATTTGGATTGGTTGAATAATCAACCGGATACGGAATGACTTCCCAGCCTTGGGCGCGGAACACGCCCACAGCACGAGGCATATGAAATGCGGATGTCACCAAGACCCAGCGCTCATACGGGCCCGGCGAGACCAGTCCACGTGCATTGTTCGCATTTTCCCAGGTGTTACGCGCATCACGGTCGATGAGCAACTGCGGCGGTCGCACGCCCAGCGTTTCGTAAAGCGAGACGACATAATCTGCCTCGCGTAAATCAGTTTGGGTCAGAGATCCTGTTCCACCGGTGAAAATCAGTTTGGCACTCGGATTAGCACGGGCTAAGGCGGCGGATTCGGTGATCCGTTCGACCGCACCACCAATGGCCAAGGTTTCCCGCGCAGCACTCAGTTGAGGGCTAATGACACCACCCAACACAATGATGCCATCGACGCTTTGCAACGATAGGTCCTGGGGTGGAAAACGATCTTCGAGGGCGATACGCATCCAATTGCCAAATGGCACAAACGTGATGACTAAGGCGGCCACAACGACCAAGGTTACGACACTACGGCCAAGTTTCTTAAACCGGGTAAAGGTCAGAAACAAACCGATCACCAACGCCAACAAAAGCGCATTACCGGGTTCTACGAAGAACCACAAAATTTTTGAAAGATAAAAGAACATGTGCCCTGCCTCGCTACGTCTGTAGCGTCGTCCCCAAAGACCTCCAAATTTGATCAGTACAGATGATCTGCGCAAACTTGGGCAAATCTATGGCACGCAGGTATCCCGTTGATATATTGGTGTTTTTCGGCCCCATTCAGGATGTGAGACATGCCCAGCGCGCAAGCCGACATCTGTCAAAGCTTCGCAAGTGAATCAACGCTACGCGATGGTGGTGGTCGATTCGCGAACGACTTATTGTGCAGGTGTTGTCGCCAAAATCGGTGCTGGCTCTGACGCGAACGTCGGAAAATCTGTTTCGACATCCTGTCCATTCGTCACCAGGAAGTCACGGTTTTGCTCGTACGCCTCGCGCTCTGCGACATATGGATCGACGGCACCTTTACCAAGTTCTTGGATCGCATCTTGGTTGTTTGAATACTCAACCCCACCGCTGGCCGCCTGAACGGCAAGTGGGAACGGATTAGTCAGTCCGATAATAAGGTCACCAGTCGCATCACGAAGATTGCTAGGGCCTAAGATTGGCAAAACGATATGGGGGCCAGATTCTACGCCATTTGCAGCCATCGCCTGGCCCAAGTCCTCGCGGCGTTGTTCGATACCAACGTCTTTGGCAGCATCACCAATCCCACCAATCCCCACAGTAGAATTCATCAGAAAACGCTTTGTCGCATTGCCCGCGTTTTCAGTATCGCCCTGAAGCAAGGAGCTCACCGCCGTCACCGGTTCTGTCAGGTTCGAAAAGATATTAGATATGCCATTCTGGACATCGGTTGGCGTGATGTATTGATACCCATCAACAAGAGGATCAACCACAACATCACGGAAAACCCGGTTCACACCCGATGTAAAACGATTTACGCCCTCTAATGGATCTGAAGTCTCGGTTTGAGCGTCTTCGGTCATTGCCGATGGCTCGGAAGGCATCTTCGTGGCGTCCGCAAACGGCGCACTTATGGCAAATAAAGCCAAAGCGGCACTGGCAAGAGGCACACAAAACCAACGACGGTTTAACCCCAGAATATCATCCATCCTCGACCTCCTCACGGACGCTTGGATCGACCAAACATCCCGCTTATCAACAACCCCATCGGCAAAGCTATCACAAAAAATGATTTTATACAGCCCTTTCAGCGTGAAGGTGTGGTTATCCCTTATAAGGCGTCTGTCAGTTCAGCTGGCTCCCATTTCAAGTTTCCAGCATACCGTTGCGCTGGTTTGCCCTCTCCGTCCATCGCCAGCAAGTGAAGCCAATGATTGTCGAATAGATGCCTGACACCATCATGACGTTTCAGAATATCGGTCATGGCCTCAATCGGGGCTTCAATACACACGGTCAACCGCACGGGCTCATGAGCAAAATCGTCGCCATCGTGAACAGACTGCCATGGCAACCCTGCCCTCAGATTTCCCCCGTTTCCTTCGAACACGCCGACACCGCCGACCACATTATGCAGGAGTTTATTACCCGAACCGAGCGTTTCAGGGGCAACCGTCGAGCCATAGTATTGTAAGCTAATCCAACTCGCGACGACCACAGGTGCCGTCATGATCAACTCGAGAACACCAAAGCCGTTTTCGCTGTCTTGGGTCCAGTCGTAGTCATGTAGAAACGCCCGCCCATCAAGTTTCTGACCTGTGGACCGCGACCGTGGTGCCGCAATAAACGCTTTGCACCCTGCCAATGCCCATTCTGGCCGAACTTCGGCCCAATCGATGGCGCGACTGGCTATATCCCCCTCGCCACTCGCCATGGGGAGCCGAATGGCCCGTTCACCCCGCGTTGTTGCACCTGCCGCATCCAACCATTTCTTGGCCTTTGCGATATCAGCGCCGTGTTGTGAGGTGATGACATCTTCGGAATACATGGTGACCAGATCCGTGGTTGTGTCATGAATAGCGCCCATGAACATTGTATCTGCAGGGATATCGATACCCCGTTCCGAAAGCCCAGCGCGCACGTCCTTTTCGTTGAGCAGTCTTGCCAGCAACCGCGCATTCACATCGCCCGCGTATCCGCCGCAGGCACCACAGTGTAGCGCGCTGGCATATGGGTTATTGGTCACATTCGCACCATGCCCCACCAGCAAGACCAGCCGGGCAAACCCTTTGGTCAACGACATTGCACCCAAGATCATCTCGGCCCCATCAATCTTGCTTTTCAGATCAAATTCAGGCGCGAATTCGGGCCGTGGTGAAGCCTCTTTTTCCTTAAACTGAATACCGAACGCATCGCGTACCAATTTGGCGATATAGACTGGCCCCATCGCTTCGACGAAGGCAAACGAAGATACTGCAGCCAGTTTAAACCGACCCCAGGCCCGCCTCGCCCGAGCCGAATACCGCGCTGCCAGTTCACTGGACCTCGTCTGCCCGGCGTGCGCGCCACACGTGCTTGAAACCGTTGGGTTCAGTAGTACCGGCAAACGCAATTCTTCCACGTCAGATGCAAATGGTCTGTGCTTGGCAAAAATACCAAAAAAGCCTGCGAAACCGATGGTCTGAATTCCAGGATCGAGTGCTTCAAGTGCCCGCCGATAAACTTCTGAACGGACATCGATACAAAACGCCGCTTGTAGTGCTGGCCGATCGTCAGCTGGGCTTTGTTTCGCACCTGATAGAACATCAGCGAGTTCCCGCTGACCTGCATGATCTTTCGCATCTTGAAGAATGCTATCAATAATCAAGCTAGGATTAGGCGTATCTTTTGCTGCATGTGCCTTGGCAATCTCGCCCCACTTCTTATCAATCTGCGCTTCATACTGGACAAAAAGGGCTTCCTCCCAAATCAATCGAATGGCAAGCAAATCAATAATGGTGGTATCGGTTTCCTCGGCAAGTTCCGCCCGCCAAAGTTGGTAACGCGCGTATTGCGCCCAGCCACCGGTCGAGAACAACAACTGATGCATGTATGACTCGAGGGCATCAGCGGATAGTCCAAGCCGTCTTACCGCCCGTGTCATCGCTTCAATTGGGGATTCTGGCGCATTGGCAACAAACGCTGCGAAACCGCTCAATCCTTGGATTTCAGCTGACAGGTCATGCGTGGCCAAAATACGCCATGCTGACCATGCCCGCTTACCCCGTGGTGCTGCCCAGAGCGCCTGACCGTTATCAAAGTACCCGCTAGCCCAGTCGCCGAAGCGGTCTGCGATCACACCCGCCCAATCCACTTCAGATACGTCCGAGGCCAAGTCGGCAACGGTCTTTAGAGCTGATGGTGCTTCGGAAGGTTTTTCAATTTCGGCTTTCAGTGCATCAATATTGGCTGGTTTGTCTTGGTGTGCGCATTTCTTCAATGCCCAGGCGAGATCACCATCAGTGATCTCCCCAGACGTAATCCGTTCTTGATACCAAGCCCTGGGCATCGTCACCGGACCGCCGCCAATCCGGCTGAAACGTGCCCCCACATCGGCCAAGGTTTTATCGGCATGACCCAAGAATGGGTTCACTGCGACAGTCGATGACAGCGGCCAGGCTGGTGGGATCAATCGAGAAGCGTGATCTGCAGCGTTGGTGATGACATCCGTGTCGAGATTTTCGAGTTCGATTACGTTGGACATTTTCAAATACTCCTATGGATCACGTTTATGAAGATTTCCGCGTCGACCAGCCGCCGACGATACGATCAAAGATGGCGTTGGCATAAAGGCCGTTCGCAATATGGACACTTAGGCCCACTGCGGCTGGGTGATGCGCCCAAAGCGGGAACATCGATTGCGCGACCGCGACCACGGCAAAGCTGATGACGGTCAGGACAATCAATGCCCATTCCAATGGCCCGGTGACGGGTGTTGCTGGCAGCGTCCCGTTTGTCAGCCATTCCATGCCCGTTTGCAGCGCAAAATAGCTGACCGACGTTGCGACAGAATAAATCGCTGTCCGGATCGTTAGTTCCCGTGGCGCGGCATCGGCCAAACCCTGAGCGATCAGGTACGCGACACCAAAGATCAGGATTGCACCCAATGAGATCGCCTGTGGCGATTTTCCATCGAACCCAAAAGCGAACCCGATCAGCGCATAGATCGTTAGGGCGAGCCCAAATGCTTTGGTCACAGCCCAGCCACTTGGAATGGCGATGGGACCTGGGCGACGAATTTCGGCCACATTCTCGACCGCATTGCCCGACGACAAGAACGCATGCGCTTTATACAGCGAGTGCGCAACAATGTGTAGCAAGGCCAATGGAAACAGCGCTAAGCCGCACTGTAAAATCATAAAGCCCATCTGCGAGATGGTTGACCACGCGAGCGAGCTTTTGACCGCTGACTGGGTCAACATCGCAAGTCCACCCAGCAGCGCTGTGAAGCCGCCGATCATGACTAAAAATGCCAACACGCCAGGCGCTAACAACATCACGTCGGCAAACCGGATCAGCAGAAATCCGCCTGCATTAATCACGCCCGCATGCAAGAGTGCCGATACAGGGGTTGGCGTCTCCATCACTTCAATCAACCAGCCATGTGTCGGAAACTGCGCAGACTTTAGAATGGCCGCAACAGCCAACAAGGCGGTGGCAAAGATAACCGACGTTGAGACCACACCTTCTTTGGCAGACAACAAGATGGTTTCGATCTCTGTCGTGCCATAACCGACATAAAGCAGGATTATCGCAATACCTATGGCGATGTCGCCTAATCTGGCGACAATGAATTTCTTGCGGGCGGCACGAATGGCCGCTGCCCTATCTCCATAGAATAGTAGAAGTTTATGCAAACACAGGCTGGTCGCGACCCAGAACACAAACAATTGGATCAAATTACCAGATGTCACAAGCGCTAGTACCGAGGCCAGCGTTGCAAAGATCCAGCCCATAAACATGAGCTGATTTGGCTCTGCCGCCAAATATGAAATCGAGTACCGCGCGACGATCCAACCGACGAAACTGACGAGCAACAGCATGATGATGCTGACAGCATCAAGCTGTGCGCTCAGGCCAATTCCAGCGAAGCCCATCAGGGTGCTGGTACCCGAACCATTGCTTAACAGCACGATCAACGTCAGCAGGGCTAAGCCCATTGCGGCGATGCCGGCACCGTTGATCACGGTTGCCATTTTTTTATGCTCTATATTCGGTGTACGCAGAAAATAGACGGCAACGGATGCAAGTAAGATAGGGGCAGTCAGCGCAATCAAGTGTGAAAACATGGTTTGGGGCTCCTCGTCTGTCGGTATGACAGTTAAATAGCGAGAGCCGTATTTAAATAAAAATAGATTGTTTATTAGTTTTCGTTCTGTTTTATAGAACGTTATGGCAGAACTGAATTACCATCACTTGCGATACTTTCACGTGGTCGCACACGAAGGCCACTTAACGCGCGCAGCCGAACGCTTAAACGTGTCCCAATCAGCGTTGTCATCCCAAATCAAACAGCTTGAAGAACGCTTGGGACAGGACTTGTTCGAAAGACGCGGGCGAGCCCTTCACCTGACTGAGGCCGGGCGCATCGCGCTTGATCATGCCGATTCTATATTCACGGCAGGCAAAGAATTGGTTGAAACGTTAAAGCAAACTGGTCATGCCCGGCGCGCCATCCGTATCGGTGCAGTCGCGACGTTGTCCCGGAACTTTCAACTATCTTTCTTAAAGCCCGTTTTGGGGAATCCTGATGTTGAAGTCGTCTTACGCTCAGGTAGTCGCGCGGAACTGTTCGATGCTTTGTCTGCCCTGCAACTCGACATCGTATTGACCAATCAGCCCCCCGATAGCGATGCCCTCACCCCGTTCATCGTCCAGCGCATCGACGAGCAGCCCGTGAGCTTGATCGGTATTCCAGAACTGTGCGAGGCGGATATGGAACTTGCCGAACGACTGGCGAGCCAACCGCTGATCTTGCCTATTCAATCCAGTGGCGTGCGGATCGCATTCGATGCCTTCGTCGATCGGATTGATGTTCGCCCGCAGGTTGCGGCAGAGATTGACGATATGGCGATGATGCGATTGATGGCGCGCGAAGGCGTTGGCCTCGCCGTCATCCCGCCCATCGTCGTGAAGGACGAGTTGATATCCGGTCGCCTCACAGAAGCCGATCAACTTCCCGATATGACCGAGACGTTCTACGCGGTCACCACCGAACGACGATATCCGAATCCAGAAGTCCGCACCCTGATGCAATAAACAAGCTGATCAACGCATCACAAACGGATCGGGCATGGGCTCGTCAGATGTATTGATCCAAACGGTCTTGGTTCGCGTGTAATCATTGATCGCGTCCATGCCGCTTTCACGCCCATACCCTGTTTGCTTATTGCCGCCAAAGGGGGCAGTCGGTGACACCACGCGCCACGTGTTTAAATATGTGATCCCGGCCGTGACTTTCTTACTGATCCGCATGCTGCGCGCCATATCGCTTGTGAATGCCCCGCTGGCGTAGTGGTATTCAGATGCATTGGCCAAGGCGATGGCTTCGTCCTCGTCATCGAACGTTCGCGCGCTCAGGACCGAACCAAACAGTTCGTTTTCATAAGTTTCCATACCATCGCCTTCGGTTAAAATGATGGTTGGCTCAAAATAGAACCCGCGATTAAATCCGTCTGGCCGTTTGCCTCCGGTGATAATTTCACCACCCACCTGAACGGTCTGCACGATGGCTGCTTCGATCCCGTCACGCTGCCGTGCCGTACATAAGGGCCCCACTTGCGTGGCCGGGTTCATCGGATTGCCGACCCTGATTTGCGCCGCTTTTTTGGCAAGTTTGTCTATGACTTCATCGCGAATGCCCCGTTGAATAAGAAGCCGCGATCCCGCCACACAGGATTGCCCCGCCGCCGCAAAGATACCAGCGACGATCCCATTCACCGCACTTTCAACATTGGCATCATCAAAAACCATTACCGGCGACTTCCCGCCAAGTTCCAACGACAGCACAGCAAAGTTCTCTGCTGTGTTCCTGACCACGTGTTGTGCGGCGATTGGGCCACCTGTGAATGCGACCCGCGCGACATCCGGGTGCGAGGTCAAACGTTCTCCGCACGGTCTTCCATATCCGGAAATCACATTCACCACGCCTGGGGGGAAACCTGCATCGTGGATCAGTTCCGCAAACTTCAGCAACGTCGCAGGGGCATCTTCGGAACACTTCACAACCACCGTATTTCCAGCCGCCAGCGCTGGCCCCAACTTGATCGCCGTCAAGAAAATCTGGGAGTTCCAAGGCACCACTGCGGCGACCACGCCAATGGGTTCACGGTAGGTCACGGCAATCATGCCAGGCTTATCGACGGGTGGAACGCTTCCTTCGATCTTGTCCGCAAGCCCGCCGTAATAATGATAATAACCCGCCATATATCGTGCCTGCGCGGCTGTTTCGTGGATAACCTTACCGCTATCACGTGTTTCGATTTCGGCGAATTCATCTGCGCGCTCGATAAGAAGATCACCGAGGCGACAAAGCATCCGCCCGCGCGCAGTTGCTGACATGTCCGCCCATGCACCAACTTCTAACGCACGCTTCGCAGCCGCGACGGCGCGATCAACATCTTCGACTTTTGCTTCTGGAACTTCGGTCCAGGCTTCTTCAGTTGCGGGATCAATGGAGGCGAATACAGCACCGTCTGGCGCATCGCAAAATTCGCCATCGATATAAAGTTTAAATTTCGACATGACGTTATCCTTCGTCAAAAAAATCTATCAGTGTCTTGGCAACGCGAATGGGATCTTCAATCGGTGCGCCATGCGCCAAGCCATCCCATATGTTGGCCCAACCATCCTGCACCGCGTCCGCAAGGGCATACGACATCTCAGGTGTTGAGTTCGTATCGCTATCAGCTGTAACCGCCAAAACGGGACATGCGATCTCGCCAAGTCTGCATGCAAGGTCCTCATCGGCTGTTGCGAATACACGGTAGGCTAAAAGATAGGAATCAATATCATTCGACTTTATCCGATCCCTGACTGCCTGAATGATATCGGGGTTTGAGAGCGTGAATTCTGCCGAGAACCACCGCGATATCGCCGCATCAGCAATGACGGATAGGCCGTTTTCTTTGGCAACGGATAGCCGATCCAATACCGCCTGACGTGCCGCTTGATCACGTTGATGAATGGCGTTCATCAGGACCAGCTTTGCGACGTTCTGCGGGCGCTTCAATGTATAGGCGGCCGCGACCATCGCTCCCATGGAAAATCCAACCAGATCAATAGGGCCAGCGGTATGTGCTGCAATGTCTCGTTCAAGCGCATCGACAAATCCCGACAATTCATTTGTGGCAATGTGGGGCGAGTTACCATGCCCTGCCATATCAATGGCAATGCAAGGGCGGTCATCATGCAACTGCGCGATGACTGCATCCCACATCTTTGCGTCCAGACCGACGCCATGAACCAAAACGACGGGTGTTGTCATCCGAAAGCCGGGACCTTCTGTTGGTCATGCTCTTGGAAGGCTGGCATGACCTCGTCGATGAACAACCGCAGCGACTTTACCTTTTTCGCGTGAGACATGCCGCTATCAATCCAGAAACTATATTGGTCATAACCCAACGCCTCATACGCCCTGATCCTATCAATCACGGTGGCAGGCGTGCCGATCACATTGTTGGCGCGCATGTTATCTGGAGAGAACATCTCTAACTTAGCCATTTCTTCATCGCTGAGGCGTTGGATCACCCCTTGTGTGACAGGACGTTCATTTCTGAACCACGCCCCGAAATAGCAATAGAACTTGCTGATATCGTCGGCCCCGATCGCAACCTCTGCCTCGTCCTCGCCGACGAATGTATGGCGTAACAACATTATTTCTGGGCGTGGAATTTGCGGATGATTGACACACGCCTCGTTGAAGCGCGCCATCAAACTCTCGACTTCTTCATCCCCCATCCAAAGTGGCGTGACTTGCACGTTGCACCCTTCTGCCACGGCAAAATCATGACTGTTTGGATCACGGGCCGCGACCCAAATCGGCGGGTTGGGCTTTTGCAATGGTTTCGGTGCCGAGGTGGTTTTAGGAAACTGCCAACGTTCGCCATTGTGTTCGTAGTCACCTCGCCACAATCCTTTGATCGCAGGCACCAATTCGCGCAGCGCCTGCCCTGCCGCCCAGGCATCCAAGCCCGGGTCCATCCGCTCATATTCAAAACTATAAGCCCCTCGCGCGATACCCAAGTCCAAGCGGCCACCTGACAGGACATCGGTCATTGCAGCTTCGCCGGCCAACTTAATCGGATGCCAGAAACGCGCCACGACCGTACCAGTGCCCAGGCGGACGTTCTTGGTTCGCCGTGCCAGATCAACCAGATTGATGAACGGGTTCGGCGAGATCGTGAAATCCATGCCATGGTGTTCGCCGGTCCAAATCGTCTCAAACCCGGCATCGTCTGCCATCAGACATAGCTCCAAGAACTGATCGTATAATAGCCCCTGATCCTCTTCCTCGGTCAGGCGTTCCATGTGTGCGAATAATGAGAACTTCATGACTGATCTCCCATGGATTGGATAAGTTTTTGTTTCAGGTGCGGCACGTCAAATGTACACGCGGCCAAGTAGTTCGCAGGCTTGGGTGTTGCTGTTTCCAAAGCCACGTATTTTCCGCGGTGGTAGCAAAGCGGTGCGTCATTATTGGCGTCGAAGCCAACGACGCGACCAATCAGTATGGCGTGATCGCCCGCATCAACAATCTGGTGCATGCTGCAATCAAAGTGGCCGATACCACCATCTATGATCGGCGATCCCGTTTGGTTTTGATGCCAAGAAACACCGACAAACTTATCGGTGCCGCGCTGTGCAAACGTGCCCGAAAGATCGCGCTGATCTTCAGAAAACACATTCACGCAAAATGAACCAGTTGAGGTATAAGTCGCGTATCCCGCCGCCGTCTTCGCGATACACACCAAAATCAGCGGTGGATCGAGCGATACCGAGGTGAATGAATTGGCGGTGAAACCAATCGGTTGGCCCGTCGGCAACATGGCCGTCACGATGGTCACCCCTGTCGCAAAGGTGCCGAGCGCATCGCGCAGTTCGCGGGTATCGAATAGTTCTGTCGAAAATTTAGAGGATTTTGTGGTCTCGAGTGTCATAGCGTGTCCGCCCCGTTGTTAATACAAAGGACGGTACACACCGATTTTCCTCACTGCGTTCCCACTTGAGCTCAGCGTTTTTGTACCGCTGACACTTTCACCTTTTCGCCAAAACGCGTTTTTGTGTCAACTGAATCACTACACGCAAGAAAGCATGAATATCCGGCATTGCAGGTCTTGCCCTACCCCCGCCGCACGGTTACATTCCGCGCGTTCGATCGATGAGAGTTTTCTTGCGCCCATCTCAATATCGATGGCAAAGCGGTCGAGCTGTCAGTCTTAAAGGCTGGCGAGGCAATGTGGAGAGATGGCAGAGCGGTTGAATGCACTGGTCTTGAAAACCAGCAAGGATGCAAGTCCTTCCAGGGTTCGAATCCCTGTCTCTCCGCCATTGCAATAAATCAAAGTCCCTTCACGGGGCTTTTTGCTTTTCGGAAATAGCAAGTTCCGTTGGCCAACGAAATTCACGCCGAGCGAACCAGCAGCATCCAGACTAGCCTCCCCGCAAAATACCTTCGATGATTTCCTGAACTGACAGTGCTGCGCGGAAGTCGGGTAGCTCATGTGACTCACCCCGCATGAAAGCAGCCAGGTGATCGAGTTGTTTGACCCGCCCAACTTGCCGCGGATCATCAATCTCCGTCATCGCCGGCACCCATCCCGAGCCGTCCGACAGATTGACCGTGTACCAATCATCCAGTCTGCACGATTGTGTTTGCCCCCAGACCGTATACTCAACCCTGTCAGGACCGGTGCCACCAACGCCACCTGCGACCGATACCGGGATATCACCACAACTGAGGTTCGCGAACATCTGTGTTTCGGCTGCCACGCCACCCGGGCCATCTGGATAGCGGACGATGGCGTCTTCGAGTTTCAAATCACCGAATATACTCTCGCTCAGATAGACAAAGTGCGATAGCACCTCGCGCACATAACCACCCTGTTTACGCTCCGCGAGCCATGTTGCAGCATCCTGCCAACCGCGTGGCCATGAAGAAAAATGCAAACGGATATCGATGGCATCAATGTTCCCAAAGTTCCCGTCTGCCAATCTCGCTTTCAGAAATGCGCGTGCCGGATTTGCCGCGAATGAAAAGTTTACCGCGTTCGGGACACCTGATTTTTCGATCTGCTCGACCAATTCACGCGACTGCGATACATCGACACCTAGAGGCTTCTCACAAAACACAGGTTTGCCCGCATTCGCCGCGGCAATGGCGTATTCGGCATGATAGTCGGGCGGACACGCGATATAGACCAAATCCACATCAGGATTGTTGATCAGGTCAACCGCACTGTCTGCATAGCTAACATCCGGAACGGCCTGCTGTGGATCAAACACGGACACCACATCAAATTCATTATGCAACCCCATGTTGCCCAACATGCGTTGCCCCATAATTCCAAGACCGATGATTCCGACGTGATGTGTCATATGTGTTTTCCTCAGTTACTCCCGACGAGAGTTTATTTGTTCGATGACCCGGGAGATTTATAGACATTGCGAGTATGATCATATGGAAAATTTACGCGCGCTATATTTTCACCACCTACGGCCAAAGCAAGAACTTTGGCAGTCAAATTTTCTCGGCTTTAACTTCTGATAGCTTGTTGCGCTTATTTGAATGGTTGTTACTGTCGATCTTTGTCCCTGCATAAAGCGGGGCCACCAAATGGAAAAATATCCAACATGACGAAAGCAAGAGCCCGCGAACGCGCAAAAGCCAGAAAAGGTAAAAAGCGTCAGGCTGCATCTGAAGCATCAGACCAACAGCCACCAGCCGAGAAATTCGCACCGGGTGCGAACTCCGTTCAAGGTCCCAAGATGGATGCCAATACCAAAAACTTTGCGGCTGCGTCGCGCGGTTCAGCTCGCTCTAAATAGCAGTCGACGCGCTTAGTCTATCGGCCAATTGCCGCCAAATGGTTCTTGGCACGCACGTGCGACCAGTTCCAAATGGTCCTGGCCATAAAACATATCGCCATCGACGAAGTATGTCGGCGAGCCAAAGACGGATCGTTCTATGGCTTCTGCTGTGTTCTTGTCATGAACAGCGACCACTTCAGGGGAACGTGCCGCTTCCAACAATGGGGCGCCATCAATGCCCACATCCGATGCCAATTTCAGCAGGTCTTCTGGATTGGCCAAATCCGCATCATCGCGCCAATGACCTTCTAGGAAGCGGTCCGTTAGCGCGTCGATATTCAACCCTTGCAACAACCCTGCGATCAAGAAGCCATTTGATAACGCGATTTCATTGTCGTGATGCGTCGGGCGGGCCATAATTTCTACCCCCCTATACTCAGCCCAGCGTTGAATTTCACGACCCGAGAAATACGCGCGGTGCTGCGGCGTCCGTCCGTTGTGCGATCCTGGCCAAGCCGCTATCACGGCGCGCAAATCCATGGGCCGATGATCGATTTTACGATCTGCATTTTTTGCGATTTCCAAAAACATTTTCGAGCCGATGTAGGCATAGCCAGAATGTGCGGAGTAAAAATATTCGATGGTTTTCATGAATGGTTCCCGATTAATTTGAATCGATATGATCAGAAGAAATCTGACAAGTAAAACGGCTTAGCCCAATGCTTGGCTGACCAGGGCAAAGGTTTTGACATTATTTTGTTCCACAGGTTCATGCGGGTTTAGGGTCATGCGCACATGTTCACCAACGTGTTCCAACCCCAGTTCACTCACCCATTCGTAAAGACCTGCCTCTTCAGGAAGATCGATACGCATGAACGTATCCGTATAAGAACACATGGCAAAACTAATCAACGATTTTGCCGTTTCGATGTCCGCGCACACGACTGGGCCCACAACCTTTCCACGACCAAAATTCCGAAGGATGGCAAACCCGCAGGTCAATCCTCCATCACGGACCACCGCAATCCTGCCAACACCCATCAATGCCCGCATCAAGAGATGTCGATCCATGCCACAGGCGAAGCGATCCAATTCGCACAACCGTTCAATGTCAGGGGCGTCATCCCACGCGCATTTTTCATCATCTTTCACTAAGTTCCGCAGCGCTCCCTAATGTTGAGAAATGCGGCCTGTGATTTGAAACCCCAATTTTGAATAGAGCGGCAACCCGACTTCTGTCGCAGTCAATCTGTTTTCTCGACCGGCTGCTATCGTCAAAACTTCGTTCATCAGGCGATGCCCCAGTCCCCTACCCCGATACACGTCATCGACAATAATCATATTGCTGGCAGCGTGATCCTTGCCATAAAGCGTTGTCAGCGCCGTCCCGATGACTTGCCCATCACAAAGGGCCACAACACCCTCGCTGACACTCAGCATCAATGCCCAATCCTCGATGCGATGCGGCCAATTCACCTGATGCGATAAACGCACCGCATCTTCGAGATGTTCACTCGTGAATGGGATTATTTGAGAATCTATCGACACGCTCGCAACAAGTCCTTTGTAAGTGATCAATTTTATTATGATTTCTGAAATTCAGCACACCATCCTTTTCCAACGCCTCCTTGTCCAAGTAAACTCCCATGAAATCTGAATTTATTCTTCTTGGGGGATGACATGAGCAAAATAGGGTTTATCGGCGTTGGCAATATGGGTGGGCCTATGGCTCGGAACCTGATTAAGTCCGGTCATGATGTCATGGTCTATGATCTCTCTGTAGACTTACTGTCAGCGCTTGAAAAAGATGGGGCAATGATCGCGTCGTCCGCCAGCGAAGCTGTTCAGAATGCCGATGTCGTGATCACCATGCTGCCTGCGGGCAAGCATGTGCATAGTGTTTACTTCGGCGAAGTTTTTGATCACGCCCAAGCAGGTGTGTTGATGATCGATTGTTCGACTATTGACGTGGCGACCTCGCGCACGGTTCACGCGGAAGCAGAGACCAGAGGCTTCAAAATGGTCGATGCCCCAGTATCCGGCGGTGTTGGCGGCGCCGAAGCAGGCACCCTGACATTTATGGTCGGCGGCACATCCGATGCGTTCGATCAGGCAAAACCCTTGCTTGAGATCATGGGCAAAAACATCGTCTTTTGCGGCGGTGCCGGGAACGGACAAGCGGCGAAAATCTGCAACAACATGATGCTGGGTATTCAGATGGCATCGGTATCTGAAGCGTTTTTGTTGGCGGAGAAACTGGGCCTCGACGCCGAAAAGTTGTTCAACGTTTCCAGCACGGCATCGGGTCAATGTTGGTCACTGACAACGTATTGCCCGGTTCCCGGCCCGGTCCCAACGTCACCTGCGAACAACGATTACACACCGGGTTTCGCAGCACCATTGATGCATAAAGATATGGGATTGGCGATTGAGGCAGCGGATCAACTGGGGGTCAACGTCGAGGCCGCAAAATGCGCTGCCGCGATTTACGAGGCGTACATCGAAGCTGGCGGCGACACCAAAGATTTTTCTGGGATCATCAACCACATTCGCAACACTTCGAATTAGGCGCGTTACCTAAACATCAAACACGGCAACAAGCAGGCACGCACCAATGCCGTCGTGGTCGAACCGATAATGAAGTTGCGCACACGGCTGTGGCCATACGCACCCATGATCAGCATGTCTGCGTCCTTTTGCTTGGCTGTATCCAAGATCATCAGTTCTGCATTACCTGAACGGACTTCACTCGTCGTGTTGATGCCGACATGGCTGAGTTTTTGAGCAGCCTGATCAAGCTTCTGGCGAAAATTCGGATTGCCGTCTTGTCCAACAGTTACAAGATGGATCGACGTATCGCGCAGGATCGGATTGTTAACGATGAATTCGACCGCGCGGTCAGTGCTGCCGCTGCCATCATACGCCAACACACAAGACTTGATCGGCTTGAATTCTCTATTCACGACCAGCACGGGCTTCTTGGTGCTGCGAAGCGCACGTTCAAGGTTTGAGCCCAAATGCTCGCGGGCGAAACCCGATGCCTCTCCCCGCTTTCCGATGATGACCAACCGGGCGTCATCTTCAAACGATACAACAGTTTCGACAAAATCATCGTGGCGCAGTCGGGGAATGACATCTTGAGACGTCTTTTGCTTGATACGTTCACACGCATCATCAAGAATCATACGCCCCCGTTCTTGGGCCAGTTTGCTCCATTCCTCGTCAGCTTTTGAGAGCTTTTCGAGTAACTCTGTCCGTGCGCCAAGCTTCAGACTGCCGCTCAAATCAGCGGGCTGACTATCACGGTTTCGGCGCCCCAGGATGTGAAAAACCTCAATCGGAATTTCCAACTGTTCGGCCAGCCATGACGCATGATCACACACGCTGGCGGAATAATTTGATCCGTCAATAAACGCTATAGTCTTCAATGTTCGGTCCCGTCTTTAGTGCCCCAGCAAATCATCCAGTGCGCCGGGTTTGTCACTAACTCCCAGCTTATCAACAATTGTTTCCGACGCTTCGTTCATTCCGACGATTTCAACCTCGGTGCCCTCGCGCATGAATTTCAGCTTCACCATATCGACGGCTGCCACGCTCGAGATGTCCCAGATATGGGCACGGCTGACGTCAATGACTACCCTGTCGAGGGCTTCACGATAGTCGAATGCTTTTTCGAACGCACCCGCGCTGGCAAAGAAAATTTGCCCCTCTACCAAGTAAGACCGTTCCCGCCCGTCTTCCGACAGTGTATGTGTGACCCGGAAAATCTGCGCGATCTTGGCCGCAAAGAATATCGCCGACAACAGCACTCCAAAGAACACACCAATCGCCAGGTTATGGGTGTAGACAACCAGCACGACAGTACTGAGCATCACAATCGAAGATGAACGTGGATGATGGCGCAGGTTCTTGATCGACGACCAACTGAACGTACCGATTGATACCATGATCATGATCGCGACCAGGGCCGCCATTGGAATCTGGCTGACGAAGTCACCCAACACCAAAATCATGAACAATAATCCAACACCCGCGAATAAGCATGAAAGCCGCCCTCGGCCACCGGATTTAATGTTAATGATGGATTGGCCGATCATCGCACAACCAGCCATGCCCCCCATGAAACCGGTCACCACATTGGCGGTTCCTTGTCCGACGCATTCACGGTTCTTGTCACCCTCTGTATCCGTCAATTCGTCGACAATCTGCAACGTCATCATACTTTCCAGCAGGCCAACAGCAGCCACCCCCAATGAATACGGCAAGATGATCATCAGCGTTTCAAAGTTCAACGGAATATCCGGGATCAGGAACACAGGCAGCGTATCGGGCAGTTCACCCATATCGCCCACAGTGCGCAGATCAATATCGAACATCCAGACCACGCCTGTCACGACGATGATACATACCAGCGGTGATGGGATCGATTTCATGACCATTGGGAATAGATAGATAATGCCAAGGCCCAGTGCGACGAGCGCATATGTCATCATCGGCACATCAATCAATTCAGGCAATTGCGCCATAAAGATCAAAATCGCGAGCGCGTTGACAAATCCGGTCAATACAGAGCGCGAGACAAATTGCATCAGTCGCGCAAGTTTCAAATAGCCCGCAATGATCTGAATGATCCCGGTCAGAACTGTGCATGCCAGCAAGTATTCCAGGCCGTGATCACGCACCAAGGTGACCATGACAACGGCTGTCGCCGCCGTTGCAGCGGAGATCATCCCAGGACGTCCGCCCACTATCGCCGTCACCACGGCAATGGAGAATGATGCATAAAGACCGATTTTCGGATCAACACCGGCAATGATGGAAAACGCAATGGCTTCTGGAATCAGCGCCAATGCCACAACCAGTCCCGCCAACAGGTCCGCCCTGATATTGCCCAGCCATTCGTGTTTGAGCTGTTTTACCCAATGCATAATCGTCTCCAATGCGCACGCTCGCAGCAGAGAATGCACGCCTTATCAATTTGGACGGGAAAGAATGAACTAAGCGCGCAAAAGGCGTTTAGATCATGAAACCCCGCACTTCGCTGGGCGGGGTTCATTTAACCGTAGGAAGTATCTACGCCATTGTGCACTGCAACGCAAATACGTGCCATGTGAGGCAAGTGGCCCCTTCAAAGAAAGTTAGAATATTATACCTACTCCGCAGAAACGCGTTTAGGTCATATAAATTAAAGGTATTCAGCACGCATTGGTTTGCGATGACGTATCAGCGAGAATACTCTTCTGCATCTCATCATCAGTACATAGGATTCTCTTTCCATGAACGCAGACGTTCCCCTCGTTGAATTGACCGCCCCCGATATCGAACCTTACCGCAAGGGCAATACGGAGATGGAGTTTGTTACGACATTCGATAGTGGAAAACCGGGTCCACATGTCATGGTTTGCGCGGTGACACATGGCAACGAGATCTGTGGGGCGATCACGCTGGATTTTCTGATGCAAAACGATATTCGCCCAACGCGTGGCAAGCTGACATTTTCGTTCAATAATCACATGGCATACCAGCGGTTCGACCCCAAGGCACCGGATGAAACCCGCTTTATTGATGAAGATTTTAATCGCCTCTGGACCGAAGAACGTCTGGACGGCGACGATGATACGATCGAACTTCGCCGTGCTCGCGAAATCCGGCCCATTTTTCATGATGTCGATCTGATGCTTGATATCCACTCCATGGGTGCGAACTCCGCAGCGGTCATGTTGTGTCATGGACATGAGAAAGAAGTGACATTCTCAAAAGCGGTAAATTATCCATCTTACATCGTCTATGGATCGGGCCACGTCGTTGGTCAGCGCCTGATTGAATATACGCCGTTCTCAAATCCATCCGATAACAAAGTCGCCTTGTTGGTCGAAGGGGGGCGCCACTGGGATGCCACCACCGGGGCAGCATCCACGGATACAGCCCTGCGGTTCTTGCGTCACGCGGATGTCATCGATCATGATTTCGTCGAGGCGCATTTGAGCGATATCGGCAAAGCGCCTCCTCCTGCCCAAGTTTGGGAAGTCACCAATGGCATCATTGCCAAGACAGATGATTTCAAATTCGAAAGCTTGGAATTCGGCCCTGAAGTCGTCGCCGAGGCAGGCACGGTCATCGCCCATGACGGCGACGAAGTGATCACCACGCCCTATGATGATTGCTTGTTGTTGATGCCGAACGACAAAGCTCCCGCAGGGATGCGCAAGCTCAGACTGTGTAAGCGCGCCGGCTAAGCCTTTAAATCATCAAAGGGCCACTTTAATGGATCGTCTTTGATTTCGTGCAGTTCGCACACATAAAGGGCGCATTACCCCCCCTTCGCATAGGAGCATTCGGATTTAATCTCCGGCAAACCGTAATGAAGGTCGAAGGTGCTTGTTCGTCCGACCTCACTAAATTCGACAGTAGCGTGCGAGCACACCAATCGTCTGAACATCTGCTCAAACACACCCCGGTGCCAGGCGGCACCCGGCATCCGCAGCGGGTTATCAAATATGTTCACATGCGGTGTGCCATCGGTTCCTGTTGTGCAAACGCCAGAACCTGCAAACGTCCAGCTATTCTTCTGGATGGCCTTGAGCAATCCAATGCCTGCAAGCTTTGCGGGCAACCAACACAGCAACTTTGCGGCAAAGGCAGGAATCCGATTTTCGATAACATAGTCAGCCGTCAACTCACCCGCCAATGTCGCGACACGATCTGCCGTGTCCATAGAATGGGTACGATAGAGCGCCCGATAAAGCTTGGCCGGGTGCTCTTCGGGGATCATTTCATCTGGTGGTGCATCAAGGTATTCATCCAAACCTGCCAGCCTGAACAAATGAATACTCGCACTTTGCCCGATGATCTGATCACACGCCGCCTTTAGCTGAGTAACCGAGTTTGGGCCGATGACCCCCGTCGGTTCAGTCGACTCGTAACTTGGACCATTTGGGGACCAATACGCATCTTGATGTGCGCTGGTGAACGGGTTTGCCATTTAACATCACTCCGCTGGTTCATGTGCGCGTGTGATGCCCTCCGCATCAGCCTCGTCCATTTGCTGATCACCACCGCCGCATGCCATGATGTATTCGGGAGTCACAGGCTTGCCTGACTTGCGGCTTTTGTCTGCCAACGCTTCCCAGTCATCGGTTTGGATCGGTGCCTTTTGGCGATTTTCATCGAAGTGGAAATCGACCTTTTCCTTGGATTGCGGCCCCCAATAGTTGACCTTGCCCAAATCATAGAACTTGCGTTGGAAACCGGCCTTCAAGAATGCCTTCAAGCACCCCAACAAGTAACGCCGTCGAAAGCCCGTGCCACGCCATGGGTAATGGAACAGCGCTTTTTGACTATAGAACCGGCGGTAATTGTTCATCACCCGATCCAACAACTCACCCCGCTCCATCGCTTCAGGTTTCATGATAGGGGTCACGAAGTTGTATTTCTCGAAATCAAAGACTTCGACCTTGTCACCCAATTCCTGGAACAGCTTGGAGAACGGCCAAGGGGTGTACATCGCCCAGTTCGCCAGATCAGGCTGCCAATCCCAGGCCATGCGATAGGTCTCTTCCAGGGTCTCTGCCGTTTCGTTTTCAAGACCAACGATGAACTGCGCTTCGACGAAAATATCCGCATCACGCAGTAGCTTAATTGCACGTTTATTGTCTTCGACCTTGGTTTCTTTATTGAAGCGATCAAGCTTCAGTTGCGCAGCAGCTTCTGTGCCTAAGGACACATGAACAAGACCCGCTTCGCGATACATCGGCAGTAATTCTTCGTCGCGCAAGATATCGGTGACGCGCGTATTGATACCCCATTTGATTTTGTCGGGCAGCCCACGGGCGATCAGTTCTTCGCAGAATTGAATGAATTTCTTTCGGTTAATCGTTGGCTCCTCATCGGCCAAGATAAAGAACCCAACGCCGTGGTCATTGACCAGCATCTCGATCTCATCGACGACCTTTTTCGGATCCCGAATGCGATAGTCGCGCCAGAACTTCCATTGCGAGCAGAACGAACAGGTGAACGGGCAGCCGCGCGCCATATTCGGGATGGCAACTTTCACACCCAGTGGTACGTAGATGTATTTATCCCATTCCAAAAGCGTCCAGTCAGGGTTGATAGCTTCGATATCTTTGACCGTTGGGGCGGCCTTGTTGGCGACGATACGATTCTCGTCATCACCCTCTTCGATGTAGGCCAAGCCGTCGATGCTTTTACGATTGGTCGGCCATTCGCCTTTGTCGATGCATTGGATGAGTTCACGAAAGATCTCTTCGCCCTCACCGCGGACAATCACATCAATCCAGGGTGCTTCGCTCAAAACCTGCTTATACATAAACGTCGCGTGCACACCCCCCAGCACACATACTGCATGGGGAACGGACTCTTTGGCGACTTTCAGAATATTCTCTGCCTTATAGATAGATGGGGTGATGGCAGTCACGCCGACCACATCCGGCTGCAATTCAATTAAGCGCTGACGGACAACGTCATCCTCCAAATCATTCGTCATCGCATCAATAAATGTGATGTCGTCGAAACCCGCATCTTTAAGGTGGCCTGAGAGAAAAGCGACCCATGCTGGCGGCCAACTCCCCGCGATTTCTGCCCCACCTGAATGATAATTTGGATGAATGAATACAATGCGCATTTAAAATGACCTCCCAATATGTCAGAAAATATTGACACATTTTTTTTGTGGTTAAATTGACATAGATCATTCACAACGCCCACAATTGCGGATTGCCCGGAAGGCAGAGATACGGAAAAGTGCAAAAATAGCTTTGAGTGAGACGAGCACTTTAATTTCAAGCAACTCCAAGGAGGCACCATGCCCGACAAATTCCACCTGATCAGTTCTGTAACCTGCCCCTGGGTACAGCGGTCCGTCATCACCATGCGGGCCAAGGGTGTCGAGTTCGACGTCACGTATGTGAATTTGCAGGACAAGCCGGACTGGTTTTTAGAGATTTCCCCGCACGGGAAAGTTCCAGTCCTGAAGGTCGATGATGTCGCCCTATTCGAATCAAACGCCATCGCGGAGTATCTGGATGAGACGTTTGATCCGAAGTTGCATCCGACGGACCCGATCAAACGTGCGCAAAACCGGGCCTGGACAGATTTCATCCCGACCTTTGGATGGGGGCCCGGCCTGAACAACCTGACCTATTGCACATCCAAAGAAGCCCTGCCCGAAGCGCTTGAGGTCGCGAGGCAGCGCGTCGCACGGCTAGAAGACGCCATCACCCGGGAACGCGGCAATGACGGCCCATATTTCAATGGCGACAAACTCTGCTTGGTGGATGCGGCTTACGCCCCATTCCTGCAACGCTTTATGATCGTCGAGAACATTCTCAAGACGGGCCTTTTGGATGAATTTCCGCTGGTTCAGGCATGGACTGATGCCCTGCTGGCTTCCGACGTCATCACCGGTTCAGTGGCATCCGAATTCCCGGAAGCCTTTGAGAGGAACCTGGAACACCGCGGGACGCTGGCGTGGGACGTGTTATCAGCTCAACGTGCGGCGGAGTAATTTATGGGTCAGATTTCACTTGAGGATGCACTGATCATCATCGACGGCGCCTTGCAAAAGGGTGCGGAGATAGCTTGTGACCCGTTAACCGTTGCTGTGCTTGACGCCGGGGGTCATCTGGTTGCCTTTAAACGCCAAGATAACTCTGGCATCATGCGCGGCGAAATCGCCATTGGTAAGGCCTATGGCGCGGTTGGTTTTGGGGTTGGTGGTCGGGCATTGCGTGAAAAGAACCCCAAATTCATGGCTGGCGTGATTTCGACCGCCCCCAACGGTATGGTCCCCGCCCCTGGTGGTGTGCTGATCCGCGATCCCGAAACGGGCATGATCATCGGGGCTTGCGGCATTTCTGGAGACACTGGTGAACGTGATGAAATCGCAGCTATCGCCGGTATTGAGGCAGCGAAACTTGTTGCAGATCCAGGCTAAACCAAGAGATTCCGTTAATAGGGAAAAGTCACCCGCCCGCTCGGCACGTGCATTTCCCAGCCACGGGTGATGGGCACGATCTGGTGCACGAACAATTGTTCGGGCAGCGCACCTCCCTTGATCTTGGCACCGACATAGCGTTTTAAGATCGCAGCGAACGCCAGACCGTTACCGGGCGTTTCTGCGCCTATTTGAATGATGATCTCCTCATCCGGCCAAGCTGTTTTGGCTTGCGGAATCTGCCAGTCGACCTCCCGTCCCGTGGAATGTGTCAGCCGAAAAGCCCGATCGCGCTTGCCTGTAAACAGGCTGGCCGTGCGGCGGACCTCTCCCAGTTCGTCGGTCAGTGCCAGTTGCCTCAAATCTAGAATCATTTTCTGAGGCACCACAGCCAAGCGACTGAGAAGATTGGATAAAAATGCCGCATCGAATTGCACAAATTGAATTGTTATTGCCCCACTCGACGGATCAGGAACAATCCGCATTGGCGCCTTGCGGTCTCGCCATCCGGTTCGTTTAGGCTGTGATTGTGTTGCCGGAACAATCTGCGCCCCGGTTCCAACGCTGTCTTTGAGGAACCGCGCGGCACACATGGCGTCTCCATCGCAGGATGCCGATATCTGCGCGAATTCTGGGATTTCGTATCCCAGTGCCCGCACCCCCGAAACCAAGGTGTTGATATCGGCAGTGTCAGCATGGGTATCGTCAAACGCAAACCACGGCAACGCCATCATGAAGCCGAGCAACATGCATTTCTTTAATCTCATTGCGAAACCCGCCTTGGCATCCAATATCTATGGCTAGATGAGTGCGTAGTTTAGCGCGTTGAAATTGCCAAAATCCTAATACGGAAAGTCTATGAATCCACAGATCGCATCTTCGGCAAAAGACGCGCGTGATACTGTCTCGACTGCCGATTTGTCTCGATCATTGCTGATCATTTGTGCCCATGGCTCGGCCTATCATCCAGCTGCAAACGACCACGTGTGCCGTATCGCCGAAACGCTGGCGGCGGATAACATGTTTGCGGCCGTCCAAACGGTGTTTCAAGCGGGTCAAAGTATCCCATGGACACCTCCCGAAATAGACCAAGACGCATATGACCAGATTTTGATCGTGCCATATATGATGTCAGATGGGTTTCTGGCCAAGCAAATGATCAATAAGACCAAACACGCCATCGAAGCGGCAGGCATTGCAAAACCGGTCTTCGGGTCTGCGTCCGTCGGCACGCACCCAACCATTGCGGAAATTACGCTTAAAGTCGCAGTGGATGCCGCCAGCGCACATAAAAAGAACCTTGTCGGTCTATCGCTGGTGATGGTTGCCCATGGGTCTAAGAACGCGCCGCAATCGCGCTTGGCGGCTGAGACGCACCTGCAAACTGTTCAAGAAAGAGGCATTTTCCGCGCGACGTCGCTCGCGTTCATCGAAGAAGCCCCATTTGTTACTGATGTTTTGAGAACGATCGACGGCCCTGCCATTGTTGTCGGCTTGTTCGCTGCCCCAGGTGGCCATGCCATCGGCGATATCGCAGAAGCACTCTCCGAGGTCGCGCGCGATGACCTGATCAACGCCGGGCCGATCGGCATGGATCAAGACATGCACCGTTTAATTCCGTTACGTGCTTGCGAAGCAATCTCGCGCTAAGAATTTAAGCGCGCTCCCGAAAGCAAAAGCCCCGGAAATTCCGGGGCTTTCGTTGTCTTTTCGTTTGCGAAGATTGCGCTTAAGCAGCAGCACCTTCACGCCATGCAGCCGTGCCTTTGCACGACGGGCACACCCGCTCACCATAATGATGAGAGAGAAACTCCGTGCTGCACATAAGGCAGGTACGTTTCTTGTGTTGCTCGGGCCGATCAGAACTCGGCTTTTTATTGTCGGAACTTCGAGATGCCATCAGGCTGCCTCCTGGATCGCGTTTTGAAAATTGTTCAATTCAGCGCGGGCCAGGATACGCGCACTCAGGTTCAAAAGCTCAGTCGCTTCTGCCAAGTTCGCGTCGCGGTTGATGTCATTCAACACTTCCGGATTTAAGAGCTCTGTCGCGCTATCCGCGAGAAAACGAGCCAAATCTAGCTGTTGCATCAGTCTTTCTCCTCAAGGAACCTTTAATTTAGGCCCGCTTATATCTTAATCGTCACGAAAATGCAACAAAAATTGCTGCAGTGCAGCATTTTGTCTCAATCACCGTAGAAGACGATGACCCGTCCTTAAGCGCGCCGTAAGACGCTCTACGTAAGATAGGCGGGTTCAGATCAAGATGTAGTGGAAATATTTCACAAGTCGTTAAAAAAGTCCACAAATTTCCAAAGGCGATTCCGAACACAAACATTGTTTTCTGATGCGAACCAAAAGGATATTAAATCATCACATGCCTATTTTTTCACCACCACACCCCCTCAAAGACTCAATGCAACATCCCAAATATACAAACTAACCCTATGTTTTTGAGTAATAAATTGTCACCACAAAAAACTGGCACGGTGCGTGCTGTACAGCGTGGAGGCGCCGCACGAACATCTGTCGGCACATGGCAGAACGGTGGTGTCTTTGACCCGAGGAGACGTATCGAACGATGAAAAAGATCGAAGCGATTATTAAGCCTTTCAAGCTCGATGAAGTGAAGGAGTCCCTTCATGAGATTGGTTTGCAGGGCATCACAGTCCTAGAAGCCAAAGGCTTCGGGCGGCAAAAAGGACATACAGAACTGTACCGCGGTGCGGAATATGTCGTCGACTTTTTGCCAAAGGTCAAAATTGAGATTGTCGTCGATGACAATCTCTTGGAGCGAGCTGTCGAAGTTATACAGCAAGCCGCACAAACAGGCCGTATCGGCGACGGGAAGATTTTTATCACCCCTGTCGATGATGCAATCCGGGTCCGCACAGGCGAACGTGGCATTGACGCCATCTAAATCTGTTTGCACCCATCATTTGATAAACACACCGAGTTAGGAAGGATTACGAAATGGCATTGGGTACTAAAACGCCAGCCGACGTTCTCAAATATTTGAAAGACAACGACATCGAGTATGTCGACCTGCGCTTTACCGATCCACGAGGCAAATGGCAGCACTTGACCATGGTCTCAGACTTTGTTGATGAAGATGCGTTCGAAGATGGCATCATGTTCGATGGATCATCCATCGGTGGCTGGAAAGCCATCAACGAGTCCGATATGGCATTGATTCCAGATGCAACAACGGCCGTCATGGATCCGTTTGCTGCGCAGCCCATGATGATTTTGTACTGCGATATCATTGAGCCAACAAACGGTCAGCCTTACGAGCGCGATCCACGTTCTGTTGCCAAGAAAGCAGAAGCGTATCTCGGCAGCACCGGCGTCGGCGACACTGCCTACTTTGGCGCAGAGCCAGAATTCTTCATGTTCGACGATGTGCGCTACAAAGTCGAAATGCACGAGTGCAGCTACTCCTTTAGCTCTGAAGAAGGTCCATACATCTCTGGTGACATCCTGGCTGACGGTAACTTGGGTCACCGTCCCGGCATCAAAGGCGGTTACTTCCCAGTGCCACCGGTTGACCAAGCCCATGACATCCGCGCCGAAATGGTCGCAGTGATGAAAGAAATGGGTTTGACCATGGATAAGCACCACCACGAGGTTGCTCCATCCCAGCACGAATTGGGCATGGCATTTTCGACCTTGGTACGGACCGCAGATAACGTGCAGATCTACAAGTACTGCACACAAATGATCGCAGCGACATACGGCAAAACAGCGACGTTCATGCCGAAACCAGTCGCAGGCGATAACGGCTCTGGGATGCACACCCACCAGTCGATCTGGAAAGATGGCAAGCCAACGTTTGCCGGTTCCGGTTATGCTGACTTGTCAGATACCGCACTTCACTACATTGGTGGTATCATCAAGCACGCAAAAGCTATCAACGCCTTTACCAACCCATCAACCAACTCATACAAACGGTTGATTCCGGGCTTTGAAGCCCCTGTGTTGTTGGCTTATTCGTCACGTAACCGTTCAGCATCATGCCGGATCCCATTTGCGGGCAATCCAAAAGGTAAGCGCGTTGAAATCCGCTTCCCAGATGCGACCGCGAACCCATATCTCGCATTCTCCGCAATGATGATGGCTGGCCTTGACGGCATCCAGAACAAGATCCACCCAGGCGACGCCATGGATAAAGACTTGTACGACCTGCCGCCAGAAGAGCTTAAAGACGTCCCAACCGTCTGTGGTTCATTGCGCGAAGCAATGGAAGCGCTTGATGGGGACCGTGAGTTTTTAACCAAGGGCGACGTCTTCACCGACGATCAGATCGATGGCTACATGGATCTGAAGTGGGAGGAAATCTACAACTTCGAACACACGCCACATCCGGTTGAGTTCAAAATGTACTACTCTTCCTAACGCGGACTTTGGGCTTCGGCCCATCCGTGGGGACCCCCGCCAGTGTCGGCGGGGGTCTTTTTGTGTCTGTGGTTTATACGTCGTATAGGCCCTGTGCATGCGTCACAAAATGAACCCCGAATTTCAGATAAGAATTTGTTTTTATTGACTTATTTTTGAATTGGGTTTGTTTTGCAAAAACGATTACGTATAATACATTCCATAAGTGTGGTTTGCTGTCCGCTTCTAAAATTTCACCCACGGATGTGTCCAATAGTAGGCCGAAGACCGTGACAGGATCGGTCCCATTGCCACGCTCGACAAAAAGCTCCGCTTTCGGCATGTTTCTGAGATGTGGGGTAAGTACAGAAAACCAAACAAAGTCGCGCTTCGCGACGACAATTTACGGCAGCTCTTTTCCGAGACAGAACTGCGCATTTTGGATGAAAAACGGGCAGACGCGCTTGATGGCTTCTATGCAATTGCCACGGTGATCCTTGTGACCGCGCTGATCGGGCTATTTTTCTTTGCGACGCCGTTTCCAGCCATTTGGGATGGCACCGACTTAGAAATTATCATCGTGGGTCTAGGACTACTTGGTTTTCTCGGCGTATTGCTGACCATCGTGTCGCCGATCATCACTATCGACTTGATGATCGAACTGCGCAAAGCCGCGAAAGAAAAAGCCAGCCTGATCGACCTGTTGGTCCGCTATAAACGACCGATCCCAGAAGCGAAATAAGCCCCGTTGCTTAACGCCTGGGCGGTAGTTTCACGGTGAATGTGCGCTCCCCTGCGCCGTGCACATTATCGAAGCCACGGATAATCACCTCAGTCACACCAATTGGGACTTCAACGCGGGCAAGGCTGCGGGTGAAGGGCTGTTCGTCAACGTGCGGATGAAACAGTGTGCGCGTCCCGATGACCCGACCCTCTGGCGTCACCACTTCCCACTTGTTGGCGTAATGGCTCCACCCCTCGTCGCGGTGGGTCAATGTCGCACTGAATGATTAGGTGCCATCAGCATTTGCCGTCGCCGTGGCGTCCAGGACCGATGTAGGGCCCGCCTGCGCAGACAGCGATGCCATCGATACGGCACCAGCTAAAACGGCAACTTTCAGCATATGTGACCGCATTGGTCACCCTCCTTCATTACGTTCTGATTAAGGGTGATCAATCACCTGAAAAAATTCAAGTAAAGATGCATTCAGCGCTTGATATCTATGTTTTGTTCTATTAATGTTCTTATTTTGTTCTATGTTATCTTGGCGTTTTAGGAATACCTGAGCACAAAAGTGCGATACCAAACTGGGAGACGAAATCATGAAGAATTGGACCAACGCAGGACGTTTTTTGAGCGAGTTTTTAGCCCTCGGCACGCTGTTTGCCTCGGCCTATGTCAGCATGATGCTGATTTAGCCCTAACCAGTGACTATTCAGGTTCGACCGGACGTTTCTTGCCATTGGCATCAAGGGCGACGAAAGTGAAAGTCCCCTCGGTGACCAGTATCCGGTTTTCCGGGCGGCGACCGCGCAGAACCCATGCTTGGATCAGAATGGTAATCGATGTTTTGCCGATTCGCAGCACATCGGAATAGCAGCAAACGACGTCTCCGACGTTGATCGGGCGATGAAATGTGAACCCATCGACGGCCACCGTGGCAACCCGGCCATCAGCGACATTCCAGGCCGTGATGCCCCCCGCAATATCCATTTGCGACATCACCCATCCCCCAAAAATATCACCGGATGGGTTGGTGTCTGCGGGCATCGCCAATGTGCGTAAGGCAAGTTCACCGCGTGGTTGTTCGGGAGCGGTTGCGTCGGCGTCGATGTCTGACATTGATTTTTGATCCTTCATCTTTGTATAAGGCGGAATATACAAGATATAGGTATGTAATAAAGCGTCAGATACCTCATCGTCCTTGATGGTGGGTCATCAGAAAGAGTAATCTGCAGTTTTATAAACGATTCGATACGATTTGACTGAGGATGCCGGGATCGATGGAGCGAAGTGACGACATGAACGATTTGTTCGGTGGTGCAGAAGGCACCGCTGCAACACCTGCGACTGGTGGCGGCAAAGCGACGAAAAAGTCGCCCACCAAAGCAAAAGGTAATAAGTCCGGCGCCAAGTCTGACGCGCGACGCACCAAAGACAGCTACACCGCCAAAGATATTGAGGTTCTTGAAGGGCTTGAGCCCGTACGTCATCGCCCCGGTATGTACATTGGCGGCACCGATGATCGCGCACTTCATCATTTGGCGGCAGAAATCCTCGACAACTCCATGGACGAGGCGGTTGCCGGTCACGCCAATCGGATCGAGATGGAACTCAATGCCGATTACCAACTAACAATTCGCGACAACGGACGCGGCATTCCGATCGATCCACATCCAAAGTTCAAAGATAAATCGGCGCTCGAAGTCATTCTGACGACGCTGCATTCTGGCGGGAAATTTGGTGGCGATGCGTATGCGACATCCGGCGGCCTGCACGGTGTCGGGCTGTCTGTGGTCAACGCCCTCGCCGATCAACTGACCGTCGAAGTCTGCAAGGATAAGAAGCTTTGGACCCAGACCTATTCACGCGGCAAGGCGACCAGCAAACTGACCGATGGCGGATCTGTGTCAAACCGCCGCGGGACAACGATTTCCTTCCTGCCAGACCCAACCATTTTTGGCAAAGGGGCGCGATTTAAGCCCGCTACTTTGTTCCGCATGGCCCGGTCCAAGGCATATTTGTTCCGTGGTGTTGAAATCCGTTGGTCTGTCGATCCGAAAATCCTCAAAGCCGATGACGATACCCCGGCCGAGGCTACTCTGCACTTCCCCGGTGGGTTGGGGGATTACCTGACGACCGTGCTCGAAAAACGCAAAACCCTGACCACTGCACCGTTTGCGGGCGATGCTTCACTTGCCAACGACGAAGGCAAGGTGGAATGGGCGGTCGCATGGCCAATTGATGAGGACGCATTCTTTAATTCCTACTGTAATACCGTCCCCACCCCCTTGGGCGGCACCCACGAATTGGGTATGCGGGGCGCATTGACTAAGGGTCTCCGCGCCTATGGTGAGTTGATCAATAACAAGCAGGCGGCCAAGCTTCAGGCTGAAGACGTGGTCGGCGGTGCCAATATTATGCTTTCCGTGTTTATTCGCGACCCACAGTTCCAAGGCCAAACCAAGGACAAGCTGTCGACCGTCGATGCACAAAAGCTGGTGGAAACCGCCATTCGCGATCACTTCGATCATTGGCTATCGGCGGCCCCTGAAATGGCCAAGGTCTTGTTAGAGCACGCGATTGAGCGGGCTGAATACCGCCTGAAAAAGCGCCAAGACAAACAGACCAAACGTCAGTCGGCGACGCGCCGCCTGCGGCTTCCAGGCAAACTCGCAGATTGCTCCAACAATACCAAAGAAGGCACCGAGCTTTTCATTGTTGAGGGTGACAGTGCGGGCGGATCTGCGAAACAAGGTCGTAATCGAAAGTTCCAAGCGATCCTGCCATTGCGCGGGAAGATTCTGAACGTCGCAAGTGCGACAGCCGAGAAAATGCGCGCTAATCAGGAACTCACCGATTTAATTGAAGCTTTGGGCTGCGGCACCGGTGATCGGTTTATGCTGGATGATCTGCGCTATGAGAAAATCATCATCATGACCGATGCTGACGTCGACGGTGCGCACATTGCATCCCTGTTGATGACGTTTTTCTATCAAGAAATGCGCGGACTGATCGAAAGCGGCAGTTTATTCCTGGCCCTACCCCCACTTTATCGGATTTCACAAGGCGGCAAGACCATCTATGCCCGCGACGATGCCCACCGCGAGGAATTGATGGAAACCGAATTCAAAGGCCGCGGCAAGATCGATATCTCGCGGTTTAAGGGTCTGGGCGAAATGCCGCCCGCGCAGCTCAAAGAAACAACGATGGCGCCTGAAAACCGGACATTGATCCGCGTCACCATTCCAGGCGACCACACCGACGACGACAAGATCGAAGGCAAGGAAACCGCCCGTTTGATCGATCAACTGATGGGCAAGAAGCCGGAACTCCGGTTCCAATTCATCCAAGATCACGCCCAGTTCGTCGAAGAGATCGACGTCTAGGTTTTATTGGTAAATTACTGCCCAGTTCATTACTGGCCAATTGCGTTTGAACCCTTAACCGCGACCAGTTCGGCCAAGGTTTTCCGTCCACACGAATTCCAATCGTTTGAGGGACTCCCCCACAGTGCTGATGTCGCTGAGGCCATCCAACGCGGCACCATAGGCATCACCCAAGGCATCTTCACCAGCGCGAACGGCTTCGATAGCCCGCTTGGCCTTTTCTGTCGGAATGACTGTCACCGAGCGCTTGTCATGGCGGGTTGGCTTTTGCTTGAGATATCCAAGCTCCGTCAATTTTCGAATGTTATAGGAAACATTGGAGCCCAAATAATATCCACGCTCGACCAGATCGCGAACAGCGATCTCTTCTTCACCCACGTTGGTCAATAACAGGGCCTGCACACCATTCAGATCATGAATACCGGCACGGGTCAGTTCCGCCCTGACAACATCCAATAATCGACGGTGCAGACGCTCCACCAGGTGCGTCAAATCTCTGTAGCTATGGTTCACGGTCACATCCTTATGTTTTCTTTATGCGTACCGCGCCCCATCTCCCCTGGATATGATTTCCATCACATAATGAACGCTATGGACGTATTTGTTGGGCCTGCGTAATGTCCCAGCAACACGTTGAAAACTTTTGGAGACTATGACCATGAAATTTGTTCGCTTTGGGGACGTCGGTGTTGAAAAACCGGGATTAATTGATGACGCCGGACGGATCCGCGACCTGAGCAACCATATCGATGATTTGGCGGGCCTGGCGCTGGATCCGGATCGATTGGCCCGCCTTGGCGAAATCAATCTGTCGGCACTGGAAAATATCGACCGTGACGTTCGGATTGGTGCCCCCATTGGTGATATTCGCCAAGTCGTATGCATCGGCCTGAACTATTCCGATCACGCAGCTGAACTGAACTTACCAACCCCCGAAGAACCCGTGATCTTCATGAAATCTCCCTACTCCATCACCGGGCCATTTGATGACATTGCCTTGCCACCGGGCTCGACCAAGTCAGACTGGGAAATCGAATTGGCCATCGTGATCGGTCGCGAGGCCGATAATGTGTCCCGCGCCAGTGCCATGTCACATGTCGCGGGCTTCACCATCATGAATGATATTTCCGAGCGCGCATGGCAGCTTGAAGGCACCGGACAATGGACCAAGGGTAAAAGCTACAAGGGCTTCGCACCGCTAGGCCCCTGGATGGTCACTCCTGATGAAATTCCGGACGTACACAACTTGAAAATGTGGCTGGATGTATCCGGCGAGCGCATGCAAGAGGGCACAACCAAGACCATGATTTTTGATGTTGGGCACTTGGTATCCTTCGTGTCGGAGCGTATTTTGCTGAAAGCGGGCGATATTATTGCCACCGGCACCCCACCGGGTGTGGGTACCGGCAAAAATCCGCCCAAATACCTGAAGGCGGGTGATGCGTTTAATTTCGGCATCGAAGGGTTGGGCGAACAACGTCACACCGTTGTCCAAGGCTAATTAACTCAAATCACGTTATTGCGGCTGCGATCCCGTATCGATAGGCCCAGCCCAGGCCATCGGCTGTATTTGAGGCGGGCACGTACTCGCAGCCGATGACACCGCCATATCCGATCATATCGCAGGCGTCGAAGAACGGGATGTAGTCATAATCCCCAGAACCAGGTTCGTGGCGTCCCGGATATCCGGCGACCTGCATGTGTCGAATCACGTCGAAATTGGCACGCAGCCCTTCGATCGGGTCTTCACCGTTCATCATCGCGTGATACGCATCGTACTGGAGTGCAACATTGGTTGCATCAATCATCGCCAAGATGGCGCGGGCCTGCGCCGTCCGTTGCACTAGATACCCCGGAACATCATGACCGTTGATGGGCTCGATCAAGATTGTGATATCCAGTGTCGCCGCAAGGTTCGCCGCGAAATTCACATTCTCGACATACGTCGCGGTCGCATAATCTTCTCGCCCATCATCGACGATGCCAGACATGATGTGGATATGCGGACATTCCAGCTTCGTCGCCCATTCCAATGCGTCGATAATCGATTCTTTGAATTCCTCTCGGCGAGCGGAGTCCGCACCGATTCCCCGATCCCCGGCAGCCCGGTCCCCTGCTGGCGCATTGATCAATACCATTCGAAGGTCAAAATCCTGAAGATATCCCGCGACCCGCGCTTTATCCTCTGCATACGGAAATTGGCATTCAACAAAGCGAAAGCCGCAGGAATGGGCCGCTTTGAAGCGATCCCAGAAAGGGATTTCTTGAAACATGTACATGAAATTGGCGGCGAACTGGGGCACGTCTGATCTTTCGATTGTATGGATCGGATCGGTCGATTGATCCAAGTCAATGCTGGGCGAAATTTACATGAACAGAATACAGGATGATTGAACATTTAATTGATAAATATGCTGTCGGCGTGCCGCGTTATACGAGCTATCCGACCGCACCGCATTTTTCAGAAAACGTTACAGCCAAAACATATGCTGGCTGGCTTTCCGAATTATCAGATCCCCGGCCGATCTCGCTCTATATGCATATTCCCTATTGTGCGGAAATGTGTTGGTACTGCGGGTGCATGACCAAGATCGTCAAGCGCTATGCGCCGATCTCAAGCTACGTGGATTCCCTGACCGCGGAGATTGATTCGGTCGCCTCGCACCTACCGGAGCGATTTCGAGCCGGTGCGGTTCATTGGGGCGGGGGAAGCCCGACCATCCTGAATGCGGATGATTGGAAGCGCACCTTCGCCACCCTGCACAGTCGGTTTGATTTCGGCGACGATGCCGATATCGCAGTTGAAATGGACCCACGCACGACGACACCTGAGTATGTCCGGGCCCTGGCCGATTGTGGTGTCAATCGCGTCAGCATCGGCGTGCAGGATTTCGATCCCAAAGTCCAAGAAGCGATTAACCGTATACAGCCATACGAAGTCACCGCACGTGTGGTCGGCTGGCTGCGCGAAGCTGGCATCTCAAACATCAACTTGGATTTGATGTACGGACTGCCGCATCAAACGACGGCGTTGGTCGAAGATATGACCAACAAGGCCTTATCGCTGGCGCCATCCAGGATCGCATTGTTTGGCTATGCCCATGTGCCGTGGATGAAGAAGCACCAGCGTTTGATTCCAACCGACCTGTTGCCGGATACGTTAGAGCGTTATCGCCAAAGTGAATTGGCCGCGACCATGTTGGTCAATGCGGGCTTCACACGTATTGGCTTGGATCACTTTGCCGCCCCTGACGATACGATGACCCAGGCAGTTCAAGATGGCAGCCTACGACGGAACTTCCAGGGCTACACGACAGATACATCCGATACCATGCTGGGCTTTGGGGCATCGTCGATTGGTAATATGCCGCAGGGTTATGTTCAGAACACATCTGCCGTCGCAGAATATGCGCGTGCGGTTGCGAACAATGCATTACCCATCGCACGCGGATTGAAGGTATCGGACGAAGACAAACTGCTTCGCGATGCGATCAATACACTGATGTGCGATTTACGTTTGGACGTCGGTGCGTTGTGCGAACAACACGGTCAGTTGGCCTCGCGTTTGGATTACGTTTTTGAACGCCTGGCTGACCCGCTGGACGATGGCTTGATGACTCTCAATGATCGAACAATCCAGGTCACAGAGGCGGGTCGTCCGCTGGTACGCGTCATCGCTGCGGCATTTGATGAGTATCTGGTCCACGCCAAAGCGCGGCATTCTGTCGCGATCTAACTCGCTAACAGCCCGCGCGACATAATCTCTGACGCGATATCAGCGGCAACGTTCAACGTGTTTGGTTTCCATGCCAAATCGATGCTGCCATCAAATAGTTTGGCATATCCTCCATCGAATAGGGTTTGATGCAATCGCCCGTGCTTTGGTGTGATCAAGTCGCCCGGCGCATAGATGTAAACGGGCTTGCCCGTGGCGCAGGCTTCGGAACACATGGATACGGACTCACCGGTGACGATGATCGCATCGGCCAGGGCCAGATAACCCGCGTAAGGGTTTTCATCTTCGCTATCCCAGCGATGTAACACAGCCGAGCTATCCAATGCCTCAGATATCGTATCGACCACATCCCCCGTCCGGCGACTGGTTGTCACCATCAAGGTGCCATTTACTTTGGCGGCGGCATTATTCGCACGTTCGCATAGCTCAAGGGCCATCGCCACCGTGAATCTCTTGCGTCGCGTGCTGCCTCCAATCATCAGTGCGATCCTAGGCGCTTGGAGGGCGCTGAGTTTGTCAGACCAGTCTGCCGCCGCCATCTCTAGTTTCTGGACCGTCATGCCATGCGGTGCGCCATCGATCACCATCGTGTTTGTCGCCATATCTGTCTGGTCATGGGCGGGCATACAAATCAGATCGAAATCATTACGGCCCGACCCAGGGTCCATGATCTGCACCAATCGGGTCTTGCCGCCAGATTGCGCTTTAATCCAACGCGCCACCGGCGCTGTCCGGCGCCCTGCCGATATCACAAGTGATGGCCAAGGTGCTTTAAGGTCATCTTTTGATTGTTTCGTCAGACCACTGATTGATGCCCCGAGCACAAGGTTGGGTAACTTAGCCGCAGGACCATAGCGCAGTTCTTTTCGTTGCACGGGCTGGTCAAGCGCGTTGGCCACGCCAACTGCTTGGCTTCGATTGCCAGCCCGGTCATCAAGCAAGACCCAGATCAATGGATTATCCGTCAATATCTGAACACCAAAATTGTCGTTAACCACAGCATCCCATTAGATGCTTTAGAAGGTCAAACAGTCGGCGCCCTGTTCAGCTTTGTAAACTGTCATAAAGCCGACAGGCCCACGCATTTTGATGATTGTGCTCGCCAATCGATCATTCATTTTACAGAGGTGTTCGAAAACGTATCTGATGCTTGAATATCGAGTTATAGCGAATTGAGGAAATAAACCACGTTCAACTTTTCTCGATCAGTCAGTGAGATTGACGGCAATTTCTCGGAAATCGAGGGTCTTTCGATCACACCTGTCACGTAATGTTCGACAACCTGATCCAGCTTTTCGACAGACCCATCATGCATATAGGGAGGTCGTTTGGCGACGCCGCGCAGCGTCGGCGTTTTGAACGCAAATCGCGCTTTGATATTTTCTGGGTCATGTTCGGCACGCCCAATATCATTTGATGCCACCAGACCGATGTCGTGCATTTTATCGTCCGTAAATCGCCAGCCCATATGACAATTCGCGCACCCTGCTTTGCCAACGAATAGATCAAACCCGTCTTTGGCCGCGACCGAGAGTGCTGAATCATCGCCATCCACCCAATCATCAAACGCAGTGCGCGGCGGCACGATGGTGCGCATGAACGCTGCTAGGCTTTGCGATAATCGAGAAATTTTCACTTCTGGATCACCAAACGCTTCGCGCATCGCCTTTTGATAAACAGGATCGGGTCGTAATTCATCGACGAGTGCATCCAAATCTTGGTTCATTTCCTTGGAGCGCGCGATCGGCGCCAAAGAAAACCCTTCAAGGCTATCAATGCCACCATCCCACCCATACTTGTTGGACCAACCGACACCCAGCAATGTCTGCGTGCGGCGCTGCATGACGGCACCGTCATGCCCGATACTGAACCGATCCAAATCCGTGCAGCCATGTTCTTGGACATGGCACGTCGCGCAGGAAATCGTGTTGGTTGCTGATAGCTTGGGATCAAAAAACAGCTTCTTCCCCGCAGCCACCTTCTCTGGTGTGGTCGGATTGAATTTGAACGTCGGCGCATCCATCATCGCTGGGCGGGTGAATTGGTCTCGCATATCACGCAGATCAACGTCGGATGCATTTGCACCGCTGATCCCCAAAACCATCAGCAATCCAAAAAAACCTAATCGCCAAATATCTTGCATTACTTCGCGGTGACGTCCGCCAGTTGGGTTTCGTAATTTTTCCAGCGATCGAGCGCCGATTTATAGACCGGCTTGCGCACCTGCCAATTGGACGCCGTCAATACGGCCCCTGTTGATTTTTCGGGAGCTGCAGCCGCCTCGTCCCAGGGTAGCCCTAAGAAATTGGTCAATCTTTTACCGGTTTCCAAAGGCGCTTCGACCATTTGTTGATAATCAACGGTGACCATATCCAGCGAGACAACGTCTTTCCAATGGGCGATCATCTTACGCTCGGCATCCATATAAGCGTTAATATCTGCGAGCGAATTGCTCCAATTCATGCCCACCGATTTGAAGTTCTGGAAATAACACGACAGTGCCACATCCCTGGGGTCGCGTGTGCAATGGATCACCTTTGAGTTTGGGAACAACACCTGCGCCAAGCCTAGGAAAAACACATTGAACGGCGTCTTGTCCGTTACAAACAATCCATCTCGCGGGGCAGTCGCCAACCTACGCACATAGGCGTCGGCCAAATCACGCACGGTTTCAGCATCGAATGACAACATGTCTTCGGGATAAGCATCTAGCAGCCCACTTAGGATATCAACCTCGCCTGCACCGTGGACGGACGGATGTGCCGAAATCATCTGTTCGACCAGCGATGTCCCAGAACGGGGCATGCCACATATAAAAACCAAATTCGCTTCTGGGTCTCCCATCTCTGCCAATCCGGACAGAACATCTGAGGTTACCGTCGCGATGACGTGGTCTATTTCGGCAGCAAAACCATCGGGATCAAAGGCACGGTCCGCTTTCTCATCGAGCTCCCGACGGCGCTCATTGGCAAGTTTTGCCGCATCCCAGGCGGCATCGAAATTGCCACGAGCATCTTCGACCGTGGCAACGGCAAAGCCCAACGCAACCCGATCTTCGATCGGTGTCCGCGTATCATCAGCTTTGGATTGAATGGTTTCCAGATCGTCGTCATCCAGATCCGCGCGCTTGGCATCAGCGATGTTCATCCAGGCTTCGCCATAGGTCGGGCGCAATTCCACCGCGCGACGAAAACGTTTCTCCGCCTCCTCGACTTTGCCTTGGGCCAACAGCACAACGCCCAAACCATGTGCGGCTTCCGCAAATGTATCGTGGCTTTCAATTAGATCGATGTAGGTGTCTTCTGATTTTTGATACTCGCCCGCTTTAAAATACGATGCCGCAAGATTAGCTTTGGCCTCGGGATATCCAGCTCGACGCGCGATCGCATCTGAAAAAGCCCGTATCGCACCGGGTAGATCGCCCAACTGCAGCTTGATATTGCCCAGCGCATTGTGCGCTTCGGCATAGGCTTGATTATGAGCGATGGCTTCCAGGCATTGCTGCTCGGCTGTATCTAACTCACCCAAATGGCGCAGCACAATGGCAAGATTAGTCCGTGCCATCGGGTTGGCGGGCCAGGCACGAACAGCATCGGCGAATACTTCAGCCGACGCCACATAATCGCCCAAACGATATTCCAAATTACCCAGGCTGATTAGGGCCTCCTGGTAACCGGGGCGTATCTCAATCGCCTTGGCCAATTCTTCACGGGCTGACGGGTATTTTCCCTGCGCTTCGAGCGCCACACCCAAGTTACAATACCCAGCCGCCATTTCCGGGGCCAATTCGATGGCGTGACGAGCGGCAGCCTCCGCCTCCATCGGGCGGTCGCACACATTCATGATGGCCGCACAGTTAGCATGTAGCTCTGGATCATCATTATCATAAGTCGATGCCTGGGTAATCGCATCGCGGGCATCGTCCAAACGACCCGCATTAAAATGGATCATCGCCATCACGTGATGCGCACGCGCATTTTGAGGGTCCAACTGAAGCGCCTCTTTTAAGGACGCCATGGCCCCTTCCGTGTCACCACTTTCGGCTTTTTTCTCTGCCGCACGCACACGCGCTTTTGAGACATTGAAAGCCTTTTGATCACTTGGTGGGACGGCCTCGCCCTGTTGCATCAAGCGGCGACGTTCTTTTCTATTCATCGGTTGCTCCTCTGACATCATGGGATGGCCCGAGAAGCGCTACGCTGTCAACGGTTGAATTGACAGATCAATCCACCATGCGGCGATTGTCTTCGATGCACGAAGTGGTTAAAAAACGTGGGATCACAGCGCATTCAAATCGGAGAACCCCATGTCCCAGACCGCCGCAACTAAGACAACTGCACGAGGCCTCGAAACGGCCCGCATGCTGCTCGATATCAAAGCGGTAAATTTCCGACCCGAGGAGCCCTATATGCTGACCTCGGGCTGGGCCAGTCCGGTGTATATCGATTGCCGTTGGGTGGTGTCTTTTCTAAATGAGCGGCGACGGATCATCGAATTGGGCGCAGATCTTTTGGCCGAAGGTACGGGCCTCTCAAAGGTCGATATGCTTGCGGGTGGTGAAACCGCCGGTATCCCCTATTCTTCATGGCTGTCTGAAGCCGTTTCAAAGCCTATGCTGTATGTCCGTAAGAAACCCAAAGGATTTGGTCGCAACGCGCAGATCGAAGGCTCGATGCCAGAAGGCGCTCGCGTCATGCTGATCGAAGATCTGGCGACGGACGGCGGTTCCAAAATCAATTTTGTAGAAGCCCTGCGCACCGCTGGTGCCGAAGTGGAAGATATCTTTGTTGTCTTCTTCTACGGGGCGTTTCCAGGGGCCGAGGAAACGTTCGAGAAAATGGGTGTAAAACTTCATTACTTGGCGACGTGGGCTGATGTGTTACAGGCCGCGACCCAGGGTAAAGACTTCCCCGAAGCCAGCCTAGAAGGTGTGCGTACGTTTCTGGAAGACCCCATAAAATGGTCGTCCGATCATGGGGGCCGCAGCGCGCTGTAACTCTCAGCGCTTGTTCGCGTTATCGAAAAACCGCATGACCTGATCGCCCGCGTCGAAGTCGTAAAGATCGTTGTGGGCCGCCCCATTGATCCACAAGGCTGTTTTCGGCCGCTGTGCCGAGGCGAATAGCTTCCGACCATGCTGCTGCCTGACCACGCGATCCCGGTCACCGTGCACGATCAACAGCGGTGTCTTGATGCCGCTGATTTTCGATAAACTATCGTAGGCATCCTTGACCAACCAACGGGCAGGTAAAAATGGGTAATGATCTTGTGCGGCGTCACCCATACTTGTGAACGGGGCTTCCAAGACCAATCCTCGAACGGGTGTGCCCTGATCAGCCATTTCCTTGGCCATTTGCGTCGCAACGCCTGATCCCAGTGACTCGCCATATAAAATGATCTGTCCAGGTCCGATGCCACGATCTGACAAGGCAGCCAAAACAGTTCTCGCATCTGTATACAAGCCGTCCTCGGTTGGTGATCCAGGGTTACCTCCGAACCCGCGATATCCGGCCAACCACGCGCCAAATCCCTCACAATGCCAGGGGGCAACTTTAAAATCACGATCTGCAATGGTCGCCGCATTCCCTTGGAAGTACACCACAACCGGCATGTCGTTTGATGGCGGCAAGTACCAAGACACCAAATCCAATCCATCTGGTGTGGTCAGTGTTTCAGGTTTGGCGTCAGGGATCTGGGTTTGACTGGGGGCTGGCAAAGCCTTGCCGGGTTGATACATCAGGCTGCGCTGCGCGACATACATCAAGACCAATACGCCTGTGTAAATCGCAACGATGGTCAAAATGATCGATGTCATTGATTTCATCACCTAATCAAACACTCAAATGAAGTCCCCGCACTCTGGAGCATTGTCATGAACAGACCATTACAAACCATTGTTCTATGGATTGGTTTTGGTTGGTGTTTGCGGACCATTAAAAAGGAATGTCGGATAGGGTTCACTTTTCGCGCGGGTTGATACGTCGTCGGCGTTAAAGGTCGTTCCCATCGGGGGCAGCACGGATCCAGCAACACCGCCTTGTCCAGCGCTATTGAACAGAGTCCCTGGCTGATTTGGTGTAGCTGGCGCGCCACCCAAAACCGAAGTAAATGGGCCCTGGCATTCAAATTGAGCGGCGATCGGTGTCACCAAAGGGCAAAGGCCATAGTCCTGACCAACGAAACGTGCAGATAAACCAAACCGCCCGCATTCGTCCTTGGCTATTTGGGTCAGCAATGCGGGCGTCGCGCTTCGATTAGAATAGCAAACCTCCACCACACTTTCGTTTTCAAGAACCGGGCCATTTGGAAAAAACTCGTGGTCACGGTCGATGGTATAAGGACGCCAAACGTAAGGGTCGGGTGCACTACAGCCCACCACGGTGACGGCGATCAGAGCGATAGGCAAAACAAATTTCGAGAATCTTTGAATCATGACGTGTTATACCTTGCAACAATGTGCGTTACAATCGGCCCAATTCCCGGCATTTTTGAGGCCGCTGAGTGCTCTGATCAGGTGAGAAAGACGTATCACTCTCAGAGACATATAATCGTTGTTGGAGTAACAAATGACGGACCCGGTTTTGGTTGCGATCACAGGCGCTTCTGGCGCAATCTATGGCGTGGAAACGCTGCGCCTTTTGCGCGAGGTCGGACACCCTGCTCACTTGATTCTCTCAGAGGTCGGGCGCCGAACACTCGAAATTGAAACCGATGTCAGCATCGACGAAGTGAAGTCTCTGGCCGACGAAGTGCATTCCAACAAAGATCAAGCCGCCTGCGTCTCCAGCGGGTCATACCGAACCAAAGGTATGGTGATTGCGCCATGTTCGATGAAAACGCTATCGGGTGTGGCCAATAGCTTCGCGGAAAACCTGGTCATTCGTGCTGCAGACGTCACGTTAAAGGAACGTCGCCCATTGATTTTAGTGCTCCGGGAAACTCCCTATCACGCCGGGCATATCGATTTGATGAAGCGCGCAAGCGATGCAGGGGCGATCATCTTCCCACCGATGCCCGCATTTTACACGCGCCCACAAACGATTGACGATCTGGTCAAACAGAGTGTCGGTCGCATTTTGGATATGCTCGATATACGTCACGAGAAAATTGAACGTTGGACAGGCCCGCCAAAAAAATAGTTAAGAGATAAGCCTGGTGTCTTAGTTTTGATTTTCGCTGCGAACCAGCGCTTCGAACGCATCCGCGGCCAGAGGCTCGCTGATCAAAAAGCCCTGAACCTGATCGCACTCCCGCCACCTAAGATAATTTAACTGGTGCTGGGTCTCTACACCTTCAGCCACGACGCTCATGCCGAGGCTATGCCCCACCGCGATCACCGCAGCCGCCAATGCACCACCCTCCTCTGGGTTTTCGATTTCTGCCACGAACGACGTGTCGATCTTCAGACCGTCTAACGGAAAATTCTTCAAGTAGCTTAACGATGCATACCCAGTGCCAAAATCATCAGCTGTCAAATGCACGCCCAATTCCCGGATTTTATGCAGGGACTGAATGATATCTTCGGCACCTTCCATGATGGCGCTTTCTGTCAATTCGAGCTCCAGCATTTCAGGCGGGATATCTGCCGCTTTGATAGATGCACACAAGTCATCATAAAAACTCGCGCGCGCGACTTCTTTGGCCGATACATTGACCGCAATACGCATGTAATCCAGTCCCCGTACATGCCAGCCCGAGAGCATCTCACAAGCGGTATTCAATATCTGTGCGCCTAGCGGATCGATCAGCCCAGCGTCTTCGGCGAGCGGAATAAACTCGGCCGGCATGATGGTCCCAGATTCGGGATGCTGCCAGCGAACCAAGGCCTCTGCGCCAACAATCCGGTTAGTCGCCAATGACATTTTTGGCTGATACACCAATTCGAACTGCCCCTGATCAATGGCGCGGCGTAAGTTACTGACGCGCGAACGACGTTCGCGAATCTCGCCGCCGGTCGCATTGGTATAAAACTGGTAAGTGCCCGCTCCTGTTCGCTTGGCCAAATCAACAGCAGCACGTGCATTGCTGATCAACTGATCCGCTGTCATACCCGCTTCGTCACATTCCGCGATCCCGACACTTGCGGTCAGGCTGATCGGTTCACGGCTTCCCTTCACCGAAAATGGCCGCGAGACATGGGTGATGATCCGTGTGGCAACCGAGGTGATCTGTTCCTCTGAGCGCATATCTGGCACCAATACCAAAAACGAGTCTTCAACCAAGCGACCGACAGTGTTGGACGCCCGCATGCTTCGGCCCAGTCGCACACCGGTCTCGATCAAAATTTGATCCCCAATGGCCCGTCCATAATCGCGATTGATTTGATCAAATCCGTCCAGATCAAGACAAAGTAACGTTACCGCTGCAGGACCATTCGACTGGTCCATCAGTAACGCGCTGAGTTGGGCGCGCATAAAGTCGAGATCGGGCAAATTGGTCAGCGGATCCAAGCTTTCCCTGACGATCGGGTCATTGCCATCGTTCGGTACCGACACACGAACGATCCATCCCTGGGGATTATCCTGGTCATCGAAAACCAAGGACAAACGCATATCCAATTCTGGGTCATGGTCGATCATGCGCACGCGCAGCAGTGCCGGAATACAAGCATCTAATGACACGCCAAGTTCATCTCTTGCGTCAAAGAAGTCTGCGATGTTGCTGCCAATGATTTTGCTTTCATGCTTTGAAAGCAGCCCTTCCAACGCGTCATTGGCATCGATGACGACCCCCCCCTGATCAAGGATCGCAGTGGGGCCATCCATGGCATCTAGCAATGCGGTCTGAAAATGCACGTCGTGATCAGATCGCACGGGCGATTGGTCTTTCGAAGCAGTCACGCAAACATCGTCCTTAAATCGAGCCCCCGAAACCGGAATTCGATTCCGAATCCCACAAGCGGAACCTAAGGCGATATCTCCGAATAGCCAAGGCGGTCTTAACGCCTAGTTGACAGATTTATGTTAGTTTAAGGCAATACTCGATTCGCTCAGGAAAATCGGACCCACAATGGAATTGGGTTGGAACATGCACCGAATTTCGATTGAATTTCTTCATCATCGGTATGCCCTTGGCGGCCTTGCGCTTGTCGCCCTGTTTTTTGCCACCCCCCCGGCGCACGCGGACCAGCAGCTTGAGAGCAACAATCCATATTCCGCGGTGGACCCTTTTGACCCTTCGGAAACGATCACCAACACTTTGAAAGATGATATTCGTCTGCGCCTAAGACTTCCTGCGCCTGACTTACCGCTCAGTGTGGTCGAGGCCAAGCAGCCTTCGCCGATGCCGCAAGAGGCAATCACATCGTCAGGATCAGTAACTCAGTCAACATCCGAGGCAATGTCAGAGCCCGGCATTCTGAGTAAGTCCATCAGCACCGTGATGTCGATTTTTGATTGGTCCGGGGATAGCGAGGTCGCAGCCAAGTCACCGACGCCAGAACAAGCATCTGAACAATCAAACGAGCCTATTCGAATCAATGTTCACGTCGGCATCAAGAAACCACAAAGGCAGCCGACTGCAGAAGTCTCAGGTAACGAGATTTCCAGCCTGCAGTCGCCGTGGTCCAGAAATCAAAAACGGGTGCGCCAGTTTTTCACCATTGGCGAGATCAAAACCCACGAATAATTTCGGCCACTCTAAATCTACATCTATGACAGATTTTCCGGGTGCTCTTGATCGTCCGTATCTTCCATGCGAGCATTTTCGCCAAGGAGCACATTCAATGACGATACAACGCCATCATGATATGGGCGGCCAAGATGCAGGCCCTGTCGAACCGACCGAGCATGATTACGCCCTTTGGGAGAAAAAGGTGGATGCCATCATCCGCCTTTTGAACAAAACAGATCCACAATTATTACGCGTCGATGAAATGCGCCGCGGCATCGAAGAACTAGGCCCTGGGGTTTATGACGATCTGAACTATTACGAGCGCTGGATATCATCCGCGACCAATATTCTTATTGAGAAAGGTGTCCTGAACATCGACGAGCTGGGTGCAAAAATGGCCGAGGTAGAGGCGCGTTGGCAGGCTGACCGGGACACCGCGTGATGAGTGATCTTGAATTTCAAAATGGCGACCGCGTTCGCGTGCATACTTGGTACCCGCCGGGTCATGTCCGCACGCCGTACTTTATTCGCGGCTGTAACGGCACCGTAATTGGATGCGCCGGCGTGTATGAAAACCCTGAAAAGCTCGCGTATGGCCAAGATGCAGAGCATCGGCCTCTATATCGCGTCCAGTTCAAACAAGCCGATGTTTGGCAGGATTACCAAGGCCCCGAGCAAGATACCCTTGTCGTCGACATATATGAACACTGGTTGGAGCCAGACACATGAGCCCACATGACCACGATCATGAACCGCATCCCTATCAACCTGATATCGAGGATGCGCCCTTTACTGAACGCATGGTGATGGCGCAGGCCGTAGAAGAACTGCTGATCGAAAAGGGCGTGTTTACCGCAGATCAAATGCGGGCGCAGATTGAATCCGTTGATTCCCGAACACCAGCAATGGGTGCGCAAGTGATCGCCCGGGCATGGACGGATCCAGAATTCAAGGCCCGACTTCTGGAAGATGTAAACGCAGCAACTGAAGAACTGGGTATCGATGCCGGACATATTCCGATCCGTGCCGTCGAAAACACCGAGGACGTTCACAATGTCATCGTTTGTACGCTGTGTTCCTGCTACCCGCGTCTTCTGATCGGATTACCGCCGGATTGGTACAAATCACGCGCCTATCGTAGCCGGACCATCAAGGAACCGCGGACGGTTCTCTCCGAGTTTGGCACAGAATTACCAGAAGATATCGAAGTCAGAGTCCATGACTCGACTGCGGATTTACGCTATATGGTGCTGCCACGGCGCCCGGATGGTACTGACGGGTGGGACGAGGAAGCGCTGCAAGGTCTGGTCACGCGCGACAGCATGATCGGCGTTAGCCTTCCAAAATCTCCGGATTAGGCCTTCACTTACGTCAAAAACACGCCCACATAAGGGGCATAAACAATTTAAGAGGATACGATGTTGCAAACGCCGCAATTCCAGTGGGACGACCCCTTTTTGCTTGAGAATCAGCTTTCTGACGAAGAACGCATGATCCGTGACACCGCACGTGATTATGCCCAAGACAAGCTGATGCCACGTGTTTTAGAGGCTTATCGGAACGAGACCTTCGATACGGACATCATGTCGGAAATGGGTGAACTCGGTATTTTGGGCCCCACCATCCCAGAAGAATTTGGCGGGGCTGGCGTCAATCACACCAGTTATGGGCTGATCGCGCGCGAAATAGAACGCGTCGATAGCGGTTACCGTTCGGCATTTAGCGTGCAGTCGTCTTTGGTCATGCATCCGATCCATGCGTATGGCAGCGACGAACAAAAAGCCACGTACCTGCCGAAGTTGGCCCGCGGCGAACTGATTGGCTGCTTTGGATTGACCGAGCCTGATTTCGGCTCCGACCCGAACGGCATGAAAACCAAAGCCGAGAAGATCGATGGTGGCTACCGTATTTCAGGCTCCAAAATGTGGATCTCGAACGCGCCAGTCGCTGATGTGTTTATCATTTGGGCACGCTTGGACGGTGTCATCCGCGGGTTCATCATCGACAAAGGAGCCAAGGGACTGTCGACTACCAAGATCGAAGGTAAGCTCTCACTGCGTGCGTCGATCACCGGCGGCATTTCAATGGACAACGTCGAAGTTGGCGAAGATGCAATCCTGCCGAACGTTGAAGGACTCAAAGGCCCGTTCGGTTGCTTGAACAAAGCCCGCTTTGGAATCGCCTGGGGCGTCATTGGGGCCGCGGAATTCTGTTGGCACGCGGCACGGGATTACACCCTAGAGCGCAAGCAATTCGGTCGCCCATTGGCCAATAATCAGCTGATCCAAAAGAAACTGGCCGACATGCAGACCGAGATTACATTGGCGCTGCAAAGTGTGCTCCGAGTCGGTCAGTTGTTGGACGAAGGTTTGTGCGCACCTGAGAACATTTCATTGGTTAAGCGTAACTCGACCGGTAAGGCGCTTGATATCGCACGCCTTTCACGTGATATGCATGGCGGTAATGGGATTGCGGACGAATACCACATCATGCGCCACATGCTGAATTTGGAAACCGTGATCACCTATGAAGGCACCCACGATATCCATGCGTTGATTCTGGGTCGCGCCCAAACCGGGCTGCAAGCATTTACTGGTTAGCCGGTCAGATTTGGGTAAGGGCCTTTTGCGACTGGCCAATTTGCCCCCTCGATAATATGTGCCAGAATACGGCGAACTGCTTGTTGGTAGTATTCTGGCCAATCGGGAACCGGTCATGCAGCTAAAGGTTATCTTCGATACCGTCTGTCCTTGGTGCTATATCGGGAAGCGAAGGCTTGAGCGCGCTCTAGCGCTACGCCCCAAATTAAGCTTATCGATCGATTGGCATCCCTTCCTCCTTAACCCCGACATGCCCCCCAACGGTATCGACCGCACCGCATATCTGGTAAAGAAATTTGGCAGCGAAGCCCGCGTCCGGCGGATCTATGGGGCCATTGGCGAAGCCGGTGAATCGGTCGAGATCGACTTTGCCTTTGATCGTATTCGTCGCACCCCCAATTCGATTCCATCCCACAAGCTGATCCGCTATGCGTCTCAGCGGATCGCAGCCGATAGCTTGGTCGAAGACATCTTCGAAGCGTACTTCATCAAGGGCGACGATATCGGTGATATCGACGTGCTAGTAGATTTGGCGGCGCATCATGGCCTTAATCTTGATGCACTTCGAGGCTATCTGGAGAGTGATCTCGACGCTGACACCGTTTACGAGGAAAATGCCCGCGCCCATCGCCTTGGCATCAACGGGGTGCCGGCGTTCAATTTTAACGGTGGGATGGTGATATCGGGTGCACAGGAGCCCGAAGTTTTGGTCCGTGTCATGGATGCTGCCAGTGCTGCGAACGACGCGTTAGAGGCCTATTCATGAGTGCCCTTCACCAACTAACCATGAGTTACGTCCCAGAGCAGGACCGCATTTTGTTTCGCCTATCGACACAGGATAAAACCGAATACAGGATGTGGCTGACCCGCCGCTTTGTATCCGTTTTGTGGGGCGCGTTGGGGCAAACATTTTCAAAACGTCCCGAATTGGCCGAGATCATCGACCATGAAGTCAAAGACGCTGTATTGGGCATGAAACACCAAGAAGCCGTCCAGCAAACGGATTTTGAAACTCCACCCGTCGAGGACAACGCCGACATCACGTCAAACACGGGCCCGTTGTTAATTACGGGTGGCAAAGTTCACCCCGGCGAAAAGGTCACTGGAATATCTTTTCACAGTTCCGACGGGGCTGACATTCGTTTCAACTTGAACGAACAACTGATGCACGCGTTCTGTCATTTGATCGTGACGACAACCACTAAGGCTGATTGGCGATTGGACTTAAGTGTCGGCGATGGTCAGGTCGTGGTGCCACATGGAGAGGCACTGGTTCACTAAGATATATTAAGTTGGCCCTTCGTTGATTTTCGCCAGTTCTTTGGCCAAATACGACACACCTGTCAAGCGATCTTTTGGCGTATCCCATAACCGCGAGAATACCAGATTTTGATCTGGCCGTAGTTTCGCCGTCCCGCTTTGTGAGGTAATCCATTCAACAAGTGCCATGGGGTTTTTAACTTGATTTTCCAAAAATTCGACGACAGCGCCCTTTGGCCCGGCGTCCAGCTTGGCAATCCCAGCCTGCCGGCAAGCTTGTTTGATTTTCACGACATCAAGCAAGTTTTCGGCCTCGGATGGGATCGGGCCGAAACGGTCGATCATCTCGGCGGCAACGTGTTCAATCTCGTCGTTGGTCTTCAGCCACGCAATGCGACGGTACAAACCCATGCGCACCGTCAAATCTGCGACATACCATTCCGGGATCAAGACCGGCATCCCGATATTCACATTCGGAGACCAATCGACGTCTTCGGCATTTTCCCCCAATCCCCTGGCATCGGCGACCGCTTCTTCGAGCATCTGTTGATAAAGCTCGATGCCGACTTCACGGATGTGGCCCGATTGTTCATCGCCCAATAAATTACCTGCACCCCGAATATCCAAGTCATGGCTGGCCAGTGTGAACCCTGCGCCTAAGCTATCGAGAGTTTGCATCACCTCTAATCGTTTTTCTGCGGCCTTGGTCAGGATTTGTCCTGGCGGCAATGTCAGATACGCATACGCGCGCGTCTTCGAACGCCCGACCCGACCGCGCAATTGGTACAACTGCGCCAATCCAAACATGTCCGCGCGGTGCATAATAATGGTGTTGACCGACGGCAGATCAAGGCCACTTTCAATGATGTTCGTGGATAGCAACACATCATATGCACCGTCATAAAAGCGCGACACGATGTCCTCCAAATCCTTCACTGGCATTTGCCCGTGAACCATCGCGACTTTGGCTTCTGGTACCAAATCCGCCAATCGATCCGACACCTTCTCCAGATCGTTGATGCGCGGGCACACATAAAATGTCTGTCCTCCACGATATTGCTCGCGCAAAATCGCTTCGCGAATAATTACCGGATCGAACGGCAAGACAAACGTCCGCACGGCCAATCTATCCACCGGCGGTGTCGCGATGATGCTCATTTCACGCAACCCACTCAGCGCCATTTGCAACGTGCGTGGGATCGGTGTTGCGGTCAATGTCACCACATGCACGTCCGATTTCAGTCCCTTCAATCGTTCCTTGTGGCTGACCCCGAAATGCTGTTCTTCGTCGACGATCAGCAAACCCAGGTCGCGGAACCGGACATCCTTGGCCAACAACGCATGGGTGCCGACGACGATATCTACATCACCGCGCTTTAGCCCCTCTTTGGTGGCATTGGCCGATTTCGCGGTCACCAGTCGTGATAACTGCTCGACCTTTACCGGGAAGCCCTTAAACCGATCTGTAAAGGTCATAAAGTGCTGACGGCACAGCAGCGTGGTCGGCACGACGACGGCAACTTGTTTGCCCTCCATCGCAACAGCAAAGGCAGCCCGAAGCGCCACTTCGGTTTTCCCAAACCCAACATCACCGCAGACCAAGCGATCCGTTGGGCGTCCCTTTTGCAGATCGCCCAGAATATCACCAATGGTATCCAGTTGGTCCTCGGTCTCATCGAACGGGAAGCGCGCACAAAATTCTTCGTATGCCCCCTCGGGTGCAGAAAAGCGCGGGGCTTGTTTCAACTCACGCGCTGCAGCGACCTTAATCAGCTCATCCGCAATTGCCTTTACACGTTCTTTTAGTTTCGCTCGACGGGCCTGCCATGCGGCACCACCCAGCTTGTCCAGTTGGACACCGGCGTCTTCTGATCCGTAACGGGTCAGCAAATCAACGTTCTCAACTGGCAAAAATAGCTTGCTGTTGCCCGCATACACCAATCGCAGACAATCGTGCGGCGCGCCGCCGACTTCGATGGTCTCCAAGTCTTCGAATTGGCCGATGCCGTGATCGACATGCACAACCAGATCGCCCGGGGCCAGGGATGAAACTTCGGCGATGAAATTCTCGGGCCGGATGCGGCGACGACCAGGTCGGCCCATGCGCTCGCCCAGCATGTCGCTTTCCGAAATGACAAGCAGATCGCCACTGACAAATCCGTTATCCATGCCGACAACAGCAATCGCGGCAGTTCCTTTTTCTATGTTCGAATCTGAAGCCGTCGGCAAACTTGCACCGCCATGGTCGACCAGCAGCCCGCGCAATCGCTCTGCAGAGCCGTCGCTCAGGGCTGCAATCAAAACGCGCTTATTGGCTTGGCACAGGTTTTCAATCTCTTTGACCACGGCTTCATAAACATTGGCATTCGGATCAACCCGGACGTCGACAAAATCACGGCTGGCACTGCCCGGATAATCCACCCCACCCGTTTGGAACGGTGTCAGGTCCGCGACGGCACATTTCAAAAGCCCGGCGTTAAACTCATCTTCTTCGACAAACATTCGACCGGGCGGGACCGGACGATAAGGCACGCCGCTGTCCGCATCGGCGATGGTCTGGCGCGCCAAATAATATTCCGCGATCAATTCACGGCGGGCCTGCAAGGACGCGTCTGCTTGATGATCAAACAGCACCATGGCATCGGGTGTGTAATCGAACACAGATTCGAGACCATCGTGAAACAGCGGCAGCCAATGCTCATGACCAGGATGGCGGCGGCCTTCACTCACCGCCTCATAAAGCGGGTCATCACCACCACCTGATTGAAACAGTTCATGGTACTGTGCACGAAAACGGGCGATCGCGTCTTCATCCAACGGTGCCTCGCTGACGGGGGCCAACAAAACCGATGTCACTTCGCCGATACTTCGCTGTGTCGCTGGATCGAATGCCCGCAGTGTGTCCAATTCATCACCAAAGAAATCAAGACGCACCGGCCCACCAGCGCCCGCCGGGAACACATCGACGATCCCGCCCCGGACTGCGAACTCTCCGGGCTCCGTCACTGTCTCAATCCGGTTGAAGCCGAAACGCTCTAGTTCTCTGATCAGGTTATCGGGATCGACGCGTGTTCCTTTTATTAGGTTACGCCCCGCCCCTTGCAGGTACGCCCGTGGCGGCACTTTTTGTAAGATGGCAGAAACCGTTGTCAGCACGATACGGCCATCCGGCGCATCCGCTGTCAGACGTCCCAGCGCTGCCAGGCGTTGGCCCACGATGGCGCGCCGGGGTGAGACACGGTCATAGGGCAAACAGTCCCATGCGGGCAGTTCTATGATGTCTGCATTTGGCGCGAAGAAATCAGCAATCGCCGCGCGTCTGGCCATACCTGCATCATCGCGCAGTACAAGCAGCACGGTTTTGCCCGCCGCTGCCAGTTCGGATGCCAACAATACGTCCACGCCCTCGGGCACGCCGCCTACGTCGCGGCGACCCGGCGATAAAATGTCATCGATTTTAAAGGTCACAGGGTGCCGTTGTATTTCTTGATCTGCTGCAGGACGTCGCAATCGACCATATCGGGGGTCGGCTCTTTACCGGTAATCCAGTTATATAGATCGTTGTCCGTGTGGTTCATCAGATTCTCTAACATATCCAACTCCCCTTCGGTCATGTTTTCGACGCGATCAACGGCGAAGCGACCGATCATGACGTCGTTTTCTTTCATACCGCAGTGGTTTGACCGATAAATCAGGCGTTTTCTTCGCGCATCCAAAACATGTGACCTTTTCGAGGATGATGGGACTGCGTAGGATATAAATCGTCGCGAGCCAATTGTCAGCGCCCGAAAAGCCAAAAAATGCGCCCGGAAATTCTATTTTCAATGTTTAAGCCGATTACGTCCCTAAAAGGGATAGGTGCGCGCATGGGCGACCTGATTGAAAAATTGGCGGGCCCGCACGTGGTCGATCTGGTTTGGCACCTGCCCAGCGATGTAATTGATCGCCGCCATGCCCCGAAGATAGCCGACGCACGCCCCGATACCATCGCCACGATGACCGTCCGGGTGACCAAGCACTATCCGCCGCACAATAAACGACAACCCTACAAAATCACAGTGATGGACGATACCGGGGCGATGTCATTGGTATTTTTTCGCGGTCGAGCGGATTACTTGAACAAGATTTTACCGGAAAATGAGATCCGGGTGATCTCGGGCAAATTAGAACGATTTGGCGATGGGCTTCAGATGACCCATCCCGATCACATCGTCACCGAGGACGAGGCCGAGAGCGTGAGGCGTGTTGAACCGGTATATCCGCTGACAGCGGGCGTTTCGCTTAAGGTTTTGGGCAAAGCCATTCGCGCCGCCATTGACCAGGCACCGGACCTTCCGGAATGGCAGGACAAAGCACTGATGGCTCGGGAAAAGTGGCCGACATGGCATCAAGCCATTACTCATGTTCATGCCCCAGAGGATTTGGCCGATATTGACCCTAACAACCTGTCCCGTCGCAGACTGGCCTATGACGAGCTTCTATCTAACCAGTTAGCACTGGCTTTCGTACGACAACAAATGAAGCGCTTAAAAGGCCAACCGCTAATCGGTGACGATTCATTACGCCATAAAGTCATCAATGCCCTGCCCTTCAAATTGACCAATGCACAGAATTTTGCCATCAGCGAGATTGATGGAGATTTGAAATCCGAATACCGGATGCTCCGATTACTGCAGGGCGATGTGGGATCGGGGAAAACTGTAGTCGCACTGATGACTCTATTGACGGCGGTCGAAGCCGGTGGCCAGGCAGCAATGATGGCACCCACCGAAATACTAGCGCGCCAACACATGGAGAGCCTGTCCGATCTCTGCGAGGCGGCAGGCATTCAGCCCGTATTATTAACCGGACGAGAACGCGGCAAGTCGCGCGATGCCATTCTGTCCCAACTGGCGACAGGTGCCGCACGCCTTGTGATCGGAACGCACGCATTGTTCCAAGATGATGTTGAATTTAAGGATTTGCGCGTGGCCGTGATCGACGAGCAACATCGGTTTGGTGTTCATCAGCGATTGACCTTGGCCAGCAAAGGTCAGGCTGTCGACATGCTAGTGATGACCGCTACTCCTATTCCCCGCACGTTGATGTTGACGGCCTATGGTGACATGGATGTGTCGCGCCTGAATGAAAAACCTGCCGGACGCCAACCCGTGCAAACAGTATTGATTTCAAATGATCGCATGGACGAAGTGGTGTCGGCTGTCAGCCGTGCACAAAAATCTGGCGCGCGCGTTTATTGGGTCTGTCCCCTAATTGAGGAATCAGAAGTCAGTGACATGGCCGCTGCCGAAGATCGTTACGATCATTTGCGCGCAATTTTTGGCGACCGGGTCGGCCTTGTTCATGGACGGATGAAAGGTGCTGACAAAGATGCCGTGATGCTGGCGTTTAAAACCGGCGAGCTTGATATCCTGGTCGCCACGACGGTCATCGAAGTCGGTGTCGATGTCCCCGAAGCCAGTATTATGGTGATTGAACATGCAGAGCGTTTTGGCCTTGCCCAGCTACATCAGCTTCGTGGACGGATTGGTCGTGGGGCCGAAAAATCGACATGCTTGTTAATGCATACGGGAAATCTTGGAGAAGTGGCAAAGACGCGCTTGAAAACAATGCGCGAGACTGATGATGGATTCGTCATCGCCGAGCAGGATTTACAACTTCGCGGCGCAGGTGAATTGCTCGGCACCCGCCAAAGTGGCTTGCCCGCCTTTCGACTAGCCGATTTGGCGCTTCATGGGGATTTATTACAGATGGCGCGGGACGGTTCCGAACTCATTTTACGTAATGATCCTGGCCTGCAGTCCGAAAGAGGGCAGGCACTACGTATTCTCCTCAATATATTTCAGCAGGACTCTTCGATAAAAAATATACGGTCGGGATAGGCGATCAATGAGTCACGTGTGGAGTTCATAAAACATGAATGCAGTAAGGGATAGAAAACCCATTTACCAATTAAGATTGCGCTTCAGTGGATCGATTGATGAGGTTGAGAATTGGCTCGAAAGTAATTGCGAGGGCATTTATTCTTATCAACTCGAAGATATCACCGAGACAGATACTGTTTTCAGCCAATTGGACTTATTGTTCGAATTTTCTAACGACAACGACCGCAAAAAATTCAAGGAAGCCGTTGTACAAGGACAATTCTAATTGGCCTAACCAGAAGAGTTTTATTCTTCCTCAGAATCAGATTTAGCCGCATTTTTCTTATCATTTGGACGACTATTCTTTTCAAGCAGGACTGGGGTCCCCTGGGCTTCGCGTAGCACTTCCAGTTCTTCGTAAGTCTGCGCAGATACGATAGGCGTTGCTTTTTCTTTTTCAGAGCGCCGATCTGGCGGCGTCACGATACCACCTGAAATCACCATCTTGATCGCTTCTTCAACGCTCATTGATAACGGGGCGATGTCCTTTTTGGGGACAAACAAAAGAAAGCCAGACGTCGGATTCGGCGTGGTCGGCAGAAACACATTAATGCATTCTTCTGCCGTCATATTCTGAACCTCACCTTCTGTCGTGCCCGTAATAAAACCCACAGCCCAAATTCCCCGGCGCGGATATTCAATCAGCACGGCTTCGCGAAAAGCATTGGATTGCTGCGCCAGCACTGTTTCCAGTATCTGTTTAATCGCAGAGTGCACATTACGAATGACCGGCATCTGGTTAAGGATTCGATCACTGGCCCGCGCCCACAGCCGCCCAAAGAAGCCTGCCGTCAGTGCACCCACAAGAACCAACGCCAGTAACAGGATGATCAACCCCAGTCCCGGCAACGCAAAAGGTAAGTATGTCTCTGGATTATATTTGGCCGGAATTAGCGGAGTGATTTTGCTATCGACAAAGGTCACAAAAAGCCATGCCAAATAAAACGTAATGAATATTGGCGCCGTCACCAAAATACCGGCAAACAGATATGCCCTAATTCGTTGCGCAAAAGACATCTGGCGCCGCAATCCGCCATGCTGATCGTCCGATTGATTCGAATTTTGTGGAGTCATTCGTCTGTTAAGCCTAGCTCAAAAACGTATCAATTTCGCGCCATGTGTCTTCGGGGGCTTCTTCGGGTAAAAAATGCCCCGACGGCAACGCACGACCAGAGACAATCTCGCACTTTTCTCGCCATGTCGCCAGCACATCATATGTCTTATGCATCAGCCCAGCCTCGCCCCAAAGAACTAATGTGGGGCAAGTGACCTTCTTGTCGAAATCCGCTTCGTCATGTTCAAGATCAATCGTGATCGCGGCCCGATAATCTTCGCACGATGCATGAATGGTCGCGGGGTCCGAGAAACATCGCTGGTATTCCGCCATGGCCGCAGGATCAAAGATGGCGTCAGACGCGCTCCAATGTCCCATTTTGCATGACAAATAATATTCTGGATCTCCGCCAATAAGTTTTTCCGGAAATGGTGCCGGCTGGGCGAGAAAGAACCAATGATAATACCCAAGCGCAAATGCCTTATCGGTTCGTGCAAACAGCGTGTGGGTGGGAACGATATCAAGCACACCAAGACGCGTGACTTTGTCCACATGGTCCAACGCCATGCGATGCGCAACACGCCCGCCCCGATCGTGGCCAAAGACTGGAAATTGATCGAAGCCCAGTTCACCCATCACCGCCACCATATCTGCCGCCATCGCCCGCTTTGAATATAGGCCATGGGTCGGATCACCGGCGGGTTTAGAACTATCGCCATAACCGCGCAGGTCTGGCAGCACGACCGTATATTTTTCGGCCAGTTTCGGCGCCACTAAATGCCACATTACGTGACATTGCGGATATCCATGAAGTAACAGAACAGGCGGTCCATCCCCGCCCACACTGGCGCGAATGGTGACGCCATCGGTGCCCGGTATATCCGTTATCGTAAATCCTGGAAGGAGTCCGTGGCTCATTTCGACGATGACCTCACGGTTTCGACCAATATTCTCAATAAGGCGCGGATAAATGGGTCCGATTGCTTGAGCTTATCTTTGTACATCAGATTTGAGATAGTCATGATGGTGGCACCGTCCCGGACTTTGGCTGTCGCCATCCGCGGTTGCTCATCGATCAACGCCATTTCTCCAAAAATACCACCCTTACCAACAACGGCTAGTTCTTGGTCTTTACCGTCAACAACTTTGGAAATCACAACTTCTCCGGATTGGACAACAAAGGCGCTGCTTCCCTGCTCACCTTCTCTAAATACAGTCTCCCCCGCTTTGTATGATCGACGTACAATTATATCGCCCACAAATATCCTCGCGTTCTTGTGTCAAAAAGATTGGAACCAGTCATATGTTCGTTATCTTAACGGTCACAGATCGAAAAGTAAGTGACGAAAGACACAAAATGGCATCACCGGCACGAAGAGAATACCCAGAGCGACCGCTCGTGGGCGTTGGGGCAGTCATCCTAAGTGACGCGGGCGTTGTCCTGATCAAACGCGGTAAACCGCCGCGCGTCGGTGCCTGGAGCCTGCCCGGCGGTGCCCAAAAACTGGGCGAAACAGTGGCCGAAGCTGCACATCGGGAAATCCTTGAAGAGACCGGTTTAGTGGCCGAAGTCATCGGCCTGATCGACGTCGTCGATAGCATTTCACCCGCCAACGACGGGCGGATCCAGTACCACTACACACTGGTCGATATGCTCGCCGTGGCGTCAGCTGAAGATGTCCCTAAAGCAGGCGCAGACGCCGCCGATGCGATCTGGGTGCCGATAGACGATCTTGCCAATTACAAGCTGTGGTCTGAGACCATCCGCATTATTAACCAAGCCCACGAGATGTGGCAGAAGCTTTAACGTTCTCGGAACGACGTCGACACGGAGCTATAAACCGGTTTCAACAAGTAAGAGAACAGTGTCTTCTTACCGGTTTTTATTTCGGCCTGCACGGTCATACCGGGCATCACACGGTTTTGTCCCGGATCGCCACCAACGTAACTTTTGTCGAGAGAAATTGATCCTCCCCCACTGAATTGGTCCACCGGCTATGATAGGAAACGGAGGATCAAAGATGGCAACGAAACGACACAAACCGGAAGAGATTGTCTCGAAG